>Ga0187815_10000019_pt1 | contig 75174 bp, 68 predicted proteins | sample NC_S_5_FD_132962 | JGI IMG/M metagenome (GOLD analysis project Ga0187815, IMG submission 132962) | Wetland sediment microbial communities from Neuse River Estuary, North Carolina, USA - ASW-S_5 | ecosystem: Environmental > Aquatic > Freshwater > Wetlands > Sediment | place: USA: North Carolina... | reverse complement strand
TCGGCGTTCTCGATCTGCGTCTCGATGTACTCGCCCACCTGGGCATCGGCGCGCTCGTCCAGCGCGTCCATCAGGCGCAGCTGGTAGTACGGCGACTCCATCTCGCCGTCGTCGGCGATGATCTCCCAGCGGCGGAAGGTCTCGTAGTCGCCGGTGTCGTGGTCGATCGCCACGCGGATGTCCGGCTCCTCGTCGGGGTAGCGCTTCTTGGCGGCCGAGGCCAGCGCGGCCTCCATCGCCTCGAAGATCACCTCGCGCGGCACGCCCTTCTCGTTGGCAACCGCGTCGACCACCAGCAAAAGCTCTTTGCTCATTGCAACAACTCCATGGGCGCCCACCGGCGACCGCTCGGTAACTTAACTTTTGCGTTCATCCTTGAACGCGAGAATCAAGAAGCAGCCATCCATCGCTGCACTATTCAATGTTTTTTGCATTCGTCCGTGAACGCGAGGATCAAGCAGCGACCGTCCATGGTCGCACTATTCAATATCAGTCTCGACCAGCCTTCTTGTTGCTGGGGGCCTTGCCGGGCTTGGGCTTGGGCGCGTAGCCCAGCGCCATCCAGTCCGGCACCACCCGCGCGCTTTCCACCTGCGCGTGCTCGAAGGCGAACGTCCTGCCCTCGGCTTCCAGCGAGATGTGTTCGCCTTCCACCGCCAGCAGCTTGCCGCGCAGGCGGCGACGCCCTTCCAGCGGAGCGCGCAGCAGCACCTTCACCTCCTGCCCGACCACCCGCGCGAACTGCGCAGCGGTGAACAGCGGCCGGTCGATGCCGGGCGAGGAGACCTCCAGCACGTAATGGCCGGGGATCGGATCCTCCACGTCCAGCAGTGCGGAAAGCTCACGGCTGGCCGCCTCGCAATCCTCGATGCCCACTTCGCGGCGCTCGCCATCGGCAGCGGCCACACCATCGGGAATGTCGAGATAGATACGCAGGGTACTCTGCCCCTGCGACGGCGAGAATTCCACGCCCAGACATTCCAGGCCGAGATCGGCCAGGACGGTGTTGAAGCGTTGTGCGAGTGCGTGCGTGTCCATCAATGCATTTCCAGGTCGCAAAAACAAAAAATGGGCTCAAGCGGCCCATTCCCTGCCCCGTGCCGGAGCGTCCTCGCCGATGTCCCGACTCCAGGCAGCTCCTCCGGTGCCGGCGTGCGACATGAGTCGCGGCAGACACGGCGCATCCTGCGCCCAACAAAAAAGCCTCACGAGGAGGCTTTCTTGTCCAAGAAAGATCTGGTAGCGGGGGCAGGATATGGACTTCATCTTACCGAAGTCCTTCAAGCTGCCACTTGGCCGCATCAGAGTTCGCAGAGTCTAGCAGCGAGCCGTATGGCGCTGCAAGACCGAAATTGCAGTTATTCGGCCGCGCTTTCCAGGCCGTCCGGGCCGCTCAGGCCGCCCGTCGGCCGCCCTCCCGCGTCACGCGGGCACCATACCCCAGCGTTTTGGCCTTACCAAGCGGATCGGGCTGGGGACGGTCATCTACAGCCCCATGACCACGTGCGCGCGCTGGCCCGATCGTACGGAAATGCCTGCACCGATGACTTGCCGGAGGCGCGCTGCTTTGCGTAGCGCCAATTCCACCGCCGCCACGCCTCGCTGGTCGGGTGCTGGCCGTAGCCACCCATTCGCCACAGTGCTGCAGAACCATCCGTACCGCGTGCTCCAACCACTGGCGAATACCGTGTCGCCGTTGCCCGGGTTGAACTTGATCGAAATCACCTCTCGGGGCAGGCGCTGCAAGTAGCGTTGCCCATGGATCCAATCCGATCCAATTTGGGCGTGCGCGCTCCATGGCCTCCGTTGACCCAGACATTCCTATCGGTTACGTCGAGTCCGTGCAGGGCTCGGTGGTGGATATCTGTTGCAGCCATCCGCCGCTGTTGCGGCAGGCGTTGCGGACTGCCATGGGTGGCATGACCATCAACCTGGAGGTGCAACAGGAACCGGACGCCCAGCGCGCGCGAACGCTTGCGCTCGGCCGTACTGCGGGCATGCGCCGAGGACAACCGGTGTTCGACACCCAGGCCCCCATATGTCTTCCGGTATCGCCGAACGTGCTTGGGCGCTTGCTCGACGTCTTCGGAAACCCGCTGGATGGAGGCACCCCCATTCCCGCGGAACACCGCCGGCCGATCACCGGGCATCCCGTTCCGCTCAGCGAGACGAAACCGCTCAGCGGTGTGCTGCAGACCGGCATCAAGGTAATCGATTTGCTGTGCCCCTTTGCGCGCGGCGGCAAAACGGGGCTGTTTGGCGGCGCCGGAGTCGGCAAGACGGTGCTGATCACGGAGTTCATGCACGCCATCGTGCAATTGCATCGCGGCGCCAATGTGTTCTGCGGCGTGGGCGAACGCATCCGCGAGGGTCACGAGCTGTGGCACGACATGCTCGATGCGGGTGTGATGCCGCACACGCTGATGGTGTTCGGCCAGATGGACGAAGTGCCGGGCGTGCGCTTTCGTGTCGGCCTCAGCGGCATCACTTATGCGGAATACCTGCGCGATACGCTGGGCGGCGACGTGCTGTTCCTGATGGACAACGCGTTCCGCTTTGCGCAGGCGGGCAGCGAGGTATCCGGCCTGCTGGGGCGCATGCCGGCCACCGTGGGCTACCAGCCCACCCTGCTCTCCGAAATTGCCGAGCTGGAAGAGCGGATCTGCTCCACGCAGAACGGCAGCATCACGTCGGTGCAGGCCGTCTACGTGCCGGCGGACGACATGACCGATCCGGCGGTGATCGCGATCCTGGCGCACCTGGATACCAGCGTCATCCTTTCGCGGGCACAGGCGGCGCAAGGCATCTATCCCGCCGTGGATCCGCTGGCCTCGCGCAGCCACCTGCTCGACCCGTCCATCGTCGGCGCGCGTCACTACCGGATCGCCACGCAAGTGCGCGAACACCTCGCTCGCTACAAGGAGCTGGAAGACGTGATCGCCATGCTCGGCATCGAGGCCTTGTCGGCGGTGGATCGGAAACTGGTGCTGCGTGCACGTCGCCTGCAGCGCTACATGTCGCAGCCGTTCACAGTCGTCGCAGCATCCACCGGCATTGCGGGCGTCAGCGTGCCGCTGGAGGACACCTTGTCCGACTGCGAGGCATTGCTGGACGGCCGCTACGACGGTACGCCGGAAACGCAGTGCTACATGCGCGGGCGTCTGCCGGAAGCAAGCGCATGAACACCTTCGACCTGCATCTGCTCAGCCCGCGCGCCAGCGAGAGCATCGCCGGCATCGTCGCCTTCGTGGGCGAGGATCCCAGCGGCCAGTTCGCCATCCGGGCACATCACGAATGCTTCATCACGGCGCTGGTGCCCGGCTTGTCGCGTTTTCGCCATGCAGACGACCACTGGGATTATCTGGCGCAACCGGGCGGCGTGCTGCACTTCGCCGGCAACTGCCTGACGCTGGCGACCCGCGACTATCTGCGCAGCGACGACCTGCCATTGGTGAGCCATGCGCTGGAAGAGCGCTTTGCAATCGAGGAAGCGGCCCTCGGCCAACTGCACGAACAGCTGCGGCAGCTCGAGCGCGAAATGCTTCGCCGCCTGTGGCGGCTGCAACGGGAGACGGCGCGATGACCCCGCCCGCCGACCAGCGCTGGCGCCGCTCGATAGTGCGCGAAGTTCGCCGCACGGTTCGCGCGCAACGCGAACGGCAAGGCCTGATCGGCCAGTCGCTTTACCTCGGCACGCTCGGCCTGGTGTTCGTCCTGCCGGTGGTGGCCGCCACCTATATCGGCCTGTGGATCGACGAGGAACTGCCCGGCTATTCGGTGCGCGGAACGCTTTCCGGCATCGTCATCGGCATCGCCATCGGCGCGCTCAACGTCTATCTGATCGTAAGGGAGCGCTCGTGATGGACGAGAACAACATTCTCTTTCGCATCGGACCGCTGCTGATCACGAATGCCGTGGCGACGACCTGGGGCATCATGGCGGCACTGGTGCTGCTGTGCTGGCAGAGCACGCGCCGCCTCAAGCTCTCGCCGGATCGCTGGCAGAGCGTGCTGGAAGGCGTGGTGCTGACGATGCAGAACGCAATCGACGATATCGCGCCCGGAAAGTCGCAGCGCCTGCTGCCGTTCGTCGGCAGCCTGTGGATCTACCTGGTGCTCGCCAACCTCACTGGACTGATACCCGGCCTGCATTCGCCGACCGGGCAGCTCGCCGTCACCAGCGGGCTGGCGATCCTGGTGTTTCTGGCCACGCACTGGTTCGGCATCCGCGAAGCCGGCTGGCTGCCGTACCTGCGCCATTACCTGCAGCCCAACCCGATCCTGCTGCCCTTCAACGTCATCAGCGAACTGTCGCGCACGCTGGCGCTGGCCATCCGCCTGTTCGGCAACATCATGAGCCTGGAAATGGCGGCCCTGCTGGTGCTGCTCGTGGCCGGGCTGCTGGTGCCGGTGCCGTTGCTGATGCTGCACGTGGTGGAGGCGCTGGTGCAGGCATACATCTTCGGCGTGCTGGCCCTGGTGTACATCGCCGGCGGCCTGGAATCCCACGCCGCAACCCGTTCCGATGGAGGCACCGCATCATGAAAGACATGAGCCTGTTCGCCCTTTTTTCCACGGTGGGAGCGCTCCTGGCCATTGCGTTGGGCGTGATGTTTCCCGCGCTGGCCATGGGCCGTTCGATCAGCCGCGCACTGGACGCCCTGGCGCGCCAGCCGGAAGCGGAAAAATCGATCCTGCGCGCACTGTTCATCGGCCTGGCGATGGTCGAATCGCTGGCCATCTACGTACTGGTGATCGTGCTGATCGTACTGTTCCGCAATCCGTTGCTGGCGTATCTGCTGAAGTAGGCGCGCCGCCATGAGCTTCGACTGGTCCACCTTCATCCTGGAAATCATCAATTTCCTGGTGTTGGTCTGGCTGCTGCGGCACTTCCTCTATCGGCCGGTGCTGTCGATGATCGAGCAACGCCAGCGTGCCGTGCAGAAAACGCTGGACGATGCACAGCACGCACGCGATGGAGCGGGGACATTGCAGGCGGAATACCTGGCGCGCAATACGCAGTGGCAGACCGAACTGGAGCAGCGCCGCCAGGCCCTGGGCAACGAACTGGAAGCGGAGCGGCAACGCCGCCTCCAGGCGCTGCAAGCGGACCTTGAGGCTGAGCGCAAGCGTCAGGAAGCGCTACGAAAACACGAGCAGGACACTTACGAAAGGGCCGCACACGCTCGCGCCGCCGCCCAGGCCGCTCGATTCGCCTCCCGCTTGCTGCACGAACTCGCAACCCCGGCCCTGGCGCAGCGCATTTTCGACATGGCGCTGAAGGACCTCGCCTCGTTGCCGCCCGAACAGATCGGCGCACTCCGCGCCGCGTTAGCCGGCGCCAATACCATTGTCGTCCACAGCAGCTCGCCACTTGCTGCAGATGAGCGCGCGCGCCTCACGGCGGCCTTGGCGGCCCTGGCTGCGTCGTCACCCGACATCCAGTACGCGGAGGATGCAAACCTCGTCTGCGGATTGCGCATCCGCATCGGCGCCTGGGAACTCGATGCCAGCATTGCCGGGGAACTGAGCGCTTTTGCGGAAGCAGACGGCCATGGCTGACAGGCAAGCCTTGCGGGCACTGGACCGGCGCGAACAATGGCTGGCCGACTATCGATTCGGCCTGCGCCTCAACGAATCCGGGACCGCGGTATCCATCGGCGACGGCATAGCGTGGATCGACGGACTGCCCTCCGCCGGCCTCGAAGATATCGTGGCGCTCGAGGGCGGCAGCAAAGCGCTGATCTACCACCTGGCGCCGACGCGGATCGGTGTCATCCTGCTCGATGCCAGTACCCGGTTGCATGCCGGTGCGCGAGCCACGCTGAGCGGTCGCCAGCTGCAGATTGGCGTGGGTGACGGCCTGCTCGGCCGCGTGGTGGACCCGCTGGGCCGCCCGCTGGACGACGGCGCCGCGCCGCAGACCGATGCCCTGCGCGCCCTCGACGACCTGTCGCCGCCCCTCATGCGCCGCGCGTTCGTGCAGCGGCCGCTGTACACCGGCAACAAGATCGTCGACACGCTGATACCGATCGGACGCGGGCAACGCCAGCTCATCATCGGCGACAGCGGCACCGGAAAAAGCGCACTGGCGCTGGATACCATCCTGCGCCAGCAGGGCGAGGATGTGCGGTGCGTCTATGTACTGATCGGCCAGAAAAGATCCGACGTAGCCGGGACGATCGCGGTATTGCGCGAGCACGGTGCGCTGGCCTATACCACGGTGGTCGTCGCCTACGCCAACGCCCTGCCGGGCATGAAATACCTGGCGCCATTCGCCGGCTGCACCATCGCCGAAGCCTGGATGGAAGCCGGTCATGACACCCTGGTCGTCTACGACGACCTCAGTACGCACGCCAAGGCCTACCGCGAGCTGTCGCTGCTGCTGGGCCGGCCGCCGGGGCGCGAAGCGTATCCTGGCGACATCTTCTATCTGCATGCACGCCTGCTGGAACGCGCCACCGCACTCTCCGCGGAAGAAGGTGGCGGCAGCATGACCGCCCTGCCCCTGGTGGAAACCGAGCAAGGCGAAATCGCCGACTACATTCCCACCAATCTCATTTCCATCACCGATGGGCAGATCTTCCTCGACCAGCGCCTTTTCGCGCAGGGGCAACTGCCGGCGATCGACGTGACGCGCTCCGTTTCACGCATCGGCGGCAAGGCGCAGCACGCGAACATCCGCAACCAGGCTGGCCGCATCAAGCTGGATTACCTGCAATTCCTGGAACTGGAAGTGTTCACGCGTTTCGGCGCCAAACTCGAAGCCAGTGTGGAAGAACGCATCCGGCGCGGACGCGCGTTGCGCCAGGCGTTGCGGCAACCGCGTTTCCAATCCTGGTCAGCCGCCGCGCAAATGGCCTGGCTGACCGCCTATGACGAAGGCCTGCTCGAGCGCGTTGCGCCGAACGACATGGAAGCCGCGATGGCTAACTTGCTCGAGCACTGCGGGCAAGAAGATGCGGCAGTGGGCGATCCGCCCGAACGATGGCGCAAGCGCGTGCACCTCTGGCTGGAGCAGGACCATGGTGCAATGGCGTGAAGTGGGCCGGCATATCAGGGCGCTCAACGATATCGGCACCATCATGTCGGCCATGCGCAGCCTGGCCTTCATCGAGGCGCGCCGGCTCGCCGAAGGCGCATTGCGGCAGCAGGAGACGGTAGCCGCGATTCGCGTGGCGATCGACAACCTGGTCGCCCATTACCCTCGGGCGCGCCCAGGCATCATGCCTGGTCGCGATGTGCTCGTTCTCATCGGCTCGGAGCGGGGACTCTGTGGCGACTTCAACGAACGCGTCATATCGGATCTGGATGTCTCGAACAAGAGCGAGCCGAGCGCCCGCATCGCGGTGGGCAGCCTGCTTTGCCAACGGCTGGACGAACACGGCGTAGCGCATCTGCCGATCCCCGGCGCGGTGGTGAACGAAGACATTCCAGGCGTGATGTCCCATATCGCAGCGTCGGTGCGCGCCTCGACGCAGCAGGACCATGACATGACGACGGGGCTGCTGGTCATCCATCACGACGAAGGCGGCATCGTCCACAATGAGCGCATTTTGCCGGTGCCCGTGATGCCATCCGAGCGATGCTGGCGCGATCGGCCCATGCTGCAACTTCGCCCGCCGGAGCTATACGGCATGCTTATCGAGCATTACGTATTCGCCTCGTTGAACTCCCTGTTGCTTGCCTCGCTGCTGGCCGAGAACCGTCAGCGGCTCGACCAGATGAGCGCCGCACTGGACCGGCTGCACGAACGGGTCGATACGCTCGACCGCGCCCGGCGCCGCGCTCGGCAGGAGGCCATCACCGAGGAGATTGAAATCATCCTGCTGGGGCAACGGCGGCACCACGCCGCCCCTTGATCCACGTCCGCATGTCCTCGCGAGGCAAGTACCGAGGATCATCAGCACGGCCAGGACGTGCCAGCCATTGCCTTGCTCCGATCGCCCTTGACGATACGTCCCGCAGCGTGCGGGACACGCCGTCATTTCACCCGAAAGACTGTTGCATATTCGCAATCCGGGCAGCGATATGACTGAAGCCTGCTGCCTTGCTCCGGGGGCTGTTCTTCAAGGTAATTGACGTCCAGGTCGTCCCGCTCCATCTCGACATGATTCCCGGACTTGGCGCAGATCGGGCAGACGACAGATCCTGTAGGCAGCGACGGGTATACCTTGTTCATGCTGACTCTCCTTCCGCGCCCACGTCGCATGGCGGCTCGTCGACAGGCGAAACGGGGCGACTCTGAAACACGATATTCAACCTGAACCGACAGCCATGTCTTGAGACTTATCAAGTCCGGCCCGTCGAAGACCCTGGCTACGTTGGTGAAGTACGCGGCTGCCCGCGGAAGCGATCAAGCGCCCGGCCGCCGCGCGCACTGAGCCGTGGCTCCAGGCATGCCGCGACCGTCCCGGCTAATCGATCGACTTGCGGAACCGCAGCGTCGCCGCCCCCATGAGGATGGCGCCGATGGCCGCCAGCCCTAGCAGCTGCGGCGCGAGCACCGCCACGCCCACGCCCTTGAGGAACACCGAGCGGATGATGATGGTGAAGTAGCGCACCGGATTGGCGTAAGTAAGCCACTGCAGGAACGCCGGCATGCTGGCGATGGGGAAGCTGAAGCCGGACAGGATGAACAGCGGGTTGACCAGGAAGAAGTTCGTCGCGAACGCCTGCTGCTGGGTCTTGCACACGGTGGAGATCATCAGCCCCAGCGAAAGGGTGCTCAGCAGGTACAGCGAGGTGCCCAGCAGCAGCACCAGCAGATTGCCCCGGAACGGCACCTGGAACCACAGCGTGCCGACCAGGGTGATGACGGCGACCAGCCCCAGGCCGACGCAGAAGAATGGGATCACCTTGCCGACGATCAGCTCGAACGGACGGATCGGCGTGACCATCAGCTGCTCCAGCGTGCCGACTTCGCGCTCCCGCACGATGGCGAAGGCCGTGAGGTTGACCACCATGACCAGCGTGATGGTGGCGATCACGCCCGGCACGAAGAACCAGCGGCTGTTGAGGCTGACGTTGTACCAGGGCCGGTCGTCCAGCGTGACCGTCGCCAGGCTACCCGCCAGGCGGGGATTGATCCGTCCGAGCAGGTCGCCCTGGTACCGCTGGGAATAATCGTCGACGATCGCGCCGACGTAACCGAGGGCGATCAGCGCGGAATTGGAATTGGTGCCGTCGACCAGCACCTGCACGGGCGCTGGCTGCCCCTTGCGCAACAGCTGGGCGAAACCCGCGTGGACGACGATGGCCACCGCCGCGCTGCTGTCGTCGATGGCGGCTTCCGCATCGCGCTGCGAAGACGCCATGCGCACGATGCGGAAATGCGGGTTATTGGCGAATTCGGCGATCAGCGCCCTGCTCTCCTGCGAATGATCCTGGTCCAGCACCGCGGTGGATACGCCGAACACCTCGAACGTCGCCGCGTAGCCGAACACCAGCACCTGCACCAGCGGCGGCACCAGCAGGCGGAAGCGCGCCCAGCGGTCGCGGCGCAATTCGATGAATTCCTTGACGAGGATGTGCCAGATGCGCCCGAACATGGTCGTCATCCGATGCGCTTGCGGAAGGCTCGAGCCGCCAGCAGGGCCATCGCCACCGCATAGCCGGCCAGCGCCGTCACCGGCAGCCACAGCTCGAACAGGCCGGAGCCCTTCAGGAACAGCGACTTCAGGATCGTGACGTAGTAGCGCGCGTAGACGGCATACGTGATGAGGCGGATCGGCGCGGGCATCTGGTCGATCGGGAAGGCGTAACCCGACAGCAGCGAGATCGGCATGATGGTCAGGAACAGCGCGATCTGGCTGGCGCCGATCTGGTTCGGGATCGACACCGAAACGAAATAGCCGACGCTGAGCACCACCGTCAGGAATAGCGACGTGGTGAGCAGCAGAACCGCGAGCTGGCCGCGGAAGGGAACGTCGAACCAGTACACGGCGACGGCAAGGCAGATCGCCGCGTCCACCAGGCCGATCACGAAATAGGGCGCCAGCTTGCCGAGCATGAGCTCCATCGGCGTCACCGGCGTGGAGATCAGCAGCTCCATCGTTCCGCGCTCCCACTCGCGCGCGACGGTCAGCGAGGTAAGCTGCGCGCCGACCAGCGCCAGCACCAGCGCCACGACGCCGGGGATGATGAAGTTGCGGCTCTCCAGGTCCTCGTTGAACCAAACGCGCGACTGTTCGGCGACCGGAGCGAGCAGCAGCGGCATGCCGTTCGTCCGCTCCACCAGGTTTACCTGCACGTCGCGCGAGAAGCCGGCGACCACCGCCTTGGCGTAAGCCGTGGCGAGCGTGGCCGTGTTGTTGTCCGTGGCGTCCACCACGGCCTGGACGGTGGCATGCCGCTGCAGCACGACCTGGCGCGAGAAATCGGCCGGCACGACCAGTGCCAGGCGGCAGGTGCCGTCGTCCATAACCTGCGCGATATCGCGCATGCCGTGCAGGTTGCGCACGATCCGGAAGTAAGGCGAAGCCTGCACGCGCTTGAGCAGGCTCTGGCTGAACTGGCTGCCTTCCTGGTCGTAGACACACACCGGCACGTGGGAGATGTCCAGATTCACCCCGTAGCCGAGCAGGAACAGCTGCATGATCGGCATGGCCAGCGCCAGCATCAGGCTGCGCGGATCGCGCATCACCTGGCGCAGCTCCTTCACGGCCAGTGCGCGGATGCGCCGGAGTTTCATGCCCCGCCCCCCGCGTCGCGCGCCTGCGCGCCGATCATGCGCACGAAGGCGTCCTCCAGGCTCGGTTCGATGCGCTGCACGGCGACGCCGGCAACACCCTGGCCGGCCAGGAAAGCCGCCAGCCGCCCGCCCTCCTCCCGGGCGTTGCCCAGCAAGGCATGCACCGTGCTGCCGAATACCGCCACGTCGCGTGCCTGCGCGTACGTCGAGAGCAGTTCCAGCACGCGTCCCAGCGGCGTGCCGCGGATCTCCACCAATTCGCCGTCCAGCGCGCGGCGGCGTATCTGCTCCGGCGTGTCCATCGCCACGATGCTGCCGCGGTTGATCAGCGCCACGCGGTTGCAATACTCCGCCTCGTCCATGTGGTGGGTGGAGACGAGCACGGTCACGCCCTGCGACGAAAGCTCGTGGATGAGATCCCAGAAGCGGCGCCGCGAAAGCGGGTCGACTCCGGACGTCGGCTCGTCCAGCACCAGCACCTTGGGCCGGTGCAGGATCGCGCAACCCAGCGCCAGCCGCTGCTTCCAGCCGCTGGCCAGATCCCGCACCGGCGTACCGACATGCGCGGCCAGCCCCGCCATCTTCAACGCGTCCCGGATGCGTTCGCCGATCAGTCCGCGGCCCACGCCGTACACCCCGCCGAAGAAATGCAGGTTCTCCAGCACCGTAAGGTTGCCGTAGAGGGAGAACTTCTGCGACATGTAGCCCATGCGCTGCCGTGCCGCTTCCGGCGCGCGGGCGACATCGATGCCATCCACCAGGAGCTGCCCCGACGTCGGCCGCAGGAGGCCGCAGAGCAAGCGGATGACCGTCGATTTTCCGGCGCCGTTCGGCCCGAGGAAACCGAGTATCTCCCCTTGGCCGACATCGAAGCTCACGCCGGCCACGGCCTCGAAGCTGCCGAAACGCTTGTGCAGCGAGCGCACCGCGATGACGGCGGGGGTTGCGCTCACGGCGGCGTCCCCTCGTCGCCGAGCAGCGCGACGAACAGGTCCTCGATCGACGGCGGGACGATGCGCGCGCTGTCGCAGGCGATGCCGCTGTCGCGCAGCTGCGCCTGCAGCGCCGGCAGGCGCTCGGCCTTGTCCATGTGCACGTGGATGCCGTTGCCGATCAGCAGCACGCCCAGCACACCCGGAGCGTGGACGAGCGCGTCGCGCAGCGGCCGGGGTGCGGAGGACGCGAACTCCGCCAGCGCGCCCGGCATGCGCGCGCGCAGCGCGACCGGCGTGTCGCAGTACAAGAGGCGCCCGGCATGCAGCAGGGCCAGCCGGTCGCAACGCTCCGCCTCGTCCAGATAGGCGGTGGAGATCAGCAGCGTCACGCCCTCGGCGCGCAGGTCGTAGAGGATCTGCCAGAACTCGCGGCGGGAAAGCGGGTCCACGCCTGTCGTGGGCTCGTCCAGCAGCACGATGCGCGGCGCATGCACCAGCGAACAGGCCAGGCCGAGCTTCTGCTTCATGCCGCCGGACAGCTGGCCGGCCAGCCGCTTGCGGAAATGCCCCATCGACGATGCCTCCAGCAGGCGCGAAGCGCGCGCTTCGCGCAGCTTGGCCGGCACCGCGAACAGGTCGGCATAGAAGCGGATGTTCTCGTCGACGGTCAGGTCCTCGTACAAGCCGAAGCGCTGCGGCATGTAGCTGATCCGCTCGCGCACCTGCTCGGGTGCGGCCACCACGTCGACGCCGCCCACGTCTACCCTGCCTTCATCCGGCACCATCACGGCCGCGAGCATGCGCAGGGTGGTCGTCTTGCCGGCGCCGTCCGGCCCGACCAGCCCGAAGATCTCGCCGCCCCTGACTTCCAGGTCGAGCCGATCGACCGCCACGACCCCGCCGAACCGCTTGGTCAGGCCCGCCGCGGCCACGGTGACCGGGGCCGCGCTCATGGCGACAGGCGCAAGGTGGCGTCGGCCGGCATGCCCGGCACCAGCGCGTGCGAGGGATTGGCCACGTCGATGCGCGCGCGATACACCAGCGTGACGCGCTCGGCATGGGTCTCCACGCTCTTGGGGGTGAACTCGGCCTGGTCGCTGATGAACGATATCCGCGCGGGATAGCGGTGCCCGGGGTAGCTGTCGGTGCTCACCTCCACGGCTTGGCCGAGACGCACCCGGCCGATGTCCGGCTCGTTGATGTAGGCACGCAGCCAGACATGGTCCAGGTCGGCGATCGTCACCACCGGCGTACCCGGCACCACGACCTCGCCCAGCTCCGCCTGCCTGACCAGGATCACGCCATCGATGGGCGCCACCAGCGAGGTGTAGCTCTCGACGATCTGCGCCAGCTTCAGGGCCTCTTTCGCATCGTGGACATTGGCCATCGCCAGCTGCAGGTTGCCTGCCGCCGCCTTCGCCAGCGCGCGGTCGCGCTCCAGCACGGCCTGCGCCCCGCGCACGGCCGCATCGGCCAGGTCCTCGCTGTCCCGGGACACGTAGCCGTTGGCTGCAAGCTTGCGCAGACGCGCATCGTTGAGGGCCTTGTAATGCAGATCCGCCTCGTCGGCGGCCAGCACTTTCTGCGTGGCCGCCAGGTCGCTCCCGGCGGCCACCAGCGCACGCTCCTGCGTGACGACACCGGACTGGGCGATCGCGACCTGCTGGCGATAGTCCGCGTCGTCCACCCGCGCGATCAGCGTGCCTTTCCTGACCCACTGCCCTTCGTCGAAGGGCAACGCGACTATGCGCGACTGCACCGTGTTGAAACTGAGCACGCTTTCGTGCGCCTCGATGTTGCCGGAAAGCGTGAGGGTCGCGGGCGGTCCGCCATGCCCGAACCAGCGCGCCGGCAAGCCGTATCGAACCACTACGTAACCCGCCCCCGCCACGATCAGGGCGAACGCTCCGATCATGACCAGGCGCCGGCTCATGCGCGCCCCTTGCCACCGGCCCCGGGGCAGCACACGCGCCCGGCGACACAGGGCTTGCGACCTCGAGGTTTCATGCGGCAGCTCGGCAACATGGATGGTGCAGGCAGTATCGGAACCTGCTGCGTGCATGGTGTTGACGTGTATCAACCGTACGGCTGCCGCCCCCTCCGCTTGCCCGGCGACGGCGACGCTACGGACTTTCCTTCCGCCAACCCGGATCGGGATCGAACGAAACGATGGATGCGGCGACCTTGCCGGTGCCGTTGCCCAGGTCCTTCGCATAGACGGTGCCGTCGCGATCGACCATGAAGCTCATGACGCCGGAGGCGCGATAGCGCGCTGGATACGCGAGCACGGCGAAGCCTCCCAGCAGCTTGCCGTGGGCGACGTAGTCGCGTGCGCCGCCGTGCGCCGCTTTTCCCTGGCGCGTGAGGATGCGGTAGTAGTACCCGTGATAAGGGGCGAGCGTCGCAAGCCTGGTGCCGCCGTAGCCTTCGTCCGCGGCGCCGGCCACCAGGGCGCCCAGCGGACTGGGCGGCTGCGCGGGAGATGTCGGCCAATACAATCCGTCGTGCCGTCCCGGCGAACTCGCCAGGCGCACCGCATAGACCGGCACGCCGTCGTCATCCAGGTGCTCGGCCGCGTATTGAAGCTCGGCGGCGGCGATGGCCTTGCATACGCGCATCGCGGAAAGCTCGTTGCGGCCGATCCGGCGCCGGAGTATTTCCTGGGCGCCCGCTTGCGCGTCGAATACCCAACCGCCATCGCGCTTGACGAGCGGAATGGGCAATGGCCATTGATCCTTTCCGACCACCAGGGTTTCGGACGCATCGCCGTTGATGACCAACCGGTGCGCCTCGGCGTAGGCCTGGGCGAAACGCTGACGGCTGCGCGCATCGGCGACCTCGTCGCCCGAATGGACAAGCGGGCCCGCACCGGCGCCGAGGATGGCCGACAGCGAAGCCGCATCCTCTGCCTTGGCTGCCTGCGCCAGCGCTCGCGCACCGGCCTCGGGAGTGGCGAACGACGTAGGCGCAGGCGTCACCGTCGCGGACTGCCCCATCGCAACGGCGACGTTCGCCGTCGCCAGTGCGAGCGCCCAACCCATCATGCGGTGTCTCATAGCGTTCACCGTGTTGCCGATTGCCTGTCCGTGCCGCCATGGCGGCCCCTTGCCAATCCCGGGTGCGGACCGGCTGCGCTGAGATCAATGGCCACGGCGCCCACTGCCGCCCGTCCGGGGTGCCGCATGCTGTCCGCCCATGCTCGCGCCGCCACGGGCACTGTTCGCCCGCACGTCAGCGCCATGACCGATGTTCTCGAACGCCCCGCCCCTTCCCTCGAAGCGTCCCGGCTGCCCTCGAGTGGCGTGCCCTGGGGGAACCTGCGGTGCCGATGCCGGGGCCTCGCGCCCGCGGTATGGCTCAAGTGCTCGACGATCCGGAGGCGGCGTCCGGTGGTATTGGCGACTCACCGCGTCGTTGCGATACGGCACGCCACGGCGGTGTCCGGGCGCGTGCTCCCATGGATGCCTTCCGGCGACGCCGTGCCCATACCAGCGGCCGTGGCCATTGTCATAGATATGCCGGTGCGGCCAGTCCCAGTCGCCAAAGAAGAAATCCACGCCCACCACGAAACCGATGCCCCAGGCGATTCCTCCGTTCCAGCCATAGCCGTACCAGGCGGGCCAGTAGATCGGCGGATAATAGGGCCACCACCAGGGGCCGTAGACGACGTTGGGGTCGTAGTAAGGCACGTAGATCACGTCGGGGCTGGGCGGTTCGATGCTGATGTCGTCGCCCTCCTGCACCACCCGCATCTGCGCGTCGGATTGCAGGTTGCCCGCCTCGCTGGCCCTGCGGCGCAAGGCCTGCACGGTATCCATCACCTGCCCTTGCTGGGCGACGAAGGCGTCGCCGAGGCGCTCGGTCCAGCCGATCTTGTCGTCCATTGTCTGCAGAACCTGCGGGAACGCGACCAGCGATTTCACGCTGGCATCCCAGTCCTCGCCGGCGACGGCGCGCACCGCCGCATCGCCCTGCATGTCCGGATTTGCGCGCGACCAGCGCGCCGCCTCCACCACTTCCAGCGGATACGTCGCGGCCATCAGCACCTGGGCCAGGAGCGGATCCGGATACAGCGCAACCGGCGCCAGCATCTGGTCCAGCTCCTGCTGGGTGAACGGCGGATTCCCGCCCGGGTGCAGGCTGCCCTGCGTGTCCTGGGCAAACGCCTGCCCGAGCAGCAGGAGCAGCAGCAAGGTCAGCATGGCGCGCACGCGGTGTTTCATGGCTCACCTTCTACCTACGCGACGTTCTCGTGGAAGACCGGCAACATCGACCCGTACCGTTCTTTGAAGGAATACACAGATCCGCGGCGGCGAAGTTGAGCCAGATCAACTGCACCCGGGAGCAAGCACGGAAACAACGGGTTCCGAAGGCCGGCAACGCCGCGGGCGGCACCGCGCGAACGATTGACGCACGTCAACGGGCCCGTCAGGCCTGGGACGAAGATGCATTCATCAGCAAGGTGAAGCGTCCCCCGCATGCAAGACAACACGACCCGAACGACAGCAACGGCCCAGGCCGCTACGCCCCTCACAGGCAAGCGCTCGCATCGCCGGATGGCGATCGGCGCCGTCGTACTGGCCGGACTGGCCATGGCAGCGGGCGGCTGGGCCATCTACCGGTCGCGCCTGACCACCCGCATACCGGCCTATGCGACCGCCACTGCGACGATCGGCCCCATCACCAGAACCGTCACCACCACCGGCACCATCAACCCGGTGCTCACCATCATCGTCGGCTCCTACGTTTCCGGCGTGATCCAGTCGATTTCCTGCGACTTCAACACACAGGTGAAGAAAGGGCAGGTCTGCGCAAAGATCGATCCGCGGCCGTACCAGACGGTCGCCGCGGCGGCGCTTGCCAACCTCGCCAATGCCAAGGCGCAACTGGGCAAGGACCAGGCCGCGCTGGCATATGCGAAAGCGACCTACTTGCGCGACGCCTCGCTCGCCAGCACGGGCTACGTCTCCAGGGACACGCTCGACGCGGCGCACAGCGCCTATGACGAAGCCGGCGCCCAGATCGTGCTGGACCGCGCGGATATCGCCAGCCATCAGGCCGCGCTCGACACCGCGCAGGTCAACCTCGGCTACACGGACATCGTTTCGCCGGTCGACGGCACGGTCGTGTCGCGCAACGTGACCATCGGCCAGACCGTGGCGGCGAGTTTCCAGACGCCCACACTGTTCCTGATCGCCACCGACATGACGCACATGCAGGTGGATACGAACGTCAGCGAGACCGACATCGGCTCCATCCGCGACGGGCAGAAGGCCAGCTTCCATGTCGAGAGCTACGCCGACCGCTCGTTCGACGCGACCGTCGTCCAGGTGCGCCAGGCGCCGCAGACGATCCAGAACGTCGTCACCTACGATGTCGTGCTCGGCGTGGACAACCGGGACCAGCTGCTCAAGCCCGGCATGACCGCCACCGCCAGGATCGTCGTCGATGCGCGCCCGCGCGTGCTGCGCGTTCCCGACCAGGCCGTGCGCTTCATCCCATCCGGCCTTGCCGCGCCGACACGGACCACCGCGGAGAAGCAGGTCTGGACGCTCGTCGACGGCCGCCCCGTCGCGGTCCCGGTCACCCTCGGACTCGACGACGACAGTTTCAGCGAAGTCACCGCTGGCGAATTGAAGCCTGGCCAGACAGTCATCGTCGGTGAGCGCGCCGCCACCGGACAGGCGGCGGCCGGCGCCGCACCCCGATTCCATCTGTGACGCGGCCGCATCGCCATGGCCGAACCCGTCATCGATCTCCAGCACGTGTCGCGGACCTACCGGGCCGGGGACACGGAAGTGCGCGCACTGGACGACGTCTCGCTGCGCATCGGCGCGGGGGAATTCGTCGCCATCGTCGGCGCCTCGGGCTCGGGTAAATCCACGCTGATGCACCTGCTGGGCTGCCTGGACAGCCCCACCGCCGGGCGCTACCTGTTCCAGGGCACGGACGTGGCCGGGCTCGGCGAACCCGCGCTCGCCCGGATCCGCAGCGACCGCATCGGCTTCGTTTTCCAGAGCTTCAACCTGCTGCCACGCACCAGCGCGGTCGAGAACGTCGCCCTGCCCTTGTTCTACGCCGGCGCCGGCGCCGCGCGGCATGCCGAGCGCCTTGCGCGGGCCGCGAACATGCTGGCGGACCTCGGACTGGAGCAGCGCGGCGGCAACAGCCCGGGGCAGTTGTCCGGCGGCCAGCAGCAGCGCGTGGCGATCGCCAGGGCCTTGATCAACCAGCCAGGCCTGCTGCTGGCGGACGAGCCCACCGGCAATCTCGACACGCGCACCTCGCACGACATCATGCGCACGCTGCGCGCGCTCAACCTGGAGCGCGGCGTGACCGTGGTGGTGGTGACGCACGAGGCCGACATCGCCGCCTATGCCGACCGCATCATCACCATGCGCGACGGACACATCGTTTCGGATGCACCGAACACCCGCGTCGCCGATACCGGCGATGCACGGGTACCGGCCATTGCCGCCCAGCCGCCGGCCACGCCCGCGGGCAAGGTGGTGACCCCGGGCTTCGCCCGCATGATCGCGACCACCGCGGCCCAGGCCATCGTGCGCAACAAGGTGCGCTCCGCGCTCACCATGCTCGGCATCTTCATCGGCGTGGCCGCGCTGATCGCCATGGTGGCGGTGGGCGAAGGCGCCAACGAGGCCGTGACGCGGCAGATCGAAAGCCTGGGCACCAACCTGCTGGTGGTGGTGCCCGGCGCGGTCACCTCGGGCGGCGCGCGGGCGGGATTCGGCAGCGCATCGACGCTTACCGTCACGGACGCCACCGCGATCCGGCGGGACGATGCCGCCGTCGGCACGGTGGCGTACCTGATCCGCCAGAGCGGGCAGCTGCAGTACGGCGACAACAACTGGAACACCGCGGTACTCGGCGTGTCGGACGGCTACGTCGACGTCACGAACTGGAAAATCGCGGCGGGCCGCACTTTCGGCAAGCAGGATTTCGACGATTCGGCGATGGTGGCGCTGCTGGGCGCCACGGTGCGCAACGAGCTGTTCAGCGCCACGGAAAACCCGGTGGGCGCCACGATCCTGGTCAAGGGCAAGGCGATGCGCGTGATCGGCCTGCTGGCCGCCAAGGGGCAGAGCGCCTTCGGCCAGGACCAGGACGACGTGCTGATGATCCCGTTCACCACGGCGCAGGCCAAGGTACTCGGCGTGGCTGCGCCGAACGCGGCGCTGGCGGCGGGCGACCCCTACTTCCCTCCCCCCGTCAATCCCTACGCCACCGCGCCGCGCCTGACCGGCTACGTCAACCAGATCCTGGTCCAGGCCGCGAGCTCCCAGCTTGTGTCCGCCGCGCTGGACCAGGTCGCCGCGACCCTCGCCAGCCGCCACCACATCCGCCCCGGCGATCCCAACGACTTCGCAGTGCGCAACCTCAGCCAGATCCAGCAGACGGCGGAAGGGAGCAGCCGGGTGATGGCGTTGCTGCTGGCGACGGTGGCCTCCATCTCCCTGGTCGTGGGCGGCATCGGGATCATGAACATCCTGCTGGTATCGGTGACCGAGCGGACGCGCGAAATCGGCCTGCGCATGGCGATCGGCGCGCGACGGCTGCACGTGCTCCTGCAGTTCCTCGCCGAAGCGGTGTTCCTCAGCATCACCGGCGGAGTCGCAGGCATCCTGGGCGGCATGGTCGCGTCGGAAGTGATTTCATGGATGGCGCACTGGCCGATCCTGATCTCTGCCGCGGCGATCCTCGCGGGCTTCGGCTTCTCGGTGGCGGTCGGCGTGTTCTTCGGCTACTACCCTGCGCGCAAGGCCTCCCTGCTGAACCCGATCGAAGCCCTGCGTTACGAGTGAGGCAACGACGCCGGAGCCGCTCAGCGCTGCCACAGGATGAGCGGCAGCTCGGCGGGCAGGAAGGCATCCTCGTGCCAGGGCCGCACGCGCGCCGTGTAGCGGTCGGCGGGGCGGACCGCCGGCGCGAGCGCCGAGAACACGTAGCCGCCGGTGGCGCCGCTGATCGGCACGCCGCCCTGCATGGGAATGCACGAGGCGGGGAGGCCGCCGCCCGCTTCGGCATACAGATCCACTTTCACCCGCTCCAGGCGAACCTCACCCAGGTAGACCTGGACATGGAAGCGCCACTGGTCGCCTTCGGATCCGACCTCCACCTCGCCGAAGCGCACTTCGTGCCAGTGCGAAGACACCGCCGCGCTCCACGCCGTCAAATCGCACCCCAGGCGGGAACCCTGCTGCTGGCGGCGACCGAAGGCGCGCGTGGCGGGAACGTAGAAGCGGTCCATGTAGTCCAGCAGCATCCGGTTGCTGCTGAACTGCGGCGCGAGCCGCGACATGCTGGCGCGCATGCGCTCGATCCACCGGCGCGGGATGCCCTGCGCATCGCGCTCGTAGAAGCACGGCGCCACCTCTTCCTCCAGCAGGCGATACAGGCACTGCGCATCCTCGGCGTCCCCGCCATGTCCGTCGATGGCCCAGCCGTAGGCCGGCTCGTACGCCTCCGCCCACCATCCGTCCAGCGTGGAGAGGTTGAGCCCGCCGTTGACCAGGGCCTTCATGCCGCTGGTGCCGCATGCCTCCCAGGGGCGGCGCGGGGTATTGATCCAGACATCCACGCCCTGCACCAGCTGCTGCGCCAGCGCGAGGTCGTAATCCTCCAGGAACACGAGCCGGCCACGCAGTTCGGGGCGCTGCATGAACTCCACCCAGGCGCGCACCTGCTGCTTGCCCAGTTCATCTTCGGGATGTGCCTTGCCCGCGATGATCAGCTGCATCGGCCGCGACTCGCTCGTCAGCATGCGCGCCAGGCGCTCCTTGTCGTGCAGCAGCAGGTTCATGCGCTTGTATTCGGCGAAGCGGCGGGCCAGGCCCAGCGTGAGGATGTTGGGGTCGAGCACCTCCCCGGCCAGGGAAACCCGCTGCGCGGATTCGCCGCGTTGCCCAAGCTGCCGGGCCAGGCGTTCGCGCGTGTAGTGGACGAGGTCGCGCCGCTCGTTGGCGGCGAGCTCCCACAGCACCGTGTCGTCGCAGGTGACCAGCGGCGACACGACACAGGCCGAATCGACCAGCCAGCGGTCCTTGCCGCAGGTCTGGGTCCACAGCGCGTCCGCCCAGCTGGAGTCCCACGACGGCACATGCACACCGTTGGTGACATGCCGCACCGGCACTTCGTCGATCGGCCAGCGCGGATAAAGGCTGCCGAACAGTTCGCGGCTCACGGTGCCGTGCAGGCGGCTTACCGCGCTCGACTGCGCGCACCCGCGCAGCGCGAGATAAGTCATGTTGAAAGGCTCGCGGTCGTCGGCCGGATCGGCGCGCCCGAGCGCGAGCAGCTCGCGCAAGGACAACCCACAGTCGGCCAGCAGATCCCGGGCGTACTTGTAGATCAGCGAAGGGGCGAAGGCATCGAAACCCGCGGCAACCGGCGTGTGCGTGGTGAAGACGTTGCCGGCCCGCGTCGCCCACCACGCTTCGCGGAACGACAGATTCTGCTTGCGCATGCACCTCCTCGCGCGCTCCAGCACGGCCAGGGCCGCATGCCCCTCGTTCAGGTGGCATACGTCCACATGGCTGTCCAGGTTGTCCAGCAACGCCCACCCGCCGATGCCCAGCACCACCTCCTGCAGCAGGCGCATCTCCGCCCCCCCGCTGTACAGCTTGGAGGTGATGCCGCGATCGACCGGTCCGTTGCGCACGTGGTTGCTGTCGAGCAGATACAGGCGCGCCCGGCCGACGTTCGCCTGCCACACGCGCAGGCGCAGCACCCGGCCCGGCAGCGGTAGCTCCAGTTCCAGCCAGGCGCCGTCCGGGCCGAGCAACGGCTGGATCGGCAGGCCGGCCGGATCGCTGTACGGATAGGCCTCGCGCTGGTTGCCGCCGGTGTCGATGGTCTGGCGGAAATAGCCCTCCTGATAGAGCAGCCCCACGCCAACCATCGGCAGGCCCAGGTCGCTGGCTGTCTTGAGGTAATCGCCGGCCAGCACGCCCAGCCCGCCCGCATACAGCGGCAGGGCTTCGCTCAAGCCGAACTCCATGCTGAAGTAGGCCACGCCGGCGGGCAGGTCGCGCGGCGAACGCACCGAACACAGCCCCGGCGCATCGAGGTAGCGGTGCCGGTCTTCCGCCGCCGCCTTCAGCAGTGCGATGAAGGCCTCGTCTCCGGCCAATTGCTCAAGTCGGCGCTGCGGCACGCTCTGCAACACCACCCACGGGTTGTGCGTGTGATTCCACAGCTCGGCATCCACCTGCATCCACAACGCATCCACGGCGTGGTTCCACGTCCAGCGCAGGTCGAGCGCCAGCCCAGTCAGGGCTTCGAGACCGGGCGGCAGGAGACGTGGCGGGACGGGATACATGCGCGGCGACGCGATCACTCGTCGAGCATGCGGGCGATCTCGCGTTCGGCCTCAAGCCAGTCGTCCAGCTCGCAACCGGTGGCGAAGCCGCGCTTCTCGGCCCGGAAGTAGGCAGCCTGCGCGATCATCGAACGACGCGCCTCGGCGTCGATCGGCGTGGGAAGCCACGCATGCGCGGGCCGCAAGTCCGGCCGATCCTCGCCTGGCTGATGCTGGTCCGTTCCGGCCATGATGAAATCCTCCGCGAACTTAGGAGACGGCGCGAGCCGGCGCATCGTCTCGATTTGTTTCGAGCACATCGCCCCAGCCCTGGACGGAAGGCGCCACTCCCGCATAAACCTTTGCGTACTCGGCGGCCGAGTGCTGCCAGCCGTAGTCGCCGGACATCGCCAAACGGCGCAGCCACACCCAGGTTTGCGGAGCGCCCTCGTGAACGGCCAGGCAGCGATCCACCGCCTTGCCCAGCGCCTCGCCGGTGGGCTCATCGAACACGAATCCGATGAAGCCATCGACCAATCCGGTGGCCGCGGCCACGTCGATCACGCTGTCGGCCAAACCGCCGACGCGACGCACCACGGGAATGGCCCCGTAGCGCATGGCATACAGCTGCGTCAGTCCGCAGGGCTCGAAGCGGGCGCCGTGGAGCAGGATGTCGGCGCCGGCATGCATCCGGTGCGCCAGGCTTTCGTCATAGCCGATCTGCGCCGCCATGCGCCCGGGAAATGCCGCGGCCAGGGCCGTGAATCCTTGCTCCAGTGCGGCATCGCCGCAGCCGTGCACGGCCATCTGCAGGCGGGGATGGCGCCGCAGCAGATCCGGCAGGCTGGCCAGCAGCACGTCGGCCATCTTCTGGTGCGTGAGGCGGCAGACGGATTCGGCCAGGGGCGCCGCGGGATCGGCATCCAGCCCAAGCTGATGCTGCAGCGCCACCTTGCAGGCATGCTTGCCGAGCATGTTGTCGCGCGAATAGCACTGCGCCAGGTACGCGTCGGCCGCGGGATCCCACACCTGTTCGTCGATGCCGTTCATGATCCCTACGGCGCCGCGCCGCGCCCGGATCAGTCCGTCCATGCCGCAGCCGAACTCGGGCGTGCCGATTTCGCGGGCATAGCTGCGGCTGACCGTGGTGACGACGTCGGCGAAGCGGATGCCGGCCTTCAGGAAGGACAGGCGGCCGTAGAACTCGGCGCCGTCGAGGGTCGCGGCGTACGGCGGTAGGCCGAGCGCCCGCGCCTCGCTGAGCGGAAACAGCCCCTGGAACGCCATGTTGTGCACGGTGAACACGGTTTTCGGCCGTTCGCCGCCGCGCCGGTGCAGCAGCAAGGGCAGCAGGCCGGCATGCCAGTCGTGCGCATGCACGATATCCGGACGCCAGCCGACGGCATGGCCGGCCGACGCGATGCGCGCCGCCGCGTGGTTCAGCACGGCGAAGCGCAGGCCGTTGTCGGGCCAATCGCATCCGTCCGCGTCCTTGTAAAGCGAACCGTTGCGACGATACAGCGGCGGGCAATCGACCAGCCAGACCGGCAGGCCGGAGCCGGGCATCCATCCGCTGACGATCCGCACCGGCGCCCCGGGCAGGATCTCGCCCAGGTCGGCGATGACCTGCGCAGCGACGATATGGTCCAGCGCCTCGGTGTAACCGGGCATCAGCATGCGCACGTCGATACCCCGGTCCGCCAGGGCTTGCGGAAGCGCACCGCAGACGTCGGCCAGACCGCCCGTCTTGGCCAAGGGGAAAATCTCCGATGCAACGAACAGCACTTTCGGTGCCGTCGTCCTGGCCGTCGCCGCCCCCCCGGGCATCTTGTCGTGGATCGCACGCATCGCACACCCGCCGATCGGCCACATTAGCCTTGAACCTTACGGGGGCACCCGGACACGGTATTGATCAGGATCAAAACTTGTCGCGAATGCGGAGCGATAGTGGCACTCCGGATCCATCCATGCCGTCACCTCCGGCACGCCGGACATCACCGCACGAAGCTGCGGAAGGACGGCCGGACATGCAGCACAAGCTCCCGTGGAATCGCCATGAAACCAACCGGTGTCGCGCAACAAACCGCGAAGGTCACCATCGGCCCCTATCTGGGTCGGACCAGCGTGGCGTACTTCTCCATGGAGATCGCGCTGTGCGCTGAGATCCATACCTACAGCGGCGGCTTGGGCGTGCTCGCCGGCGACACGGCGCGCACCAGCGCCGACCTCGCGCTGCCGATGGTGTTCGTCACCCTGCTCTACCGTCGCGGCTACCTGCGCCAGGGCATCGATGCGGACGGCGGGCAGGTCGACCACCCCGACCCGTGGTCGCCGGAAGACCACGCGACGCCGCTGCGCGCCAAGATCGCGCTGCTGATCGAGGGCCGGGAGGTGTGGGTGCGCCCCTGGCTGTATGTGCTGAAGACTCCTGCCGGAAAATCGGCCCCGGTGCTGCTGCTGGACACGGATCTTGCCGAGAACCAGCCCGAGGACAGGTCCATCACGGACGTGCTTTACGGTGGCGACGGCACCTATCGCCTCAAGCAGGAAATCGTGCTGGGCATCGGCGGCTTGCGCATCGTGGCCGCACTGGGCTTCCAGATCGCCCGTTACCATCTCAATGAGGGGCACGCGGCACTGCTCGCGCTCGACCTGCTGCGCCGCTACCCGCGGCCGCACGACCAGGTTTACCCCGGCCTGCTGCACTACGACGTGGCGCGCGTGCGCGAGCGCTGTGTCTTCACCACGCACACGCCGGTCGAAGCCGGGCACGACCAGTTTCCCTATGAACTCTTCGGCCACCTCCTGCAGGGCTACGTCGAACTGGACCAGCTTCGCCAGCTGGCGGGCAACGACCGCCTCAACATGACGCGGCTAGCGCTGGCGCTCAGCGGATACATCAACGGCGTCGCGGTCCGGCATGCGGAAGTGACCACCCGCATGTTTCCCGATTACGACATACGCGCCGTCACCAACGGCATCCACGTGCCCACCTGGACGCACCCGGCCTTCGCGGAACTCTTCAACCGCCACTCCAGGAAATGGAGCGAACGTCCGATGGAGATGCTGCGCTTCGACCAGCTTCCCCCGGACGAGGTATGGAAGGCGCACATCTGCGCCAGGTCGGACCTCATCGCGCTCGTCCGGCGGATCTCGAATACCACGCTCGATCCCGAGCTGCCGATCATCGGCTTCGCGCGCCGCGTCGCCGCCTACAAGCGCCCGGGCCTTCTGTTCAGCGATCTGGAGCGGCTCAAGGCCATCCATGCCAGGCATCCGTTCCAGCTTGTGTTCGCGGGCAAGGCGCACCCGCACGACGCACCGGCCAAGGAGCTGATCCGGCAGATCCACCAGGCGATCGGCACGCTCGCCCCACAGTTGCGCATCGCCTTCCTGCCCAATTACGACATCAGCATCGCGCCCCTCGTGGTGGCCGGACCGGACGTCTGGCTCAACACGCCCGAACCGCCGCTGGAAGCCTCCGGCACCAGCGGCATGAAGGCGGCCATCAACGGCGTGCTCAACCTGAGCGTGCTGGATGGCTGGTGGATCGAGGCCTGCATCGAAGGCGTCACCGGCTGGGCCATCGGCGGGGACACGCATACCGCCAACGCGGAACACCTCTACGACAAGCTCGAACATGTCGTGCTCCCCCTCTATTACAAGGATAGGCAGCGCTGGATCTGGATGATGCAGCAGTCGATCAGCAAGATCGGCAGCACCTTCAACACGCACCGCATGATGCTTCGCTACGTCGCGGAGGCCTATCTCCCCCGCCACGGCGCGCAGCCGGCTGACATGCATGTCTAGCCCGCCCATCCGGTGCGGGACGGCGCCCCCGGCGGACGACGCTGACTGCCTGCGCCGCGGCGAGCATGCCGACCCCTATGGCGTGCTCGGCATGCACGCGGCCGACGATCCCCGATACGTGATCGTCCGCTGCTTCCTGCCCGGTACCCGGCTCGTCGAGGTGGTCGAGCGTCGCTCCGGCCAGCCGCGCGGCACGCTATCGCCGCTGGGCACGGAGGGTTTCTTTGCCGGAAAGCTGGCCGCCCCCGAAGGCCGCTACGCCTACCGGCTGCGCGTCCACGATCCGCAAGGCGTGCGCGATGTGGACGACCCCTACGGTTTCCCGCCGCTGCTGGGCGAACTGGACTGCCATCTGCTCGCCGAAGGCAGCCATTGGCACGCCTACGACGTGCTCGGCGCGCATCCGCGCTGCATCGACGGTGTCGACGGCATGGCATTTGCCGTATGGGCGCCCAATGCCGGACGTGTCAGTGTGGTGGGGCCGTTCAACCACTGGGATGGCCGCGTGCACGTGATGCGGCGGCGGTTCGAGTGCGGCGTGTGGGAGATCTTCGTTCCCGGCGTCGGTGCCGGCGAACTGTACAAGTTCGAATTGCGCACGCGCGGCGGACAGCTCGCCCTGAAATCCGATCCCTATGCCTACGCCACGGAGCCGCCGCCGGGCACCGCGTCGCGCACGACCGGCGAGGCGCCATTCGCCTGGACCGACCAAGTGTGGATGGCGCGGCGCAAATCCGCGGCGCTGCGCTCGTCGCCGCTGGCGATCTACGAGGTGCATCTCGGCTCGTGGCGGCGGCATCCCGACGGCTCGCCGCTGGACTACGACGAGCTCGCCGATGCACTGATTCCCTACGTGCACGACCTGGGTTTCACCCATCTGGAACTGCTGCCGGTGAGCGAGCACCCGTTCGCCGGCTCGTGGGGCTACCAGCCCACGGCCCTGTTCGCTCCCTCCGCGCGCTGGGGGGCGCCGGAAGGGCTGCGCCGCTTCGTCGACCGCTGCCACGCGGCGGGCCTGGGCGTGCTGCTCGACTGGGTGCCGGCGCACTTTCCGCGCGACGCCCATGGCCTGGAGCATTTCGACGGCAGTTGCCTGTACGAACACGAAGACCCGCGCCTGGGCTACCACGCGGCATGGGGCACCTCGGCCTACAACTACGGCCGCCGCGAGGTGGCGAATTTCCTGATCGCCAACGCGCTGTACTGGCTCAGGGAATTCCACGTCGACGGCCTGCGCGTGGACGCCGTCGCCTCCATGCTTTACCTGGACTATGCCCGCGCCCCCGGCCAGTGGCTGCCCAACCGCTACGGCGGACACGAGAACCTGGAGGCCGTGGCCTTCCTGCGCCGCTTCAACGAGATCGTGCACAGCGAGGCGCCGGCCGGCGCCGTGACCATCGCGGAAGAATCCACGGCCTGGCCGATGGTGACGCAGCCGGCCTATGTCGGCGGCCTCGGCTTCGACTTCAAATGGAACATGGGCTGGATGAACGACACGCTGGCCTACATGCGGCGGGACCCGGTGCACCGGCGCTTCCACCACGACCAGCTCACGTTCGGCCTGCTGTACGCCTTCAGCGAGAACTTCGTGCTGCCGCTGTCGCACGACGAGGTGGTGCACGGCAAAGGCTCCCTGCTCGGCAAGATGCCCGGCGACCGCTGGCAGCGGCTGGCGAACCTGCGCCTGTACCTGGCGTTCCAGTACACCCAGCCCGGCAAGAAGCTGTTGTTCATGGGCGGCGAGTTCGCACAGGAGCGCGAGTGGGACCACGACGGCTCGCTCGACTGGCAGCTGCTCGCCGATCCGGACCACCAGGGCATGCAGCGCCTGGTGCGCGACCTCAACCGCCTCTACCGCACGCTGGGAAGCCTGCACCGCAAGGATTGCGAGGGTGGCGGCTTCCAGTGGATCGACTGCAGCGACAGCGAGCAAAGCGTGCTCGCCTGGCAGCGGATGGGCGACGATCCCCACGAGCTCGTCGTCGTGGCATGCAATTTCACCCCCGTGCCGCGCCTGGGATACCGCATCGGCGTACCGCGGCCGGGACGCTACCGCGAGGTGTTCAACAGCGATGCGCGTGACTACGGCGGCAGCGGCATGGGCAACTGTGGTGGCGTAGCCGCCGACGCAGTGCCCTGGCACGGCATGGCCTGCTCGCTCGCGCTGACGCTGCCGCCGCTGGCCGCGCTGATCCTGATCGCGCCGGCAGCGTAGCCGCCGTGCACACGCCCCTCGCCCTTGCCGCCGGAACGCCGCAGCCGCTCGGGGCGCATTGGGACGGCCACGGCGTCAACCTGGCGGTCTATTCGCACAACGCCGTGCGGATCGAATGGTGCCTGTTCGACGAAAAGGGCGAGCGGGAAACCGCGCGCCTTCCCCTGCCCGCCCGCAGCGGCGACATCTGGCACGGCTACCTGGCAGGCGCCCGCCCGGGGCTCGTCTACGGCCTGCGCGCTTACGGTCCCTATGCGCCGCTGCAAGGGCATCGCTTCAATCCCCGCAAGCTGCTGATCGACCCCTGCGCCCGCGCGCTGCAGGGCGGCTTCATCTGGGACGATGCAGTGTTCGGCTACACCGACGGCTCGCCGCACGAGGCCGCGGCAACCGATACGCAGGACAGCGCCCAGTACGTTCCCAAATGCGTCGTCGCCGCACCGCTGCCGCCGCTGGCGCAGCGACCGCCGCGGCCGTGCACGCCATGGTGCGACACCGTGCTCTACGAAATGCATGTCAAGGGCTTCAGCATGCGCCACCCCAGCGTGCTCGAACCCCTGCGCGGCACCCTGGCGGCACTGGCCGAACCGGCACTGATCGAGCATTGGCGCGAACTCGGCGTCACCACGCTCGAGCTGATGCCGGTCGCCGCCTTCCTCGACGAACTCCACCTCGTTCGCCACCGGCTCACCAATTACTGGGGCTACAACCCGATCGCGCCGCTGGCCGCCCACGAGCCCTACCTGGCCGGCGGAAACGCGCTCGACCTGGCGAGGCTGGTGGACCGGCTCCATCTGGCCGGCCTGGAAGTCGTCCTCGATGTGGTGTTCAACCACACGGCCGAGACCGACGCCTTCGGCCCCACGCTCTCCCTGCGCGGTCTGGACAATGCTTCGTACTACCGGTTGCAGCCGGGCCATCCGGAGCTCTACGCGAACGATTCCGGCTGCGGCAATACCCTGGATGCCACGCAGCCGGCCGTGGTCGCGCTGTGCCATGCGGCGCTCCGCTATTGGGCCTGCGAGATCGGTGTGGACGGCTTCCGCTTCGATCTCGCCACCTTGCTGGGGCGTGGCGAAACGGGAGCGTTCGACGCATGCGCGCCGCTATGGCGGACGATCGCCGACGATCCGCAGCTGCGCGACCTGAAGCTGATCGCCGAACCCTGGGACGCCACCGCGCACGGCCATGCCCTCGGCGAATTTCCCGCCCCGATCCGGGAGTGGAACGACCGTTACCGCGATGGCGTCAGGCGCTACTGGCGCGGCGACACCGGCATGCGCGGCGAGCTGGCGACGCGTCTGGCCGGGTCCAGCGACGTCTTCGGGCGCAGCGGGCGCGGCCCCCTGGCAGGCGTCAATTTCATCACCTGCCACGACGGCTTCACCCTGGCCGACCTTACCGCCTATGCGGACAAGCACAACGCCGCCAACGGCGACGACAACCGCGACGGCACCGACGCGAACTGGAGCGGCAACCTCGGCGTGGAAGGCGACACCGACGACCCCGACGTGCTCGCCCGGCGCCGCCGCCGGCGCTGCGCCATGCTAGGCACCCTGCTGTTTTCGCGCGGCGTCCCCATGCTGCTGGCCGGCGACGAACTCTCGCAAACGCAGCTGGGCAACAACAATGCGTTCTGCCAGGACAACGAGCTGGCCTGGCTGGACTGGACGGCGCGTGGCGACCCCGTGCGCGACCTGCGCGCCTTCGTCAGGCAGGCGCTGGCGTTGCGCCGGGGGCTGCGCCTGCTCGACGAGGACACATTCTTCACGGGCGTTTCGCCATCGGGCGATCCGGACGACCAGGACATCCGCTGGCTGCAGCCGGACGGCACCGAACTCGTCGCCGATGCGTGGAACGACGCCGCACAGGCCGGGCTGGGCGTTCTGGTCGCCGGCCCGACGCTCGCCGGGGATCGGGACCGCCTGTTCCTCGCTTTCAACGCCGGCGACGTGCCGCTGCCTTTCTGCCTGCCCTCGCCGCACGGCGTGGATGGCTGGCTCGTTGCGCTCGACAGCGACGCCGTCGCGCCGGACGGCGCCGCCGACCTGCATGCGCCGGGCAGCCTCGCGACGGTGCCGCCCGGCGGACTGCTGGCGCTGGTGCCGCGCCGCTCGGCCCGCGTCGGCGTCACCGCCGCGTTGGCGGCGGAGGCGGCCGCGGCCGGACTGGCCGAGACCTATGCCGACGCCAGCGGCAGCTTGCGCCAGGTGCCCGCCGCCAGCCTGCGGCGACTGCTGGCCGCCGCCGGCACGCCGGCACATGCCCGCGCGCCCGTGCCGTCCGCGCCGGAGGAACCGTGCTGGCTGCCCTCCGGACTGGCCTCGCCGCCCGGCCGCTGGGCGCTGTCCGTGCAGCTGTACAGCCTGCGCTCAAAGCAGAACTGGGGGATTGGCGATTTCGAGGATCTGGCCCGCCTCGCCGCAACCATGGCCGGCATGGGCGCCGACGGCATCCAGCTCAGTCCGCTCCATGCCTTGTCCTTGCATCGCCCGCAGCATGCCTCCCCTTACGCACCCGGCAACCGGCTATGCCTCAATCCGCTGTTCATCGCCGTGCCGCAAGCGGCCGGCACCGATCCGCCGCGCGAGTATCTGGCCTGGCTCGACCGCGTGGACACACGCGCCGAACTGGCGCGGCTGCGCAGCGCATCCTTGATCGACTATGCGGCGGTGGGCGCACTCAAGCGCCACGCGCTGGAGCTGCTGTACCAGGCATTCCGCCGCGACCATCTGCAGCCGCGGCCCAGCGCGGAAGGCATGGCGTTCGAGCGGTTCCGCCACGAAGAGGGCGTCCTCCTGCAGCGGCATGCGGTGTTCGAAACCCTGCGCGGCGACATCGACCGGCGCAGCGGCCGGCAGCGGCCATGGACCGAGTGGCCGCCATCGCTGCGCGATCCCGGTTCGGCCGAAGTCGAGGCCTTCGCGCGACGGCATGCCGTGGAAGTGGATTTCCACGTCTATCTGCAATGGCTCGCCTGCCGGCAGTGGCGCCATGCTGCCGCCTGCGCCGGCGCGGCCGGCATGCAGCTGGGCATGATCACGGATCTGGCGCTGGGCGCCGCGTCGGACGGCGCCGAAAGCTGGCAATGGCCCGGCCTCGCGGCACTCGACGCCGAGCTCGGCGCGCCGCCCGACGCCTTTGCCTCGCGCGGCCAGGCCTGGGGCGTGCCGCCATGGCGCCCGCAACGCCTGGCCGAACTGGATTTCGCTCCGTTCGATGCGCTGTTGTCCGCGGCGATGCGCCATGCCGGCGCCGTCCGGCTGGACCACGTCATGGGCCTGACGCGCCAGTTCTGGGTGCCGCGAGGCGAAGACGCCACGCACGGCGCCTACATGAGCTATCCGTTCGATGAGCTGCTGCGCCGGGTGGCGCAGGCGAGCAAGCGGCATCGCTGCGCCGTGATCGGCGAGGACCTGGGCGTGGTGCCGCCCGGCCTGCGCGAGCGCATGCGCGACGCGAACATGCTCGGCTACCGCGTGATGTACTTCGAGCGCGACCACGCCGGGCGTTTCACGGCGCCGCAGGACTACGCCCCCACGAGCATGGCCGTGGTATCGACCCACGACCTGGCGACCGTCAGCGGCTTCGCCGCAAGCCGGGACATCGACGAGCGCGAGGCCAGGGGCATGTACGAATCCCCGTTGCAGGCACGCGCCGCGCGCGACGAGCGGCGCCGCACTCTGCGCATGCTGGCGACGGCGCTCGCGCCTTACGCGCAGGGCGGCAGCGAGCCGTTCGAACCGCTCGCCGCGCACCGCTTCCTCGCCGCCTGCGCCAGCCGCCTGGCCGTCGTGCAGATCGAAGACGTCATCGGCATGCCGCGCCAGGCGAACCTTCCGGGCATGGGCGACGAGGCGCCGAACTGGCGCCAGCGCCTGACCCTGGACCTGGAGGCTTTCGGGACGGATGCGCGGCTGCGCAGCACGGCGGACGCGTTCTCGTCGCGCTCGCCTCCCTGTCGCGCAGCATCCCACTCCCCCTCGCGATCGCATCGTTAAGCGGACGGGCGCGAACCGGCTTTGTCGCAAGCGGACAGCACTTTCATCAGCTGCGCCGCGTTCCATGGCTTGAGCATGCACGGAACATCGGCGAACTCCGGCGCGATGGATTCCCGGTCGTCGCCGGTGACGAACACCATCCGCGTGCGCCGCCTGCGCAAGGCTTCGGCGACCGGATAGACCAGCTTGTCGCGGACGTTGACATCGAGCACGGCGCCGTCGATGTGCGACTCCGCCTCGATCAGCATCATGGCCTCCTCGACGGTTCCCGCGGGCCCGACGATGATGGCGCCATAGCCGCTGAAGAGCATGGCGAGGCTCTTCGCGATGCTGAAATTGTCCTCGACCAGCAGGATTCGCCGCCCCTCAAGCGGCATTGCGCCCACGCTCATGCGCGCCCCCCGCCGTCCGCCCCGTGTCCGAACGGGATGCTGATCCAGCAGCGCAGTGCGCCGGCCGTCAGTTCAAACTTCGTCTGCGCCGAGAGGGTGTAGGGCAGATCCTCTTCGATAAGCGTGCGGCCGTAGCCGTGCGTTTTTCCGTCCGCCCGTTGGGGCGGCGGAGCAAGCCCGTCCTCGCGCCACTCGAAGATCAGGCGGCGATCGGAACCCACGCCCTCCAGGTGCCAGGTCACGGCAAGCCTGCCCTGCATGCAGCGCCCGGCCAGTGCACCATGCTTGAGCGCGTTCGTCGCCAGCTCATGGATGCCCAGCGCCAGCGTCTGGGCCATGCGGTGTTCCAGCATCACCTCGGGTCCCGCCATTTCGATCTTCTGGAAATCGGCCCCGGAGCAGAACGCCTCGAACTCCATCTTCAGCAAGCCCGCGATCGTGACGGGCACGCGGTTTTCGTTCGACAGCAGGTCCTGGACCCGCGAGAGGCTACGCAGCCGCTCGACAAAGACTTCCACGAACTCTTCGCGCGTCGCGGTCGTCTCCTCGGTCTGCAAGGCAATCGAGTGCACGACCGTCAACAGGTTCCGGATGCGATGCCGCAATTCGGCGACGAGCACCCGCTGAGCCTCTTCGCTACGCCGGCGCTCGGTGAAGTCGTCCGCCACGGCGATCATGCGCACGGGGCGTCCTTCCACGCTGTAGAGGAAACGCCCCCGGATCGCGCACCAGCGCGTGGCGCCATCCGGGCGCAGAATCCGGTACGACAAAGCGAATTCCCGGCGACCACGTGCCGCCGCCAGGCAATCGCGAACCACCGTCGTGTAGTCATCGGGGTGAACGCGTTCCGCCCAGGCGTCGTAACCGGCCCGCACCAGGCCGGGCCGATATCCCAGCAGTTCGTAATGCCGCGCATTCCACACCGAAGTGCCGGCAGCGATATCCCAGTCCCAAGTGGACAGTCCGCTCGTATCGAGCGCAAGGCGAAGACGCTCCTCACTCTCGCGCAGCGCCTGCTCATCGGACTGCCAGCGCTCCACGAAGCTCGCCGCGAGCCGCCCGTACAGGGCCAGCTGCTCCAGGTCGAATGCCGCCGGCCGGCACGGGGATCGAAAATGGGCCGAAAGCACGCCCAGCGGTTCGCCGCGAAAGCTGCAGAATGGCAGCGACACCACCGCGCGGAATCCCGCGGCACGTGCCGCATCCAGATAGGGCGCGAAAGTAGTCTCTTGTTCGACGTCCTCGATGACCACCATTTGCGACGTTCGCAAGGCCCTGCCGCAGGCGCTGCTGTCGTCGGCCGAGACCTCCCGGAAGAACTCGATGAAATCATCGTCGAATCCCCGCTGGGCCACGATGCGCAACGCTTGGCGTTCGGCGTCGAAGACCTGCACGTTGCCCATGTCGGCCCCGAGCAGATCGATGGTGGCGACGAGCATCTCCTGCAGCCCGTGCGACAGGCTTTCCGCCTGCCACAGACGCCTACCGGCCGCGTTCAGGCGATTGAGCGAACTTAGCCCCACCTCGGCACCTGGCAGCGCAGGCGAAGCAGGGCTGCCTTCCTCTGCGCCGGAGCCAGCAGGTGACGACGCCGGGATCGCTTCCCGGATATCGTGGCTCGGCGGGCTCGCTATCATCCCCCACCCCGTTGATGACGACTCTTCCATGCGGAAGAGTTCGACTGAAAGGGCTCCATTATCCGCGCGGCGGATGCGGACTACCGTTTTTTTTCTGTTAAATGGAAAAACTTTACATACCCAGCAGAAGTTTTATTTGCCCGGACGAAACGGATTTTTGTAACAGCTTTGATACATTTCACGGCGACAACAGATTCCGGATTTTGTCCGCACACGATAGTGCGGTGAAAATCCAGTGAAAATCGCGGCGTCGATACTATTTCCGCCGCGGCATCCTGCATCGACCCGGCAAGGCGCAGCCGATGCGTCCCCAGTTTCAAGGCTCGGCACTCTCGCCCCTCATTTGTACCGAAGCGTCGGGACAGGAACGCCCGGAAGTTATGGATATCGGCAAGACGCCTATCGAGGTACGCCGCCGCGTCGCACATGGTTCCGCCTTGGCGGACGCGAGGGAAAATCCAGCACCTGGTCGGTGCATTGAGCCAGATCAATACGCGGTATTGCGCGGTGCTCTATCCGTTCCAGCTCACGGGCGTCCTGCCGTATTGCGCCAGGGTCAGGCCAAGATGAACGATGCACCGCCGTCTTCGCGCGACGCGATTCTCGACGAGATTGCCGGCCTGCTGCGCGAGCTGCACGCCTCGGGGGAACCCATGCCCACCGTGCGAATCGACGCGCGGCTGGATCGCGACCTGGGCCTGGACAGCCTCTCGCGCATGGAATTGCTGGGGCGCCTGGAGCGGCGCCTGCATACCAGCATCCCCGAAAAGCTGGCCGTGGAGGCGCAGACGCCCGCCGACCTGTTGCGGGCCCTCGCGACCCCGTCGCTCCAAGCGGCTGCGGTCCGCGAGGAAGCCGTCATCCCGCCGGCGGGCGAGGACATCCACGTACCCGATGCCGCCGGAACGCTTCCGGACGTTCTGGCGTGGCTCTCGGCGCGGTACCCGGACAGGGTGCACGTCCGCTTCGCCGGCGGCGACGTCGACGGCGCCAGACTGAGCTATGCGGAGCTGCACGCGGCCGCGAGCGAGGCAGCCGGCGGTCTCCAGCAGGCCGGCCTGCGCGCCGGCGACCGGGTGGCGCTGATGTTTCCGACCCACCCCGACCTGCTGATCGCCTTCTTCGGCATCATGCTGGCCGGCGGCGTGCCGGTGCCGCTCTATCCGCCGCTGCGCCCCGGCGAACTGGGCGAATACTGGCGCCGCCAGACCGGTATCCTGCGCAATTGCGGCGCACGCCTGATGCTGGTCGCACCCGAGCTGTACGAGCGCCGCCGCGCGATCGGCGCGCTGGCCGGCAGCGTGGAGCGGCTGCTGACCGTCGCCCTGTTGCGGCAGGCGCATGCGCGGCCCGAACCGGTACCACGCCGCGGCGGCGACCTGGCCATGCTGCAGTACACCTCCGGCAGCACGGCCGATCCCAAGGGCGTGATGCTCAGCCACGACAACCTGCTCGCCAACATCCGTGCCATGGGTCGTGCGGCCGGGGCGTCGGCGAAGGACATTTGCGTCAGCTGGCTGCCGCTCTATCACGACATGGGACTGATCGGCGCATGGCTGGGGAGCCTGTATTTCGGCGTACCGCTGGTGCTGATGCCGCCGCAGTCGTTCCTGCTCCACCCCGAAGGATGGCTGCGCGCCATGCACCGCTTCCGGGCCACCTTGTCGGCCGCTCCCAATTTCGCCTACGAGCTTTGCCTGCACCGGGCCGAGGAAAGCGCACTGGGTGACCTGGATCTCAGCTGCCTGCGCGTCTGCTTCTGCGGCGCCGAACCGGTGGTTCCGGAGACCATGGAGCGTTTCATCGCGCGCTTCGGCCGCTTCGGCCTGTCGCCCGGCGCGCTGCTCCCCGTGTACGGCCTGGCCGAGAACAGCCTGGGCCTCACCTTTCCTCCGCCGGGGCGGGGCCTGCGCGTGCTCCGCATCCGGCGGGACCGCTTCCTTCGCGATGGCGACGCCGTCGTCACTGCCGATCCCGCCGAGCCGTCGTTGCGATTCGTATCCTGCGGTGCACCCTTGCCCGGGAACGAGCTGCGCATCGTCGACGACTATGACCATGACCGGCCCGATGGCCGGCAGGGGCATGTCCAGTTCCGCGGGCCTTCCGCCACCGCCGGGTATTTCCGCAACCCGTCGCCGACCCGGCAGCTGCTCCATGGCGACTGGCGGGACACCGGCGACCTGGGCTTTCTCTCGGACGGCGAGCTGTATCTCAGCGGCCGCGTGAAAGACGTGATCATCCGTGCCGGCCAGCATCTCCATCCGCAGGGCATCGAGCAGGCGGTCGGCGACGTACCCGGCGTACGGCGCGGCCGCGTGGCGGCCTTCGGCACGCGCAGCGGCGGCACCGAGCGGCTGATCGTCGTCGCCGAAACGCGCCTGGCCGACCCGGCAGCGCGCGATGCGCTGCGGCTGGCGATCAATGCCGCGGTGCAGGCGTGCACGGGAGCGCCGGCGGACGACATCGTGCTCGCGGCGCCCGGAGCCGTGCTGAAAACGTCGAGCGGCAAGCTGCGGCGTTCGGCATGCCGCTCCGCCTACGAGACCGGACGATTGAATACGCCTGACCGCTTGCAGTTTTGGCGCGTCCTTGCCGGCGCGCAGCACGACCGCCTGCGGCGCCTGGCCCGCCACGCCGCGATGCTGGCCTATGCAGCGTATGCGTGGATGCTGCTGGGCCTGGCAGCCATTCCGATGCTGGCCTGCGTAGTGTTGCCGATGTCGCGCGCCGCGCGATGGCGTGCCCTGCGGCGGGTCCTGCGGATGCTGGCCGCAGCCGTGGGCATCGGCATCCGGACCGGCCTGACGGAAACCCTGCCCGATCGCCCCTGCGTCTTCGTCTGCAATCACGCCAGCTATGTCGACGCGCTGGTGTTGCTGTGCGCCTTGCCGAGGCCGGTCACGTTCGTGGCCAAGCAGGAACTGGCCGCGCTACCCGTGCTGGGATGGGCCCTGCGGCGTTTCGGCGTGATGTTCGTGGCGCGGTCCGATGTCCGCGCCAGCACCCATGCGGTACAGGCCGCACAGACCGCCGCCGTGGACATGCTCTTCTTTCCCGAAGGTACGCTGAGGCGCATGCCGGGCCTGCTCCATTTCCGGCTGGGCGCGTTCGCGACGGCCGCCGCGACCGGCATGCCCGTGGTGCCTGTGACGTTGAGGGGAACCCGGGCCGTGCTCCCGGACGGCGAATGGTTTCCGCATCCAGGCGCCGTCACGGTGACGGTCGGTGCGGCGATCCATCCCGGCGACACCGGCGACCGCTGGCACGAAGCCTTGCGGCTTGCGGCCGCGGCACGCGCACGCATGCTCGAACTTTGCGGCGAGCCCGATGCCGCCGAGGTACGCCTGGATTTGCCTTGAACACCCCGTTCCGAGTTGACGCCGATCAATACGCCGCCGGTCAGTCCGGCTTCGAATGAACGCCCGTCCGCAGACCATGATCGACGCAGCCATGCACACCGTGAAAATCCGCATCGTCGGCGACGAGAGCCGCGCCGAAACGCTCATGAACATGCTTCACACCATGGACGGCGTAGCGCAGGTGGAGGAAATGCCCCTGACCCAGGCCGGACTCGACGCCAACGGCAGCGGCGATGCCGTCAGCGATATCGAAGTAGCCGTAGCCGACGGCGCCACCGCCAGCCGCATTCGCATCTTCACGGCAGGCGCCGCGATCCTGCTGGACACCTCCGCGGAGTTCGTCGACCGATTCGGCATCGAGCGTTTCTAGGCCGGGTGCACAGCCTCAATCCGCCGCTTTTCCACCGGCCCGGCGCACCCTCACCCACTCGTCGCCGATCTTTGCATACGCGCGCTTTACCGCCGCCCAGGCGATCCGGTGCGCGATTTCCTCCTGGCGTGGATCGGCGGCATGCGCGGCATAGGCGTGATTGAACGCCTCGCGATAAATATCCTGCGCGTGCGGCGGAAGATGGCTGCGCACCGGCAAGGGCAATTCGACGTTGGCCTGGTATGGCATGGCGCAATGAGCTTGGCGGGATACGCATACGTGCCGAATCCGCCGCATAGATGGGAGACGCCAGACTAGACACCATCCGTACGCTTGATGGTGATCGAAGTCAAAGGCCGGCACGTCCGCCTGCGGAACACCCGGTTGAGCCAGATCAATCGTCGGCCATCGCCAGGTGATAAACCACTCATACCGTCATCGGAGTGCCGGACGCATCAAGCGAGGGGAACGGCCATGATCCGCAAGGCTGGCGATCACCAACTCAACGAGCAAACCGTCACTGCCGCCTCGAAGCTCGCGCGGATGCAGGCGGAGGCCCGCGCCCTCCCGCCGCCGCGCACGCGAGGTGGCCTGCCGCTGCTCGACGCGCTGGGCAGGCGGCATTCGACGCGGGAGTACGGCGAGCGCCCGCTTCCGGTCGACCTGCTTTCCGATCTGCTGTGGGCGGCCTTCGGCGTGAATCGCGCGCAAACCGCCGATCGCACCGCGCCGTACTGGCGCCACGTCATGGTCATGGACATCTACCTGGCGATGGCCGACGGCGTATGGCTCTATGCGCCGGGGCGGCACGAGCTCCTGCCGTACCTGTGCATGGACCTTCGCGCGCAGACCGGCCTGCAGGATTTCGTGGGCAAGGCGCCCTTGAACCTCATCTACGTCGCGCATGGCGAGCGCATGCACGACGTCGTGCCGGAAGAACGGCGTCTCTATGCGTCGGTGGATGCGGCCTTCATCGGGCAGAACGTCTACCTGTTCTGCGCCTCGGAAGGGCTCGGCACGGTGTTCCGCGGCGCGGTCGACCATGCAGGCTTGGCGCGGCTGCTCGGCCTGGATGGCGAGCAGTTCGTCACTTTCGCCCAGACGGTAGGTTACCCGGCTACGGAGGGTGCGCCATGAACACGCCCATGCCCGGCGTCCCCGAGCCGGCGCTGGCCATTCCGGCAGATACCGCCTGCTACATCGTCCGCAAGCTCCGTGAGTACGAGAACATGGATCTCCTCGTGGAACACGAAGACCTTCCCAATCCGCTGGAGCGCGAGGATGTGGACGAGCTCACCGAGCACGGAAACGAGTACTCGTTCGACCCCGTACGGCAGGAACTGGTGTCGTTCATCGGCGATCTTCCCGATGATCAGAAAATCGACCTGGTCGCCCTGATGTGGCTCGGCCGCAACAACGCCTCCGCAGCCGAATGGCCGTCTATCCGCGAAGAGGCCACGCAGGCCTACAACGCGCGCACCTCGGACTACCTCCTGGGTTCGCCGCTGGCCAGCGATTTCCTGGAGGAAGGCCTGTCGACGTTGGGCTACGCCTGCGACGAGCCGGGCGAGGAGGCGCAGTAGCGCCACGGATGATCCTCCGGTAGGGGCTCTTCCGAGCTTCAAAACGGTTTCGAGCGCCTGCCGCGACCTGCTTTTTCTCCCTCTCCCCACTAGGGAGAGGGGTGGGTGCTCGCGACAACCTTCCGCTTCCGCACTTTGGCTCGCCTGCGGCGGGCTTTCGGTCGCCTTCTGGCGCCCGAGTCCCTTCTCTTTGCTGGCCCACGCCGCCGCCGGAGCGGCGGCGAACAGCGCAGCTGGCCCGCAGGGCGGAGGGCAGGATGCCCGGAGTCAAGAGAAGGAACCAAGAGAAATGGCTTGGTTCAATCCGCCGGAATTACAAGCAGTGTTGTGTCGAGGATGTTGGAGCTGCTCCCGCCTACACGATCTACGTGGTGGCCACACCGCCCCGTATCTGGGAACTGAGGGCTTTCACGCTCGTCATCCCGGCGAAAGCCGGACAAGCGCGCAGCGCACAGAACGCCCGTAGGGCGGCCCCGAAGGGGCGAGCGCAGCGAGTCATCCAGTGTCTTTGCTGTGGCCGTTGCATCTGCGCGCTGGGAGCGCGCTGCTGTTCCGGGGCCCCTCGGTGGCGGTGAGGCGTGGACGAAAAGGCCGCGCAGCGGGCATCGCCAAGGATGGCGATGCCTTTTCGACCGGACAGGAGTCCGGCCGAAAAGCCCGGCCACGCCTCACGGACTCGCAGGGCAGGAAGCCCGGAGAGCGCCACCGCGGGGCGCTCTTTCTCTTTGGCTACTTTCTCTTGACTCCGGGCATCCTGCCCTCCGCCCTTCGGGCCGGCTTTGCCGTTCGCACGCGCTCCTGCGCGTGCGTGAGCACGCAAAGAGAAAGTTGCTCGGCCACCGGCAGGTGGACGAAACCGCTCTGTCGCTCGCGGCAGGCGCACGAAACTGCTTTGAAACTTGCGCCAAGTGGACGAAACCGCCTCGTCACTTGCGATAACGCAGAACATCTTCCCCAGGTTGGAGTGGATGGAACGGGCTCTTGGAGCCCGTTCACGCCGGATAGGCCTCGGCCGCGACATCCAGCGGCTGTACCGCGTGGGTCTCGTCCAGATGAAACACCGCGTCGAACTGGGCCGGCAGCGATGCCATGAAATAGTGGCTCTGCAGCTCGGTGTCCGGGCGATACAGCACGCCGATGGCGCGCTCGCGCATGGGCGTCTGCAGGACGCGTGCAGCCTCGCCCTGCAGCGGCAGGTAGAAGCGGTCGAGCCGGGTGTCGCGGAACAGCGACTCGTAACTGTCCGCCCTCGCGGGGAGGACGTCGCGGCATTCGGCTTCGCCGTCCCATTCGTAGGCCGCCGTGACCGTACCGGTGTAGGTGGTGAAGCCCACCAGCATGGCCGCCCCCTCGCCCACGCGCTGCCTGACGAGTTGCCCCACGTTCAACTCGCCCGCGTACGACATCTCGGTGGCCCGCGCGTCGCCGAGATGGGAGTTGTGCGCCCAGACCACGATCCTGCCCGCGCCGCCCTGGGCGCGCAGATGGGCCTGCAGGGCAAGCAGGGTATCCACCATGTGCTGGTCGCGCAGGTTCCAGCTCTCGGCGCGCGAGCCGAACATGGCGCGGTAGTAGCTCTCCGCGCTGGCCACCACCGAGGCGTTGCGCTCGGCGAAGAAAAACGCGTCCGCCGCGCCCCGTCCGTCGCGACTGAGGTATTCCGGCGCACGTTTCCACAAGGTCAGCAGGCGCTCACGGACAGCCTGCCGGCAGTCGGGCCGGAGTCCGTACACGGCCTCGTAGCCGTAACGCTGCGGATCGCGCACATGATCGAGCGCCGCGTATTGCCGCCTGGCGATGGCCGCCTGTTCCTCGTCGACGGTCGACAGGTAGTCCACCACGGCTTCCGCCGAGCGATACAGGCTGTACATGTCCATGCCGTAGAAGCCGGCACGCCGCTCCGGCGGCCTTTCGAGGTTGAGCTCGTGCAGGGCCCCGGCAAAGCGAAGCACCTCCTCGTTGCGCCACATCCAGCGCGGAAAGCGCTGGAAATCGCCGAAGGCTGACGCCGCGTCGGCATCCCGGCCTTCGCCGCGCACGAACAGATTCATCCGGTAGGCGTCCGGCCAGTCCGCCTCCACCGCCACCGCGTCGAAGCTTTGCTCGGCGATCAGGCGCAGGGTGATGTCGGCGCGCATGCGATAGAACTCCTGCGTGCCATGCGTGGCTTCGCCGAGCAGCACCAGGCTTCGCCCGCCCACGCTTTCCAGCAGCGCGTCATAGTCGTGCGGGCTGTCGCCCAGCCGCAGTGCTTCGCCGCGAAGCACTTCAAGTGTGCCGTGATGGAGGCTAGGCATGGCTGTCTCTCCCTGCCCCTGCCTGCCAGTCGAAGGGGCGGCCGGCGGGGAGGCGGTTTACCCTCAGGGCCTGTCCACGATCTCCACATGGCTCGCGCCGGGGGCTGTTTGCACGCAGATCCAAGAAAAATGAGGTAGTGGACGTCCGTCCACGACTGGGTGATGGCGCAGGGATGCGGGCAAACAGCCCCGGCCCTGCGGGTTGCCTCACCATGGCCGCCATGCGGCAGTGCGCGGCTTGGCTTGCCAGCCAGGCAAGCACTGCGCCACACGCCGCTACCTGACGGCCATGGCAAGGCAACACGAGCTATGCGGAGACCGTGAGCAGGCTCTCAGCTGACCGACAGCTTGCGTGCGTTGCCGTTGCCCTTCTTCGGAAGCGTCAGCGTGAGCACGCCGTTCTCGTAGTGCGCATTGGCCTTGCCGCTGTCCACTTCGTTGGGCAGGCTGAACGAACGATAGACCTGGCCGTAATAGCGCTCCGTGTAGATGTCGCGCTCATCCTCCTTGCTCTTGTTCTTGCTCTCGCGCTTCACCTCGGCGGTGATGGACACCTGGTTGCCGTCGATCGATACATCGATGTCGTTCTTCTCGGCACCGGGAATTTCCGCCTTGACCGCATAAGCCTGATCGTTTTCCACCACGTCGATGCGCATCTCCGGCGATTCCAGTTCCTGCCAGCGCGGACGCAAGCCGAAGTCGCGGAAGAAATCCTCGAACATGGGCGAACGGGATTCGAGCCGGGTCAGCGGCTTGAAGGGATTCCAGTGGGTAAGGTTGGCCATGGCATGGATCCTCATTGAGAGAGCCGGGGGGGACTCGCGCGTCGCGCACGAGTCACTGCCCAGCGTAGACACCGCGCATTAGGTGCAGGTGATCCAGATCAACGTTGGGCATGATCCTTCCCCGCCCGGGACTTGTGAAAAACGCGCTCTCAGCGGGACGCGGCGCCGTCGCGCTGCGCTTCGTCGCGCCGCAGCCAGCGCCCGAACCAGTCGGCGGCCAGTTCCGCCACTGCTTCCAGCGTGCCGGGCTCCTCGAACAGATGGGTCGCATGGGGGACGAGTACCATCTTCGCTGGGCAGGTCAAGGCCGCCAGCGCCACACGGTTGAGCATGATCACATCGGTATCGGCGCCACCCACGATCAGCAGCGTGGGAGCCCGCACGCGCGCGAGCAGGCCGTCGCCGGCGAGGTCGGGCCGGCCGCCGCGCGAGACCACCGCCTTGACCATCGCGGGGTAGCGCGCCGCCAGCGCCAGGGCCGCTGCGGCACCCGTGCTCGCTCCGAACAGGCCTACCGGCAGGGACGCCGTGCCGGCGTGCCCGGCCGCCCATTGCAGGGCGCCATCGAGCCTCGCCGCGAGCCTGGGAATATCGAAGCGCGCCGCGACCTCACGCGCCTCGTCCTCGCTGAGCAGATCGAACAGCAGCGTGGCGAGTCCCCGCGCATGCAAGGCGTGGGCGACGCGGCGGTTGCGCGTGCTCATGCGGTTGCTGCCGCTGCCGTGCGCGAAGATCACCAGGCCGGCGGCCTGTTCCGGCATCTCCAGATCGCCGTCCAGCACCACGCCATCGGCGTCGATCCGCACCGCCTCGGCACTCGCGGCCACAGGCTTGAGCGGGCGTTGCAGCAAGCGGATCACCTGCGCATCGTCGACGTCGGGGAACTCCAGATAGAACTGGCCTACGGCGCGAAAATCGTCCGGTGCGTACAGGTACACCAGATCGTCCGCAAGATCGGCGACCTCCCGCAGGCGTTGCGGCGAAGCCACCGGCACCGCGCACACCAACCGTGCCGGCCGGCGCGCGCGCACTGCCAGCAGCGCCGCCCGCATGGTCGCGCCGGTGGCCAGGCCGTCGTCGACGACCACCACGATGCGCCCGGCAGGATCGATCGCCGTATGGCGCGGACTGTAGAGCTCGCGCCGCACATGTATCGTCGCCAGTTGCCTGGCCGCCTCCTGCCTGATGTAGCGATCGTCTGCACCAACCAGCGCGGCATCCGGCGATATCTGCATAGCGCCGCTCTCGTCGATCGCGCCGATGGCGAACTCGGCATGGCCGGGGGCGCCGATCTTGCGCACCAGCACCACGTCGAGCTCGCCATCCAGCCGGTCGGCCACGATCCGCCCGATCGGCACGCCGCCGCGGGGAATGGCCAGCACCAGGGGATGTTGGCCATGCAGGGACGACAAGGCCTCTGCGAGCTGCCCGCCCGCATCGACGCGGTCGCGGAAGCGATCAATCTGCCGAAGCGCCATGGCCTGTCATCCGTTGCTCGGCGTCGCCTGCATCCCGGCGAAGTCCACCACCAACGTGACACGGCGATTCGGCTCGGCGCCATCACCCCACTTGCCCTTCAACACCTGACGATTCTCCGACTTGCCATAGCTGACCACGCGCACATGATCGGCGGGCAGGCCGTCCGTCTTGACGAGATAATCGCGCACTGCCTTGGCGCGCTCACGACCGAGGCGGACGTTGTACGGCTTGCTGCCCGCCGCGTCGGCAAAGCCCTCCACCGTCACCATCGCCTGCGGATAACTGCTGGAAATGACTTTCGCGAAGTCGTCCAGCAAGGGCTTGTCCTCGTCGCGCAAATCGGCTTTGTCGAATGCGAAATGGGAGATGGCATCGACGCGGATACGTCCCTGCATCTGAGCAATCTTGGCGTCGTAGGCGGCGAAACGCTGTTGCATCTGCTGCGAAAGGCTGTCGATTTCCTGCTGCTGCCGCTGATCGCTGGCGCGCAGTTCATTGACGGTCGCATCAAAGTCGGCTTTCTTGACGTAACCCTGGCAACCGCCCATGGCAACCGTCAGAACACCCAGCGAGACAACGGCGAAACGGCGATAGGAACGCATGGCTGATCCTCCTGAATGGTCCGCGGCAGCGATTGCCCAGGCAATCGCCTGTTACGCGGAATTTTCAATCTAGGCGGCCAGGACCTGGCAGCGTTGATCTATGTCACGCAAATCGTCTGCCTGGGGCGATTTGATCCCGCCACACTCTCAAATGCTCTGTGAACGCCGGCCACGCATGGAAACCATGGCCTATGTTGATCGTCGTCAAGAAGCAGCATCCGCGTGGCGTCTACTTTGCAAGCTACCGTTCCACCCACGCGCCGCCCCCGGAGCCCGCCATGTCGAACACCTGGATTCTGGTTGCCGATGCCGCCAAGGCACGCTTGTTCGAGTTGCCCCGGAGGGGGGCCGATCTTGTCGAGCTGGCCTGCTACTCCTGTCCCGACGGCCGCTCGCAGGGTCGCCATCACGAGCACGGCAGGCTGTCTCGCGTGCAGGAAAGCAACGGCCCGACCCGCCACGCGATCGAGCCGAAAACGTCGCTGCGCGAGAAGTATGCGCAGCGATTCGCCGACACCTTGAGCGCCATCGTGCAGCAAGGGCGGCTGGAAGGCCGCTACGACAAGCTGATCCTGGTGGCTCCGCCGCGTTTCCTCGGCGCGTTGCGCGAGGGCCTGGACGAGCAGACGGCGGCCTGCGTCGTAGGCGAAGTGCGCCACGAGCTGCTGGACCTCTCTCCGGCGGAACTGCGCACCCACCTTCCCGGCTGACGCGGCGCATGGCTGCGACCAACGCCACCATCGGCGCGGTCTTCGACGAGATAGCCGACTGGCTCGAACTGGACCAGGCCAATCCCTTCCGCATCCGCGCCTATCGCAACGCCGCACGCACCGTGACGGCGTGGCCGAAACCGCTTGGCGAATCTGCGCAGGACGCCGAGGCGTTCACCGCCGTGCCCGGCATCGGCGAGGATCTCGCGGAAAAGATCGACGAAATCGTGCGCACCGGCTCCTGCCGGCAACTGCGCAGCTTGCGTCAGACGCATCCCCGGGGGCTGCGCGAACTGCTGCGCATTCCCGGCATCGGCCCGAAGCGTGCAGGGCGCCTGTTCCACGAGGCTGGCATCACGACGGCGCGCCGCCTGGTCGGCGCGGCGCGCGCCGGCCGCATACGGTCGATGCGGGGATTCGGTGCGCGCAGCGAATCGGACCTGATGCAGGCCGCCACCGCCTACCTGGCCAGCGACCGGCGCTGGAGGGTTTCCGAGGCTGCGCAGCAGGCCGATGCCTTGTCGCACTATCTCGGCGCATCGAAAGATGTCGTTGCGCTCGAGGTGGCGGGCAGCTATCGCCGGCAACGCGATACCGTGGGCGACCTGGACGTGCTCGTCGCCAGCCGCCGCGGATCGGGCGTGAACCGCCTCTTCCTCGATTACCCCGAGGTGGCGCGTGTGCTCGCGCAAGGACCGACGCGCGCGAGCGTCGTACTCAAAAGCGGCATGCAGGTCGACCTGCGCGTGGTGCAACCCGCGTCGTTCGGCGCGGCGATGGTCTACTTCACCGGATCCAAGGCGCACAACCTGGCCTTGCGGCGCATCGCGCAGAAGCGCGGCCTGAAGATCAACGAGTACGGCGTCTATCGCGGGGCACGGCGCATCGCCGGCGAGACCGAGGCATCGGTGTATGCCACGCTCGATCTCCCTTGCATACCGCCCGAACTGCGCGAGAACCGCGGCGAACTGGAAGCCGCCGCCAGGAACCAGCTGCCGACGCTGATCGAGCTGCGCGACCTACGCGGCGATCTGCACGTGCATACCGAGGCGTCGGACGGCCACGCCAGCCTCGCCGACATGGCGGCCGCGGCCCGGCGCGCCGGGCTGGACTACATCGCCATCACCGATCATTCCAGGCACCTGACGATCGCGCACGGACTGGATGCCGATGCGCTGGCCCGGCAGATCGACGAGATCGACCGCTTCAATGCGGGGCACCCGGGCATCGCGGTGCTCAAGGGCATCGAGGTAGACATCCTGGAGGACGGCGAGCTCGACCTGCCGCTGTCCGTGCTGCGCCGGCTCGACCTCGTCGTCGGCGCCGTGCACAGCCAGTTCAAGCTGTCGCGCGCGCGCCAGACCGAGCGCATCCTGCGTGCGATGGATCACCCGTGCTTCAGCGTACTCGCCCACCCCACCGGGCGCCTGATCGGCGAACGCGAAGCCTACGAAGTGGACCTCGACCGGCTGGCGCGCCACGCCCGCGAACGCGGCTGCTTTCTGGAGATCGATGCCCAGCCCGAACGGCTGGACCTGGACGACACCGGCTGCCGCATGGCGATGGAAGCGGGCGTACGCCTGGCCATCTCCAGCGACTCGCACGACGTCCATGGCTTCGGCAACCTGCGCTTCGGCATCGGCCAGGCGCGACGGGGCTGGCTGGAAGCGAAGCACGTGGTCAACACGCTGCCGTTGCGGCAGCTGCGGGAAACGCTCGCCAAGACCATGGGCTGAAGCCGGCAGGCAGGGCCTCACACGGAATGGCGCCTGAGGAGCTGGCATTTGAGCGCGTCGTTGATGCCCAGGCAGCTCACCAGCGCGAAGCCGACGATCAGCGCGGTGTGCGCCGGTGGCAGCGGCCGCAGTTCGGCCAGCCCCGCCAGGCCCAGCAGGATCCCCACCAGCGCATCGGCGAGCAGCGCCGCGCCAAGGATGGCGCTTGGCCGCGACGCCCAGAAGCGCCGGCGCTCGCGGATCGACACCATTGAAAACAGCGCGAAGAACAGCAGCGTCTGGAACGCGAATGTCCGCAGCTGGCCCGGATGGCCGCCGAGGTCGAACAGCCTCCAGCCGAAGGCAAGCAGGCCCAGCGCCTCCAGCAGCATGGCCATGCCGAGAGGCAGCGCCAGCCCGGCCAGCGAGCCGACGTCCCAGGTTTCCGGGGCGACCGACGCGCGCACGCGGTCGGTCGAGAGCGCGACCTTGACGAAATCCGTCATGAACACGAGCAGCAGCATGCCCAGGGCGGAGATCACGAACCGCCCCGTCGCCAGGAAGGCGACCACGACAAAGCCGGCTTTCAGGACGGCGCTGCTCACCTTGTTGATGATCCAGGTCAGGACCCGCTGGTAGATCGCGCGGCCATTCCGCACGAGATCGACGATGCCGCCCAGGCCTTCCGTCGTCAGCACCACGCTGGCCGCACCCTTGGCGACGTCGGTGGCGCCGCTGACGGCGATGCCGACCTCGGCCTGGCGCAGCGCGGGGGCGTCGTTCACGCCGTCTCCGGTCATGCCGACGACGCTCCCGGCGGCCTGCAGGGCTTTCACCGCGAGAAACTTGTCCTCGGGAAACACCTCGGCGATGCCGCCCGAACGCTGGACCAGGCTTGCCGTGCCACCCACGGCGGCGTGCAGTTCGGCGGCGCCGACGATCTCGCCCAGGCCGAGTCTCCCCGCGAAGGCGCGCGCAACCGGCAGCGCGTCGCCCGTCAGCATCTTCACCGCGACGCCGAGCGCGCGCAGTTCGTCGATGAGGCCGCGCGAATCGGGGCGAAGCGCATCGCGAAGCACGGCGACGCCGACCAGTCGCCATGGATTTCCGCCGTCGGCCTTCGCCACGGCGAGGAGGCGCCCGCCGTCCTGGACATCCGCCGCCGCCCGCGCCTCGATGGCGGCGATGGCGGCCATGTCGAGGCCCGCCAGTTTTGCCACGGTGCGGAGCGCGCCCTTCATCACCCGCGTCCTTGCGCCAGCGCATTCGACGACGGCTTCGGTCCGCCGCGTTTCGGGCGAGAACGGCGTGAACGAGATCGGCACGGTATTGCCGTCGAGCAGGCGGAGCTTGCGGGCGCGGCGCAGGAACGCCTGGTCGATGGGATCCTGGTCGGCATCCTGCGACGCCAGCGCGCCGATGCGCAGCACATCCTCGTCGCCGAACTCCGGTTGCGGCAGAGCCCGCCGGAACGCGAGGCGGTTGCGCGTGAGCGTGCCGGTCTTGTCCGCGCACACCACGTCCATGTTCGCGGCATCCTCGGCCGCGCCGAGGCGCGTGACGAGCACGCCCTGCTTCGCCAGCTCCATCGATCCCACCGCCATGCTGACGGTGAACATGACCGGCAGCGCCACCGGGATGGCGCTCATCAGCAGCACCAGCGAAAGCGGCAGGATCTCGACGAGGCTCAGCCCTTCGAAAAGCGAGGCGGCGATGGCGACCGCAACCAGCGTGCCGACGATAAGCAGCAGCCATTTGACGACGCGCGTGACGACCTCTTCGACATGCAGCTTCGGATGCGCGCTTTGCACCAGCTGCACGGTGCGGCCGAAATACGACCTGGGGCCGGTCGCCACGATTACCGCTGTCGCCTCCCCCTCCCTGACGGTGGAGCCGGCATACAGCGTGTCCTCGTGCGTTCTGGCAACCTCCCGGGATTCTCCGGTCAGCGCGGACTGGTCGACCCGCAGCGATCCCTCGATGATCTGCGCATCCGCCGGCACGAAATCGCCGGAACGCATGCGCACGACGTCGCCGGGGGCGAGTTCCTGCGCGGGCGCGAGCCGCCAGGCGCCATCGCGCAGCACGCGCGCCGTCACCTGCAGCTGTCTGCGCAGCGCCGCCACGGCCACCGTGGCGCGATGCTCCTGCAGGAAGCCGAGCATGGCGTTGATGACGAGGAGCGCCAGGGCGACGTACAGGTCGGCCCATTTGTGCAGGAGCAAGGCGACGAGGACGATCAACTCGATCATCCACGCCGAAAGTCCCCAGAATTTCCGCGCGAAAGCGGCCAGCGGATGCGCCCTGGCCTCCTCCACGGCGTTCGGCCCCACCGCGGCGAGCCGCGTTCGCGCCTCCTCGCCGGAAAGGCCGGCCGCGCTGGAGGAGAGCGCGGCGAGCGTCTCGGCGAGCGTCTTGCCGGCTGGCCCGCTGCGTTCGCTCACCGGTCACCTCCTTGGCGCGGCGCCGCGCCCGAAGCGGTCAGAACACCAGGACCTTGTCCGCATACAGGACCCAATCCGCGAGCTTGGACAGGTTCGAGCGCATCGCGCCCTTGATCAAATCCGGCTCGTGCATGCCCCGCGCATCCATGCAGGTGCTGCACAGGGCGACGCTGCCGTGGCGAAGCACCTTGTCGAGCATAAGTTCGACGTTGTAGTAACCCTCCGGCACCTTCTGCCCGGCCTTGGCGCAAGCCACCGCATCGGCCATCAGGAACACCAGCACCTGCTGTCCGTTGCGGCCTGCCATCGCGCCGGCCAGACGCAGCGCGTTGTAGGCACGCTCGTTGCCGTACGGCGCATCGTTGAGAATGAAGAGCGTGGTTGCCATTGCGCCACCTCCCGGCGTCTGCCCGACCGTTTTCCATGGACGTGTGGACCGCTGTCTCCGGACCTCTTCGCTGCCTGTCCGGGCACGGAAACAGGTAATCACGGCTGCCGCGGCCGCTGTTGATCTTCATCAAGCCGCGGCGACCCACACGCCGCCCGTGGCAACGGATCGGTCAGGATCGATCGGGCAATGCAGTTTCGTTGACCGGCGTCGACGCGTCCGGTCCGTCACGGCGCGGGCGGCTTCCCTTCGCGGCCTGCCGAGTGATGCCCATGACCCGCCTCGCAATTCCTAGGCCACTGCCCCCAGGGGTGACCGCGCACGCATGATTTCCACGGTATGCCTGGCGATCATCGCCTCTTCGTCCGTCCGGATGACGAACACGCGCACGGCACTGTGGATGGTGCTGATCAGCTTTTCGTGCAGGTCGTTGGCCAGTTCGTCGCATTCCACGCCCAGCCAGGCAAGCCCAGAGCACACCTCGGATCGGATCGCAGCCGCGTGCTCGCCGATGCCGGCGGAGAACACCAGGGCATCCAGGCCACCCAGCGCGGACGCCAGCGCACCGATTTCCTTGACGATGCGATAGACGAACAGATTGATCGCCTCGCTGGCGTTGCGGCTGTCGCTCGCCAGCAAGGTACGCATGTCGCTGCTGATGCCTGAAACGCCCAGCAGGCCGCTCTCTTGGTAGAGCAGGCGCTCGAGCGCGGACACGGAGAGCCCGCCGGCCTGCAGGAGATACAGCAGCACGCCCGGATCGAGGCTGCCGCAACGTGTCCCCATCATCAGACCGTCCAGCGCGCTGAACCCCATGGTGGTGTCGATGCTGCGCCCATGGCGCATGGCGCACAGGCTCGCGCCGTTGCCCAGGTGCGCCATGATCACGCGCCCCTCGGCAAGCTCCGGGGCGAACTCGCGCAGCTGGCCGGCGATGTATTCGTAAGACAGTCCATGGAATCCGTAACGGCGCACACCGGCCGAGGCATAGGTCTGCGGCAGGCCCAGGTTCGTGGCAACGGCCGGCATGTCGCGATGAAATGCCGTATCGAAACAGGCCACCTGCGGCAGATCGGGCCGCAGCCGGCTCATCGCCCTCACCGCGGCAAGATGGTGCGGCTGGTGCAGCGGCGCCAGCGGCACCAGTTTTTCCAGTTCGGCCAGCACGGACGCATCGATCCGCACGGGCCGCCGGAACAATGGCCCGCCATGCACGAAACGATGTCCCACGGCGGCAAGCGTCGTCTCGCCCAGATGCGAGGTGATCCATGCGAGCAGCGGCTTCAGCAGTTCCTCGTGCGACGCTGCCGCCGCGCCCCAGGCGCGACTCTCCACGATGACGCCATCGGGCGCGCGCGCGGTGAAGCGCGGGGCTTCCCCAATGTCTTCGATGAGGCCGTGGAACATCAGGCGCTGTGCACTGAGCCCCTGCTCGTACAGCGCGAACTTGATGCTCGATGAGCCGGCGTTGAGCGCGAGAATCGCCGGGGTCATGGTCAGCCGACTTCCGCCAGGGCGACCGGGCTTCCCGCTTTGGCGGCCTGCGCCACCAGCACCGCCACGGCGCAGGATACGATGCGCGCGCGTGGCGAATCGGCGCGGCTGGTAAGAACGATCGGCACCCGCGCGCCCATCACGACGCCGGCCGCTTCCGCGCCGGCAAAAAAACTGAACTGCTTGGCAAGCATATTGCCCGACTCCAGGTCGGGCACCACGAGCACGTCGGCCATCCCCGCCACCGGGGACACGATGCCTTTTTCGCGCGCGGCCGCAGCATCGACGGCGTTGTCGAAAGCAAGCGGACCGTCGACGAGGCCACCGGTGATCTGTCCGCGTTCGGCCATCTTGCACAGCGCCGCGGCATCCACCGTGGAAGGCAAGGCGGGGTTTATCGTCTCCACCGCGGACAGCACCGCCACCTTCGGATTGCCCACGCCCACCACATGGGCGAGGTGGATGGCGTTCTGGATGATGTCCCGCTTGTCCATCAGGCTGGGCGTGATGTTGATCGCCGCGTCCGTGACCAGCAGCATGCGCGCGTAGCCCGGTACGTCCATCAGGAACACGTGGCTGAGGCGGCGATCCGTGCGCAGGCCGCCTTCCGCGCATACCGCGTGCATCAGTTCGTCGGTGTGCAGCGAACCCTTCATCAGCAGGCTGGCCTCGCCGTTCCGGACCAGCGCGACAGCCTTGGCCGCGGCGGCGTGGCTGTGCGGCGCGTCCACCACGCGGTAGCGGGCAAGCTCGATGCCGGCTTGCTGCGCCGCATGGCGGATCTTGCCGACCGGCCCCACGAAGATCGGGGTGATCAGACCCTCTTCCGCCGCCTCGACGGCGGCGGCGAGGACGACCTCATCGCATGGATGGGCGATCGCCGTGGGCAGTGCGGGCCGGTCTTCCAGGCTGGCGAGCAGCTGCTGGAAGCGAGGGCGATGGGCAATGAGTTCGCGCATGGATGAGACACCTTTCAGTACATGTGCTGGCCGCCATTGATGGCGAGGTTGCTGCCGGTGATGAATGCGGCGGATTCCCCGCATACGAAGGCCACCAGCGCAGCGATTTCTTCCGGCCGCCCAAGACGCCCGACCGGAATCAGCGGGATGACCTTGCTTTCCAGCACGTCCTTCGGCACCGCCGCCACCATGTGCGTGTCGGTATAGCCGGGCGACACGGTGTTGACAGTCACGCCGTGCCGCGCCACCTCCAGTGCGAGCGACTCGGTGAAACCATGGATGCCCGCCTTGGCCGCTGCGTAGTTGCACTGGCCGTACTGGCCTTTGGTGCCGTTTATCGATCCGATGTTGACGATGCGTCCCCAGCCACGCTCGACCATGTCGGCGCAGAACTGCTTGCTGACGTTGAACATGGAATCCAGATCCGTGTGCATCACGGCGTCCCAGTCTTCCCTGCTCATCTTGAGGAAGCGCGCGTCACGCGTGATCCCGGCGTTGTTGACCAGGATGTCCACCTTGTAGCCGTCCTCGGCAATATCGCCGGCCATGCGCCGGCAGGAATCGAAGTCGCCCACGTCCACCGCATAGGCCTTGTAGCGATAACCACGCGCCGCGTGCTGCGCCAGCCAGGTGTCCACGTGGTCGTTGTGCGGCGAATGCGTCACCAGCACGGTATGGCCGGCGTCGTGCAGGGCATTGGCGATCGCCTCGCCAATGCCACCCATGCCGCCGGTGACCAGCGCCACGCGTTCAGCGCCCATGGGCGGCCCCCGTGTCCCCATTCAAGCCGGCGTTGCCGAACAGCTTGAAGAAATCTCCCATTGCAGTATTGACCGGCATGGGGGTTTCCAGCTGCCCCACCGCCTTGGCGGTATCCCGCTGCCAGATCAAGAAGGCGTCCTGCAGCCCGGTCAGGAAGTGCGTCTGGTTGGTCAGCGCCGCCTGCGCGATCGACTGCGCATCGCCTGCCCGCTCCTGCATCACGCGCAGGATGGTGTCGCCGGGAACGGCGGCCAGCGACTGCCAATCGTCATTCAGGGAGACCTTGTCGATCTCCTCCTGGGTTTCGGCAATGCTGTCGCCCGCCGCATGGCCATAGGCGCCCAGCCAGCGCTGGCCGCACTCCTTCATCAGCTTGTTGGTGCGCAAGGCGAATTGCAGGTTGGCCTTGTACAGCTCGAACGGGACATCGGTCTGGTGCGTAGCCATGTTGAAACCCTCGGGTCGTGAAACCAGCGTCCCTGCCCAGGATCGTCGCGTCGTCCGGCACGGCGGTGGGTTGCGCCGGCCCCGCATGCCCCTCATGGAGGCCAGGAAGGGACCGGCGGGTGACTTGCCTGCGCGCATCGTTCATTTCTCGAACACGTACTGCCCCGGCGCCGGCGGCAACTCGTTCGGCATGGCGCCGGGAAGCCCCATGGAAGGCGGCGGCTCCGGCGCGCCGGAACGGGTGTCCAGCCAAGCCAGCCAGGCCGTCCACCATGAACCTTCCCTGTGTTCCCCGCGTGACAGCCATGTGTCCCGGGCCAGCGTCTGCGCACCGCGCGGCCGCACCAGCACCCGGAATGAGCGGCCCGGATGGCCGGGTTCGCTGACGATGCCCGCATTGTGTCCGCCGCTGGTCAGCACGAAGGTGACCTCGTCGGTGAACAGGTGGTGCACTTTGTAGACCGAAGGCCAGGGCGCAACGTGATCGGTTTCGGTGGCCACGCAGAACACCGGCACGGCGATGTCTTTCAGCTCCACCGGCCTGCCGTCCACCAGGTAGCGGCCTTCGGCGAGGTCGTTGTGCAGGTAGAGGCGGCGAAGGTATTGCGAATGCATCACGGCGGGCATGCGCGTGGCGTCCGCGTTCCATGCCATCAGGTCGTTCATGCCACGCCGTTCGCCCAGCAGGTAGTCGCTGACCATGCGTGACCACAGCAGGTCGTAGGAACGCAGCATCTGGAACGCGCCGGCCATTTGCACCGCCGTCAGGTAGCCGGACTGCGCCATCTGGTCCTCGAGCAGCGAGATTTCGCTTTCGTCGATGAACAAGGCCAGCTCGCCGGGCTCGGTGAAATCGGTCTGTGCGGCCAGCAAGGTGAGCGAGGCCAGCCGCTGGTCCGTGTTGCGCGCCATCGCTGCCGCCGCGATCGACAGCAGCGTGCCGCCGAGGCAATAGCCGACGGCGTGCACGCGTCGCTGCGGAAGCACGGCGCCGATCGCATCGAGCGCGGCGTACACCCCCAGGCGCAGGTAGTCGTCCATGCCGAGCCCGGCATCGGAACGGCCCGGATTCTTCCAAGAGATGCAGAACACGGTATATCCGTGTGCGACCAGATGGCGGATCAGCGAATTGCCCGGCGACAGGTCCAGCACGTAGTACTTCATGATCCACGCCGGTACGAGCAGGATCGGCTCGGGATGTACCCGTTCCGTCGCGGGCGCGTACTGGATCAGTTCGATCAACGGATTGCGCAGCACCACCCGGCCCGCCGTGGCGGCGACGTCGCGGCCGACAACGAAGTGCTCGGCGCCCGGCGACGCGGCGCCGCTCAGGTAGCGCACTACATCGTCCATCCAGTTCAAGCTGCCGCGCAGGAGATTTTGTCCGCCCTCCTGTTGCGTACGCTCGAGCACCACGGGGTTGGTGAAGAGGAAATTGCCCGGCGAGAGCACGTCGAGCCACTGGCGGGCCACGAAATCCATGACCGCCTGGTGGTGCGGCGACACGCCGTGGACGTCAGTCGTTGCCGCATGCCACCAGCGCTGTTGCAACAGGAAGCCTTGCTGCAGCACGTCGAACGGCCACTGTCGCCACGCGGGGTCGGCGAAGCGCCGGTCGTTCGCCGGCACTTCGGTGCAGGGCGTGGTGTCGCCGTCCTCCCGCATGGCGCGTTGGAGCAGAAAGGCCTCGATCTGCCGTGCCTGCGCCAGGCCCAGCTGGAGCAGATCCAGGCGCTTGCCCGGCGAACGCAGCAGGTGCAGCAGCCAGTCGGCAAACGCGAGGTATAGCGACTCCAGTGACAGCGAACCGCTCCAGCGCCCCTGCAATGCATGCAGGGGCGAATCGATCGCGGCGGCGGCGGATGCCTTCGGCAGGGTCACGGCGAATCCTCGGTGGCGCGCCCAGCCTGCTACGGCTGCGCGGGCAGTCCGTTGATGCAGATCAACACGTCTTCGGTCCGCAGGCACAGGGATAACGCAGCCTGCCCATGGGAAACATGTTTCGCCGGCGCTCGGCGGCATTGACATGCATCAAAACCAGCCCGCATCGCTCCCGTCACGATGGACCGGCAAGCGACAGGGAGACGGGCCATGAGCAAGCGCGACGGCTGGCAACAAGCGGCGTACCGCTACGCGATGGTCGCTCTGCTTGGCGTGCTTGTGCTGCAGGCCTATCTCTGGAACGGCAGCGCGGCCGAAACCATCCCCTACAGCGCATTCCTCCGCGCGGTGCAGGCCGGGCAGATCGCCGAGGTCACGATCACCGACGACACGGTGGAAGGCAGCTTCAAGCAGCCCGACGCCAAAGGCCACCCGCGCCGTTTCGTGACGACGCGCGTGCCCGCCGACCTGGTCGCGACGCTCGCGCCGTCGGGGGTGAGCTTTCGCGGCGAGGCCGGCTCGAACCTGTTCTCGCGCATCGTGGTCTGGCTGTTCCCGTTGTTGGTGCTCGCCCTGGGCTGGCTGTACCTGAGCGGCCGTGGTGCCGGCGCGCGCGGCGGCCTGATGGCGATCGGCAAGAGCCGGGCCAAGATCTACCTGGAGCGGAGCATCGGCACCACCTTCGCGGACGTGGCCGGCGTGGACGAAGCCAAGGAGGAGCTGCAGGAGATCATTGCCTTCCTGCGCGACCCGCAGGGTTACGGCAGGCTCGGCGCGCACATCCCCAAGGGCGTGCTGCTGGTGGGGCCGCCGGGCACAGGCAAAACCCTGCTCGCCCGCGCCGTGGCGGGCGAGGCCGGCGTGCCGTTCCTGTCGATCAGCGGTCCCGAGTTCGTGGAGCTGTTCGTCGGCGTCGGCGCGGCGCGGGTACGCGATCTGTTCGAGCGGGCCCGCGAGAATGCGCCCTGCATCATCTTCATCGACGAGCTGGATGCGCTGGGCCGCGCTCGCGGCGTCTCGCCGGTGAGCGGCGGGCAGGACGAAAAGGAACAGACGCTCAACCAGCTGCTCACCGAACTGGACGGCTTCGATCCGAGCAGCGGCGTGGTCCTGCTGGCCGCCACCAACCGCCCGGAAATCCTCGACCCCGCCCTGCTCCGCGCCGGCCGCTTCGACCGGCAGATCCTGGTGGATCGGCCGGACAAGACCGGGCGCGTGGCGATCCTGCGTGTGCACGCACACGGCGTGAAACTCGATCCCGCGGTGTCGCTGGACGAAATCGCCGCACTCACCACCGGCTTCACCGGCGCGGACCTGGCCAACCTGATCAACGAGGCCGCCCTGCTCGCCACCCGTCGGCGGGTGGACGCAGTGCAGCAGCGGGACATCACCGAGGCGATCGAACGGATCGTCGCCGGCCTGGAAAAGAAGACGCGCATCCTCAGCCCGGCAGAACGCCGGGTGGTCGCCTGCCACGAGCTGGGACATGCGCTGGTTTCGCTCAGCCTGCCCGGCGTCGATACCGTGCAGAAGGTGTCGATCATCCCGCGCGGCGTGGCGGCGTTGGGCTACACGATCCAGCGCCCCATCGAGGACCGGTTCCTGATGTCGCGCGGCGAACTGGCCGACAAGATGGCCGTGCTGATGGGCGGCCGCGCGGCCGAGTCGCTGATGTCGGGCGACATTTCCACCGGCGCGGCGGACGACTTGGCCAAGGCCACCGACATCGCGCGCCACATGGTCCTCAGTTACGGCATGAGCGCCGAACTCGGCCAGGTGAGCTACCAGACGGATGCGTCCACCATGCTGGACGTCCGCCTCGTCGAGCACGGCCCCAAACCCTACAGCGAGCCTACCGCCGCCGCGGTCGACCGGGCCGTGCGCGATCTGGTCGATGGGGCCTATGTCCGGGCGCGAGCCATCCTTGCCCATAGGCGCGACGTGCTGGAACGCGCCACCATGCAATTGCTGGCGAAGGAATCGCTGTCCGGCGACGAGCTGCGGGCCTTGCTGGCGGAACGGAGCGAGGCACCTGTGTCCGCGGCCTAGGAGCCCCTATGGCCCGGGTGCACGCACCACCATGCCCAACATCGGCTCCACCGTGGTGAGCTGATCGTCCACGCGCACGACACCTGCCGTGTTCTCGGCCATCACCACCAGCGCTTCGCGGACGGTATCGTCGAGGAGAACGCCGCGCAAGGTCACGACGCCGCCCTGCACGTCCACGCTCATGGTCTCCCGTGGCGTCCATGGCTTCGTGTCGAGCTCACGGACGATGCGGCGGGCGATGGCCGCATCGGAGAGATCGTCCGGTGCGGCGTCCGGCATGGCCGAAACGAACGCACGCATCAGGTCGGCGCGACTGAGGATGCCCTCCAGCCCCTGGCCGCCCGCCACAGGAAGGCGCTTGATGCGATGCTGTTCCATGAGATCGACGGCTTCGGCCAGGGGGGCATCAGCGCCGATGGTGATCACGTCGCGGGTCATCACTTCGCCGACATGGCGGGCGTGCGAGGCGGTGAATTCCCGCGCCATCCGGCCAGGCCCGAGCAGGAATCGCAGCCAGGCGGGATGCGTGGGCTCGGTTTCCGTTTCGACGCGGCGCATCAGGTCGCCCTCGGTCAGCATGCCCACCAGCGCGCCTTGCGCATCCACCACGGGCAGGCCGCTGATGTGCTCGCGCAGCATCGTGCGCATGGCATCGCTCAGCAGGGTGCCCGGCGTCACGGTGACGACACGCGTGGACATGGCATGGCGGACTTTCATGGCGGGCTCCCGGCGGCGGCGCATCGGCGCCAGCTTGTCACATGCTCGCCCCATCCATCCGGACGTCCCTTGATGCATGTCAACAAGCCGGCAGCGGGCCTCGCCTAGGGTGGCATCAGCCGCCGCGCCTGCACGCAGGCACGCGCGGAAAGTCCACTCGCCGCGTGCCGGAGGGATGCCTCGTGAACGCCATCGCCAAGACCATCGAAATCAGCGCCGCTTCGAGCAAGAGTCTTGAAGATGCGGTCCAGTCGGGGCTCCGCAAAGTCGCCGCCAGCGTCGACAAGATCCAGGGCGCGTGGATCAGCGACATCAAGGTGCGCACGTCGGCGAACGGCGACATCACCGAATGGCGCGTCTGCCTGCGCGTGACTTTCATCGTGGACTGAACGCTTTCACTTCTGCCGAAGACACTCCCATGCGCGATATCCTGGTTTTTTCGGAAAGCTTCAAGCGCTGGGGCGACAGCGTCGAGTACGCCGCGCGCCTCGCCTGCGCCTTCGACGCGCACCTGACCGGCATCTGGGTGTGCGCCTCCCCCATGGCGGCGCTGCCCTCCATCGAGGGGCCGGAACTGTTCGCCGAGTTTCTGGAAGCGACGCTCGACCTGGAGAAGGAGGCCGCCGCGTCCGCCGCGGCCTTCGAGACCCATGTCCTGCAATTCGGCCAGCGCAAGGCCTCCTGGCAGGTCGCCGAGGGCTATATACCCGAGGCCCTTGCCCTCGCCGGAAGCTGGCACGACCTGCTGGTGGTCGGGCGGTCGGACCATGCGGCGTGGGGTTCATTGTCGGCGGTGGGCAACATCGTCCTCGGCGCCGGCGGCCTGCCGTGCATCGTCGTTCCGGAGCAGCCGCCCACGCGGGTTCCCACGCTGGATACCGTGGCGATCGCCTGGAACGGCTCAACCGAAGCGCTGCATGCGGTCCACGCCGCGCTGCCCCTGCTGCAAAGCGCGCGCCGCATCGTGATCCTGCATGGCGAACAGCGGCCGCCCGGCAGCATGACGGCCTGGCTGCCGCCCTTCGATCTCGCCAGCTACCTGGGCCGCCATGGCATGACGGTGGAAAGCCGGGCGCTTCCGGGCGTCAACGAGGATGAGGTCGGCGCCGCCCTGCTGGGCGCCGCTGGCGAAGTCGGCGCGGGCCTGCTCGTCATGGGCGCCTACGGACACAGCCGCTTTCGCGAATGGGTGCTCAGCGGGGTGACGCGGCATGTCCTCGCGCATGCCGCGCTGCCGGTGCTGTTTCGCCATTGAACTTCATCGCCCCTTGGCCGGGCGCACCCTCGCATGGCATCGAACGGGAGACACCACATGGGCAGACTCGACGGCAAGGTCGCATGGCCCATCGCAGGCGCCCTGGGTATCGGCGCCGCCGGCGCGCGGCGCATGACGACGGCCGGGACGCGCGTCGACGCGCTCGACGAACCGGGGCGTACCTCGGACGAAGCAAAGTTCACTACCGGCCGCGCGCTGGTGATCGACGGCAGTTGCCGCTGCCGATAATCGACCTGCCAATGAGGAATCCGCCCATGTTCAAGCGCATCCTTCTTTCCACCGACGGCTCCGAGCTGTCCATGCATGGCGTGAAGCTGGGCATCGAGCTGGCCAAGTCATGCGGCGCCAGCGTCTTCGCGCTGCATGTCATCCCGCCGTTCCACTCCATCAGCTACCTGGCGGAGATGATCGCGGCCACCCAGGCCGCGTATCTGGAAGGCGCCGTGGAGCGCGCAGAGCGCTATCTCGCCGAAGCGCGCGACCTGGCGGCCAAGGCCGGCGTTCCATGCGACAGCGGCCATCTCATCGGCGATCCGCCCAGCGAATGGATCGTGCAGGAAGCGCAGCGCCGCGAATGCGATCTGATCGTGATGGCGTCGCACGGTAGGCACGGCTTCGACAAGCTGATGCTCGGCAGCGAAACGCAGAAGGTGCTCCAGACCAGCCCCGTGCCGGTGCTGGTGTGCCACTGAACGGGCATGAGCGCAGGCATGGCCTGCGCCGCCCACGGCGCGGCCAGGCAGACCAGCGGCGCGTGCCGCTTGGTGTACCCCCGCTTGGATACGAACGCGGTGTAGCTGCGTTGAGCCGGGCCACTCAGTGCTGCATCAGCACCGGCAAGGTCGTCTTCTCCAGGATCCGGCGCGTAGCCCCGCCCAGCACCCGTTCGCGTAGCCGCGATCGCCCGTAGGCCCCCATCACCAGCAGGCCCGAGTTCATCCGCTCCGCTTCGTGCAGCAAGGCGTCGCCGGCTTCCTGCGAAGAGACATGGATGCGTCGCCGCCTGGCGATGATGTCATGCTGGGTCAGGTACGCGATCGGGTCGAAGCACGGCGCGACTTCGCCGTAGTCCCCCGCCGGCGGACTCGCGCCATCCACCACGACCACTTCGCGCGCGTGCGCGAGGAAGGGCAGTGCGGCGTGTATCGCACGCGTGGCCTCCAGGCTGCCGTTCCAGGCAAGGGTCACGCGCTCGACCGCCAGCGTTCCGCCCCACTGTGGAGGCAGCATCAGGCAGGGCTTGCGGCAGCCGAACAAGGCTTCGCCAAGCAGCTCGGAACTGCCGTCGCCCTGCACGATGTCGCGCTCCAGCACGATAAGGTCGTGCCAAGCGCCCAGTTGGCGCATCGTGTGCGCCAGCCCGGTTTGCGCGCGCATCCAGGCGACGCTTTGCACGCCGCTGCGGCGCGCGAGCTCTTCGAAATCCTCGGCGATGCTCTCTGCCTCCGGCGGTGCTTCCAGCAACAGCGACAGCACCGTAGGTTCTTCTTCGAGCCCGCGCAAAGCGAGCAAGGCCGAGTGGATGAAGCAGCCGGTGACATGGCTGCTCCATGGAACCGCCAGCGCGAACGCGGCCCCGACCGAGGGGCTCCAGGGGCTGGTCGAGGTGACGAGCGCCAGGATGTCGGAGGGCGCGTGCCCCCCTCTGCGGGACGTGGCGGCTAGCGGGAACACTTCGCTGGATCGAGGCGCGCGCGAGGCCATGGCGGGCTCCGCTCACAGGTCCAGGGTGTGCATCACGCGCCCCGGATCGCCGGGGACGGACTCACGGCGGAAGCCCAGGAAGTCGGCCAGTTCGCGCATCGGCTGGTTCGACGCATCGTCGAGCGAAACCATGCTCTTGTAGCCGTTGCTCCGCGCCACCTCGATCAGGTGCCGCATCAGCAGAACACCGAGGCCACGGTGCTGCCACTCGTCCGCCACCGTCACTGCGCACTCGCATTGCCGCTCGTCGGCCGCGGCGGCGAACCGGCTCACGCCGATCTCGCGCAGCGTCCCGTTGTCGTGCAGCAGCGCCACAAAAGCCACCTTGCGCGGGAAATCGACATCCATCAACTGGTCGATCAGGGCGGGGCTGGCTTCGCGGAAGCTGCCGAGGAAGCGGAACCGGCGCGCCGCGGGCGACAGGCGGCGGATGAAGGTTTCTTCCCGCTCGCGGTCTTCGTCGCGCAGGGGGCGGATCAGCACGGGGGTGCCGTCGAGCAGATGTTCGATCCAGTGGGTGCCCGCTAGGAGGTGGGGGAAATCGCTGAATGCGCTCTTGGCAGCTTGTTGTGATGTATTGGTCGTCATGAACTTGTCCTGGCGGTCGGAGGGTGTGCGCCGTCCCGGGCGTTGCGAACTCGGTGGCTTCCTATGTATGCCAATGTCGTGCGGTCCGACTTGATGCTGGTCAAATGCAGCGCACGGCGCTTCAGTGCGCGAGCAGCATGGGCAGGCGCGAGTGACCGAGCAGCCAGCGCGTGGCGCCGCCCAGCACCAGTTCGCTCATGCGCGAGCGCCCCCAGGCGCCCATCACCAGCAGCCCGGCATGACGGGCCTGCGCATCGTCGTGAAGCGCAGATCCCACCATCTGCTCCGGATCGAAGCCGATCCATTGACAACGGACGCCACGGTGTCCCAGCCATTCCCGCAGCCGCAGCATGGGCGGCGCACCAGGCAAGCCGGAGCGGTCGCCGTCGTACACGATCACCTCATGGGCGACACGCAGCAGTGGAAGTGCGGCATAGATCGCGCGCAAGGCCTCGCTGCTGCCATTCCATCCGACGGCGATGCGACGGAATTCGAAGTCGCCGGTGCAGTTTTGCGGCACCAGCAGCAAGGGCGCGGAACCCTTGAACAGGACGCGGCTCAACTCGTCTACGATGGCCAGCCCCTCCGGCGATCCCACGGGCAAGGATTCCACCAGTACGTCGGACAACAGCGAGCGCAGGGCCAGCGTCGGCACGTACATGCCGCACGGCGTCTCCCATGCGCCGGAGACCCCGTGGCGGCGGCAAAGCGCATCCCACCACGCCTGGCGCGAAGCGGCGGCGTCCTCGGCTGCTGCCAGCGGCTCTGCCGCGCGGGCCGTGCCCGGTAGCGGCGGGGCCTCGGGCAGGATTTGCAAGCCCGTCAGGAACGCACCGAAACGCTTGGCCAGCGACAAGGCGCAGGCCACCGCAGGCTCGGCCTCGGTGGCGACACCCACGTTCACCGTGATATCCCGCATGGCGGTCTCTCCGGCCGTTCGATACGACGCATCGTGCCGCCGGTGAAATCGCGTACGGTTGACGAGGATCAAGCAAGGCTGCCATCGGCCGGCACGGCGTTTGACCCGCATCAACAGGCGCCGGTTACCATCGCGCCAGGCTTGCGCCTGTGCCCATACCGGGACCGGTCATGTACACACATATCCTTCTCGCCACCGATGATTCCAAGGCCGCGCGCCGTGCCATGGACATCGCCATCGCCCTCGCCGCGCAACTGGGCGCACGGGTGCACGCCCTCTACGTGCTGCCCCCGCAGTCGACGGTCAGTCTTGTAGCCGATGCGATCCAGGGCAGCCCGCATGCCCGTCGCGCGATCCAGCGGGCCGACCGTGAGCTGTCCGGGGTCCGCGAGAGAGCTGGTCTCGCCGGCGTACCCTGCGAGACCGAACACGTGTTCGACCACCGGCCGTATGCCGCCATCGCAGGCACGGCCGCCAGGTTGCGCTGCGATCTCATCGTGATGGGCGCGCACGGCGGCCCGCCGGTGGGCAATGCCGCGCACAAGGTCATGCTCAACTCCGACGTGCCGGTACTGGTCTGCCCGTAGTGCCGCGCCTCGTCAAAGCAGCATTCCCAGCACCACCGCCGCCATCGCCAGCGTCGACGCCCAGCCCAGCCAGCGCAGCGACCCGGTGACGCGGAACGCCCCCATCGCGGATTCGCGCGTGGCGATCAACATGATGCCCACCATCAAAGGCACCGAGATCACGCCGTTGATCACCGCCGCCCAGAACAGCATCCGGATCGGATCGAGCCGCGACACGCTCAGCATCGCGCCCAGCAGGGTCGAACCGACGATGATCAGGTAGAACACGCGCGCATCGCGGGGCTTCTTGCCCAGGCCGGCCCTGACGTCGAACGCCTCGGCCACCGCGTAGGCAGCGGAGCCGGCCAGCACCGGCACCGCCAGCAGGCCGGTGCCGACGATGCCTGCCGCAAACAATGCAGCGGCGAACCGGCCCGCCAATGGCCGCAGCGCGCTGGCCGCATCGGCAGCCGTGTTGATCGCGGTGACGCCATGCGCATGCAGCACCGCGCCGGCGGTTAGCATGATGAAGAACGCCACGACGTTCGAGTAGACCATCCCCACGTCGGTATCGAAGCGGATGCGCATGAAGGCCTCCCCCGCCTGCTCCGGCGCTACCGTCAACGGCGACAGTGCCGCGTCGGCCTCTTCCTCTTCAGCCTCCTCGGAGGCCTGCCAGAAGAACAGGTAGGGACTGATCGTGGTACCGAACACCGCCACCACCGTCACCAGGTACTCGCGCCACGGCACCCCTCGCGGCACGAGCGAGTGCCACACCACGCCCCACGGCACGTCGATCACGAACGCCGTCGCCACATAGGCGAGCAGGCTCATCGTCATCAGCTTCAGCAGCGGCGCGTAGCGCGGAAAGGGAATAACCACCTCCAGCAGCAGCGAGAGCATGGCGAAACCCAGCGCGTACAGCACCGTCGACCCACCCAGCAGCAGACGCAGCGCTTCGCCCATCGCGCCGATATCGGCGGCCAGGTTGATCACGTTGGCCGCCAGCAACAGCGACACGAGCGCGGTCAGCACCGGGCGCGGAAAGTGCTGCCGCATGTTCGCCGCCAAGCCATGCCCGGTGACGCGGCCCACGTGCGCGCTCACCGTCTGGATGCCGATCATCAGCGGCAACGTGAACAGTGCGGTCCACAGCGTGCCGTAGCCGAACTGTGCGCCAGCCTGCGAATAGGTGGCGATGCCGCTGGGGTCGTCGTCTGCCGCGCCGGTGATCAGGCCGGCGCCAAGGCGTCGCATCCAGCCGCTGCGCGGTGGAATGCTGGCTGCATAGCTCGTATCCATGGGAACCCTGCATGAAAGTGTGCAGGTATCGATCTACATGGCGCGGGCGCCGGGCATGTTGACGCCGATCAAACCGCCGGAGCCTCAGGCCCCGGCGCCGCGGGCGGCGGATCGAACCCGAGGGCACGGGAGAGGTCTGCCATCGACTCGGCCATGGCGGCGACCACGTCGTCCGCGCTGACGATGCCGACGAGCGTCCCGGCGGCGTCGACCACGGGCAGGCGGCAACGCCCGCTGTTGCGCATGATGATGATTAGCTCCGCGAACGTGTGGTCCTCGCGGCATACCACGAGCGGCTGCGACATGGCGCCGGCGACGGTCGTCGTGTCGGCATCGCAGCCGCGCAGCCTCGTCGCCGCCGACAGGTCGCCGGCGGTGAGCATGCCGACCGGCACGCGCCGGCCGTCCTGGCTATCGGTCACCACCAGGCAACGCACCTGGTGGCGGTACATGATCAGGGTCGCCTGGCGCAGGCTCTGCGCGGCATCGGCCTCGATCACCCGCATGGCGGCGATATCCCTGGCCAGCTTGACGCCATTTCCCGCGATGGCCGCCCCCATCAATGCACCTGGAGGTGGTCAACGACGGTCTGCACGCCCGGCGCGTTCCACACGGCCTGCTCTACCGCGTCGCGCTCCTCCAGCGAGTCGACCTCGCCGGACAGGGTCACCGTGCCGCGGTCGACGCCGACTTTGACGGCCTTGCTGTGCAGGTGGGCCTGACGCTGCAATGCCGCTTCGATCTTTCCCTTGATGTCGTGCGACGTGACCGGCGACTTGATCGCGATCAGGTTGACCACGTCCCTGACGCCGAGCAGTCCGCGTACGCACGACGCGGCCGCCGTGCGCGCAAAGGCCCACGGCACGTCCCCGCTGAGCGTGACGCAGCCGTCCTCGACCAGGACTTTCACGCGCCCCTTGGGAATGGACGCATTCCACTCGATGGCGCGGGTGGCCGCGTCCGCGATATCCGCATCGGTGCGGTGGCTGTCGCCGGGCAGTGCCACGTCCAGTTGCACGGCCACGCCGCGCACGCCGGCGACGCGCTGCGCCGCGCGCTCGGCCGCGTACTTTTCCATGTAGCTGCCGACCCTGCCGTCCAGCGTGACGATGCCGTTGCGCACCTCCACGCCGATACGATCGGCCGGAACGGCCGAATCCCAGTGAAGTTCGTCGATGACGTCTTTCTGCAGCTGTCCATCGGTACGCATGGCCGATCCTCCGCGCTTGGATAGCTCAGGATGGGCTGACGGAGACGCGGGATGTTGACTTAGGTCAACCATCCGGTTCGGTGCCGCAGCGCGGCCTGCGGCCGCGCTCGGCATCTCCGCGACGCCGGCACTCAAATCGGTGGTACCAGTACCGCGGCGCCCTGCACGCAGCCTCCGCGCAGGTCCGCCAGCGCGCGATTGGCATCGGCCAGCGGGTAGCGGCGCACGTGTGTCCGCACGTCGGCCCGCGCAGCCGCGGCAAGGAAAGCATGCCCGTCCGCGCGGGTGAGGTTCGCGACCGAAAGCAGGCGGCGTTCCTCCCACAGCAGGCGGTACGGAAAACCGGGGATATCGCTCATGTGGATGCCGCCGCACACCACGGTGCCACCCTTGCGCACGGCCGCCAGCGCCGTCGGTACCAGCGCGCCGGAGGGAGCGAAGATGATCGCGGCATCCAGCGGTTCGGGCGGCAGCTCGTCGGAACCGCCGGCCCAGGCGACTCCCAGCGACCACGCGAGCGCCTGCGCCTCGACGTCGCCCGCGCGGGTAAAGGCATGCACGCGGCGCCCTTCGGCACGCGCCACTTGCGCCAGGATGTGCGCCGCCGCGCCAAAGCCGTACAGCCCCAGCGCCGCACCCTCCCCCGCCAGCCGCAGCGCACGGCCGCCGATCAGCCCCGCGCAAAGCAGCGGCGCGGCAAGCGCAGCGTCCGGGTAGTCGCGCTCGGGCAGCGGCAGGCAGAACGCGGCATTCGCCACTACGCAGGTGGCATAGCCTCCGTCCCGCGTGCAGCCGGTGAACTCCGGCGTGTCGCAAAGGTTCTCCCGCCCCTGCACGCAGTAATCGCAGACACCGCAGGCCCCGCCCAGCCACGGCACGCCGACGCGGTCGCCTGCCTTCCACGCCGAGACATCCGCGCCGACCGCATCCACCGTGCCCACCACTTCGTGCCCCGGCACGACCGGCAGTCGCGCCTGCGGCAACTCGCCGTCGACCAGGTGCAGGTCGGTGCGGCATACGCCGCAGGCTTCCACGCGGATGCGCACCTCGCCCGGCCCGGGCTGGGGATCCGGCCGCTCCTCCGGCACCAGCGGCGTCATCAGGGAACGAAGGACCATTGCGAACATGTATGGAGCGCCTCGCTTGCTATCGGAGCCATGGCGGCATGGACGGCCGTTCCCGGCCGCAACAGCGTCAATGCTGGAAAAGCACCGGAATGTCGGCCCAGGTCAGCACATGCCGCGTTGCGCCGCCCAGCCACCATTCGCTGAAGCGGTTGCGACCGTAGGCGCCCATCACGAGCAGGTCGGCGCAGAACTTCGCTGACGCATCCAGCAGCACCGTGCCGACGTCGTCATGCCTGGCAGCGACCATGTGCTCTTCGGCCTCGATGCCGTGGCGCTGCAGGTACTGGAGAACGTGGAAAGGCGGATCCCACTCCACCCCATGGTCGACGTCGCGCTCTGCCGCTCCCCATAGCAGCAGGACCTGCTTGCCCTGCAGCAGGGGGCGCGCCGCATGGATGGCCCGCATCGCTTCCGGCGACCCGTTCCAGGCAAGCGCAACGCGCTGAATCTGCCGCTCCTGCAATACCTCCGCCTGCGGCAGGACGATGCACGGCACGCCTGCCCTGAGGATCAGGCCAGGGATGTCCCATGGCGAATCGCGATCATTCGTCGCATGGTCGAGCACCAGCAGATCATGCCTTGTGGCCGCCTGCACCAGCGCATCGGACGCGGCCCCTTGCGCAACCACCCAGTCAGCATTTGGCACGCCCAGCGATGCTGCCCAGTTCTTGAACGATTGCCTGGACTGGACGGCGCCCTTGACGGCCTCGAGCGCACTTTCGTTGAACGCGGCCGTCAGCGACGGATCAAACCCCAGCGCGAATTGCGCCGGATGCGGACAGGTGTATACGCCGGTTACCGACGCTTCCAGCGTCGCCGCAAGCCGCACGCCGAAAACAGCCGCCGGCGTGCGGTCCTGGTAATCCCTGACGTGGATAAGGATGTCTTTCATGGCCTTGCTCCACCATGGAGAACGATCCGGGTTCGGATCTCCCGGGCCAGTGACAGCTTGCCGCCGCCTTCCGGAGCAATGTTGATGCGGGTCAACAGAACGGCCGCGCCAAATGCCCACACGGGCGCGATTGATCCAGATCACCCCTTTCCGGCGGCAACGAGGCAGGATGCCATGCGCATGACGCATGCATCGAACCTGGGGTTGCCGGCATGGATATTTCCACCTCCATAAGCTTCGACGGGATGCGCTCCTCCGAAGCACTGCGCGAAACGATTCTGGAGCGGACGCGGCGCTTGAGCCATTTCGCCAGCGACATCCTCGCTTGCGATGTCGTGGTCAGCGTCAGCGAACATCGTCACCGGCACGGCACGCCCTACCACGTGCGCGCCAGGGCGACCCTGCGCGATGACGTGATCGAGGTCGGCCGCCCGCATGAATCCAGCGCCAGTCACGAGGACCCCTACGTTGCGGTGAACCAAGCCTTCGACGCCTTGCGCCGCCGCATCGAGGATCACGTGCGCCGCCGCCGAAGCAGCATCAAGGCTCACGCGGACAATGCCCATACCTAGGAGCCTGGGCGGCCGCCGTCGGCTTCATCCGGCACGGCCTGGCGAAACGTCGGTCTGCGCGCGGTTCGGCAGCGCCGGATCGGTTCTTGTTGACACGGATCAAGATCGGCAACGTCGCTTGTTGTGGAATAGCCCTCTCTTGATGAGCGTCGTGTCTCAGCTCCCTCCCCTACGTGCCGTAGCGGAGGGAGCAACATCTTGCGCGGCTGCGACATGACGCCGATCGGGACCCCTCCTGCATGGAGAACACCCATGAACGACAAAGAACTGCGCCAACTCGTGATTGACGAACTGGAATACGAGCCGAGCGTCGATGCCGCCGATATTGGCGTAACGGCGGAGAACGGCGTCGTCACCCTCAGCGGGCATGTCACCGACTATGCCCAGAAAACGGCGGCGGAACGGGCGGCCTGGCGGGTAAAGGGTGTCAGGGGCATCGCCCAGGAGATCGAGGTCCGCCTGTCCGGCGACAAGAAGCGCAACGATGACGAGATCGCGCAACGGGCGCTGAGCATCCTCGCCTGGAATACGACGATCCCCAGCGGCGACCTCCGCGTCCAGGTATCCGGCGGATGGGTCACCCTGTCCGGCCAGGTGAGCTGGAATTACCAGCGCACTGCCGCCGAAAACGAGATCCGCAAGCTCGGCGGCGTCACCGGCGTCACGAACGACATCAAGCTGACCACCGAAGTGCAGGCTAGCGACGTGAAGCGGCGCATCCAGGAAGCGTTGAAGCGGCACGCGGAGATCGAGGCAGGCGCGGTGCATGTGGACATACGGGCCGATGGTACGGTCCGCATCGATGGACGCGTCGACAACTGGAGCGAGATGCAGGCCGTGGAGCGTGCGGTCTGGTCGGCCCCTGGCGTCCGTGTCGTCGAGGATTACCTGATCTTCAACTGAGGGTCGGGTTTCCGATACACGGATCCCCTCCATTCGTGGCGCTTGGCGCCAGGGACGCCGGATGATCGGCTCCACCGTTGCGGGGCTTCCCGCCGCAGCCAGGAGCCTGGGCGGCAGAAGCCATCCGGGGCTGCAAAGCCCCCTGCGCCACGGCACCCGCCCTGCTTCATCAATCGTCGTTGGCGACCGCGGCCCAGTCGCGCTCGTCGTCCGCACGCAGCTCGAACCACATCGCGTTCAGGATGCCGAAGGCACAGGCGAGGCCGACGCCAAGCAGCCATGCGAAATACCACATTGTCCGTACTCCTTCATGAGGCGGGCGGGATCAATACCTTTTTGCCAGATCGGGGTCCGCCGGCCAGATCTTCAGCCCATCCGGGCCAAGGCGGACGAGGCGCACCACCAGGGCCGCGCCGATCGCAAAGACGCCGGCAACCGCCGTGTACGCGATGGCGGCGATGATCGTTTCCGATCCCGTCGTCTTCATTGCGGTGACCGGCAACAGTCCGTCGACCAGCCATGGGCCGCGGCCAGCTTCGCTCACGAGCCAGCCCAGTGCACCGGCCGCCCATGGCACCGGCAGGCTCCAGGCTGCGATGCGCAGAAACCCGCGCCTGTCGAGCCGGCGCCGCGAGGCCAGCCAGAACGCGGAGGCGAACAGGAGAATGCCGTACGCGCCCAGCAAGGCCATGCCCCGGAAGGCCCAGAACAGCAGCGGCACGTTCGGGATCGTGTCGCGGGCCGCGGCGTCTATCGCATCGCCGCCCCGCTCCGCCGGAATCCGGACATGGCGCACCAACAGCAAGCCATACCCCAGATCGGGGTTGGCGCCAGCCGAACCGGCATAAGGCGCGGCCCCATGCAGGGACGCGTCCCTGGCGTCCAGCGCCATGAATTCCGTGAGGCCCCGGCGGATGCGCGAAGCATTCGCCGCTTCGAGATCGTCCAGTCCAGCGACCGGCATCCGCCACGAGTGCGTTACGCCGAACCCAAGGGCCCACGGCACGCGCAGCGCCAGCCGCGTCGTGCGCGACCCCGGATCGGGCATGCCGAAGAGCGGGAACGATGCCGGCGCCGGCTGCGTATGCCATTCGGCCGCGATCGCGGCGATCCGCATCTGCTGGCCCGGCGAACCGGCGTAGCCGTCGCGGTCGCCCAGCACGGCAAGCGACAGCGCCGCAGCCAGACCGAAGCCAGCCGCGACGGTCATCGAGCGGCGCGCGATCTGCACGTTGCGGCCACGCAGCAGATACCACGCCGACACCGAGAGCACCAGCGTCGCCGCCGTGAGATAGCAGGAGCCCATGAGGTGCAGGAATCGCACCTGTGCGGCGGGGTTGAGCAGCACCGACGGCACGTCGCCGATCCGGACTTGCATGCTGCCGGGATCGAGGTAGGCGCCAGACGGGTTGTCCATCAGGCCGTAGCCGATCGCGATCTTGAGCACCGCCAGCGACGACAACGGCATCCAGAGCCAGGTGATCAGCAAGTGCTGCAATCGGCCCAGGTTCCACCAGTCGCTGAACAGGCGCCAGAGATATATCCCACCGGCAAAGACGAGCGGCGTGAGGAGCAGGGTCAGCGCCAGCCTCGGAATGCCCAGGAAGTACCTGCCGAACCTGTCGGGGTCCGCGCCGTACAGGACGATCAGCACCACCGAGCCGATCATCCACATCAACAGCGCGATGCCGAGCAATTTGCCCCAGAAGCAGGCGATCTGCCGCCATATCTCCCGCTCGGTCATCACATGGACGCTTTCGATGATCGCGATCATCGGCGGAAGACCGGCGATCAGCGGCAACAAGGTCGCGCCATAGAACGCGACGATGTGCGGCCACAGCGCCGAAGCATGGAATGAGGAAAGATCGATCATGACGGCCTCCTTCGCATCCAGGCCACGGCTGCATTTCCATCGATCGGCGCACCGCTCCTTGCCTGGCACCGACTTCGCTGAACATGTCGATTCCCTAACTACGCCGCGCTGTTGCCCATGACCGGCGCCCGCCACGCACTACTCGCATGCGATGCCAACTTACGGCCCGCTGCCCATGCCGTGTATTGATTGAAATCAACTCGCTCGGGATGGCTTGGACGGGGGCACCGGAAAGCCGGCGCCGCGTCAGGCTGTTCGCCGCGCCCATGGCACCAGCAGCGCCATCCAGGCAAGGCCGCATTGCGGGCCCCACCGACGCGGATGCAACGTGCCTCGTGCCCGGCACGGGCGGTGGCTGGCCACCCAAGCATCTGCATTGATATAAGATCTGGATGCCCTTCCCCGCATCGTGCACGAACGCCATGCCGGATCCGATACACCTGCTGATCGTGGATGACGATACCGGCGTGCAGGAATTGCTGCACCGCTATTTCACCGGCCATGGCTTCAGGGTCAGCACCGCCGGCGACGGCGCCGGGATGCGCAGCGTACTGGCGCGCGACGCCGTCGACCTGGTGCTGCTGGACCTTGGGCTTCCGGGCGAGGACGGCCTCGAGTTGACCCGCGCGTTGCGCACGGAATGGAAAGGCGCGCTGATCATCATCACCGGCCGCGGCGAATCGGTGGATCGCGTGGTCGGCCTGGAGCTGGGGGCCGATGACTATGTCACCAAGCCGCTCGAATTGCGGGAGCTGCTCGCGCGCGCGCGCAGTGTGCTGCGCCGCAGCCTGCCGGCCACCGTCGCCGCCGACAACCCCGGCGAGGCGACGTTCCATTTCGCCGGCTACAGTCTCGACCCGCTGGGGCGCACGCTGCGCAACACCCGCGGCGAAGCGATCGCGCTGACCACCGGCGAATTCGACCTGCTGCGCGTATTCGTCGAACACCCGAACCGGGTGCTGTCACGCGACGACCTGATGGAGCACATCCATGGCCGCGACGCCGGTCCGTTCGATCGCGCCATCGACGTGCAAATCGCACGATTGCGCCGCAAGATCGAGTCCGATGCGGCTAGCCCCGAATTGATCAAGTCGGTGCGGGGCGTCGGCTACCTCCTTGCTGCCCGTGTCCAGACGAGGCGATAAATGAGCCAGACACATCACCCCATCGTCAGCATGGCCATGCTGCGCACCTGGTTTGGCATCTGCCCCGATGCGATGATCGCCGTGAATCAGGAAGGTGCCATCGTGCTGGCCAATGCGCAGGCCGGGAGCATGTTCGGTTACGAAGGCGAGACGCTGCTCGGGCTGCCCCTGGAGGCGCTGCTGCCGGAACCCTTGCGTCATGCCCATCGCACGCACCGCAGTGGCTTCATGACCAACCCGCACACGCGCCCCATGGGTCTCGGCTACGAGCTGATGGGTGCGAGGCGTGACGGCCAGTCGTTCCCTGTCGAGATCGGCCTGAGCCCGATTGCCACCGAGATTGGCGCCATCGCGATCGCCTCCGTACGCGACATCTCCGAAACGCGACGGGTGCAACAGGCGCTCGCGCGCTCGCGGCGCGACAACTTTCTCGCGCAGATCGGCCGGCTCGCACTGGAATCGCCGGACTACAAATCCGCGGTCCGGCGGATACCGGAGCTCGTCGCGGCTGCCCTGGAGGTACCGGCGGTCGCCATCCTTTCCACCGATTGGCATGGCAGTAACCTTCACATCCGTGCCATCACGGGACTCGACGAAAAGGCCGCGGAGACGATCGCCTCCGTTTTCAGCAAGGCCGATATCGTTCGCCGGGTATTCGGAACCGGGAGCCGCCACGCCGTCACTTCCAGCACGCTGCACGATCGCGGGTTTGCCGGGATTCTCGACGGACTGAGCATGGCCGGCTTCCCCGATGTCGCGATGGTTCCGCTGTTCGGGGGCTACGAGCCTTTGGGCGTGCTTGCCGCGCTCGCCACGACGGCGGTCGGCTTCGACCACGACAAGCTCAGCTTCCTGCAGTCGGTCGCCAATCTGCTGGCGGCGGCCGTGCAACGCAGCCGCAGCGAGGAGCAGCTGGCGCATGTCCAGAGACTCGATGCGATCGGCCAGCTCACCGGCGGCGTCGCGCATGACTTCAACAATCTCCTGACGGTGATTTCGGGCAATCTGCAACTGCTCGAATCCAGGCTGCCCGAGCACACGGAGCTGTCGGAAATCATTGGCAGTGCCTTGCGCGCGGTGGACCGGGGATCCGACCTGACCCGGAGGCTACTGACGTTCGCGCGTCGGCAGTCGCTGCAGCCTCGCGCGATCATGCCGAAGCCGCTGCTGGAGGAACTCGGGCACATGCTCAAGCGCACGCTTGGCGAGGCCATCAGAGTCGAGATCGAATGCCAGGGCGATGTGCCGGATGTCTACGCGGACCCCAACGAGCTGGATACGGCGCTGGTCAATCTTGCGCTGAATGCGCGGGACGCCATGCCTCGTGGCGGACTCCTGCGCATCGCGGCATACGAAATCGCTATCGAGGACGCATCCAACCGCTGGAAGCTGCCGCCGGGCCGCTACGTGGCATTCGGCGTCAACGACACGGGCAACGGGATGGCGCCGGACGTGCTGGCTCACGCGCTTGAACCATTCTTCACGACCAAGGATGCCGGCAAGGGCAGCGGCCTTGGCCTGAGCATGGTGTACGGCTTCGTGACCCAGTCCGGCGGCGGCATGTCGATCGACAGCCGGCTCGAGTACGGCACCAGCGTGGATTTCCTGTTGCCCGTCGCGAACGCGTCGGCTGTCTCGACCGCGGAGACGAAAGAAACGCATGCCCCATCGCCCGGGCGGCGCCAGACCATCCTGGTCGTCGAGGATGAGGCCGACGTCCGTACCATCGCGACCCAATTCCTCAGTGCGAACGGCTACGAGATCGTCTCGGCGGAATGCGCGCAGGATGCGCTGGACCTGCTCTCCGGGAATCCAGCCGTGGATCTGCTTTTTTCCGACGTGGTGCTGGGCAGCGGCATGAATGGCGTGGAACTGGCGCACGCGGCGCACCGCATCCGGCCAGGACTCGCCGTGCTTCTCACGTCCGGTTACCAGGGAAAATACGGCGGTGCGGAGAGCCCGCCTCCCCCCTTCGAACTGCTGTGCAAACCCTACAAGCGGGAGCAGCTGGTCGATGCGGTACGGCGGGCGCTGGACGCCGCGTGAATCCGCTCAAAGGGTCGCGCAGGGCGTACCGACACAGGCGCGCAGCTTCGGGACATCCAGCAGTTTCACTTCACGGCGAAGCACCGAGATGTACTGCAGCCGTTCCAGGTGCGACAGCGCCCGGCTCACGGTCTCGTGCTTGAGCGCGAGAAAGCTCGCGATGTCCGCACGCCCCATCCGCAGGATGAAGTGGCGGGCGCTAAAACCGAGGCGCGCCAAGCGGGCGGCGATGTCCAGCAGGAACGCTGCCACGCGCTGCTCGGCCGGCAAGGTGCCGATGGCCAGCATCCAGACGCGATCGCGCCGGATTTCCTCGGCCAGCGCAGTCGTCAACCTGATCTGCAATTCGGGAATGTACCGCAAGGCATCCAGCACCGGCGGATAGGGGAGTTCCCAAATCTCGGCGTCGTCCAGCGCGACGGCATCGCAGGTGTGCACCGCCAGGCCGATGGATTCGACACCGAGCAGGTCGCCACGCATCCGGAACCCCGTCACCTGTTCGCGGCCATCTTCCGACAGTTCGCAGGTCTTCAGGAATCCCGCATGCACGAGATGCAGCGCGTGAAACGGCTGGCCGTTCCGGTACAGGTACTGGCCCGCCTTCACCTTCCGGCGCGTCACGACCATGTGTTCCTGCAACTGCGCAATATCCAGTCCGGACAACGCTTCCAAGGGCTGTTGCGGCCGCGAGTCTTCGAGCGCGAAGGGTGCGAACGAGGTATCCATGCCGTACTCCCGATGTGGTTGCGTTCGATGCAAGGCTAGAAGGCAACTGCCACGCCAGCATGTCGGCACGACAACGTTCCGTAACAGTGTGTAACAGCGATGCGATACCGCGATGGCGTGCCGGATCGATGCACATCAAGCGGCCAGCGCCAGGCCATGACCGTAAGCGTCCGCCAACGACACCTCGCGCGGCGGCCTAGCTTGGTTTAAGCGATGGGCTGCCAGCTATGCGGCAGCAGCGTGCCGATGTCGCGATCAAGCGTGGTCGGCAGCCGCGTCAGCAC
>Ga0187815_10000018_pt1 | contig 75299 bp, 72 predicted proteins | sample NC_S_5_FD_132962 | JGI IMG/M metagenome (GOLD analysis project Ga0187815, IMG submission 132962) | Wetland sediment microbial communities from Neuse River Estuary, North Carolina, USA - ASW-S_5 | ecosystem: Environmental > Aquatic > Freshwater > Wetlands > Sediment | place: USA: North Carolina... | reverse complement strand
GGAAGCCATCTTGGCCAGCGATCAACAAGATCGCATCAACAGGCCGGACATATGGATGTCAGCGATCCGATCCCCCGAAAGCTCTTGTGCCACGGGGGCCGTCCACATATGGGTCCCGGCCTGCCGCCTTCGCTAAAAGCTTCGGCGCCCCTTGGTGCAAGCCCCGGCGAAGCCTTGGCGGAGACGGGTCGCCGGGACGACAGTTGTTCTGTGGCGCCATGCCGACGTACGCCGCCCTAGTAATGCGGATTGTACATCTGCTTCTCGATGAACCCCGACAGGTCGTTCGGCGGCGGCCCATCGGCAAGACCACTCTGATAGGCGACGTTGGCGACGGCGGTGGCGATGCGTGCCGAGACCTCGCGGATGCGCGGCAGCGCCGGATAAAGGCTGCCCTGGCCGAGATCATCCGGATTGACGCAGTCGGCGAGCGCGTGCGCGGCGGTCATGAACATCTCGTTCGTGACGAGCCGCGATGCGCTGGCGATCGCGCCGAGGCCGAGGCCGGGGAAGATGTAGGAGTTGTTCCCCTGGCGCGGCACGAAGGTCACCCCGTTCAGCTTCACCGGATCGTAGGGACTGCCGCAGGCAAACAACGCGCGTCCCTCGGTATAGCGATAGGCCTCTTCCGCCGAGCATTCCGATTTCCAGGTAGGATTGGAAAGCGCAAAGACGATCGGCCGCTGGTTCAGCTCGGCCATGAGGCGAAGCACCTCGGGCGTGAAGGCGCCGCCGACGGCGGCGACCCCGATGATCGCGGTCGGCTTCAGTTTCTTGATCGCGGCCGCAAAGTCGGCGACGGGGTGGTGATCGTGGGCATAGCGGAGCTTGTGGCCGGAAAGGCCTTCGCGGCCGCGCACGACAAGTCCGCGGGAGTCCACCAGCCAGTTGCGCAGCAAGGCTTCCTGCTCGGATAGGCCTGCGGCCATCATCGCGGAAACCACGAGGTCGGCTATGCCGGTGGCGGCTTCGCCGGCGCCGAGGAAGAGCAGGCGCTGATCCCTGAGTTTGCCGCCGGAAACGCGTAGCGCGGAGAACAGCCCGGCGAGCGCCACCGCCGCGGTGCCCTGAATGTCGTCGTTGAACACGCAAGCCTGGTCGCGATATTTGTGCAGCAGGCGGAAGGCGGAGTGGTTGGCGAAATCCTCGAACTGGATCAGCACGCCGGGAAACGCCTCGCGCGCGGCCGTCATAAACTCGTCGATGAACGCGTCATAGGCGGCGCCCGTCAGGCGCTTTTGCCGCAAGCCCAGATAATAGGGGTCGCTCAGCAATTCCTCGTTGTTGGTGCCGACGTCGAGCACGATGGGTAGGCACAGCTCGGGATGCACGCCTGCGCAGGCGGAGTAGAGCGACAGTTTACCGACCGGAATGCCCATGCCGTTGGCGCCGAGATCGCCGAGGCCCAGGATGCGTTCGCCGTCGGTGACGACGATCAGCTTGGCCTGATAGGGCCAGTTCTTCAGGACCTCGGCGATCTTTCCGCGCTCGTTGGCGGAAATGAACATGCCGCGCGGACGCTGGAAGATCAGCCCGTATTTCTGGCAGGCGAGGCCAACGGTCGGCGTGTAGATGATCGGCTGGATCTCGTCGATGTTGTCGCAGACGACGCGGAAGAACAGCGCCTCGTTGCGGTCGTGCAGGGCGTTGAGCGCGACATATCTGTCGAGATCGGTGGGCAGGTTGCGCAGGTTGGTCAGCACGCGATCGGCCTGCGCCTGCATGGTCAGCACGCAAGGCGGCAAAAGGCCGCGCAATCCGAAGCGCTCGCGCTCGCCTTCGGAGAACGCCGTGCCCTTGTTGAGGAGCGGATCGCGGAGCAAGGTCATGCCGTGAAGCAAGGTCATGCTCTGGAATGGCGCCGGCTGTTTGCCGGTCTTGTCTGACTGGTGCACGCGTTTCCCCACACGATACTTCGAGGCGACAATAGTCACACCCGTTCGCGCAGGAAGGCAAGACGAAATGAATTTCGCCGCAGTGCGGTAAGTTGATGCGAATGGGCCTTGTGCTACATACTGCCGCGCTCTGGCCGCACGATTGCCTTGCGCAATACGCGCGACAGCGATTCGACCGAGTACGGCTTCTGGATCAGTTCGAAGCCGACATGGGCATTCTCCGCCAGCACTTCGCTGTAGCCGCTGGTCAGGATCACCGGGAGGCCGGGAAATCGTTCGCGAACGATGTTGGCGAGTTCAACGCCATTCATGCCGGGCATGATGACGTCGGAGAAGACGAGGTCGGCGGAGAATTCATCCGTTGCGAGCAAGGCAAGCGCGGACGCGGCGTCCACGACGCGCTTGACCTTGTAGCCGAGGTCCTCCAGCAGTTCAGTGGAAAAGCGTCCGACCTCGTCATTGTCTTCCACCACGAGCACGGAATAGCCGCGGCCCCGGGCGGCCGGCTCGGCGCTCGCATTTGCTTCGGCCGCAGCAGTCGGCGAAGCGACGCGCGGCAGATAGAAGGTGAAGGTCGCACCCAGGCCGAGCGTGGAGGCAACGCCGATGTCGCCGCCGGATTGCCTGGCGAAGCCGAACGCCTGGCTGAGGCCGAGGCCGGTACCTTTGCCGGTTTCCTTGGTGGTGAAGAAGGGTTCGAAGATCTTGTCGAGCATCTCGGCCGCGATGCCGCTGCCGCTGTCCTGCATGGAGATGGCGACGAATTCGCCGGCACGGCCGGGCTGCTCGCGAAGCGGAGGAATGCCGGCGGCCCGTGCCACCCTGATCGCGATACGGCCCTCGCTGTCCATGGCGTCGCGGCTGTTGACGGCGAGATTCATCAGCGCGGTCTCGAACTGCGCGATGTCGGCCACCGCATGACAATCCGTGTCGTCGATCTCGACATCGATGCGGATGCGGCCGCCGACCAGCGGACGGATCAGTTGCGTGACGGCCTCGACCTGGGTGCCGACATTGAACGTCTGCGGTTTCAGCGGCTGCCGGCGGGCGAAGGCCAACAGCTGGCCGGTCAGCTTGGAGGCGCGTTCCACGGTTTCCGAGATGGCGTCGACGTAGCGGCGACGACGCTCTTCCGCAAGTTCGCGCCGGCGCAGGAAGTCGGTGGCGGATCGGATGATGGTCAGGAGGTTGTTGAAATCGTGCGCGACGCCGCCCGTCAGTTGGCCGATCGCCTCCATCTTCTGGGCTTGCCGCAGTGCTTCCTCGTTCTGGCGGCGCTCGGTGACGTCGACCGCCTCGGGCACCGCGCCGACGATGTCGCCGTGCTGATCGCGCAGCGGCCGCATGGCGAAATCGAAATAGCGGTCGCCGATCGGCAGGTGCAGCAGCAACTCGATCTTGACCTCAGTCCCGCTCATCACCTTCGCAAAGGCACGTCGTACCGTCTCGCTCGTGCCTTCGGTGGCGGTGAACCACGGCGTTTCCCAGAACAGCCTTGCAATGACATCGGCTATATCGGCGCGGATATCGGCGAGCGCGGTCGCGTTCGCATAGAGGACTTCGCCGACCTCGTTGAGCAGCACCTGATGCTGGTGGCTGGTCTCCAGGATCGCGCGCATCTGCGCCTCGCTGGATTCGAGCTGGGCGGTGCGGTGGGCAATGCGCTGCTCCAGGATGTCGTTCATCCGGCGCAGCTCGATCTCGGCGTTCTTGGCCGCGGTGATGTCATGCGCGACGCCGATGAAGCCGATATGCGCGCCGGTGGGATCCCATCGCGGCTGCGATTCCGATCGCAGCCAGCGCCACTCGCCGTCGGCGCGCCTGTAGCGGGCCTCCAGCACGAAGGGCTTCAGGGACGATTCGCCCGCGATCTGCTCCTGAAGGATGCGCGGCAGGTCCTCCGGGTGCAGCGCCTTGCGCCAGTCGTAGACGATGGCTTCCTCGAACGGCAGGTTGAGAAAGTCGAGATAGGCCTGGTTGGCGAACAGGCGGGTGCGGTCGAGCTTGGTCACCCACATCGGCACCGGTGCGCTGTTGGCGATCAGGCGAAAGCGTTCCTCGCTCTCGCGCAAGGTTTCCTGTGCGACCATGCGGTCGGTAATGTCGATATGAGCGCCGATAAGCCGCAGCGCGCGGCCGTCGACGTCGCGCTCGATCTCGGCGACGACGTTGATCCATCGCGTCTGTCCGTCGTTCGGCCGGACGATGCGGTACTGCGCCGTATACTCCCCGGCCTCGCCCGCGAGTGCGTCCATGAAATGCGTGAGCGTCTGCTGGCGATCGTCGGGATGGATGCGGTTGACCCAATCCTCATGGGTCTCGTTCGACGCTTCCGGCGGCAAGCCGTGGATGATGAGGTATTCCGGTGAGCGGCGGTTCTTGAAACCTTCCCGGAAATCGACTTCGACGCCGCCGACCTTGCCGATGCGCTGGATCCGCGCCAGTTCCGCTTCGCGCTCCTGCAGCGCACGGAAGGCGTCATCCCGCTCGCGGACGAGCGCTTCGAGATCGTGGCGAAGCTGCTCCGTCAATGCGGCGTTGACAGGCAGTTCGGACGTCTTCGGATGAGCCATGCGCAGCAGATTCTCGATGTGGTTGCATCCGAACCTGCTTTCGCGCCCGCGTCAAGGTCGTGCGAAGCGAACCATACGCTCGCTGCGCGCATGGAACCCGCTTCGTGCAGCCCTCAGGGTTGCGCGGTTGCCGCCGTTTCAAGCAGGGCCAGCAGCCCGCGCAGGATTTCCAGCGGCGGCGGCGGGCAGCCGGGGACATGCAGGTCGACCGGCACGACGGCAGAGACCCCGCCGACGACGGCATAGCTGCCGGCAAAGCAGCCGCCGTCGCGGGCGCAATCGCCGACCGCTACCACCCATTTCGGGTTGGGCGTCGCGTTGTAGGTGCGCTCCAGCGCCATGCGCATGTTCTTGGTCACGGGGCCGGTGACCAGCAGCACGTCGGCATGACGCGGCGAGGCGACGAAGCGCAGGCCGAAGCGTTCGAGATCGTAATAGGCATTGCCGAGCGCGTGGATCTCCAGTTCGCAGCCGTTGCAGGAGCCGGCATCGACCTCGCGGATCGAGAGCGAGCGGCCGAGCCGCCGTCGCGCCGTGTTCGCAAGCGCTGCGCCGACTTCCGCAAGCGCGGCGTCGTCAACCGACGGCGCCGGCTCCGTCAGCGACGTCCGCACCAGGCTCTGGAACAACAGCTTGCGCATCAGAGATCATGTCCCGAATAGGAACAGTTGAAGGATTTGTTGCAAAGCGGGAAGTCGGCGACGATGTTGTCCTCGATCGCGGCCTCCAGCAGCGGCCACTGGAACCAGGAGGGATCGCGCAGGTGACAGCGCGCAATGCCGCCGCCGGCATCGAGGCGCAGCCAGGCGAGAATGTCGCCGCGGAAGCCTTCGACCAGCGACATGCCCTCGCAAGTCTGGCTCGCCTGCGGCAGGTCGATCCGCAGCGGGCCTTGCGGCATCGCCTCCAGCAGCTGCGCGATCAGCGCCAGGCTCTGCTCGATCTCGCGGATGCGAATCCATACCCGCGCATTGACGTCACCGGCGTCAAGCACGGGCACCTCGAACGCAAGCCTGTCGTAAGGCGCGTAGGGGAAATTCTTGCGGGCATCGAAGGCGCGGCCGCAGGCGCGGCCGACATAGCCGCCGGGCGCATATTGCCGCGCCAGATGCGGCTTCACCGTCCCGGTCGTCACGGTGCGGTCCTGCAGCGAGGCGGTGTTGTCGTAGAGCTCGACCAGCGCGGGGAACAGCGCCTTGATGTCGGCGATCAACGTGCGGATCGCACTGACCCCGCCACCGTCGAGTTCGGCGGCGACCCCGCCGGGCACGATGCGGTCGCGCATCAGGCGATGCCCGAACGCCGCCTGTGCTGCACGCAGCGTCTTTTCGCGCAGCACCGCGCAATGGGCCTGCATCAGCGCGAAGGAGGCGTCGTTGCAGATCGCGCCGAAATCGCCGAGATGGTTGGCAATGCGCTCGAGCTCCGCCATCAGCGCCCGCAACCAGATGGCGCGCGGCGGTGCATCAATGCCGAGCGCAGCCTCGACCGCGCGCGCAAATGCAAGCCCGTAAGCAACCGTGCTGTCGCCAGAGGTGCGCGCCGCAAGCTTGCCTGCTGCTTCCAGCGACGCGCCCATCATCAGGCCCTCGATGCCCTTGTGCACATAGCCGAACCGCTGCTCCAGCCGCACCACGGTCTCGCCATTGGCGGTGAAACGGAAATGTCCGGGCTCGATGATGCCGGCATGAACCGGGCCTACCGGAATCTGGTGCAGGCCGTCACCTTCGGCCGGAAGGAAAGCGTAGGCCTTGTCGATCGGCGCACGTTCAGGCGTTGCGGCAAGCGGCTGCCTGACGTCCCAATTGCCGTGGTCGAGCCAGCCGCGCGGGTCGGGCAGGCCGACCGGCTCGAGCCCGAACAGGTCGCGCACGGCACGCTCCAGCCGAAGCGCGGGCGGATGATGCTGGGCAACGGACGGGTAACGGCGCCGCTCGCAATCGAGCGTCATGACGGCGATGGTCTCGTCGGATTCATCGCGCAGCGCCATGTGAACGCGGCCCGGCTCGCCCCACAGGCCGAGTAAGTGCCACTGTCCGCCGGCAAGGCCCGCAACCGCCTCGTGCCAGAGCTCCGTAGTGACGACGGCGCGCGGCCACGGGCGGTGGTTCGATGCAATCTCGCCCTTGCGCAGTAGTTGATTGAGGCCGGCCATTTTCAGCTACCCCAAAATCTCGGCAACGTTGCGGAACCACGCCACCAGTGTCGCCGGCAGGTAAATGCCGGCGATCAGCACCAGGCCGAAATGCACGACCATCGGTACATAGGATGCGTCCGATGGCTTGATGCTGCCGGTCGGCTCGCCGAAGGCGAGGCCGCCCAAATGCTGGAACAGCGCGCCCAGCGCCAGCAGGATGCCGAACACCAGCAGGATCGCAAGCACGGGCTGGCGCGCAAAGGTGGAACTCACCACCAGAAACTCGCTCATGAACACGCCGAACGGCGGCAGGCCGGCGATCGCGACGACGCCGATCACCAGGCTCCAGCCCAGCCATGGATGCGTCTGCGTCAGTCCGCGGATGTCGGCGATCTTCTGCGTGCCCTTGATCTGCGCGATGTGCCCGACGGCGAAAAAGATGCCCGACTTGGTCAGGCTGTGCATCGCCATGTGAAGGAGGCCCGCGAAATTCGCCACCGGTCCGCCCATGCCGAATGCGAAGGTGATGATGCCCATGTGCTCGATCGAGGAATAGGCGAACAGCCGCTTGATGTCGCGGCGGCGATACAGCATGAAGGCCGCAAATAGCAGCGAGACGAGGCCGAGCGTCACCATCAGGGGACCCGGCGCAATGGCGCCGGGATTGGCGGCGAGCAGGATCTTGAAGCGCAGCACCGCGTAGAGCGCGACGTTGAGCAGCAGGCCCGAGAGCACCGCCGAGATCGGAGTGGGGCCTTCGGCATGCGCATCCGGCAGCCATGCGTGCAGCGGCGCCAGCCCCACCTTGGTGCCGTAGCCGAGCAGGAGGAAGATGAAGGCGACGTTGATCAGCGCGGGATCGAATTGCGCAGCCCGGCTGACCAGCACTGTCCACACCATGCCGCCGATGCCTTCGCCGACGACCGGCAGCGCCGCCATGTAGACCAGGATGGTGCCGAACAGCGCAAGCCCGATGCCGACGCTGCCGAGGATGAAATATTTCCAGGCCGCTTCCAGCGCTTCATGGGTGCGGTAGATGCCGACCATCAGCACGGTGGTCAGCGTCGCAAGCTCGATGCCCACCCACATCAGGCCGATATTGTTGGCGGTGAGCGCCAGATTCATGCCGCCGATCATCACCTGATACATCGCGTGATAGAAGCGCAGGTAGACCGGCGTTAGCCGCCCGCTGTCGAGCTCATGGCCGATATAGCTCGCCGAGAACACACTGGTGGTGAAGCCCACGAAGGTGTTGAGCACGATGAAGGCGATGTTGAGATCGTCGACGAAGAGGTACGGCCCGCGCACGGGCTGATCGCCGAAGAAAAGTGACAGCGAGGCGAGAAACGTCAGGCCCGACGCCAGCACATTGAGGCGCGCGGAGATGCGATAGCCGGGGAGCGCCGCCAAGATCGCGGCCGCGACGACCGGGATGACGAGGATGGCGATGACGCCGGTGGAGGCGGAGATGATCATCGGCGCTCTCCGCGGAAGCGGTCGAGCGCCTGCACGTCGACGGTGTCGAAGCGTTCGCGGATGCGGAACAGGAACACGCCGATCACGAAGAAGGCGATCAGCACCGAGAAGGCGACGCTGATCTCGACCACCAGCGGCATGCCGCGCGCGCCGGCGGCGGCGAGCACGAGCCCGTTCTCCAGCGACATGAAGCCGACCACCTGGCTCACCGCATTGCGCCGGCTCACCATCATCAGCAGGCCGAGCAGCACCACCGAGAGCGCGAAAGCGAGGTCCTCGCGCGCCAGCGGATCGGCCTCCGGCGTTACCTTGAGCATGACCGTCATCGACAGCGCCACCAGGCCCATGCCGACGAGCATGGTGATGCCGGAGCCGATCACCGTCTCGATCTCGCGATGGATGCCGAGGCGCTGGATGATGCGATGCAGGCCGACCGGCACGATGATCGCCTTGAACACCAGCGCGATGAAGGCGGTGACGTAGAGATGCGGCGCGTGCTGGACATAAGCCTGCCAGGCGACCGAGGCCGACAGCAGCACCGCCTGCAGCGCAAAGGCGTTGAGCAGTGAATAGAGCCGGTGCTGCGTGATCATCAGGAAGCTGACGAGCACGAGGCTGCCGGCCAGGAGGTGCGCAACGTCGAAGCTGAGCCCGTATGCCATCTACAGGCTCCTCGACACGAACAGCAGGAGCGTACCGAGCAGCCCGAGCATCAGGGCGCCACCGACGAAATCGGGCAGGCGGAAGACGCGCATCTTGGCGATCGCGGTTTCGAATACGGCAAGCATGAAGCCGAGCGCGGCAAGCTTGCCGAGATAGAGGATGAAACCGGCGAGATGCGCAGCGGTGGGGCTGTCCGGTCCGGCAAGCGTCCATGGCAGGAAAATGCAGCCGATCAACGAGACATACAGCAGCAGCTTGACCGCGGCGGCAAGCTCGATCATCGCAAGATGCCGCCCGGAATATTCCAGCACCATGGCCTCGTGCACCATGGTGAGCTCGAGATGGGTCGCCGGGTTGTCGACGGGGATGCGGCCGTTTTCCGCGATCGCGACGATAATCAGCCCCAGCAGCGCCATGCCGAGCGACACGCGCAAACCGACTCCGAAGGTCGAGAAGAGATCGGCGACCACGGAGAGCTGCGTCGAGCGCGCCACCAGCGCCATGGTGAAGACGATCAGCAGCATCGCGGGCTCGGCGAGCGAGGCGATCATCACTTCGCGGCTGGAGCCGATGCCGCCGAAGGCGGTGCCGACATCCATGCCGGCCAGCGCGAGGAAGAAGCGGGCGCTGGCGAGCAGCGCGATGATGGCGATGAGATCGGCGGACCAGCTGAACAAGAGACCCGTCGCAAAGGTCGGCACCAGCGCCGCGGCAACCCAGGTGGTGGCAAAGATCACGTAAGGCGCGACGCGGAAGATCCACGAGGCGTTGTCCGCGACCACGACCTCCTTCTTCAGGAGGCGCAGGATGTCGCGATAGGGCTGGATGATCGGCGGGCCGCGCCGGCGCAGCAGGCGCGCCTTCACCTTGCGCACGAAGCCGGTCAGCAGCGGCGCCGCCGCCAGCACCAGCAGCATCTGCATCATCTGCACGAGGAGGGCGGAAATCAACTCCATATCGCGAGCACCAGCAGGAGCGAAACCAGCGAGAAGAACACGAGGCTGAGATACCGCCGTATGGTGAGGAACTGCAGGTGATTGAGCTGCAGCGATGCGAACTCGATGGCGCCGGCAAAGGGCAGGTACAGCCAGGTCCAGACGGGATCGCTGACCGCGAGCGAGAACCGCGCCGGCCGCGTGTCCCCCGGCGGTGGCATCGCCACCTCTTCGTGCGTGGCGGAGGTGCGCGCCAGGAAGACGCGGCGGATCGGCTGTGCAAAGCTGCTGCCGGAATATTGCGTGAGCGGGCTGGGGTCGGGAAAGCCGCAGTCCCAGGCCGGTCCGCGCCGGATCGCATGCGAGGCGAAACGGTGGATGGCCCACACCGCGAGCATCGCCGAGATGGCGATGAACAGGAACACAAGCAGGCCGTTATAGGAGCTCTCGCTCGTGGCGGCCGGCATGATCGTCAGCCAGGGCAGGCTCGCCTGTAAGGGCAGCGCGCCGCCCGTGAACTGCCGCGTGATCGGCGCGACGGCGTCGATAAAGAAACCCGGCACGATGCCGGTGATGAGACAAAGCAGCGCCAGCAGCACCATGGCCGCCAGCGAAAACCGATCCACCTCGCCAGCGGTCGCGGCTTCATTGCTGCGCGGACGGCCGAGGAAGGCGATGCCGAACATCTTGACGAAGGTCGCGCCGGCAAGGGCTGCGGCTAGGGCGAGCAGTCCGCCGATGGCCGGTACCATTATTTTCAGCGCCCATTGCGACAGGTCCGGGCTCAGCAGGATCGCCTGGAAGGTGAGCCACTCCGATACGAAGCCGTTGAGCGGCGGCAGTGCGGAGATCGCGGTGCAGCCGACCAGGAACAGGAAGCTCGTCACGGGCATGCGATGGATCAGCCCGCCGAGCCGGTCCATGTTGCGCTCGCCGGTTGCAACCAGCACGGCGCCGGCGCCGAAGAACAGCAGGCTCTTGAACAGGGAATGGTTGAGGACGTGCAGCAGCGCGGCCGTCATGGCGAGCGCGGCGGCGGCTTCCATCGCATTCGTGCGGAAGGCGAGGGCAAGGCCAAGGCCAATGAAGACGATGCCGATATTCTCGATCGTCGAATAGGCGAGCAGGCGCTTGGTGTCGTCCTGCATCAGGGCCTGCAGCACGCCGAGCACGGCGGAGAGGCCGCCGACCGCCAGCACCAGCGCGCCCGACCACCACGGCAGCGGCCCTGCAAGGTCGAAGACGATGCGGACGAAGCCGTAGACCGCGACCTTGGTCATCACGCCGCTCATCAGCGCGGAAACGTGGCTCGGCGCCGCCGGATGCGCCAGCGGCAGCCAGGCGTGCAACGGCACGAGGCCGGCCTTGGATCCCGCGCCGATCAGCACCAGCACCAGCACGATTGCCGCCGTCAGCGGCGTGCGCGTGCCGGCGCGGATCGCCTCGAAGGTGTAGTTGCCATCCGCGCCGGCAAGCAGGCCGAATCCCAGAAGCAATGCGAGCGTGCCGATACCAGCCATGATCAGGTAGACAAAGCCCGCGCGCCGGTTCTCGGGATCGTGATGGTGCGCAATCACCAGCGCCCAGGAGGCGAGCGACATGAATTCCCAGGAGAGCAGGTAGCTGAACGCGTCGTTCGCCAGCACGACCAAATTCATGCCGGCGAGGAAGGCGGGGAAGAACGGCAGCACGCGGTGCGGTTCGTCCTCATGCTCGCCGTAGCCGAGCGCATAGAGGCTCGCAGCCGCGCCGCCGACATTGATCACGGCGAGGAAGAACGCCGAGAGCGCATCGATCCTGAAATGCGCGCCGGTCCAGGGCAGGCCGATCGGCAGCACAAGGCCGGCGGGCGCCGCAAGGCCAACAAGCACGGCAATCGATACCAGCGCAGCAGTGACGGTAATGGCGAGTGTGGTGCCATAGACCATCGACGTTGCTGCATGCGTGCGCGCGCATGCGATCGCGAGCGCCGCAGCCCCCAGCAACGCGGCAGCGCAGAGCATGAGGAATGCGACCGATGTCATCGAGATCCGCCCCTACGGCCTTCTGCCCGTGCTCTTGTCTTGACGTGGATCGGGCGTGGGAGCGGTCCTCAGCCGGATGCCGCGGCCTCCGCCCTGGCTGACGGCGTTGTCGCTGATCAATTCGATGCCGGCCTTGTCGAGGGCACCGATCAGTTTCATCAGGGAATCGACATTGCCGCGGATGACGCCGTCGCTCGCCTCCATCCGCTGGATGGTGGGCACCGACAGTTCCGCCAGTTCGGCGAGCTGGCGCTGGTCGATACCGAGAAGGGCCCGCGCGGCCCGTAGCTGTGCCGAGGTGATCATCGCGTGACGGTCGAGTTCATGTCTGGTGCATCTGGCGACGCCGAGTGCATGCTAGATGTCAATGCACAGATGTCAACTATAATCTTAATACCATGCAAAGTGATGTGCAAAACATCATTTTCTTGGTGAGGGCAGGTTCGGCGATCCGCACCCGCGCCATCGAACATGATAGGATGCGAGCCACGAACCCGAGCGGTCCCGCCGTCATGACCACTTCCGAGCGCCAGTCGCACTGGCAGAACGTCTATCTCAGCAAGGGCGAGCAGCAGGTCAGCTGGACGCAATTCGATCCGCAGCCCTCGCTCGGCCTGATCGAAAAGTTTGCGGGCGGTCATGACGCCTCGATTATCGATATCGGCGGCGGCGCCTCGCGCCTGGTCGACGCGCTGCTCGCGCATGGCTTTACCGCACTCACGGTGCTCGATCTGTCGGAAGCCGCCCTGCAATCGGCAGAAGCGCGCCTCGGCCAGCAGGGCGCTGCCGTGCAATGGATCGCGGCGGACGCGACCGCATGGCAGCCGCCCCATCCCTTCGACATCTGGCACGACCGCGCCGCCTTTCATTTCCTGGTCGATGCAAAGGACCGGGCTGCCTACATCGACCGCCTGCATGCCGGCGTGAAACCGGGCGGCCACGCCATCATCGCGACCTTCGCGCTCGACGGCCCGGAGAATTGCAGCGGCCTGCCAGTGCAGCGCTATGATCCCGAAAGCCTGAGCCAGACCATTGGCAGCGCGTTCGATCTGGTCGAACATCAGCGCCATGGCCACGTCACGCCCTGGGGCTCTGCCCAATCGTTCCAGTTCAGCGTGCTGCGGCGGCGCTGACCGACGAAGGATACAAGTGATGAGCGAGACCGCAGCGCCGCGCCCGATCAGGGAAATCGCGAGCTACCACGCCCACATCTACTACGATCCCGCGACGACGCGTGCGGTCGCCGAGCGGCTGCGCAACTGGATGGGCGAGCGCTTTTCCGTCACGCTCGGACGCTGGCACGATGTCAAGGTCGGCCCGCACGATCAGGCGATGTATCAGGTCGCCTTCGGCAAGGAAGTGTTTGCCGAGTTGGTGCCGTGGCTGATGCTCAACAGCGGCGGGCTCTCCATCCTCGTGCATCCCAACACGACCAATCCGAAGCGCGACCATCTCGTCGATCCGCTCTGGATCGGAACGCCGCTTCCCGTCCACGGCGACGTCCTGCCGGAAGAGGCCGAAGCCGAGCTGCCGCTCGTGCCGAACACCAATCCGACGCTGCAGCCGTAATCAACGCATGACGTGGCTAAAGAGCGTCGCTCTGCGACGCGCCGACCTCAACGTCCGCTTTCAGGGTAGAGCGGACGTGGGCAGGGTGGTCGGGATTTCCGCATTTGACCCAACTGCGACAATATAGACTGCGGGATGACCATCTTGGGCCCTGCCATTGCCAGTGCTAACCGGTAAAATCAGCTCCTTAGCTGCGGAACAGGTCGCCAAGATTTGCACTCGACGAGGCGATCGAATCCGCGCTCTCCATATCGGTCGGTAAGGGAGGCGAGACTACATGAACTCCGCGAAGGCTCGGCTGTTTTTGCTGGCGGTCGCCGGCATCGTTCTTGCTTCAACCAATTTCGCATCAGCACAGATCGTGGCGCTTGGCCACAGTGCAGTTCGTGGCGTAGTGGCCGAGTCTGAAATGTGGCCAGCCGTGTTAGAGGGTTTGCTGCGTGCAAGGGGCTCGCAGACTCGCGTTATAAACGCCGGAGTTTACGCTGAAACAACTGATTTAACGCTTGCACGGATACCGAGTGCCGTCCCACCGGGAACCAAGATCGTTATCTTGGCTGACAACGAGTTCAATGATCTACGGCGTAATTTCAGTGCAGCGCAGTCTGCAGCAAATCTCGCTGCCATCAAGAGCCAGCTGAGGGCGCGCGGCATTAAGATCGTCGATGCGATGGGGATCTACCTCTCGGTACGAGGACAGCCCGGAATGAAAGCTCCCGATGGCATTCACTTGAACGTCGAGGGCAACAAGAAGGTAGCGACCATTTTGGCCGGAATGGTGAGATAGCGCGCGCAGAGGCAGCAACAGGCGCCTTGGCGGCCATGTCCTAGGCATTGTTGCAGCCGGCGATCGCTGGCAGGTTCGATTCGTGCCTGGACACCATCGACCAACAAGAATGAGCGTGGTCTCCTTCGCCTCATTGAGGGACTCCCTATGAGGGCGCCCTAACTAGTTGACCAAATCTCATCACGCTTTGACCTGCCGTTTGGCGTAATCTTTCGCGAAGGCGAGATACCAGTCGAGGCAGGCGGGATTGGCCATCGCGTCCTTGTTGATCACCTTCTCGAGGGGATGGCCGAGCAGCAGCTTCTTGATCGGCAGTTCCTGCTTCTTGCCGGACAGCGTGCGCGGGATCTCCGCCACGCCAAGAATCTCGTTGGGCAGGAAGCGGCGCGACAGGCCCGCCTCGATCGCCTTGTTGATCCGCGCCTTCATCGCCTCATCCAGCGCAAATCCTTCGCGCAGCACGACGAACAGCGGCATGTAGCTTTCGCGGCCGAGATATTCGAGATCGACCACCATGGAATCCAGCACTTCCGGCAGCGCCTCGATCGCCGAATAGAGCTCGCTGGTGCCCATGCGCAGGCCGTGGCGATTGATGGTGGCATCGCTCCGGCCGTAGATGATGCAGGAGCCGTCGGCGCCAATCTTCAGCCAGTCGCCATGGCGCCACACCGGGCCGCGGCCGCTTCCGTCGAAATTGTCGCCATAGGTGTCGAAGTAGCTGCCGCGATAGCGCTCGTTGTTCGCATCGTTCCAGAAATACAGCGGCATCGAGGGCAGGGGCTCGGTGCAGACGAGCTCGCCGACCTCATCGATCACGGCGCGGCCCTGCTCGTCGAAGGCCTCGACGGCACAGCCGAGAATGCGGCACTGCATGGTGCCCGGGATCTGCGGCAGTTCCGGATTGGCGCCGATGAAGGCGCCCGCGAAATCAGTGCCGCCGGACATGTTGGCCCAGCGGATATTTTTTGCGCCGGATTGCCGTTGATGGCGGCAAGCCGCGCAAAGCCGTCGGTGAACCATTGCTGCGTTTCGGGCGAGAGCGGCGATCCCGTCGAGCCGAGTGCGCGCAGGCGCGAGAGATCGCCGGCGGATGCGAGATCGATCTCCGCCTTCTGGCAATTGGCGAAGTACGCGGCGCCCGCGCCGAAGAAGGTCGCCTTTGCGTTGGCGGCGAAGCGCCACAGCGTCGTCCAGTCGGCCTTGTCCTTGGAGCCTCCGGGGCTGCCGTCGAAGATGCAGCAGGTGGTGCCGCCGAGCAGGCCGGCGACCTGGCAGTTCCACATGATCCAGCCCGTCGAGCTGTACCAGTGGTAGCGCTCGCCAAAGGAATTTTCGGCATAGCTGCAGCCGATGTCGTTGTGCAGCACGTTGAGCGGCAGGGCCATGACAATGATGCCGCCATGGCCGTGCACGATCGGCTTCGGCAATCCGGTGGTGCCGCTGGAATAGACGATCCAGAGCGGATGATCGAACGGCAGCCAGACCGGCTCGAAGGAATCGATCTCCCCGCCCGTGGCCGACAGGATATCCGCAAGCCGGATATTGTCGTCCGTCGCAGGCTCGCCATGCCGGATGAAATGCGCAACCGACGGCAGCGCGCGCCGCAGCTCGTCGATCACGCCGCGCCGGTCGTGCGTCCTGCCGGCATAGGTCACGGCATCGCAGGCGATCAGCACTTTCGGCTCGATCTGCTTGAAGCGGTCGATGACCGCGGGCGCGGCCATGTCGGGCGCGCACACGCTCCAGATCGCCCCGACGCTGGCGGTGGCGAGGAACGCGACGATCGTCTCGGGAATGTTGGGCAGGTACGCCGCGACGCGGTCTCCGGCGCCGACGCCCTGATTCCTGAGATGGATCGCAAGCGCAGCGGCCTGACGCCGCAATTCGCTCCAGCTGGTTTCTTTCAAAACTCCGTCTTCGCCGCTGCTGATGATCGCCGGCATGCCCGCCGCATCGCCTGCCTCGACGTGCCGCAGCACCTGCCGCGCATAGTTGACGGAGGCGCCTGGAAACCACGCTGCGCCCGGCATCTTGCGCTGCGCCAGTACCGCGCTGTGCGGCGTCGGCGACTGCAGGTCGAAATAATCCCAGATGCTCTGCCAGTAGGCGTCGATGTCGCGAACCGACCATTGTCGCATCTCCTCGAAGGAGGAGAATTTCAGCCCGCGCTTGTCGGCGAGCCATTGGCGGTAAAGGGCGATCTGCGGGACATGGGGTGCTGTCATGACACCGTTCGATATCACCCCCGCGCCGGGCGTCAACAAGGCCCGGCGTGTTGCCTCCGTCAACGCCGGGCGTGTCCCGGCCATCCACGTCTTTGGAGGAAGCCTATCGCTGTCCAGCCGGCGCACGATTGCCGCATGCCTTCACGAACCGCGCGCCTTGACTATCGTTTTGGTCGCCCGGTCCTCGCCAAGTACTAGATGGCCCGTAGCCGAATTGGCTGCTGAAGCCGCCGACGGGCCCTTTCGGAGGTAGACCGGAGGTTAGGCGCAGTCGGCAGGATGCCCGGTTCTGACCCGAAGCAGAGATAGACCGCGAAAGCGGGCTGCATCGGCCCGCCAGCACCAAAGCGCACAATAAACGCGGACAGAGTCGTTTCAAGATGCCGTTCGCGAATCTGGCTCCTCGGCCGAGCCCAAGGTGTGATTGATCTGGGGGATGCAGGCTTGCTGGGCACTACGGCAGCGGCCTGCTTGAACCGCCCATGCAGCGGCGAGAAAAACGCGAGCGGTTTTGACTCATTTGGGTGATTGCTTGAACGAATACCTTTTGACAGTCTTGGTTGGTAATATTTTCGACAATTTTTTTGGGGGCGTCATGAAGTTCGAGTCTATTGCGCTCGCGGTGATGTTGAGCGCCAGCGCGCTGGCCGATTTTGTTCTTAGCTCGGCGCGGGCTGATGTTCTGCCTGCAACATGGTATGGAGGAGTTTGGGTCGGCGGTACCGGCAACGTCGCTGGGTACAATGGTCCGGGCACGTTCGTTGCCTCAGATCCAAACGGCTATGCAAAATTGGTCAACGTTGGTAGCGGCGTTCCGAGCATCTCTATCGACACCTACTCAATCTACGACGGCGTACATGCAGCGGCTGGACGCGGCTATGAGGTTTTCACCTATTTCATGAAACTGGATGGTCCGGCAGTATCATCCGAGCCGGTGAAGGTCAATTTCCTGGCAAACGCCCGGCTCAGCAATACAACTGACGGTGCGATGGGGGCGGTGGGCACCAGCAACGTCGAACTGATCATCGACGGATCGCATGTTCACGTTGATAACTACGTCCGCACGGACGGGGAGTACTCAACCCCACGACCACAGGGCCTTGGCTCCCTGCAAATTTCAACCCTCAATCCTTCACGATGTCTGGCTCCATTCTGATGAACGTCGGTGATGTCGTGATGATTCGGCTTTCCGCCGAGGCAACCAGTATCTCCACAACCTCCGCGTCTGCCTTTATCGATCCGTATGCATTCGTCGATCTGTCCACGCCAGACGCGTTTCTTTACTCAATTCTGACTAGCCCGGGGATTGGCAACGATCCCGTTACGCCTGTCCCTGAACCCTCCACATGGGCCATGCTGATCCTCGGCTTCGCTGGCGTCGGCTATCTGGCTTATCGTCGCAATAACCGGACGGAATTCAGCGCCGCCTGATTTCGACAGTTGTCATGCCGGAAGAGAGACCGCCTCCGGGCGGTCTCTTTTGTTTGGTCATGCAGTTCCTAAGTCGCCTTGCGGTCCACCAGCGCGCACTGCAACCGCCCGATCGTGCCCGCTAGCTGATCTCCCTCCGTACCGTTGCCGCCGCTTCGCTCATCGCCCTCAGCTTTCCGAACGCGACATGGCGCGGCATGTATTTCATGCCGCAATCGGGCGCGACCACCAGCCGCTCCGCCGGCACATGCTTCAGGCCATTGCGGATGCGGTCGGCGACGACGGCAGCCGGTTCGATCCTGATATCGCCGAGGTCGAGCACGCCGAGCATGATCTTCTTCGAAGACAAGTCCCTGAGCACGCCCAGATCGAGCTTGGGCTGCGCCGCCTCGATCGAGATTTGCTCGGCGATGGTGTCGTCGAGCTCGGCAAGGAAGGAATAGCCGGCCGGCTTGGACGAGCCGGGCACGACAGCGGCGTAGCCGAAGCACAGGTGCACCACGGTCGGCACGGTGATGCCGTCCAGCGCGCGGTTGATCGCCTTCACCGCATAGCGTTTGGCGAGTTCCGGATTGTTGCGCACCCAGGGCTCGTCCAGCTGGATCACGTCGGCGCCGGCTTTCTGCAAGTCCAGCGCTTCGGCATTGACGGCTTCCGCGAAGGCCATCGCGAGCTCTTCGTCGTCCTTGTAGAACTCGTCGCTTGCCTGCTGGCTCATGGTGAAGGGGCCGGGCAGGGTGATCTTGGCGGCGCGATCGGTGTTCTGCCGCAGGAACTGCATGTCGCGCAGCTCGACCGGCGCGGTGCGCTTGATCTTGCCGACCACGCGCGGCACCGCCGTCTTGGTGTTGCCGGTGCGCGCCACAATGATCGCAGGATTTTCCGCGTCGATGCCCTCGAGTGCGGTGGCGAAGCGGTTGGAATAGCTCTCGCGGCGGATCTCGCCGTCGGTGACGATGTCGATGCCGGCGCGCTCCATGTCTCTGATGGCAACGATCGTGGCATCGTCCTGCGCCTGCTCCAGATGTTCCGCGGGCAGGCGCCACATCTCATGCATGCGGGTGCGCGGCACCGATTTCGACAGCATGGCGCGATCGACCAGCCAGTCCGGCTGCGGGTAGCTGCCGACGACGGTGGTCGGCAGCAGGTGGGCGGGGAGGGGCATGGCTTTTTTCCGCTCGGTATGTTCAGCCGGTATCCGCTGCATTGCACGCAGACGGCTTCAAGCCGCCCGATGCTTGCAATTTGAGACCCATACGGTAGTCATTTCTGCATGCCGCAGGAAAAAAACGCATCCTCCGATAGTCCGGAATTCGATTATGTGATCGTCGGTGCCGGTTCGGCCGGCTGCGTGCTGGCCAATCGCCTCTCGGCCGACGGCAAGCATTCGGTGCTGCTGCTGGAGGCTGGCCCGAAGGACACCAACATCTGGATCCACGTCCCGGTCGGCTACGGCAAGCTCTTCAAGGAGAAGGCCGTCAACTGGATGTACCAGACCGAGCCGGAGCCCGGGCTGAACGGCCGCCAGGTGTTCCAGCCGCGCGGCAAGGTGTTGGGCGGATCGAGCTCGATCAACGGCCTGTTGTATGTGCGCGGCCAGCACGAGGACTACGACCGCTGGCGCCAGCGCGGCAATGCCGGCTGGGGCTATGAGGACGTGCTGCCCTATTTCAGGAAGTCCGAGAGCCAGCAGCGCGGCGAGGACAAGTATCATGGCGCCGGCGGCCCGCTGCCGGTGTCGGACTGGCGCCACCATGATCCGTTGTCGGAGGCCTTTGTGAAGGCGGCGGGCGAGGCCGGCATTCCCTTCAATCCGGATTTCAATGGCGCTCGCCAAGAAGGCGCGGGCTTCTTCCAGACCACGACGCGTCGCGGCCGCCGCGCCAGCAGTGCGTTCTCCTATCTGCGGCCGGCGAAGAACCGCGGCAATCTGCACATCGAGACCGAGGCGCTGGCGCAGCGCATTATCTTCGAGGGCCGCCGCGCGCGTGCTGTCGAGTATAGGCAGCGCGGCGAGTTGCGCAGCGTGCGGGCGCGCCGCGAAATCCTGGTGTCGAGCGGCGCCTACAACTCGCCGCAGCTGTTGCAGCTCTCCGGTGTTGGTCCTGCCGATCTTCTGAAGAGCCACGGCATCGAAATCGTGCTGGATTCGCCTGGCGTCGGCAACGACCTGCAGGATCATTTGCAGGTGCGCATCGTGACGCGTTGTCCGCAGGCCTGCACCCTCAACGACGTCGTCAACAACCCCGTGCGCCGGGTTCTCGCGGGCATGCAGTGGGCGGCGCTGCGCAGGGGGCCGCTGACGATCGCGGCCGGCACATCGGGTGCATTCTTCAAGACCAGCCCGCGGCTCGCTTCGCCCGACGTCCAGATCCACTTCATTCCGTTCTCCACCGACAAGATGGGCGAGAAGCTGCATCCGTTTTCCGGCTTCACCGCCTCGGTGTGCCAGTTGCGCCCGGAGAGCCGCGGCACGCTGCGCATCAGGAGCGCCGACCCTGCGCAGCCGCCGGAAATCCGCATCAATTATCTCGCCACCGAAACCGACCGCCGCACCTTCATCGACGGCATCAGGATCTTGCGCGGCATCCTGGCCAAGCCGGCGTTGAAGGCTTACGTGACGGAAGAGGTCTATCCCGGCGCCAAGGTCGTCAGCGACGACGATATCCTCGCCTTCTGCCGCCAGACCGGCTCGACCGTCTATCACCCGACCTCGACCTGCCGGATGGGCAACGATCCGCTGGCCGTGGTGGACCAGCGGCTCAAGGTGCGGGGCGTCGAGGGCCTGCGCGTCGTCGACGCTTCCGTCATGCCGGATTTGATGTCGGGCAATACCAATGCCCCCACGATCATGATAGCCGAGAAGGCTTCTGACATGATCCTGGAAGATGCGCGCTAGGCAACGCGCGAAAGGAATAGAAGTCACCCATGCGGATCGGCACGCGCAAGAGCGTCATGGCGCTCGCCCAGACCGAGGAGATCGCGCGGCAGCTCGTTCGCGCCTCGCCCGGACTTGCCGTCGAGATCGTCAAGTTCGATACCACCGGCGACAGCGACCAGACCGGTAAACTGCTGCCGCATGGCGGCAAGGGCGGCGCGTTCGTCGCGCAGATTCGTGCGGCGGTCATTGCCGGCGAATTGCAGGCGGCGATGCATTCGCTGAAGGACATGCCGGGCAATGAGGACACGCCGGGCCTTGTGATCGGCGCGACACTGTCGCGCGATCCGCCCGGGGATGCGCTGGTGCTGCGGCCGGGGCTTTCACTTGAAGATTTCCGGCGCGCCCGCGGCAAGGGCTTCAAGATCGGCACCAACGCGGTGCGGCGCGCGGCCTATGCGCGAAAGCTGTTTCCGGAAGCCGAGATCATCCACTATCGCGGCGCCGCCGACACCCGCGTGCGCAAGCTCGACGATGGCGAAATGCAGCGGCTGCCGGGTGGCGGCGCGGTGGGACCCGCCGATGCGCTGATCATGGCGCGCGCCGGGCTCGAACGCGTCGGCCTTGCCGGCCGCATTGCCTATGAATTCTCTCCACGGGAGATGCTTCCCGCGGCGGGGCAGGGCATCGTCGCCGTGGAATGCAGCGCGCGCGATTTTGCCACGCGGCAAACGCTTTCGCTCATCGATGATCCGGTCTCGCACGCCTGCGCCGATGCCGAACGCGAGGTGCTGTGGGTCCTCAATGGCCACTGCAATTCACCGATGGCCGGCCATGCCGAAATCAGGGGCGCGGACATGTCGCTCACTGCCTCGGTGCTCGATCATGCCGGTGCGCGCATCATCGAGACCTCGCGCTCCGGCCCGGCCGATCGTCCGCGCGAACTCGGCCGTGCGGTCGCCCTTGAGCTCCTGGCGCGGGGCGCCGCCGAGATCATCGAGCGCAGCCGGCCGGTTTTGGGCACGCAGGGCCGGCCCTCGTAGGCGCGGATCGTCTGTCTCCCGGGCAGGGCGTGTATTTGCGCGACCACAGCCCACAATTTCAAAGGGTAAAAGCCGGTCCTCAGCCTGCCTTGACAAGTCTCGTGGGCACTCCACATACCATCCAGGCAGATGGTAAGAGGATGGATGATGACGAGCAATATCCGGGAACTCCGGCCGAAGCCCACCGACAGCGAGAAAATCACGATCAATCTCGGCTATGTCGATCTCGGTCACGTCGACCTGATGGTGCGCGAAGGGTTTTACTCCAACCGCACCGACTTCATCCGAACCGCAATCCGCAACCAGCTGGAACGCCACGCGGAAGTGGTGAAGAAGTCCGCGGCCCGAAGCGGTCTCGATCTTGGTCTGCGGAACTTCAGCCGCGAAGATCTCGAAGCTGTGGGGCGCGCCGGTGAGATGCTGCACATCAACGTCTTGGGTCTTGCCACTATCGCCCAAGACGTCACGCCCGAGCTTGCTCGCGCCACGATTGCGTCCGTCAGCGTGCTGGGGGCGCTGCATGCGAGTCCCGCCGTCAAGGCTGCACTAACCGACAGAACACGGTGAGCGGCGAACCGGATTGGATCGCGACGACCGCCGACGGAAAACAGATCGGCTTCTCCCATACAGGCTCATTCGCTTCAGAGCCAACGAAAGACTGAAGACAACACCATGCTGAACCAGGACCTCATGCGCGAAGCCACCCGTCTCACACGTGCTGGCCAACTCGGAGAAGCTACCGCCCTCCTTCAGCGCATGCTTCGTGGTGAGAGCGCGCGACAGCCGGCATCGCCAACCGGGCGCGCCGGTCTCGCAGGAGCAGAGCCGCCGACCATCGACGTAAGGGTCAATGCGGTTGATGAGACGGACGGTCCGCAGCCCGCGCTGCCGACTTCGCCTCGACCCGATATGTTGCTCGAGCGCACAAATCAGCGTTCCAGGCTGGGATTGCGAGGTGTGGGCAAGCGCGCGCCGCCGGCCGCACCGGACATGTTCCCGGAAGGCACGAGATTCATCGACGGTACCTACAGCAACTCTGCGGGAAACCGTGCCTACCGGCTCTTCATTCCCAGCCGCTATCAGGGCCAGCCAATTCCCTTGATCGTGATGCTGCACGGCTGCACCCAGTCGCCGGAAGATTTCGCCGCCGGCACGCGGATGAACTTCGTTGCAGAAGAGCAGACCTGCTTTGTGGTCTACCCCGCGCAGCACAGGGCAGCAAACCAGGCGAAATGCTGGAACTGGTTTCGCAAAGCCGACCAGCAGCGAGGCAGCGGCGAGCCTTCGCTTATCGCGGGAATCACTCGTCAGATCATGCGCGACTATTCGGTCGATCCCAGGCGCGTCTACGTTGGTGGACTGTCGGCCGGAGCGGCGGCGGCGGCCGTGATGGGAGCAACTTACAGCGATCTGTACGCAGCAATCGGCGTCCATTCCGGCCTTGCCTGCGGGGCCGCGACTGACCTTCCCTCCGCGTTTGTCGCGATGCGACAAGGTGGCGGAGCTAACGGCAACACAATTTCAGATGGCCGGCCGCCTGTCCCGACCATTGTCTTTCACGGCGATCGTGACGCCACCGTGCATCCAAGCAACGGCGATCAAATTCTTGAACAGTCCGTCAACGCGACGCGCACAAGAGAGAAGGTGCAAAGCGGCCGGGTGCCTGGAGGGCATGCCTATACCCGCACGGTCCACATCGACGCGAGCGGGCGCGGAATCTTTGAATACTGGAACGTCCACGGAGCTGGACATGCATGGTCGGGAGGCAGCCCTGCCGGCTCCTACACCGATCCGCGAGGACCGGATGCAACGAGGGAAATGCTGCGCTTCTTTCTCGAGCATTCGCTGCCCACGTTAGCCAAGCTGGATTAGTCTTGCTGCGTCACAACCCTCATGGTGAGGAGGCGCGCACGCGCCGTCTCGAACCATGAGGCCACGAACGACCTCATCCTTCGAGACGCCGCTTACGCGGCTCCTCAGGATGAGGAGATAAAGCCGCTTGTGACGCGGTCGGGCCAAACGGGCGTTAGCAGCGTGAGCCTGTGAGCCCACGCCCTGATCAGCCCTCATATGCCCGCACGCGCTTGACCATCTGTTCGACATGCGCGATCGGCGTTTCCGGCTGGATGCCGTGGCCGAGATTGAAGATCAGACGGCCCTTGCCGTAATTGGCGAGCACCTCGTCCACCGCGCGATCGAGCGCGGCGCCGCCGGCAATCAGCACCAGCGGATCGAGATTGCCTTGGACCGCGACCTTGCTTTGCACGCGATCGCGGATCATCGCAGGCTCCGCCGTCCAGTCGATGCTGACGGCATTGACGCCGGTTGCTTCCACATAGGCCGGCAATTGCCCGGCCGCGCCACGGGGAAAGCCGATGATCCTTGCGTCCGGCACGTGCCGGCGTACGCCCTCGACGATGCGCCGCGTCGGCTCGATCGACCAGCGCTCGAATTCGCGCGGCGGCAGCACGCCGGCCCAGGTGTCGAAGATCTGCAGCGCGTCGGCGCCGGCCTTCAATTGTCCGACCAGATACTGGATCGAGTTCTCGACCAGCACGTCGATGATTTTGGCGAACGCCTCCGGATGGCGGTACGCCATCATCCGCGCCGGGGCCTGGTCCGGCGTACCTTGTCCCGCCACCATATAGGTCGCCACCGTCCACGGCGCGCCGCAGAAGCCGATCAGCGCGATCTTTGCATCGAGCTCGGCGCGCACGCGGCGCAGCGCTTCAAAGACCGGCTCGAGCTTGCCGAAGTCGGCCTTCGTCGCGAGCGTCGCGGCCTTGTCCGGCGTATCCAGCGGATCGAGCCGCGGCCCTTCTCCTGCCTCGAAGCGTACGGAGCGGCCGAGCGCATAGGGGATGACGAGGATGTCGGAAAAGATGATCGCGGCATCGAAGTTGAAGCGGCGGATCGGTTGCAGCGTCACTTCGGCGGCATATTCCGGCGTGAAGCAGAGATTGAGGAAACTGCCGGCCTTCTCGCGCAGGGCGCGGTATTCCGGCAGATAGCGGCCGGCCTGCCGCATCATCCAGAGCGGTGGCACCGCCTGCCTTTGGCCGGCAAGAACGTCGATAAAGGGCTTGGTCACTACTCCCCCGGGATTGCTGTGGTGGCATCCTGATACACGTCGCGGCGGTTTTGGCCAACCAGGGTTCCCATTGGGCGGGGCAGGGGAACCGCACAGCGGAGCCCGCGTTGTCAGAGGCAAATGGAGGGTTTCATGGCTGAGAAGCTGGCGAAGAAGTTCGATCCTGCTGCGCATGACAAGCATGCCGCCGATCCACAGGAAGCCCTTCAGGCCGACCGGGAAACGCATGCGAAGCTTGAAGCGGGCCTGATGGGCACCTTCCCGGCGTCCGATCCGGTCAGCGCAACGCAGCCCGCGAAATCCAAACCGGACGGCGACCGCGAGAACGCCTCGCTATGGGACAAGATAACGGCGGCGTTTCGCTGAGGAGGATCGATGCCACCCGAATTCGACCGCGCCGGAACGATTTCGCCGCTCGCCTTTGCGGTGACGCTGCTTGTGGTCGCCGCCGTGGGAATCTGGCTGAAAGCCGTGACCTAGCTTTTCGTCCTCAATAATGCGGCGGCCGTTCGTTGGCGGGGCCGGGCGAGCGCGCTTCGGCTTCCTGCAGGCGATCGTTCAGCGCCGCGACCTGCCGCGTCAGGGTGTCGATCTGTTTCCACTGCGCGGTAATGGTCTCGTTCAGCGTCTCGATCGTGTCGTCCTGATAGGCGATCCGCGCTTCCAGTGCATCGATGCGTTCGCTTAAGCCGTTCAGGTCGCTCATTTCTGCCGCTCCCGCAGGCCGTGACCGAGCGCGACGCGCTCGTCGAACACGAAACATTCGCCGCGCCAGCGGCTTTCGCTCTCCGGCACGCCTTCCAGATATTTCAGGATGCCGCCCTTGAGGTGAAACACCTCGGCAAAGCCGCGGGCGAGCAGGTAGGCGCTCGCCTTCTCGCAGCGGATGCCGCCGGTGCAGAACATTGCGATCCTGCGATGCCTGGCCGGATCGAGCTTCTCTGTCGTAAATTGCCTGAATTCGCCGAAGCTCTTGATACCGGGATCGACGGCGCCCTCGAACGTGCCCATCGCCACCTCGAAGGCGTTGCGGGTATCGAGCACCAGCGTATCGGGATCCGATATCAGCGCGTTCCAGCGGGCGGCATCCACATAGGTGCCCACCTGCCTCGTGGGATCGACGTTGGGATCGCCGAGCGTGACGATCTCCTTTTTCAGCCGCACTTTCAGGCGCTGGAACGGCATGGCGTCCGCGGTCGAGTATTTCAGCTCGAGCCGGTCGAGCCGATCGCCGAACAGTGGCCCGTGCTGCAGCGCTTCCACGAAGGCCGCGATGCCATCGTCGCTACCGGCAAGTGTTCCGTTGATCCCTTCGTGGGCCAGCAGCACGCTGCCTTTCAGTTCGAGCGCCGCGCATAGCGCGCGCAGGGGCTCGCGCAACTCCCGGAAATCCGGCAGCGCGGCAAACTGGTAGAGGGCGACGACCCGGTAAACCATGGGCGGTGCTTTATCAGGGAGCCAGCCGAGCGAAAACCCCGCAAAACCCGTGATCGTCCCGCCCGCTGCTTGGTCGGCATGCGCCACCGGCCATTGCGCAGCCGGCCCCGAATATGTCATCTAGCCCGGCTTTTTCCGGCATCCAGCGCCTGCCGCCCAACCACGATACGAGAGCAATCCCGCAATGAGAAGCTTCCATTTCGCCGGCCGTTCGACCGTCCATGCCCAGAACGCGATGGTGGCGACCTCACATCCGATGGCGGCGCTGACGGCGATCGACGTGCTGCGCGCCGGCGGCACGGCAGCGGACGCGGCGGTTGCGGCCTGCGCGCTGCTCGGCGTCATCGAGCCGCAATCGACCGGCATCGGCGGCGATTGCTTTGCGCTGCTGCAAAAGAAGGGCGAGGGCAAGATCACCGCCTATAACGGCTCCGGCCGCGCGCCGATGGCGGCGACGGCGGAATGGTATCTCGAGCGCAAGATCAACACGGTACCGCTGACCTCGGCGCATGCGGTCAGCATTCCCGGCGCGATCGATGCCTGGGAAACGATCCTGCGCGATCACGGCAAGTTCGGCCTCGACCGGCTGTTGCAGCCTGCGATCGATGCCGCGGAACAGGGCTATGTGGTGGCCCCCCGCATCGCCTTTGACTGGAAGAACCAGTTCGACAAGCTGAAAAAGGGCACCAATACGGAGCGCTATTTGTTGCCCGGCGGCAAGCCGGCGGTCGCAGGTGATGTCATCCACCAGCCGGAACTCGGCAAGACGCTGCGCGCGATCGCCAAGGACGGCCGCGACGCCTTCTACAAGGGCGAGATTGCCGAAGACATGGTCGAGACGTTGCGCGGCATCGGCGGGCTGCATACGCTGGATGATTTCGCGAAGCACACCACCGAGACCACGGTGCCGATCGGCACCGATTACAAGGAATATGAGGCTTGGCAGTGTCCGCCGAACGGCCCGGGCATCACCATGCTCGTCATGCTCAACATCCTCTCGCGCTTCGACCTGAAGAAGTTCGCGCCCGTCAGCGTCGAGCGCTTCCACATCGAGGCTGAAGCCGCCCGGATCGCCTACATGATGCGCGAGCAGTTCATCGGCGATCCCCAGCAGGTTGATGTCGACGTGGCGCGCATCCTCGCCAAGAATTTCGCCGAGGAGCATGTCGGCAAGATCCGCATGGACCGCGTGCTGGAGTTGCCCAACGTCGCGCCGCCGATGAATCCTTCGACGATTTACGTCACCGTCGTCGACAAGGACCGCAACGTCTGCTCCTTCATCAATTCGATCGCGCATTCCTTTGGCTCGGCCATCGTCTCCAACAAGACCGGCATTCTCCTGCAGAATCGCGCGGGTGGCTTCCGCATCCAGCCCGACCATCCCAACTGCATCGCGCCGGGCAAGCGGCCCCTGCACACCATCATTCCCGGTATGCTGACGAAGAACGGCCGCGCCATCATGCCGTTCGGCGTGATGGGCGGACAGTACCAGCCGGTCGGCCAGTGCCGTGTCCTGACCAATATCCTCGACTATGGCTGCGACCTGCAGGAAGCCATCGATATGCCGCGCGGCCTGCATTACGAGGGCGTCTACCAACTCGAGGACAGCGTGCCCGCCGAGGTGGTGGAGGGGCTGAAGAAGCTCGGCCACAAGACCACCAGCATCGTCGGCCCGCTCGGCGGCGGCCAGGCGATCTGGATCGATTGGGACAAGGGCACGCTGACCGGCGGCTCCGATCCGCGCAAGGATGGCTGCGCGCTCGGCTACTAGGATCCATTCAGAGAGAGGCAACAGCCATGCGATCTTCCCGGCGTACGATTCTTTCGACCATGCTCGCTGGCGTCGCCGCCGCGATCGCCACCCGCGCCGCGGCGCAGACAGGAAAAGCCATGACCACACCATCGGGTTTGCAGATCATCGATACCAAGGAAGGCACCGGCCCTTCGCCGAAGCCGGGCCAGACTTGCGTCATGCACTACACCGGCTGGCTCTACGAGAACGGCCAGAAGGGCAAGAAATTCGACTCCTCGGTCGACCGCAACGAGCCGTTCGATTTCCCGATCGGCCAGGGCCGCGTCATCAAGGGCTGGGACGAGGGCGTTGCCAGCATGAAGGTCGGCGGCAAGCGCACGCTGATCATTCCGCCCGCGCTCGGCTACGGCGCCCGCGGCGCCGGCGGCGTGATCCCGCCGAATGCCACGCTGATGTTCGACGTCGAATTGCTGGCGGTGAAGTAAGCGAAAAAAAGACCGGCCGAATCGGCCGGTCTTTTTGTTTCTGCATTGACGATCAGAGCTTCTTGTTGGCGGCAGCCGCCGCGCGATTGAGCGCGTCCTTGGCGGCTTCCTTGGCGCCGCCGACGGCCTTCTGGCCCTTGCCCTTCATTTCCTGCATCGCGCCTTCGCCTTCGAGGCGCTCGTTATCGGTGGCATCGCCGAGGCCCTGCTTTGCCTTGCCGATTGCCTCATTGGCGGTGCCCTTGATCTTGTCAGCCGTGCTACCCATCACTCTCTCCGTTTCAACGATTAGGCTTCGGATAGACAACGCTGCATTGCGTCCGCTGTTCCCCGATTTGTCTGGTTAGGACTAGCGCGTTCCGATATTCTCGGCATGGCAGGAACGCTTTCGAAAGCAGAATAAATGACCGGTTCCCACGATCATACGCATTCGCACGATCATCACCATGATCACGCCGACATGGAACGCTGGAAGCATGACGGCGTGCGCGTCATTCCCGGCAACCAGCTCGATCCCAACGTGCCGTCGACGCCGGGCATGGACCGCAAGGCCGCGATCAATTTCGCCCGCGCCGGTGCGCAGAAACTCTGGGCAGGCACCGTGACCATCCGGCCCGACGCCAAGACCGGCGCACATCATCACGGCCATCTCGAAAGCATCATCTATGTGGTGAAGGGCAGGGCGCGGATGCGCTGGGGCGAGAAGCTGCAGTTCACCGCCGAGGCCGGCCCCGGCGACTTCATCTTCGTGCCGCCTTACGTGCCGCACCAGGAGATCAACGCCAGCCGCGACGAGGTGCTGGAATGCGTGCTGGTGCGCAGCGACGGCCAGGCGGTCGCGATCAATCTCGACATCGAGCCGATCGAGAAGCCGGAGACGGTGCTATGGGTCGACCCTGTGCACCGCGATCCCGCGGAGAAGTGAGAGTCATTCCGGGGCGATGCGCAGCATCGAACCCGGAATCTCGAGATTCCGGGTCTGGTCCTTGACCATCTCGGAATGACGGCGTCACGCAAACACTCCGTGATCGATCGAGCCGTCCGGCACGACATAGCCGTAGCGGACGTTTGATGGCTCCGGACCTGCCTTGTCGTACTCTGCTTTCATCAGCGCAAAGCGGTCGCCCTTGATCTCCTGCATCGCCCGCTTGGGTTGGATGTTGTAGAGCCGCGCATTGTTGCCGCCGAAGATCGCGGTCTTTACGGGCCCGTCGGCAGCGCCGAGCGGCGCATAGCCGAATTTCTTCTGCATCGCTTCCGGAATCTCCAGCCGGCGCAGGCCCTCGATCTGCCATTGCGGCGCGCCGGTCCAAAGCGAATCCGTGCCCCAGCAGACGTGATCCACGCCGAGCCCCTTGATCAGCGTGCCCATCAGCGCGGCGCAGACATTCGGCTCGGCCACCAGCGTGGTTGCAAACAGCTGACCGACGTCGCCATAGACATTGTTGACGCCGTACTGCTGCGGGATATCGGCAAGATCGCTGGTCCAGGCGATGCGTCCCGTGCGTTCGAATTCGGCCAGCGCCACCTTGGGATCGCCGCCGACATGGCGATAGGCGGAGTGATAGATGACGAAGTTGAGCTGCGGCCAGTCCTTGGCCGCCTGTCCGACATCGGCGACATCGGCAAAGCCGCGCAGGTTCGGATAGCGCTTCTCGATGCCGGGCGGGAACAGCCCCTTATGGACACAGACATTCTTGATGCCGGCCTTCACCATCTTCTCATAGCCGAGATAGGCGACCTTCTCGTCGTCCATGCGCCAGGGATAGCGGCTGATCTCCTTGTGCGTATTGTCGCCGATGGTGTAGCCCTTGCAGGATTCCGGCTTCAACGCCAGCGCTGCATCCAGCTTGTCGAGCCAGCCCGGCTGGCCCGGCGTGAAGATGGCGTGACAGAACACGCGCCGCGAGCCCGCCTCCTCATTGATCTTCCTGCGCGCGTCCGCCATCTGCTCGTTGGTCAGGAACCAATCCTGCTCGATGTCTGATGGCGCCGAGGAGATCAGCGAGATCTTGGTGTCGCTGTCGAGAAAAATCTCCTTCTTGTAATTGTTGAACTTGAGGTCCTCGATGGTCTGTTCGCGATCGGCGAGCTGCTTGTTCCAGCCGGCCTTGCCGACCGCGTTGCGCATGTCCACGAAAGTCGTGATGCGGGTATCGTCGCGCAGGAAATGCGTGTGCATGTCCATGATGAACTGGTCCTTGAGCGCGTTGGCGCGTTCCTGGGCCATCGCGGGAGTAGCGGCCTCTGCGCGCGTTACCTCGAACAGCGGACCATAGACCTCGTTCATTGCCACGAAGGAGGCGGCCATGCCCGCCGCGGTCTGGAAGAATCTCCGGCGGTTCAGCCCTTGCTTGCCGCCAAGCTCGTCGGCCATCGCCAGCAGGCGGGTCTCGACCTCGCGCTGCCTTTCGTTCTGCGGGTCGGGATAGAATTCATCACTGGAGACGGTCTGCGTCGGGATCGGCGTCCGGTACTGGCAGAGTTCGGATGGCATCAGCGCGGCAAGTTCTTCTTCGGTCAGATTGCTGCTCACGGCTGTTCTCCCTGTTCGCTTTCCGGTTGTTCCGGGTTCAGGCAGCGCGGAGACTAGACCTGCCTGCACCTGAAGTCAGCCTGTTCCGCCATTCATCGCGCGATGGTGTTTGCGCGGTGCAGCGCGCGCAGCTTTCAAGCCATCGGCGTCGCTGTTAGACTTCGCGCAACCATCAATAATTCGAACGGGATGAAACCATGGCCCACCGGCCCTCATATCCGTTTCCGCGCCGCACGCTCATCAAGGGCGCCGGCCTCGGCCTGATCGCGGGCGCGCTGGCCGATAGCTCGCCGGCGTGCAGCGCGGGAGCGGGCGAGGGCGGCGAAATCTGGAGCCGCGAATACTGGGCGAAGAAGGGCGACGTGCCCTTGTGGATGTTCCGCAAACGGCTCGGTGCTCCGAAGGCTGGCGATGCGGCGCGGCCGGTGATCTTCTTTGTGCACGGCTCGTCCGTCACCTCGCGCGTGTTCGATCTGAGCGTGCCCGGACACGGGCCGTATTCCATGATGGATGCGTTCGCTGGCTTCGGCTTCGACTGCTGGACCATGGACCACGAGAACTACGGCAAGTCCGGCCGCACCTCGGGCAATTCCGACATCGCAAGCGGCGTCGAGGATCTGAAGGCCGCAGCCGATGTCGTCGTCAGCGAGACCGGCCAGAAGAAGTTCCATTTCGTCGGCGAATCCTCCGGTGCGCTTCGCGCCGGCGCTTACGCGATGGTAGCGCCCGAGCGCATCGATCGCCTGGTGTTCGCCGCCTTCACCTACAAGGGCGAGGGATCGCCGACATTGAACAAGCGCGCCGAACAGCTCGACTATTTCCGAAAGCACAACATGCGCAAGCGCGACCGCGACATGATCCGCTCGATCGCCACGCGCGACAAGCCCGGCACCAGCGAGCCGGCGGTGATGGAGGCGCTGGCCGATGCCGAACTGCAGTTCGGCGAGCAGGTGCCGACCGGCACCTATCTGGACATGACGGCGAACCTGCCGGTGGTGCATCCGCAAAAAGTGCTGGCGCCGGTGCTGCTGGTGCGCGGCGAACATGACGGCATCGCCACGGTCGCCGACCTCCAGGAATTCTTTAACGGGCTGCCGAATGGCGACCGCCAGTTCGTCATCCTGCCCGGCACCGCGCATTCGGTGACGCTGGCCACCAACCGCCAGCTGTTCTGGCACGTCACCCGGGCGTTCCTCTCCATGCCGGCGCCGATTGCGACCTGACGCCGCGGTCCCGCGATACCGTCAAAAAATCTGCGAGAGCATGTCGGATCGTGGCCGGCCCGAGCGTCCTTGGGCCGGAACCCCGCAAAGGAGCCCCCTATGGCCAAGCTGATCTTCGTCAATCTGCCCATTACCGACCTTGCGCGTTCGATTGCCTTTTACGAGGCGATCGGCGCGGTGAAGAACGAGCAATTCAGCGACGACACCGCGGCCTGCATGGTACTTTCCGACACTATTCACGTCATGCTGCTGACCCACGACAAGTTCCGCCAGTTCACGTCCAAGAAGATCGCCGACGCCAGGACCACCTGCGAGGTGCTGCTCTGTGTCTCCGCCGACAACCGTGACGGCGTGGACGACATGGTCAACAAGGCGACAGGCTCCGGCGGCGCCCCCGATCCCACGCCCACCCAGGATTTCGGCTTCATGTATGGCCGCAGCTTTGAGGATCCCGACGGCCATATCTGGGAGGTGATGTTCATGGACGTCGAGGCTGCCGCGAAGCAGTTCGCGAACGCCTGACCGCTACGCACACACGGAGCTTTCCAATGTCGAAGATTACCCCCTGTCTCTGGTTTGGAAACGAAGCCGAGGAAGCGGCCAATTTCTACGTTTCGCTGCTGCCGGATTCCCGGATCGAAACGATCCAGCACAGCCCCGCCGATTATCCTCACGGCAAGGCCGGCCAAGTGATCGTGGTCGAGTTCACCCTTGCCGGCCAGCGCTTCATGGCGCTCAACGGCGGCATGCGCATGGAATACACCCACGCCGTTTCGTTTGTGATCGATTGCGCAGACCAGGCCGAAGTCGATCGCCTCTGGGACAAGATACTTTCGAATGGCGGCAAGGCCGAGCAGTGCGGCTGGATCAGGGACCGCTACGGCGTCGCCTGGCAGATCGTCCCGAGCGCGCTGCCGAAATATCTTAGCGGCGCCGACAAGGCCGGCGCGCAGCGCGCCATGCAGGCGATGCTCGACATGGTCAAGCTCGACATCGAGGGGCTGAGGCGCGCGTATGAAGGCAAATCGGCGGCGTGATCGCAGCTGTCGTCGCTCGGCTTGACCGGGCGACCCTTGCCCATTTTCTCGGGGATTTTCGAGTGTGTGTCCACCGGGGCTGCGGACGGGCTGTCCCCGGCCCGGGCGCGGAGGTGCCCGGGCCAGGAACATCGGGCCGCGTCGGCCGCCGAAAAGCGACCGCCCCGCCGAAACGGGAGCGAGCAATGGGCAGCAAGCTGGGTAACGCGAGCCGGGCGCGCAGGTTGGCGAAGCGATGGAGGAGGAGCGGCGAGCATGCGACGCGCAGGACGTTGCCACGATGGCCAGTGCGAAGTGAGCAATACGCGGTTGCCTGACCTTCGATGTGTCGGACGAAGCATCGGCGAAAAGTTTCGTAGGTCCGCAAAGGTCAAAAGCTGACATTAGCCGGAGACGGTCTCAAGTCTGCTAAGGGGCAAGAGCTGCCATCTGGCACAGCGTCATATCTCTCCGCAGCGCGTCGAAACAAACCGGATATGGACGAGACCTTCCATGTTGTCGCGCACATAGTTCTGTGCGGCCGCGACCAGCTTCTCGACGGAGGGATGACTATAGGAAGGATGCCTCGGATTGAGATGAAGGTCAGTCTCGACAATCATCACCTGCGCAATTCCCGAGGGCAGCACCTCGATGGAGAATGATACGAAGGATGCATGCTGCGCCTTGAAAGGCATTTCGAGGCTCCGTTATTGCAGACGCCGAACGTAGTTGGCACCCCAGCCCAAACCGAGCACAGCTGCTATCAGCGAACCCAGCAGCACGCCCAGTTTCGCCGCGTTCAACAACCCTTCATCGGCGAATGCGAGCATCGCGATGAAGATGGACATGGTGAACCCAATTCCGGCCAGCAGGCCGATCAGGCACACACCGCCCCACGAAACGCCGGGCGCAAGCCGGCACAAGCCGAGCCGCACGGCAATCCAGGCCGATCCGATGATGCCAACCGGCTTACCCGCGACCAACGCCACGGCCGTGCCCAGCATGACAAAATGGGCGGAGTTCGACAGGTCGGTGCCCGCCAAGCTGACGCCGGCATTTGCCAGCGCGAAAATCGGCATGATGATGTAGGCCACCCACGGATGCATCGCCATCTGTACCCGCGACACCGGCGGTAACAGCTCGCGATGGGCCACGCGAAGCTCTTGCAGCGGTCCGTGCAGCCGCTGCGTATCCCTGCTCTCGACCGCGTCGCTGCTTCTCAATTGTTTGAGCACGCGTGACACCACTTCCACAGGGTGTTCACGCAATGGGATTGGCTGCGCCGGGGTCATCAGTCCAAGCACGACGCCTGCGAGGGTCGGGTGGATGCCGGCGATCAGAAATCCCATCCAGACAAAGAAGCCCGGCACGACATAGGCGGGCGCGGAACCGATCCCCATTCGTTGAAAGGCAAGGACGCCAAGGACACCGAAAGCGGCGATGGCGAGGCCGCCGACTTGAATGCCGCCGGAGTAAAACGCGGCAATGATCAATACCGCCAGGATGTCGTCTATGATCGCGAGCGCGAGCAGAAAGACTCTCACATTGACGGGAATTGATCGCCCCAGCAGCGCAAGTATGCCGACCGCAAAGGCGATGTCCGTTGCAGTCGGCACCGCCCAGCCGTGGCCCCGAACCGGATCATTGTTGAAGCTCAGGTAGATCAACGCGGGGACGATGACGCCGCCGCTCGCCGCGATCAGGGGCAAAATGGCCTGGTCGATCCTGCTCAGCGCGCCTTCGTGGATCTCTCGCCGGATTTCCATGCCGACAACCAGGAAGAAGGCGGTCATCAGCGCGTCATTGACCCAGAAGTGAAGCGACTTCGAAAAGACGTGCTCGCCCAGTCCGATGGTGACCGGCAGGTGCCAGAAGACATGATAACCATGGGCAAAAGGCGAGTTCGCCCAGATCAGGGCGGCGGCTGCTGCAACCACAAGCACGGCGCCGCTGACGGCTTCCACATCCAGAAAACGTTGAAGGGTAGCGAGGGCCTGTTCAGCGAGCCGTTGGGGCCGCGGCAGGTCGTCAAATGTCGGTCGATCGCTCATCGGGTGCACGCTTTCCGCGTGGCGGCCCGACCATCGCTAACCTGCCGCTGCTATGAGCAACGAACACCCGTGAAACCGCTTTTTGCACGGCAATACGGATCGCGCAACCAAATACAATGGCGGACTTCACGTGCGCAATGGGTCAAAAGCCGATATCGGCAGCGGGATCGACTACGACCGCTTGGCGTCAAAAGGCGACATTCGCGGAGCGAATAGCTCACCGCCGGCGACCGAACATGCAGAGCCGCTGCATCACTGCACGCAAGGCAAGGCGCGGCACGGGTGTTGCGCCCATCTCGTACTACGACGACGACACGCCCATCTTCTGGGAGATGTCCATGACGCGCCGCAGAGGGGAGCAGGTGTACTGGATGCCCCGCATTCGCGGGGCATGACAGTCAGTAATTGATCCTCAACCCGATGCCGCCGTGAGCGGTGTTGCCCACCGGCTGCGGGCCCAGCGTGCCGTTGACGAAGACGTCGGCCACCCAGCCCTTTTTGATGCGGAAACCGAGCCGGCCGCCATATTCGAACCAGCCCTGGTTGCCGATGGTCGGCGTCACCACGCCCTGGCCGGTAACGGCGGCGACGACGCCGGACTGCGTGCCGAAGGCTTGGACGTAGCCGCCGTTGATATTGCCCTCGAGGCTGTTCGTGATCAGGTGCGTCCATTGGCCGCCGATCTTGACGAGCGTGGTCTTGTCGGTGCCGGTGTTGAAGCTGGCGTCGAACGGATTGAACGCGATCGACTGGTCGGTATAGCCCTTCACCCGCTGCCAGAGCTGCCAGATCTCGACCGCGGCGGCGACCTCGTCACGCGGCGACAGTCGTCCAATCCAGCCGGCGCGGCCGTAGACCGCGTAATTCTCCGCGGTGGTGTTGCCGTCGACCGTTACCGCGCCGAGACTTGTCAGGTAGCTACGGCTGTAGCGCACCTTTTGATAGGGCGTCAGGATGGTGCCGACGTCGAAGAACGGCCGCGACGAGCCCCAGTCCGTGAAATCGTAGCGCAGCGCGATGGCGCCGATCGGCGCTGATGTCACGCTGTAGCCGTTCTCGCCGTAATGCGAATAGGCAAGGCCGGCGAGAAGGGCGAGGTTGTCGGTGATGTTCTTGCGCCCGTGCACGCCGGCCGAGAAGGAGCCGACCGACCCGAAGGCGCTGATGCAGTCATTGCAGTTGATCTGCTCGTTGACGCCGAGCAGCACCATGCCGAGCACGCGGTTGGTGATCATCTGGTTGAAGCGCTGATTGGCGACGTCGTTGATCGAGCCGGCGCTGGAATCGGCGCCCGTCGGGCAGGGCGGCGCCGCTGCGGCGGGCGCGCTATAATTGTAATTATAGTAATTGGAGTTGTTCGTTGATGTGGACGTGGATGTAGAGGTGGAGGTTGAAGTTGAAGTCGACGTCGATGTGGACGTTGACGTCGATGTGGACGTTGATGTCGAGCATGAGGTCGGCACCGACTGCGCGTGTGCAACACCGTACTCACCGCGGGAAAAAAGTAGCGCGGCGGCCACCAGCATGGTGGCGAAAACGATCCAGCTGCGGGAGAAGCTTGTCATGGTCACTTCCCGCACAGCATGCCGTTAGCATCGTCGACCACGGGCGGCGTGATCGTGGGCGAGGCGTTGGCAAATTCGCTGGTGGTGCACAGGCCCGCCGCGGCGCCGCAGTTGCTGGCGAACGTCCAGGGCGGGCTGTTGGTCTTCTGGATCGTGACCTTGCCGTTGGTCGAGGTGATGATCGCGGTGTCGCCGGGCTGGGTCAGCTCGATGCACTGGCCGTTCCGCGTGCAGACGCGCGAGGCGCCGTCCTGCAGCACCACCATCGTGCGGCCGCGTTGCGCCAGGATGTCGAGAGTCGTGCCGCGAACGCCGATGGTCGCAAGTCCGGTGGTAATTTTGTAGGCGTTCTTGTCGGAATGGCCGGTGACGAAGCGAAACGCGCCCGTCGCCATGCGAATGGTGACATCGCGATAGCTGTGTTCGTCGTTGAACACGGTGCGGTCGAGTGTGATCGACGAGTTGGCGCCGAGCGACAGGTTGGTCGAATCGATCATCACCAGCCGCGTCGCGCTGTTGGCCCCTGTGCGCACGGTCTCGTTACGGCGCACGGAATCGCCGACATTGATCTGGGTGCCCCCCGAGCCGGAAACGCGGATCACCTCGTTCTGGACGACGGCCGCTTCGCCGACACGCGCCGGCGCCTGTGCTTGCGCGATACCAATTTCCGTCGAGACAAGTATTGTCAGCACCACAAGAATAAAATTACGACAATTCATTTCCCACCGTACAATCTGCGCGATCTCTTAGCGGATTGTGCGGGCCGGCCATATTGTATAATTGCCACAAGTCCCACACACTTTCCCGGCCCGTCGATTGGTAGATTCAAAACGCAAATTGGTTCGAAAAGAAAAGAGGCGCGATGTCGAGCGCGCCAGAGACACAGTTGCGCCCGAAAATGCCGTCGAGGCGGGTAAAGATGCTTGTGCTCCGGATCGTCCAATCGCAAAAGTTGCAGCGATCGCGAGCGCCATATTCGTCGTCGCGCATCTTCTGCTGATGATCGGGTTAACCACGCCGGAGAAAATCGCCTTTGACGAGGTGCATTATGTCCCGGCGGCCAAGCAATTGCTCGAGAAGGGACCGCACGAGCCGCTGCTCAACCCCATGCATCCGCCGCTTGCCAAGGAATTCATGGCGGTCTCGATCAAGGTATTTGGCGACAACTCGTTCGGCTGGCGGTATCCAAGCGCTGTGTTCGGCGCGCTCGCCATTGTGGCGATGTATCTTTGTGCGCTGGCGATGTTTGCCTCGCAGGGCGCCGCACTCGCCGCGGCGGCGCTGACCTTTCTCAACCAGATGGTGTTCGTTCAGTCGCGCATCGCCATGCTCGACATCTATGCGCTGACCTTCGATCTGCTCGGCATCGCCGCGTTCATTTTCGGGTACAACCGGCGCAGACCGGAAGTCGCGTTCGGCCTCGCGGGGCTTTTCTTCGGTTTGGCCGGCGCCTGCAAATGGAGCGGCTTCTTTCCGCTCGGCGTTGCCATCGCGATCATCGCCATGGTCCGGTTGCTGCAGGGATGGCGGACGCAATTTGCCGAACCGGATGCGCAGGATTGGTACCGGCCGGATCGCTGGCCGGAATTCCGCTACTATCACTTCGTGCTGTGCTTCGTCCTTGTACCTGTCGTCGTCTACTTCATCGCCTACATTCCGCTGACGGGCTTTTCCGTATCAAGCTTCATCGAGGCGCAGCGCCGCATCTTCGCGGAGAATTCTGCGTCGCATCCGCCGCATCTCTATATGAGCTCGTGGCCGTCCTGGCCGCTTCTGATGCGGCCGATCTGGTATCAGTTCGACAAGATGGCCGACGAGCGCTTTCAGGCGATCATCTTCCTCGGTAATCCCCTGATCCTGTGGCCGGCGCTGGCAGCACTCGCCATCTGTGCGCGGGATTTCATCGTCGCGCGGCGCACACAGGCGTTCCTCATCCTCGCCTTCTACATCGGCCCATGGCTCGCCTGGGCAACGCTGCCACGTACCATCGGCTTCATCTATTATTATTTGCCCTCCGCAACGGTCGCTTCGCTGGCGCTGGTCTATGCGCTGACGCAAGGCGAGCGCGCGCCGCCGCGCTGGGCGCTATGGGCGTTCGTCGCCGCCTCGGCGGCGGGATTTCTGGCGCTGTTGCCGATCTCGGTCTCGTCGCTGGGAACGTCGATGCAGACCTATCAACGGCTGATGATCTTCCAGAGCTGGATCTAGAGGCTGATGGGATTGGGTTCGAGTGCCCGTGATTTGCCCGACGTGTCAAGTGTCGCGGCGATTTGCAGAGCATCGCTACTTTGCATGGGGTTGTTTTCAATATTCTTGCTTGGGAGCGAGAATGCATCATCTCTACCGGCTGCATCGGGCAAATGCGCTCTAGAGCATGATCCGGAAAAGTGTGAAGCGGTTTTCCGAAAAGATCATGCTCAAACAAAGAACTAAAGCGCGATGACGATTCATCCCAATCTCATCGCGCTTTAGCGAGCTGCCGTTCAGAACCAGTCGAACCAGGCGATGCGCCGCCAGGTGAGATGGTGGCGGTGATAACTTGGCCAGTAGACCGGGAACGGTTCCCAATAAGCATAGCGGTGAAGCTGCTTCTTCGCGGAACGGCGCGACTTGCGCGGCGTGGTCTCGGTTGCCGGTGCCGGCGCGGCTTCGCCGGCCTTCGGCGCGATCGAGGGACGCGGCACGCTCGCCGGGCGGTTGCCGGGATCGGTGGCGGGCGTGGCAGCATCGGCGGGAGCGGTCGTGTTGGCCGCGCTGCCGCGCACGGGCGCAAAGGCGAGCAGGGCTGCAAAGGCGATACCGAGCGAACGCGTCTTCATGGCCGTCATTCCCATTGCCTGGAGGATGCCGCCCGCCGGCGAGGGCGGGCGGATATTAGGTGTTGCCGTTATTTCGCGGCGGTCTTGCTGACGTCCATGTTGACCACCTGGACGCGGCGGTTGGTCGGATCCAGCGGCGCATTGGCATCCTTCGGCTTGGTCTTGCCATAACCGACGGTGACGAGGTCGCTGCCGTTGATGCCGAACTTCTCGGTCAAATAGCGTTTGATGGTATCGGCGCGGCGCTCGGACAGGCCCTGGTTATATTGCTCGCCGCCGATCGCGTCGGTGTGGCCGGCGACCACGAAGGTCGAGCCCTTCAGGCTCGGATCGGTCAGCGCCTTGCCGAGCTCCTGCACGGCCTGCATCGAGTTCTTGTTGATCTCGGCCGAGTTGTAGTCGAAGTGGATCTCGAGATCGATCTTCGGCTTGTTCGCCGCGAGCTGCGCGACTTCCTCACGCTCGCCGAGCGAGAGCGAGCGGGTCGGACGGTTACGCAGCGAGTTGACGAATTTGGCTTCCTTGGCCTGTGCGGCGGTGTCGGCCTGCTGGCCGCCCGCCGACAGGCTACGGGTCAGCGACTTCGGCTGCAGCGCCTTGGAAATCTGGTCCGCCGAGATAACGGCGTCGCCGGCCAGCGCCAGGCCCGCCGTCATCGACAGCGCGGCGCCGAGCGCAATGGCCGTAATTCCGGAAAGTCTGGAAATGGTCATGGTCGTCTTCCTCTGGGTTACGCCTGCAAATATTGCCTGCATGCGTCTTGGATGGCGGCACCTTAGGGCAGGTTCAAACCGCCGAATGTGACTTAGGTCACTGGTAAACCACAACGATTTCCCTGTTTCTCGGCGCGGACACCTGCGCCGCAGGGCCGGCGAAAGGGGATTGCGCCATCAGACCGCCAGCGCGGCTTGCTTCCGCGCCGTTTCGGCCAATTGCGTGCCGCATCGCCGCTTCCTTCGACCTGGTTCGATCGCTGCCAAAGTCTCTGTGACCTCAGTCACGGTGGCCGCCTCAAGCAGCGTTCGGATCGTCCTGATGAGCTTCATCGGCGAGATTGGCGAGGCGAAGTTTCGAGTCCGGAGCGCGGCTTCGGAAGTCGAACTCAAACAAACTATCCGCACGGCACCTCCAAGTCGGTGACGCTGGCCCGCATCGCCTCGCTGCAACGCCAGCGGCCACCTCACCACCGGCGCCGTCGAGCAGGCGATGTTCTCCGAGGAGGCGGCAAGTGACTGAGGACCAGCTCGGTCTCGACAAGAGCCAGCAGCACGACGTGCAGCGCCGGTTCACCGGCCTTAAACTTCGACGTCATACCGACCGGCAAGTTCGACGACGGCACCTGCTTGGTGATGATGCCGGCGTTCCGGTACGCGCTGCTTCGAAGCGAAACGGAACGGCCACTCGCGCGTGCCGCGTTCTCTCTTTTTTCCCGACGGCATCGCTCAAGTGTTTCATTGTCGCAACGCTCGCTCAGTACAAAGACGGATGATGCGCATTGCGCCAACTTCGCGCTTTACAGTTGAGAAGCACAATGGTGGTGTTGATAAGTCGCGCGAGTGTCGATCTGCGAACACGAATTCGACCAGAAGGGACGACAATGAGGTTTCTTCGCGAAGAGAGAGCTCTCAGGAGCGAAGCGGGGGCCGTGTTGCAGTCGGTTAAGAAGTACAGTGACTACCAAGGGTATCGCGCAGGTCCAACGGATCAGTCGGGTTCCATCCACACCATGCCAATCCTGATCGGTGCTGCGATGATCGCGGCGGCGATCCTGCTGTCGACGTTAGTCAGCGCGCTCGCTCAACGCTATGTGGGGTTCGAGACGCCGAACGAGGAAAGCGCTTGGCTGATCGATCGCCTTACCGGAAGCGTCTACAAATGTTCTGTCCCGGAACGCGGCAGGGCTTCTTGCGACGCACCTGAGGTCGCGACGGGCAGTATCATGGGGCGCGGCAAGCGCTGAGCGCCGTCAGCGGCGAATGTCTCGCGTCGCAACACTGCCTCCGAGGCGATCCGGCCCTTGCCCGAAACGCCAGGGGGCGATGGCGGCAACTGACAGGATGCTCCATCCGGTGAATCCCGCTAAGTTCCGGGGCCATGGCCCGCCGCAACGATTCCTTTCCGCTGACCCAACTCCAAGCCCGCCGCATCTGGCTGCGGGCGCAGCGCCTGGACGCGGTGGCGCCGTTCGGCGAGGGGCCGGCCGCGACCGCAGCCGCGGTCGAGCATCTCGGCTATGTGCAGATCGACACCATCAACGTGATCGAGCGCTGCCACCATCACATCCTCTATAGCCGCATCCCGGCCTATCGCCGCGCTGACCTCAAGCAGGCGCAAAGCGTCGACAGGAGCGTGTTCGAGTACTGGACCCATGCGCTATCCTATGTGCCGACAAGGGATTTTCGGTACTTCATGCCGCTGATGCGCGAGCACAGGCGCGATGGGCATCAATGGTACGCCTCGGTCAAGCCTGCCGACATGCGCAAGGTGATGCGGCTGATCAAGGCGGGGCCGCTGACCATCCGCGACATCGAGGACGACGTGCTCACGGAGAAGGAGCATCTCTGGCAGAGCCGCAAGCCGTCGAAGAGGGCGCTGCAGCTTGCCTTCTATACCGGCGCGCTGACGATCAGCGAGCGCAACGGCATGCTGAAGACTTACGAGCTGATGGCGCGGCATTTCGGCTGGGAGCGGCCGCCCAAGCCGGCCAGTTCAAAGGAAGTCGCCAACTATCTGCTCGACCGGAGCCTGCGCGCGCAAGGGTTGGTGAGCCTGGATTCGATCTGTCACCTCGATGCGCCAAGCAAGCCTGCGGTGCGCCGGGCGATCGAGGCCCGCGTGCGGAAAAAGCAGCTGCTGCCGGTCGCGCTGGAAGGCGCCGGCAAGCAGGAACATTGGGCGCCGCCGGAGGTGCTGGAGCAGGCAGGCGAGGGCGCAGCAGCCCCGCTCGTGCACATCCTCTCGCCCTTTGATCCCCTGATCATCCAGCGCAAGCGCACCGAACTCATCTTCGGCTATGGCCACAAGTTCGAGGCCTATGTGCCCAAGGCGAAACGCGTTTTCGGCTATTTCGCGCTTCCCGTTCTGGTGGACGATGAGATCGTCGCCGCGCTCGATCTGAAGACCGACCGCCAGAACAGGGAGCTGCTCATGCAGAAGTGGAACTGGGTCGGCTCGGGCAAAGCTGCGAAGGGCGGCGTCCGCAAGGAACTCAAGCGCCGCATCGAGGAAGAGCTCGACCGGTTCGAGAAGTTTCAACTCGCGGATTGAATTGGGGGGAATAAAGCCATGAGCAATCTCTTGTTTCGCGTTAGCGTTTCACTGGGCCTGATCGGGGTCGTTGGCGGCATCATCATGGGCATCATGCAGGATTTCAGTCTTGCTCCGGCGCATGCCCATCTCAACCTGGTGGGTTTTGTCGTCCTGTTCCTGGCCGGTCTCTACTATCGCGTGGTGCCGCAGGCGGCGGCGAGCCGGCTTGCGCGATATCAGGTGGCGGCCAGCATCGTCGGCGCCGTGGTCTTTCCGGTCGGCATCGCCTTGGTGACGCTGGGCAAGCACGAGACCTGGATGCCCCTCGTCGTCTCCGGCTCCCTGATCGTCCTTGCCGGCTTGCTGATGTTTGCGACCATCGTCTTTCAGACCACCAAGGCCTGACGCCCGTGAGCTTCTTCTCCTGCCCGGAGAGCGCAGGAAGCGCAGCCCGTTCGGCTGCGCTTCCTGCGCATTGGCATCCGCGCCCGGTGAATGCCGAACATGGTTGACTAGACCCGCCTGTTGCTCAAAACCGCGACAACAGCACGAGCAAGGGCCGGGAACCATCGCATGAGCCAGTCAGCCGCCGTTTCAGCAACACCAGTGAAGAGCGCAATCGAAACCTCGACCATCCGCGCGATCTCCTGGCGCCTGATCCCGTTCCTGATCCTGGCCTACTTCCTGGCCTATCTCGACCGCGTCAATCTCGGCTTTGCCGCGATCACCATGATCCCGGACCTGAATTTCTCGCCGACGGTCTTTGCCTGGGGCGCCGGCATCTTCTTCATCGGCTATTTCATCTTCGAGATCCCGAGCAATCTTGCGCTGGAGAAGTTCGGCGCCAGCCGCTGGATCGCCCGTATCATGGTGAGCTGGGGCATTCTTTCGGCGCTGATGGCGGCGGTCAGCGGCGAGACGAGCTTTTTGATCCTGCGCTTCCTGCTTGGCGTGGCGGAAGCCGGCTTCTTTCCCGGCATCATCCTCTATCTCACCTACTGGTACCCGGCGGAATACCGCGCCCGCTTCATGGCGGCGTTTGCGGTCGCGGTGCCGCTGTCGACCGTGATCGGCGCGCCGATCTCAGGCATGCTGCTCGGGCTAGACGGCTTCATGGGTCTGAAGGGCTGGCACTGGCTGTTCATCCTCGAAGGCATCCCCTCGATCGTGCTCGGGCTCGTCACCTGGTTCTATCTCACCGACAAGCCCGAGAAGGCGGATTGGCTCAGCGCGGAGCAGAAGGCGTGGCTGAAGGGAAGGCTTGATGCGGAGAATGCCGCCAAGGAGGCGGTGCACCGCCTCTCGCTTGGTCAGGCGCTGTCCTCTCCGAAGGTGATCGTGCTCAGCCTAATCTATTTCGGCTTCGTCGGCGCGCTCTATGGCATGCAGTTCTGGCTGCCGCAGATCGTGAAGGCCTTCGGCCTTACCAATGTACAGACCGGTTTCGTCACGGCGATCCCGTATCTGTTCGGCACCATCGCCATGATCCTCTGGGCACGCCATTCCGACGCCACGCGCGAGCGCGTCGCCCATGTCGGTGCCCCGCTGCTGCTCACCGCGGTCGCGCTCGGCGTCTGCGGCTATGTCACCGAGCCTTTCGTCACCATGGTGGCGCTCACCGTCGCTGCCATCGGTATCTTCTGCTGCTTTGCGGTGTTCTGGACGCTGCCGACCGCGTGGCTGTCCGGCACGGCGGCGGCCGGCGCGATCGCGCTGATCAATTCGGTCGGCAATCTCGCTGGTTTCGGCGGCCCCTACCTGATCGGCTGGGTCAAGGAAACCACGGGCCATACCGAGACCGGCCTGCTCGTGCTCGCGCTGCTGCCGCTGATCGCGGGGCTGCTTGTCTTCCTCGGCAACCATGAAACGAAGGCGGAGTTCGCGGGGGCGGCGAAGTAGAGTGTTGTGTCCCGGACGTGGTGCAGCGTGCAACGCTGCGCCGCAGAGCCGGGACCCAGACTTCGCGACGTGCTGCGCAGCATCTGGGCACGAGAGCCAGCCCTACCGCTTCACCGCCGTGAACCGCGCCCCGCCCATCGCCTTGCGCTGCACGAGATCGACGAACAGCACATAGGAGCGGTAGAAATCGTCATGGCCGGCAGGCGTGCCGGCCGCTTCCGCCTCGCCGCGCAGCTTTTCATACATGCGCAAGCGCTCGCCGAGGATAACGCCCCAGGACTCCGTCGCGTCCTCAACCGCCTCGATCTCGAAACCGGCAGCGCGCAGGAGCTCGGCATGGCGGTCGATGCCGACAAGCGTGGCCGCCGCCATGCCGTCCCACAGGAGTTGCCGCTGCGCTTCCGACAACGGCCGGTGCACGATCCAGTTGGTGAAGGCGATCCGCCCGCCCGGGCACAGCACGCGATGCGACTCGGCAAAGGTGCGCGCGATGTCGGGAACGTGCAGCAGCGCTTCCTGGCTGACGACGGCATCAAAGCTGGCATCCGGCAGCGGCAGGTCCATCACATTGCCTTCGAGCACGCGCACCTGCCGCTCGAGCCCGACGCGGCGCGACAGCTCCGCGGCGCCAGCGACGCGGGCAGGCGTCAGCTCGATGCCGGTGACGATGGCGCCGTAGCGATGCGCCAGATACCGCGCCGGCCCGCCGAGCCCTGCGCAGAGATCGACCACCTTGCTGCCGATGACGATCCGCGCGGCCAGCGCCAGCGCGTCATTGGCGGCGAGGCCGCCATAATGGTCCTGGTCGTGCGCAAACAGATCGTCCGGCTTTAGCCCCTCCAGCGTGCCGCGCGCCGCCTCGAGCCTGGCGAGGATGATCTGCGCCGAGATCGGATGACGATCATAGAAGTCGATGGCCGATCGGATCTGGAAGGTCATGCCGGGCTCCTTCGGAGGTCCTGACCATATCCGTTTGCCGCGCCCTTGGCCGGGAAGGAGGCGTCATAAAGCTTTCATTAACTCACGGACATGTGTCTAGTGACGATTATTGACATTCATCAGTGAACAATCGATAGTTCGCATCAGGCTTCAGCCATGGGAGTGCCCGATGTTGGTTCGATCGATTTTGTCCAGCTATTTCAGGCTGTTGACTGGCGCGCTGCTGGCGCTGTCTGTCATCGCGCTGTCCGGCTGCCAGGAATCGACGGCCGAAAAGGTCGTTCCCGGACGTCCGGTTCTCGTGGCCACCGTCAAGTATGAAGCCGCATCCCCCGAGCGCAGCTTTGTCGGCACCATCAAGCCCCGGATCGAGAGCGACATGGGGTTCCGCGTCCCCGGCAAGGTGGCAAAACGTCTTGTTGAAGTCGGCCAGACCGTCGATGTCGGCCAGCCGCTTGCTCTCCTCGATGAAGTCGATCTGAAGCTGCAGGCCGAGCAGGCGCAAGCCGAATTTACTGCCGCCACGGGCGTCCTGGCGCAGGCGGCTGCTTCCGAACAACGTGCGAAGGACCTGCGCGCGAAAGGCTGGACCACCGACGCGCAGATGGATTCGGCGCGTGCCGCCGCCGACGAGGCGAGGGCGCGGCTCAATCGCGCCGAGCGCCAGGTCGAGCTGACCAAGAATTCTCTCTCTTATGCGACGTTGGTGGCAGATGCCCGCGGCGTCGTGACGGCGACGCTGATCGAGCCTGGCCAGGTGGTTGCCGCGGGCCAGTCCGCGATCCGCGTCGCGCGCTTTGCCGAGAAGGAAGCGGTCGTCGCTATCCCGGAGACGCTGGTCGGTCGTGCCAAGGAAGGCGCAGCCACGGTCACGCTGTGGTCGGAGCCGGACAAGAAGTATGCCGCGAAGCTCCGCGAGATCGCGCCCTCGGCCGATCCCGCCACGCGTACCTATCTTGCAAAGTTCTCGCTGCCGGGCGCCGGCGACAGCGTCTCGCTCGGCATGACCGCAACCCTCACGCTCGCCGATCCCGCCACCGACCGCGTGGCCAAGCTGCCGCTGTCGGCGCTGTACAGCCAGGGCGGCAGCCCCTCGCTTTATGTCGTCGATAATTCCGGCAGCCTCGCGCTGAAGCCGGTGACGGTGAAGGGCTATGAGTCCGAGAGTGTCGTCATCGCCGATGGCGTCGATGAAGGCGCCAAGGTCGTGGCGCTGGGCGTGCAGAAGCTTGACCCCGCGCAGAAGGTGCGCGTCGTCTCGTCGTTGTCGTTCTAGGTCGCGTCATTCCGGGATGGTCCGAAGGACCATACCCGGAATCTCGAGATTCCGGGTTCGATGCTTCGCATCGCCCCGGAATGACGAAGAGAGGGTTTCATAGGAGAGTGAGATGAAGCACTTCAATCTCTCAAGCTGGGCTGTCAGCCATCCCGCCCTGATCCTGTTCCTGATGATCGTGCTGGGTGCGGCCGGCTTCTTCTCCTATGAGAAGCTGGGCCGCGCCGAAGATCCCTTCTTCACCGTGAAGGTGGTGAACGTCTCCGCGATCTGGCCCGGCGCTACGGCGCAGGAAATGCAGACGCAGGTCGCCGACCCCATCGAGAAGAAGCTGCAGGAGCTGCCCTACTTCGAGAAGGTGCAGACCTATTCCAAGCCCGCCTTCACCGCGATGCAGGTGACCTTCCGCGACAACACCCCGCCGAAGGACGTGCCCTATCTCTTCTATCTCCTGCGCAAGAAGCTCGTCGATGTGCAGGACCAACTGCCGGTGGGGCTGCTCGGCCCTGTGGTCAATGACGAGTTCTCCGACGTCGATTCCATCCTCTACATGATGACCGGCGACGGCGCCGACTATAAGCAGCTGAAGAAGACCGCCGAGGGCCTGCGCCAGAAACTGTTGAAGGTGAACGGCGTCACCAAGGTCAACCTCTACGGCACCCAGGCCGAGCGCATCTTCGTCGAGTTCTCGCATGCGAAGCTCGCCACCCTCGGCATCACCCCGCAAGCGCTGTTCGATTCGCTGGCCAAGCAGAACAACGTCACGCCCGCCGGCACGGTGGAGACTTCGGCGCAGCGCGTGCCGCTGCGCGTCACCGGCGCGCTCGACGGCGCCAAGGCCGTCGCGGAAACCCCGGTCGAAAGCAATGGCCGCGTGTTCCGCCTCGGCGATATCGCCACCGTCACCCATGGCTATGTCGATCCGCCGTCATTCATCGTGCGCCAGGAGGGCAAACCCGCGCTCGGCATCGGCGTCGTCACCGCCAAGGGCGCCAACATCCTCGAACTCGGCAAGGAGGTCGAGGCCGCGACCAGCGACTTCATGAAGGCGGTGCCGCAGGGCATCGAGGTCGAGCAGATCGCCGACCAGCCCAAGGTGGTCGAGCATGCGGTGGGCGAGTTCGTGCATTCCTTCATCGAGGCGCTCGCCATCGTGCTGTTCGTCTCCTTCCTCGCGCTGGGCTGGCGCACCGGCATCGTAGTGGCGGCGTCCGTGCCGTTGGTGCTGGCGATCGTCTTCATCGTCATGAGCGCGATGGGGCTCGATTTGCACCGCATCACGCTCGGCGCGCTGATCATCGCGCTCGGCCTTCTGGTGGATGACGCCATCATCGCGGTCGAGATGATGGTGGTGAAGATGGAGCAGGGCTGGGACCGCATCCGCGCCGCGTCCTTTGCCTGGGAATCCACGGCGTTTCCGATGCTGACGGGCACGCTGGTCACCGCGGCCGGCTTCCTGCCGATCGGTTTTGCCAATTCGGCGGTCGGCGAATATGCCGGCGGCATCTTCTGGATCGTGGCGATCGCGCTGGTCGCCTCCTGGTTCGTGGCGGTGATCTTCACGCCCTATATCGGCGTCAAGCTGCTGCCGAACCTCGCCCATCATGCCAGCCACGATCCGCATGCGGTCTATGAGACCCGCATCTACCGCGCGCTGCGCCGCGTGGTACAGTGGTGTGTCGATCACCGCATCAAGGTGGTGGCCGCCACCGTCGGTGTTTTCATAGTGTCCATCATCGGCTTTGGCCATGTGCAACAGCAATTCTTCCCGCTGTCGGAGCGGCCCGAGCTGTTCCTGCAGCTGCGCCTGCCGGAAGGCACCGCCTTCAACGTCACCGAAAAGACCGTGAAGAAGGCCGAGGAGCTGCTGAAGGGCGACAAGGACATCAACACCTACACCGCCTATGTCGGCCAGGGTTCGCCGCGCTTCTGGCTCGGCCTCAATCCGCAGCTGCCCAACGAGGCGTTCGCCGAGATCGTCATCGTCTCCAAGGATGTCGAGGCGCGCGAGCGCATCATGGCCAAGATCGAGAAGGCGGTCGCGAACGGCGCGCTGCCGGAAGCCCGCGTGCGCGTCGACCGCTTCAATTTCGGCCCGCCGGTAGGCTTCCCCGTCCAGTTCCGCGTCATCGGCCCGGACGCCAACAAGGTGCGCGACATCGCCTACCAGGTGCGCGACGTCGTCCGCGCCAACAAGAACGTCAAGGAAGTGCAGCTGGACTGGAACGAGCAGTCGCCTTACCTCAAGCTGGTGGTGGACCAGGACCGCGCCCGCGCGCTCGGCCTTACCCCGCAGGAAGTCTCCCAATCGCTCGCCATGCTGATCTCGGGCGCGCAGGTCACGACCGTGCGCGACGGCATCGAGAAGGTCGGCGTGGTCGCCCGCGCGGTGCCGTCCGAGCGGCTCGACCTCGGCAAGGTCGGCGATCTCACCATAACCTCCCGCAACGGCATCGCCGTGCCGCTGCAGCAGATCGCCAAGATCGAGTACGCCCATGAGGAGCCGATCATGTGGCGGCGCAATCGCGACATGGCCATCACCGTGCGCACCGACGTCGTCGACGGCGTCCAGGCGCCTGACGTCACCAACCAGATATGGCCCCACCTGAAGGACATCCGCGACAAGCTCGAGCCGGCCTATAGGATCGAGCCGGGCGGCGCCTTCGAGGAATCCGCCAAGGGCAATGCCTCGATCTTCGTCCTCTTCCCCGTGATGGTCATGGTGATGCTGACGCTCTTGATGATCCAGCTGCAGAGCTTCTCGCGCCTGACGCTGGTGTTCCTGACCGCGCCGCTCGGCATCGTCGGCGCCTCGCTCGGCCTCAACGTCGCCAACCAGCCTTTCGGCTTCGTGGCGCTGCTCGGCCTGATCGCGCTTGCCGGCATGATCATGCGCAACACCGTCATTCTCGTCGACCAGATCGAGACCGACGTCGCCCATGGCCTGACCCGGCGCGAGGCGATCGTGGAGGCTACGGTCCGCCGCGCTCGCCCGGTGGTGCTGACCGCGCTTGCCGCGATCCTCGCCATGATCCCGCTGTCGCGCTCGGCGTTCTGGGGGCCGATGGCGATCACGATCATGGGAGGTTTGTTTGTTGCAACCTTCCTTACCTTGCTGTACCTGCCGGGGTTGTACGCCCTCTGGTTCAGGAAGAGCCTGGAAGAGAGCGGTCCCAGCGCGCAGCCGGCTGCCGCGCCGCAGCATGGCAAGCATGAACAGCTCGCATTTCCGCTTGCCGAAGCCGCGGAATAATTGAACATTGAGTACCGGATCATGACGCTAGTTGCCGAACATATCGAAACCGATACCCGCGAGCGCATCCTCGTGGTGGCGGAGCGTCTGTTCCGGCAGCTCGGCTACCAGAAGACCACGGTCGCCGATATCGCCAAGGAATTGCGGATGAGCCCCGCCAACGTCTATCGCTTCTTCGATTCGAAGAAGTCGATCCACGAAGGCGTGGCCCGCACCCTGATGGGCGAGGTCGAGATCGAGGCCCGGCGGATCGTGGCTCAGCCGGGTCCTGCGAAACCGCGCCTGCGCGAGTTGCTCAAGACCATCAATCGCATGAACACGGAGCGCTATGTCGGCGATTCCAAGCTGCATGAGATGGTCGCGATCGCGATGGAGGAGGACTGGGACGTCTGCGTCGTCCACATCGAGTGCGTCACCGGCATCATTGGCGAGGTGATCGCGCAGGGCGTCGCCTCGGGCGAGTTCGAGGCCCCCGATCCGCCGCTGGCCGCGCTCTGCACCTGCACCGGCATGATCCGCTTCTTCCACCCGCAGATGATCGCCCAGGCCATCAACAAGCCGACCGCGACGATCGACGAGATGACCGATTTCCTTTTCCGGGCCCTCGAGCCGCGCCAGGCAAAATAGCCGCGCTGCGAATTAGCCGTTATAGTCGATGTGTCATTCCGGGGCGCGCGTAGCGCGAACTATGGAGCGCACTTGCGCTCCTGAGAATCTCGAGATCCCGCGTTAGATGCTTCGCATCGCCCCGGAATGACATATCAGGACAGGAAACCTCCCGTGTGACCAAAGATCTCCACTACTACGAGCCCGCCAAGGGCCACGGCCTCAAGCACGACCCCTTCAACGCCATCGTTGCCCCGCGGCCGATCGGCTGGATCTCCTCGCGCGATGCCAGGGGCAACATCAACCTCGCGCCCTACAGCTTCTTCAACGCCTTCTGCTACAAGCCGCCGATCATCGGCTTCTCCTCCACCAACTGGAAGGACAGCGCCGGAAATATCCAGCAGACCGGCGAGTTCGTGTGGAATCTCGCCACCCGGGACCTGGCGCAGCAGATGAATGCGACCGCGGCCCACGTCGCCCATGATGTCGACGAGTTCAAGATCGCGGGCCTCACGGCCGCGCCCTGCAAGCTCGTCAACGTGCCGCGCGTCGCCGAAAGCCCCGTCGCGTTCGAGTGCAAGCTGACCGAGATCATCCAGCTCAAGGGCGCCAACGGCGAAAAGGCGCAGGCCTGGGTCACCTTCGGCGAGGTCGTCGCCGTCCATATCGACAAGGCCATGATCAAGGAGGGCGTCTACCAGACCGCGTGGGCCAAGCCGATCGTCCGCGCCGGGCGTAGCGGCGACTATTTCGAGATCAAGCCGGAAAACATGTTCGAGATGATCCGGCCGGATTGATATTGCTCCGGCGCAAGGGAACTCCGATCCGTCCAGATATTTATCAGACGGAGTATCGGAGATTGCCTTGAAGCGCTGGCTTGCAGGTGTGGTTTTGCTCCTCTGCATCGTCCGCCCGGCTCTTGCCGGGCTCGATGCGGCATCGATCGACAGTGCGGAATGGAAGGGCAAGGCGGCATCCAGGGACAGGATCGATCCTGCGGTCGTCAGGATGCAGGTTCTCTTGGACCGCGCCGGCTTCTCGCCCGGCGAGATCGACGGCAAGCTCGGCGAGAATGCCCTCAAGGCCATGCGCGCCTTCGCCGAGGCGAAGGGCCTCTCCTTCAATGGACGGACGCCGACATCCGAAATCTGGGACGCGTTGATCGCAATCGGTTCGGCCCCGATCATTGTCGACTACAGGATCGCCGAAAAGGATGTGAAGGGGCCGTTCCTGACGAAGCTTCCTGCGCGGATGGAAGACATGAAAGGCCTGAAGTCGCTGGACTACACCAGCCCGCGCGAGGGCATTGCCGAAAAATTTCACATGAGCGAGGCGCTTCTGAAAGCGCTCAATCCAGGCCAGAAGTTTGACAAGGCAGGCCAGCAAATTTCGGTGCTCAACGTCGGGACGAAGGAGGCCAGGCCATCCGCTGCTGCACGCGTCGAGGTCGACAAGGTCAGGCAGACGGTAGAGGTCTTCGACAATTCCGGCGAACTGATCGCGTTCTTTCCGGCCACGGTGGGCAGCAAGGAAAAGCCGACGCCAAGCGGCACGCTCAAGATCACCTCGATCGATGCCAACCCGCATTATCGCTACAACCCGGAATACAAGTTCAAGGGCGTCAAATCGAAGCGGCCCTTCACGATCAATCCCGGTCCGAACAACCCCGTCGGCTCCGAATGGATCGGGCTTTCGTCGGAGGGCTATGGCATTCACGGCACGGCCGATCCCTCCAAGGTCAGCAAGGCGGAATCGCATGGCTGCGTGCGCCTCACCAATTGGGACGCCGCCCGCCTGGCCAAGCTCGTGAAAAAGGGAATGGAAGTCGTGTTCACCGACCACGCGACAGCGAGCCGGAAGTGAATTGCTGCTGCACTTCGATGGCGGCGTTGACCGCCCCTCGGAAGCCGCGGGCCTGATCCGGATTGCTGAAATTTAACTTGCGGATCGGGCAGCGTCGCAGACGTTTCGATGCCATCTATTAGAGAGGAAAAACTGGTAGGAAACGATGAAGCGGGGACTTGCCATATTTGCCTGCCTTGCTGTGCTCGCCGTTGCCGAATATGTCGCGGCCAGCAAATGGGCCATCCGGCACGAGACGCTAGACTTCTTCGATGCGGCGCGGCGACGGCCGGTCTCGGTGGACATCGCGGTTCGTCGCGATTACGAGATGAAGGCAGACAACGGGCTCTGGAAGCTTCCCGTCGCGATCATCAGCAACGGCAACACGGTGAAGAACACCGAGTATTCCTTCCTTGCCAACGTGCTCGCTGCGCGGGGCTATCTGGTAGCCAGCATCCAGCAGGATCTGCCGACCGATCCTCCCCTGATGACCAGGGTCGGCCAGCAGTATGTCGGCCGCAAGGGTGTCTATCTGCGCTGCGAGGACAACATCCTCTTCGTCATCGGCGAATTGCAGAAGCAGCAACCGAACGCCGACTATTACCATTTGACGCTGGTCGGACATTCAAACGGGGGCGACGTCTCGATGTATGTCGCCAAGCAGCATCCGGAAATCGTCTCCAAGGTGATCACGCTGGACAATCTCAGAGTCCCGTTCGTGCATGGTCATGGGATGAAGATCCTGTCGTTCCGTTCGAAGGATCCGAACTTCAAGACCGACCCGGGCGTGCTCCCCGCACCCGGGGAGGCCAGCAAGGAGGGCATCGATATCGTCAATACCGGCGCGCTGCATACGCAACTGAGCGATCGCGGCCCGGATTCCGTCAAGCAGAGAATCCAGGCGACTCTCGAACGATTTTTGAGCGATGGTGCCTCCAGCGATCTTGCGCCGGCCGATACCACCGCGCCGATGATCGCCAATACCGGAGACTACTGATCCAGAAGTGTTGTCTGGAACGGAATCGGTGACTTGCCGTTAGCCGTCCACCTGTTGGGAAGCTATAGACGGGCGTAGACGGGCGGTACAGATCTATCGCCGTCAGTTTCAAAAGGTGCGCATTTGGTTTCCGAAAGCGACCTGGAGGCTTCTCTTGATCTCGTCCGGGCTCGGGCCGCCGGATCGGTCGAGGGAATTTTTGGTCCAGCTTCGATGACTTGGCGGATCGACAGGGAAGCCATCATCTTTTTGGGCGCCGGCCGTGCCTTGCTCCTTCAATTGGCGCATCCCTGGGTCGCCGCCGCCGTCGCTGAGCACTCTCGTACCTTTGCCGATCCAATCGGCCGCTTCCATCGCACCTTTGACGTTGTGTTTACGATGGTATTCGGCTCGCTCGACAAGGCCATTGCGGCTGCCCGACGCCTGCATCAGCGTCACACCATGATCGTCGGTCGCCTGCCCAATGCAAGCGGTCCCTTCGAGAGTGGCTCACCTTACCGCGCCAACGAGGTCGCCGCGTTGCGCTGGGTTCACGCTACCCTCGTCGACACCGCTCTCATCGTCCACGACATGATTTTACCTCCGTTCTCGGTCGAAGAGCGCGAGCAATACTGGGCCGAAAGCCGGCTCTTTGGCGCATTGTTCGGGCTGACGTCGGCCGACTTGCCGGCGGATTGGGAAGCATTCGCAGCCTACAACAAGGCCATGTTGCAATCGGATACTTTGTCCGTCAGCACTGCGGCACGCGAAGTGGCCGGACAGATCTTCGCCGGCGGACGACCATGGTTGCGGCCGCCGCGGTGGTACCGGGCCCTGAGTGCCCAGCTGCTGCCGGACCGCTTGCGCGCGGGCTTCGGATTCGCTTTCGACGAACGTGACAGGAAAGTCGCCGAACGCGCGCTGGCGCGCATACGACGCGTCTATCCCAAGATACCGACCCGTCTTCGGTACGTCGGTCCCTATCAGGAAGCTCAAGGGCGACTGCAAGGAAAGCCGCACCTCGACTGGGCAACCCGATGTCTTAACAGAGCCTGGATCGGACGACCCCAGCTGGATGACAGCTGGAGCAGGTGAAGCTCGCTGAGCGCTGTCTGCAGGGCTCGCAGCCAAGCCAGCCTTCCGGAACGGAAGGCGCCCCTTTGCCGTTAACAAACGGCAACTGCGGCCGCGTCAACTTCGCCGCATTTTCGATGCGAAGTATTCACCCGGGGCAGGCAGTTTCAGCTAAAATCCCTCTCATCTAGCGCCGAACCATGAGGATCCGCCATGAGCTTTCGCCGCGACTACATCACCAAGCCGATCTTCTCCTTTGCGCGCGGCGTGTTGCCGCCGATGTCCGATACCGAGCGCGAGGCGCTGGAGGCGGGGGATGTGTGGTGGGATGCCGATCTCTTCACCGGCAATCCCGATTGGTCGAAGCTGCTTGCGAACGAGCCGGCGACGCTAACCGACGAGGAGAAGGCCTTCCTCAATGGTCCCGTCGACGAGCTCTGCGGCATGCTCGACGACTGGAAGATCAACTGGGAATGGCGCGACCTTCCGGGCGAAGCCTGGAGCTTCATCAAGAAGCACAAATTCTTCGGCATGATCATCCCGAAGGAATTCGGCGGGCTCGGCTTCTCGCCCTATGCGCATTCGGAAGTGGTGCGAAAACTGTCGTCGCGCTCGCTTGCGGCCGCGGTCACCGTGATGGTGCCGAACTCACTCGGGCCGGGCGAGCTTCTGATGCGCTTCGGCACGAAAGAACAGCAGGACCGCTGGCTGCCGCGCCTCGCCGACGGCCGTGACATTCCCTGCTTTGGACTGACCAGCCCCGAAGCCGGATCGGATGCCGCCTCGATGATCGACAGGGGCGTGATTTGCAAGGGTACGTTCGAGGGCCGCGAGGTGATCGGCCTCAAATTGAACTGGCACAAGCGCTACATCACGCTGGGTCCGGTCTCGACGCTGCTCGGTCTCGCCTTCAAGGCCTACGACCCCGATCATCTCGTGGGTACCGAGGAGGACCTTGGCATCACCGTCGCGCTGATCCCGACCCATCTTCCGGGCGTCGAGATCGGCCGCCGTCATCTGCCGGCGATGCAGGTGTTCCAGAACGGCCCGAACTGGGGCCGCGACGTCTTCGTTCCGCTCGACTACATCATCGGCGGCAAGGAGAGGCTCGGGCAGGGCTGGAAAATGCTGATGACGGCGCTCGCCGCGGGCCGTGGCATCTCGCTGCCGTCATTGTCGGCCGCCGGCGCCGCCTATGCCGCGCGGACCACGGGTGCCTACGCGCGCATCCGCGAGCAGTTCGGCATCTCGATCTCGAAGTTCGAGGGTATCGAGGAGCCGCTCGCCCGCATCGCCGGGACCGCCTATCTGCTCGACGCCGCGCGAAGGCTGACCTGCGCTGCGCTCAACCAGGGCCATCACCCCGCTGTCATCTCCGGGATCATGAAGCTGCATGCCACCGAGCGCATGCGCATCGTGATCGATGACGCCATGGACATTCATGGCGGCAAGGCCGTGATCGACGGCCCGCAGAACTACATGGGCAGCCTCTACCGGGCAGTGCCGGTCGGCATCACCGTAGAAGGCGCCAACATCCTGACCCGCAATCTGATCGTGTTCGGGCAGGGCGCGATCCGCGCGCATCCCTATCTGCTCGCCGAGATGAACGCGCTGCGCGAGGCGGATCGCGCGCGCGGGCTGGACGAGTTCGACAAGTCGCTGTGGAGCCATGTCGGCCACAGCTTCAAGACACTGTTCCGCGCCTGGGGCCGCAGCTGGACCGGCGGCATGTTCGCGCCGGCGCCGGATGCGGGCGAGGCTACGCGCTTCTACCGGCAGCTGTCGCGCTACTCCTCGGCCTTCGCGCTCACGTCAGATATGGCGCTGCTCACGCTCGGCGGCGCGCTCAAGCGCAAGGAAATGCTCTCGGCTCGGCTCGGCGATATCCTGTCCGAGCTGTATCTGCTTTCCGCTGCGCTCAAGCGCTGGGAGGAGGAGGGCCGGCAAAGGTCCGATCTCGCCGCGCTCGAATGGTGCATGGCGAACGGCTTCAAGACCATCGAGAACCGGCTGGCGGAAATCCTCGGCAATCTGCCGAACCGCTTCGTCGCCGTGATCCTGAAGTTCTTCCTGCAGCCGTGGGGCGCCCGCGTGCTCGGGCCGAGCGATCGCGTGGTGCATGAATGCGCCCAGCTCATCCTCGAGCCGTCGGCCGCGCGGGATCGCCTGACGCGGGATCTTTCCCATGTCGACGACGGCGGCGGCGTGGCGCGGCTGGAAAAGGCGTTCCGCCTGGTCGCGGCGTCCGAGGACATCCGCAAGCGGCTGCATGCCTCGCGCATCCACGACTGGAAGGAGGCGGTGAAGAAGGGCGTCATCACTCAGGCCGAAGGCGACAAGCTTGCAGCCGCGCATGACGCGGTCATGAAGGTGATCGAGGTCGACGATTTCGCCCCCGAGGCGCTATCGCCGATTTACAAGAAGAGCGCCGACGTGCATCAATTCTTCATGGAGTTGGGTGAGCAGAGGGCGGCGAGCTGATGGCGCGACCGGTTTTCATCATCGACGGCAGCCGGACGCCGTTCATCAAGGCTCGCTCAGGTCCAGGCCCTTTCACCCCCGTCGATCTTGCCGTGCAATGCGGCCGTCCGCTTTTGGCGCGCCAGCCCTTTGCCCCCACGGCGTTCGATCAGGTGATCCTCGGCTGCGTCAACGTCATCGCCGACGAGATGAATCCGGCCCGCGTCGCGGCACTGCGCCTCGGCATGGGCGAGAAAATGGTCGCCTTCACCGTGCAGATCAATTGCGGCTCCGGCATGCAGTCGATCGACACAGCCTACCGCTATATCCGCGAAGGCGTCTCCGATTTGATCCTGGCGGGTGGCGCCGAAGCGCTGAGCCACGCGCCGCTGGTCTGGCCGCAGTCCGGCGTACGCTGGTTTGCAGGGCTCGCCGGAGCAAAAGGGTTAGGCGCGAAGATCATGGCGGCGCTGAAGGTGAAGCCCTCGTATTTCAAACCGATTATCGGCCTTGAGCGCGGACTGACCGATCCCATCACCGAACTCAACATGGGCCAGACGGCGGAAGTCGTTGGCCAGCTCTTCGGCATCACCCGCGAGCAGTCCGACGCCTACGCCGCCGAGAGCCATCACCGGCTCGCCCATGCACAGAAGGAAGGCTTTCTGAAAGGCGAGCTCGAGACTGCCTTCTCGCGCGACGGCAAGTTCTATGATCATGACGACGGCGTGCGTCCCGACTCGACGCCGGAGTCGCTGGCGAAACTGAAGCCGGTGTTCGAGCGGCCATGGGGCCAGGTCACCGCCGGTAATTCCTCGCAGATCACCGATGGCGCGTCCTGGGTGATCCTTGCCTCCGAAGACGCCGTGGCAAAGCACGGGCTGACGCCGCAGGCGGCCATCGTGGACAGCCAGTGGGCCGCGCTTGATCCCTCCATCATGGGGCTCGGCCCGGTGCTGTCGGCGACTGCGCTGCTCAAGCGCAATGAACTCACCTTGCAGGATGTCGAGACTTGGGAATTGAACGAGGCTTTCGCGACGCAAGTGCTCGGCTGCCTTGCCGCCTGGAAGGACGAAAAATTCTGCAAGGAAGTGCTCGGGCTCGATGCTGCCGCCGGCGAGATTGACCGCACCAGGCTCAATGTCGATGGCGGGGCCATCAGCCTCGGCCACCCCGTCGGCACCTCCGGCAACCGTATCGTGCTGCATCTCGTCAACGCCATGAAGCGGCTGGGCACGCGCCGCGGCATCGCCACCGAGTGCATCGGCGGCGGGCAGGGCGGCGCCATGCTGATCGAGATGGTGTGACCATGGCCGAAAAGATCATGGACGTTCTCGGCGACCGCGTGCTCGAACTTGGACCCACGCCCGAGTCCGAGCGGCCCTATCACGATTTCCGCCTCACCCGCGATAGCGATGGCGTCGCCTGGCTGCTGTTTGACCGCGCGGATTCCAGCGCCAACACGCTCTCGGCCGAGGTCATCGAGGGGCTCGATCGTGTGCTGACCGAGTTGGAAACCAACCGCCCCACCGGCCTCGTCGTCCGCTCGGCCAAGACCTCAGGTTTCATCGCCGGCGCCGACGTCAATGAATTCCGTGGCGCCAGCGATCCGAAGCAGGTCGAGACGGCGATCGGCCGCGCCCATGCGGTGGTGGATCGGCTGGAAGCGCTGCGTATCCCGACCGTCGCCGTGATCCACGGCTTTTGCCTCGGCGGCGGCCTCGAGATCGCGCTCGCCTGCCAGATGCGCATTGCCATCTCCGATGCGCGCTTCGGCTTCCCGGAGGTGATGCTCGGCCTGCATCCGGGTCTCGGGGGCACCGCGCGCTTCACCGAGCTCGTCAACCCCACGCAGGCGATGACGCTGATGCTGACGGGCCGCACCATCGACGCACGACGGGCGAAGTCGCTCGGCCTCGTCGATGCCGTCTGCGAGGAGCGCCACGTCCGCAATGCGGTGAAGGACGCGATGTCGGGCAAACTCAAGCGGGCCAAGAAGAGCCCGCTGTTGAGCCTGCTCAATCTCGATCCTGTCCGCCGCTTTCTCGCGGGCCGCATGCGTAGCGAAGCCGAAAAGGCCGCACCGCACGAGCATTATCCCGCGCCGGACGCGCTGATCGATCTCTGGGAACGCCACGGCGGCGACAAGGCCGCGATGCTGGCGGCGGAGAAGACGTCGTTCGCCTATCTGATGGTGACGCCAACTGCCCAGAACCTGATCCGCGTCTTCTTTCTGCGCGAGCAGATGAAGAAGCTCGCAGGAAGCGGCAACAGGATCGAGCACGTCCATGTGATCGGGGCCGGCGCCATGGGGGGCGATATCGCCGCCTGGTGCGCCGGGCAGGAGCTGCGCGTCACGCTCGCCGACATGAAACCGGAGCCCATTGCGTCGGCGATGAAGCGCGCCGCCGATCTCTTCGGCAAGATTCTCCGGAAGCGCACCGCCTCGCGCGATGCGCTCGATCGCCTGATCCCGGACATGGTCGGCGAGGGTGTCCGCGGCGCCGATCTCGTCATCGAGGCGGTGCCGGAAAAGCTCGAGCTGAAGCAGAAGGTCTATGCCTCGATCGAGCCGAAGATGAAGCCGGGCGCGATCCTCGCCACCAATACCTCCAGCATCCCCCTGCAGGACCTGCGCACGACGCTGCAACGGCCGGAGCGGCTGCTCGGCCTGCATTTCTTCAATCCGGTGTCGCGGCTGCAGCTTGTCGAGGTCGTCAGTCATGACGGCACCGACGCGCAACTCCTCAAGGAGGCGCTGGCATTCGTCGGCGCCATCGACCGTCTGCCGCTGCCGGTGAAGAGCTCCCCAGGTTTTCTCGTCAACCGCGCGCTGACGCCTTACATGCTGGAAGCGATGGTGATGCTGGACGAGGGTATCGGCCAGACCGTCATCGATGCGGCCGCGAAGAAATTCGGTATGCCGATGGGGCCGATCGAGCTTGCCGATCAGGTCGGCCTCGACATCTGCCTCGACGTCGGCGACATGCTGCGCTCGAAATTTGGCGATGCGCTGCCGCCGACGCCCGCCTGGCTGCGCGAGAAAGTCACGCGCGGCGAGCTCGGCCGCAAGAGCGGCAAGGGCTTTTACGTCTGGAAGGACGGCAAGCCCGAAGCGCCGGTGGGCGCACGGCCGCAAGGCCCGGCGCAAGCGCCAGCGGAACCGACGCCGGAGATGATCGACCGCCTGGTTCTGCCGATGTCCAATGTTTGCGTCGCGTGCCTGCGCGAAGGCATCGTCGACAACGCCGACGTGGTCGACGGCGCCATGATCTTCGGCACCGGCTATGCGCCGTTCCGCGGCGGTCCACTTAACTACGCCCGCGCGCGCGGGCCTGAGAACGTGGCATCGACGCTGCGCGCACTGGCGCAAAAATTCGGCGACCGTTTCACGCCCGATCCTGGCTGGGAGACGTTCAAGTGACCGAGACGCCTGTCCACGCGCCGCCGAATGAGGAGACGACCGGGCCGCGCGGCGACCTCTGCACGCGGACGATCGCCATGCCCGCCGACACCAACGCCAACGGCGATATCTTCGGCGGCTGGCTGCTCAGCCAGATGGACATCGCCGGCGGCGTCGCCGCCTCGAAGGTCGCGAAATCCCGCACGGTCACGGTCTGCATCGATGCGATGAATTTCCGCAAACCCGTCTATGTCGGCGATCTCGTGTCCGTGCACGCCAATCTGGTTCGCGTCGGCCGCACGTCGATGACGATCCATCTCGAGGCCTGGGTCGTGCGCCGCAAGGAGACCAGGCCGATCCTGGTCACCGACGGCAATTTCACCTATGTCGCAATCGACGAAGGCGGCCGCCCGCAGGCGATCCAACGAAATGAGCCGCTGACCGCATGATGCGGTGACAGCGGCTCTGATTTCGTAGCTTCGTTGGATGGGTTTCGCTTCGCTCAACCCATCCTACATTATGCCTTCAGCTCAAATGCAGCGCCGGCGATAGCCGTAGCGATCGATAAACGTGCCGTCGCGCGGATCGAAAGTCGGTGAACGCGTGCAGGCCGGGCCCGCGACATAGCGCGGCGGCGGGGGCGGCGGAGCGGCGCAATAGCCGGGATCGACGACGACATAGGAACCGTCGGGCTGCGGCAGGTAACAGCCGTTCTGGTAGTAGTAATAACCGCCCGGCCGCGGCTGGCCCTGAGCGGCCACTGCTGCACCGGTCCCCGCGCCAAGCACGGCACCAATGGCCGCGCCACGGCCACCGCCAAGCGCGCCGCCGAGGATCGCACCGGCCGCACCGCCAAAGATCGCGCCGCCAAGCGCGTCCTGGGCCGCAGCTTGCTTGGGCGGAATCAGGGTCGCCAGCGCAAGCAGCGCTATGAGGGCCAATCTGGTCATTTCTCTGTGTCTCCGGTGAGTGATGCTTCCTACCACGATTCGCAGGTTCGGCCCGCGCAGGTCAAGCCCGGGTAAGGCCCGGATTGAGCGCAAAAACCATCGCTTTGTGACGTTTTCGTGGGCCGCGGCAGGTCCGGAACGTTTGCGGCGATACGCCGTTGTCTGTCCGGAATCTGGAACTTGAGGGCAATGCCGCAAAGCTACATCATCGAAGTCAGCTCGCAGGCCGCGGGCATCGTCGTTCGCAGCCGCGAAGGCTACGTCTTCTTCGCCGCCTCCCCCCGCTTCAACCGGCTGGATGGCCAGATCTTCCGCAATGCTCGCGAGGCCGAGCGCGCCGCCGCGCGCCTCGCCACCGGCGAACTGACCATGTAGCTGGTCATCACCCGCGAAGGCGGGTGATCCAGTATTCGAGAGACGGCGGTGATCAACTGAGAGGCCGCGGCGTACTGGATGCCCCGCATGGGCGGGGCATGACAGCTGTGACGCACGACGGGCGCGGCGATTAGAGCTTCGTCGCCGCACGCGACAGCAGCTTCCAGTCGCTGCCCTGCTTTACCCAGTTCATCAGGATCGCCAGGTTCTGCGGCGTCTTCTTGCCGTCGGTGAATTCCTGCTCACCGACAAAGGTGAAGCGCACGATCGCGGCCGGACCAACGACGCGGATCGAGGGGGCCTTGTATTCAAGCGACGTCCATTTGTAGTTCGCCTTGGCGATGCCGTCGAGCAGCGACGCCTTGGTGTCGATCTTGGCGTTGGAGTGGCTGTAGCTGAGCTCATCCGCGCAGAGCGGGGCAATCGGGTCGGCCTTGCCGGCCGCCTGCGCCGCACGGAAGGTCTCCAGGTTCTTTGCAATCGCATCTTCGTCCGCGCCGGCAAAGGCCGGCAGCGCGCTCAACAGTCCAAGCGCGAATACGGGCAGGGCGAGCTGACGGCGATCTATCTGCATGGCTTCCTCCGTTGTCGTGAAGGCTTGTTGTTGGCGCAGTCTCTCAGCGGCCTTTTGGTTTGTCGAGCAGGGCGGCCGTGCCGGCGTGAAATGATTTTCAATCATTTTTGCAGCTGCGAATGTGGTTCCGGATGCTGGGACCGTCATTGCCGCCGCAAGTTAGTAGGTGGATTGCTTCGCTTCGCTCGCAATGACGGCGAGGGCGTTCGCCTTAACCCTGTGCCAGATTTAATCGCGCGGCCTTCGCGGCGGCGTTGACCGCGCCCGCGAACCGCCGCACCATATGATCCCCTTGCCGGAAGTTTGCCGTGGCCGGACTGTCGCATCGCCAGACTGAAATCCTCAACCTCGCCCGCGCCTTCGGCCGGGTGACGGTGGATGACCTTGCCCGCCGCTTCGAGGTGTCGGCGCAGACCATCCGCAAAGACCTCAACGACCTCTGCGACCAGCGCTCGCTGACCCGCATCCATGGCGGGGCGATCATCGCCTCGGGCGTGGAAAACCTCGCCTATGAGGCGCGCCGCTTCGTCGCCGCCGACGAGAAGAAGGCGATCGGGGCGGCGGCCGCGGCGCGCATCCCGAACGGCTGCTCGCTCTTCATCAACATCGGCACCACAACGGAAGAGGTCGCCGCCGCGCTGACCTCGCACGAGGATCTCCTCGTCATCACCAACAACCTCAATGTCGCCATGTTGCTCTACCGCCATCCGCGCATCGAGGTGATCGTCGCAGGTGGCACGGTGCGCCGCGCCGACGGCGCGGTGGTCGGCTCCACCGCCACGCAGCTGATCGGCCAGTTCAAGGTCGACTACGCCATCATCGGCGCCTCCGCGATCGACGAGGAGGGCGCCTTGCTCGACTTCGACTATCGCGAGGTGCAGGTGGCTCAGGCGATCATCGCCAACGCGCGCACCACCATGCTTGTCGCCGACTCCACTAAATTGCGCCGCAGTGCTCCGGTCCGCATCGCGCACCTGTCGCAGATCCAGGCTTTCGTAACGGATTCCCCGCTACCCGCAGGCCTCGCCAGCATCTGCCATCACCGCGGCATCGAGGTGGTGGTGGCCATGAACAAGCCCGTCGCCGATATCGACGACGGCACCGAGCCCGCCTCGCCGGCGCTGCGGAGCGTGTAAGCCTCAACTCTCTCCATTCGTCATGCCCGGGCAAAAGCGCGAAGCGCGTCTTCGCGCTAGATGTCCTGGACATCCACGTCTTCACGGGTTCTCCGCGGCAAAGACGTGGATGGCCGGGACAGGCCCGGCCATGACGCAGTAGGTGGTGCCGCGGCCTCATGGTTCGAGACGCGCGGCGTTGCCGCGCTCACCATGAGGGGAAGGCTCTCGTCCCGCACCGGCCGCAAGACCCTCATCCTGAGGAGCGCGCTCTTGCGCGCGTCTCGAAGGATGAAGGCCCAGACCCGAAAGCCCCAAATGTTAACTTTCGCTTGCTTTCGTTTTTCGTTGTGCTCTACTTCAAAATGAAAGCCAAATCGCCGAAAGCGAACAGGCGATTGCCGGGGGAAGCGTTCGTTGGATCGGGTGTACGACCTCGCCATTATCGGAGGCGGAGTTAATGGCTGCGGCATCGCGCGCGATGCGGCGGGCCGGGGAAATTCCGTTTTCCTCTGTGAAATGAATGACTTGGCCAGCGGCACGTCGTCCTGGTCGACCAAGTTGGTGCATGGCGGCCTGCGCTATCTCGAGTATTACGAGTTTCGCCTGGTCCGCGAGGCGCTGATCGAGCGCGAAATCCTCTGGCAGATCGCGCCCCACATCATCCGCCCCCTTCGTTTCGTTTTGCCGCACCACGCCGGACTGCGCCCGGCCTGGCTGCTACGCCTCGGGTTGTTCCTCTACGACCATATCGGCGGTCGCCACCTGCTGCCGCCGACCCGCTCGGTGGATCTTTCGACCGACGCGGTCGGCAAGCCGCTGATATCAGGCCGTTACAAAAAGGCCTTTGAATATTCCGATTGCTTCGTCGACGACGCCCGGCTCGTCGCGCTGAACGCGCGCGATGCGGCCGACCGCGGCGCCGACATCCGCACCCGCGCTCGCGCGGTCGAGATCAAACAGGCCGATGCCATCTGGCACGTCACGGTGGAGGACACGCTGAACGGCGGCCGCAGCACCATCAACGCCCGCGCGCTGATCAACGCCGGTGGACCCTGGGTGGAGGACGTGCTGGCCTCCGGCGCCGGCGTCAATGCCAAGGCCAAGGTGCGCCTGGTGCAGGGCTCGCACATCGTGGTGCGCCAGCTTTACGCCCACGACCGCGCCTACATGTTCCAGAACGCCGACGGCCGCATCGTCTTCGTCATTCCCTATCAGGACGATTTCACGCTGATCGGCACCACCGACCGCGACTATGACGGCGATCCCGCCAAGGTGAAGGCGACCGCGGAAGAGATCGAATATCTCTGCAAGTCCGTCAGCGAATATCTGGCCAAGCCCGTGAAGCCGTCAGACGTCGTCTGGTCCTATGCCGGCGTGCGTCCGCTCTATGACGACGGCGCCAGCGAAGCCAAGGCGGCGACGCGCGATTACGTGTTCGAGCTCGACACGCCCGGCGGCGCGCCGCTGCTGTCGATCTATGGCGGCAAGATCACGACCTACCGCCGGCTCGCCGAAGAGGCGCTGGAGCGGCTTGCGCCCTATCTCAACAGCTCCAAGGCCAAGGAGGGCTGGACGGCGACCGCGTCGCTGCCGGGCGGCGACATCGATGTGTCCGCCGTGGTCGCGCTGACGGCGGAATTGATGCGCGACCATCCCTTCCTGTCCCATGAGCACGCCAACCGGCTGGCGCATGCCTACGGTACCCGTGCGACGAAATTGCTCGGCAGCGCGACGTCGATGTCCGATCTTGGACAATCCTTCGGTGCTACGCTGACCGAAGCCGAAGTCAGGTACCTCATGAACAATGAGTGGGCCGTGACAGCCGAGGATGTAGTGTGGCGGCGTTCCAAGCTCGGCTTGCGGCTGTCGCCATCGGAAATCGAGGCGCTCGACGACTGGATGGCCGCGCATCGCAACCCCAGTGAACGTCCGCTGCGCGAGGCGGGAGGGCGGACATGAGCGTCACGCTCGACCACGTCACCCGCACCGTCGATGGCGTTCCGCACATCCGCGACGTCTCGCTGACCCTGGAGCGCGGCACGCTCAGCGTGCTGCTCGGCCCGACGCTGTCGGGCAAGACGTCGATCATGCGGCTGCTCGCCGGCCTCGACAAGCCGACCGCCGGCCGCGTGCTGGTCGACGGCAAGGACGTTACCGGCATCGACGTGCGCCAGCGCTCGGTCGCGATGGTCTATCAGCAGTTCATCAATTACCCGTCGCTGACGGTCTATGAGAACATCGCCTCTCCCTTGCGCGTGCAGGGCCGGCCCAGGGAAGAGATCGATCGCCGTGTGCAGGAAGCAGCCAGGCTGCTGAAGCTCGAGCCGTTCATGAACCGCACGCCGCTGCAGCTCTCCGGCGGCCAGCAGCAGCGCACCGCGATTGCGCGGGCGCTGGTCAAGGGCGCCGATCTCGTGCTGCTCGACGAGCCGCTCGCAAACCTCGACTACAAGCTGCGCGAAGAGCTGCGCGCCGAGCTGCCGCGCATCTTCGAGGCCTCGGGCGCGATCTTCGTCTATGCCACGACCGAGCCCTCGGAAGCGCTGCTGCTCGGCGGCAACACGCTGTGCATGTGGGAAGGCGAGGTGCTGCAGCACGGTGAGACTCCAAAGGTCTATCGCCATCCCGACACCCTGCGCGTGGCGCAGGTGTTCTCCGATCCGCCGCTTAACATCGTCGGCATCAAGAAGAAGAACGGCAGTGTCGCCTATGCCGGGGGCGGGGATGCGCCCGCTACCGGCCTCTATGCTGATCTTCCCGACGGCGCCTTCCGCGTCGGCTTCCGCGCCCATCAGCTCGAAGTCGCCAACGGCGCGGCTGGCCGCCACGTCTTTCCCGCCACCGTCTCGGTAACCGAGATCACCGGCTCGGAAAGCTTCGTGCATCTGCATCGCGAATCCCAAAACTGGGTCGCGGTGCTGCAGGGCGTGCACGAATACGAGCCCGGCCAGAAGCTGGACGCGGCGCTCGATCCGAACAACGTCTTCGTATTCGACCCGGCCAATCGCTTGGTTGCGGCGCCGGCCATGGCGTTTTCAGGTGGATCGTGTAGCGGTTCGCGTGAAGAAAACGCGTCAAAAAACCATAAAGCGTCGTGAGGGGGATGCGAGATGGCCCGCATTGACCTGGTCGATCTCGCGCATTCCTACAGCGGTAATGACGCGCCGGCGGAATCCTTTGCGCTGAAGCCGGTCACCATGACCTGGCGGCAGGGCGGTGCCTATGCGCTGCTCGGCCCCTCCGGCTGCGGCAAGACCACGCTGCTCAATCTCATCTCCGGCATCGTAACGCCTTCGCGCGGAAAAATCCTGTTCGACGGCACTGACATCACGCAAGCGACGACCCAGAAGCGCAACATCGCCCAGGTGTTTCAGTTCCCGGTGATCTACGACACCATGACGGTGGGCGAGAACCTGGCATTCCCGCTCAAGAACCGCGGCGTTGCCGCGCCGGAGATTACGGCACGCGTCAGGCAGATCGCCGACCTGCTCGACCTCACGCCCTACCTCAATCGCAAGGCCACGCGGCTCACGGCCGATGCCAAGCAGAAGATCTCGCTTGGCCGCGGCCTCGTCCGCTCCGACGTCGCCGCCGTCCTGTTCGACGAGCCGCTCACGGTGATCGACCCCGAACTGAAGTGGCAGCTGCGCTCGAAGCTGAAGGCGCTGCACCGCGAGCTTGACCTGACCATGATCTATGTGACCCACGACCAGACGGAGGCGCTGACCTTCGCCGACACGGTCGTTGTCATGCATGACGGCCGCGTCGTGCAGAGCGGCACGCCCGCCGAATTGTTCGACAAGCCCGCGCATACCTTTGTCGGCTATTTCATCGGCTCGCCCGGCATGAACATCGTGCCGGCAGAGGTCAGCGGCCGCGAGGCGCGCATCGGCGGCCACACCATCGCGCTGAAGCGGACCTATGACGGCCTGAAGGCCGCGAAGATCGAGATCGGTGTGCGCCCGGAATTCGTCGATATCGTCGCGCCGGCGCCGGGGCTGCTCTCGGCCACTATCGAGCGCATCGACGATCTCGGCCGCGTCCGCTTCGCCCGCGTTCGGGTCGGTGACGCAAAACTCGCCGCGCGCGTGCCGCCGGGCTTCTTGCCATCGGGCGACACTGCGGGCCTGGTGTTCAATCCTGCGAATGTGCACGTCTATGCCGACAGTCTTCTCGTCGAGGGAGCCGCCTGATGGAGAAGACCGTCAACCAGAAGGCCTGGTTCCTGGTGCTGCCGGTGTTCTTGATCGTGGCATTCTCCGCGATCCTGCCGATGATGACGGTCGTGAACTATTCGGTGCAGGACACTTTCGGCAACAACCAGTTCTTCTGGAACGGCGTCGGCTGGTTCAAGGAATTGCTCGATCCATCGACCGATCTTGGCGGGCGCTTCCTTGCCTCGGTCGGGCGCAATCTCCTGTTCTCGGCGATCATCCTCGCCATCGAGGTGCCGCTCGGTATCGTGGTGGCGCTGTCGATGCCGCGCCAGGGCTGGCAGGTCGCCGCCTGCCTCGTCATTCTCGCGCTGCCGCTGCTGATTCCGTGGAATGTGGTCGGCACCATCTGGCAGATCTTCGGCCGTCCCGACATCGGTTTGCTCGGCTATGTCCTGAACAGGATCGGCTTCAACTACAACTACGTCGCCAACGAACTCGATGCCTGGTTCACCATCATCCTGATGGATGTGTGGCACTGGACGAGCCTGGTCGCGCTGCTCTGCTATGCCGGGCTGAAATCGATCCCCGACGCCTATTACCAGGCGGCGCAAATCGATGGCGCCTCGCGCTGGGCCGTGTTCAAGGCGATCCAGCTGCCGAAGATGAATCGCGTGCTGCTGATCGCCGTGCTGCTGCGCTTCATGGATTCTTTCATGATTTACACCGAGCCGTTCGTCGTCACCGGCGGCGGCCCCGGCAACTCCACCACTTTCATCTCTATCGAGCTCGTCAAGATCGCGCTCGGCCAGTTCGACCTCGGCAAGGCCGCAGCACTTTCGCTGGTCTACAACCTGATCATCCTGATCGTGTGCTGGGTGTTCTACACCGTCATGACCAATGCCGGCACCGAGCGGCCCGCGAAGAAGGAGGGCGCCGCATGAACACGATTCCCGGCCGTCGCATCATCATGGTCGTGTTCCTGATCTTCCTGATGTTGCCGATCTACTGGCTCATCAACATGAGCTTCAAGACAAATACCGAAATCGTCACCACCATGACGTTGTGGCCGCACAAGCCGACGCTGGAGAACTACAAGATCATCTTCACCGACGAGAGCTGGTACTCCGGCTACATCAACTCTCTGAAGTACGTCATCATCAACACGATCATCTCGATATCGGTTGCCTTGCCGGCCGCCTATGCTTTCTCGCGCTACCGTTTCCTGGGCGACAAGCACCTGTTCTTCTGGCTGTTGTCGAACCGCATGGCGCCGGCGGCGGTGTTCGCGCTGCCGTTCTTCAACCTCTACTCGGCGATCAACCTGTTCGATACGCCATGGGCCGTGGCGCTGGCGCACTGCATCTTCAACGTGCCGCTGGCGGTGTGGATCCTCGAAGGCTTCGTCTCCAGCGTGCCGCGCGAGATCGACGAGACGGCGTTCCTCGACGGCTATTCCTTCCCGCGCTTCTTCGTGAAGATCCTAATTCCCCTGATCGCAAGCGGCATCGGCGTCGCCGCGTTCTTCTGCTTCATGTTCTCCTGGGTCGAGTTGCTGCTGGCGCGCACGCTGACGTCTGTCGCCGCCAAGCCGATCTCGGCGACCATGACGCGCACGGTCTCCGCCGCTGGCGTTGACTGGGGGCTGCTGGCTGCCGCTGGCGTGCTTACCATCATCCCCGGCGCGCTCGTCATCTGGTTCGTCCGCAACTACATCGCGCGCGGCTTCGCGCTCGGACGGGTGTAGCCATGACAACAAGTTCGACCCGCATCCTCGACTTCACCTCGCCCCGCTTGCGGGGAGAGGTCGGATCGCATCGCAGATGCGAACGGGGTGAGGCGAAGTCTCCGCGAGTCCTCTTTGCCACCAACCGAGCGGAGGCGGCCCCTCATCCCAACCCTCTCCCCGTGAAGAGCGGGGAGAGGGGTACCTCGTCGTATGGCGGGAGGTAGGCATGGAAAATATCGCATGGATGGCCTGGACGTTGCCGACCGCGATCTTTTTCTTGGCCCTCGCTTCGACGCTGGGCGTCATGACCTGGCTTGCGGTCGCTTATCCGGAAGCGGAGCGCGTAGGCGTCCTGCGCATCCCGACCACGCGCGGCGACCGCCTTTTCATCTCGCTGGTTCTTGCTGCCGTCATTCACCTGCTTTGGATTGCTTTCGTCGGGACCGATCCGATCGCAACGTTGCCGATCGGAGAGGGCGTTGATATCTCGAGCCTCTGGCTCGCAACACTGATTTCGCTTGGTGCGGCCGCTGTGATTTTTCGCACCGTCTGAACCAGGCGAGAGGGGGCTGATCCGGGATCAACCCGGACTTGGGACAGAGCATGATCCGGAGAACCGGATACCGGTTTTCCGACCAGGTCATGCTCAAATGAAGAGAGAGCTTTTTTGTCGCTGCAACCGGAGGAAACCAAAATGCGACACTTGAGGCGAAGGAAAGACAGTCTCTTGGCCAGGACCAGCGCTGCGGCGCTGTTCGCTGCCACCATGACGATCGCGGTGCCCGCTTTCGCGGACGACGCCACCATCCAGAAATGGATCGACAGCGAGTTCCAGCCCTCGACCTTGTCCAAGGCCGATCAGCTGAAGGAATTGCAGTGGTTCGAGAAGGCCGCCGCACCCTTCAAGGGCATGGAAATCAACGTCGTGTCGGAAACCATCGCGACCCATGAATATGAGTCGAAGGTTCTGGCCAAGGCGTTCTCCGAAATCACCGGGATCAAGCTCAAGCACGATTTGATCCAGGAAGGCGACGTGGTCGAGAAGCTGCAGACCCAGATGCAGTCCGGCAAGAACGTCTATGACGGCTGGATCAACGACTCCGACCTGATCGGCACGCACTTCCGCTATGGTCAGACCGTGATCCTGTCGGACTACATGACGGGCGAGGGCAAGGACGTCACCAACCCCACGCTCGACGTCAACGACTTCATCGGCAAATCCTTCACCACGGGTCCGGACAAGAAGCTCTATCAGCTGCCCGACCAGCAGTTCGCGAACCTCTACTGGTTCCGCTACGACTGGTTCACCAATCCGGAGTACAAGGCCAAGTTCAAGGCCAAGTATGGCTACGACCTCGGCGTGCCCGTGAACTGGTCGGCCTATGAAGACATCGCCGAGTTCTTCACCAACGACATCAAGGAGATCAACGGCGTCAAGGTCTATGGCCACATGGACTATGGCAAGAAGGATCCCTCGCTGGGTTGGCGGTTCACCGACGCCTGGCTGTCGATGGCCGGCAACGGCGACAAGGGCATCCCGAACGGCCTGCCGGTCGACGAGTGGGGCATCCGCATGGAAGGCTGCCGCCCGGTCGGTTCCTCGGTTGAGCGCGGCGGTGACACCAATGGTCCCGCGGCGGTCTATGCCATCGCCAAGTATCTCGACTGGCTGAAGAAGTATGCCCCGCCACAGGCGCAAGGCATGACCTTCTCCGAAGCAGGTCCAGTGCCGGCGCAGGGCAACATTGCCCAGCAGATCTTCTGGTACACCGCCTTCACCGCCGACATGGTGAAGCCCGGCATTCCGGTCGTGAACGCAGACGGCACGCCGAAGTGGCGCATGGCACCGTCGCCGCACGGCTCGTACTGGAAGGAAGGCATGAAGCTAGGCTACCAGGACGCCGGTTCGGCGACGCTCCTGAAGTCGACGCCTGCCGACCGCCGCAAGGCGGCCTGGCTCTATCTGCAGTTCATCGTCTCCAAGTCGGTGTCGCTGAAGAAGAGCCATGTCGGCCTCACCTTCATCCGTGAGTCCGATATCTGGGACAAGTCGTTCACCGAGCGTGCGCCCAAGCTCGGCGGCCTGATCGAGTTCTACCGTTCGCCTGCGCGCGTGCAGTGGACCCCGACCGGCAACAACGTGCCTGACTATCCGAAGTTGGCCCAGCTCTGGTGGCAGAACATCGGCGATGCGTCGTCCGGCACCAAGACGCCGCAGCAGGCGATGGACGCATTGGCTGCCGCCCAGGACTCCGTGCTCGAACGTCTCGAGAAGAGCGGCGTACAGAAGGAGTGCGGTCCGAAGTTGAACAAGAAGGAGACCGCCGAATTCTGGTTCAACAAGTCCCAGAAGGACGGCAACATTGCTCCGCAGCGCAAGCTCGCCAACGAGAAGCCGAAGGGCGAGACGGTGGACTACGACACCCTGATCAAGTCGTGGCCCGCCACCCCGCCAAAGCGCGCGGAGGTCAAGTAGGCTCGCGTCTCACCATCGTCATGGCCGGGCTTGACCCGGCCATCCACGGACTTGTTTCGTGGCAACGAAGACGTGGATGCCCGGGGCAAGCCCGGGCGTGACGAAGAGGAAAAAACCAAAGGCCGGGAGCAATCCCGGCCTTTTTTCGTTCCAGTCATTCCGGGGCGCGCGAAGCGCGAACCGGTAAGGGCGCAGCTACTCCGCCGCCTCCGTCTCAGCCAGCGCCGGATAGTCCGTGTAGCCCTTCGCGCCACCGCCGTAGAACGTGGTCTTGTCCCACGCATTCAGCGGCGCACCCTTCTTCAGGCGCTCGACGAGGTCGGGGTTGGAGATGAACAGCTTGCCGAAAGCGATCAGGTCGGCCGCGTTCGTATCCAACTGCTTGTTGGCCAAGTCAAGGTCATAGCCGTTATTGGCGATATAGGCGCGGCTGAACCGCTTGCGCAGTGAACCGTAGTCGAACGGCGCGATGTCACGCGGCCCGCCGGTCGCGCCCTCGATGACATGGATATAGCTCAGCTTCAGCGCGTTGAGCCCATCGACGATATGATCGAACAGCGGCTGCGGGTTGGAGTCCGAGACGTCATTGGCCGGCGTCACCGGCGAAATGCGGATGCCGGTGCGCTCCGGGCCCGCGACCGCGGCGACCGCCTTGGATACTTCCAGCATGAGCCGCGCACGGTTCTCGATTGATCCACCATACGCATCGGTGCGCTTGTTGGCGCCATCCTTGGCGAACTGGTCGAGCAGATAGCCATTGGCGCCATGGATCTCGATGCCGTCGAAACCGGCCGCGAGCGCGTTTTCCGTGCCGCGCTTGAAATCGTCGATGATCCCCGGGATTTCGGAAAGCTCCAGCGCGCGGGGTTCGGAAATCTCGGTGAAGATACCATTCACGAAGGTCTTGCCCTTGGCGCGGATCGCGGAGGGCCCCACCGGCTTGCCGCCGCCGGGCTGCAGCGAGTCATGCGAGACGCGGCCGACATGCCAGATCTGGATGAAGATGCGCCCGCCGCGCTCATGCACGGCCTCGGTGACCTTGCGCCAGCCCGCAACTTGCTCCTTCGAATAGATGCCGGGCGTGTCCTGATAGCCCTGGCCCTGCTGCGACACCTGGCTCGCCTCCGTGACCAAAAGTCCCGCAGAGGCGCGCTGGCCGTAATATTCGACCGCAAGCGGGCTCGGCACCATGCCGGGCGGCACCGCGCGGTTGCGCGTCAACGGCGCCATGACGAGGCGGTTGGGCAGCGTGATCGGACCGAGCTTGAAGGGCTCAAACAATTTGGACTGGCTCATGCGACGGCTTTCGAAAAATGGAAGATAGGGAAGAGTTGGCCATCACGGCCATTTGCGCAAGCGGCAAGCCATTCGCGCGGCGCATCCTACCCCCGCACGATGCCGCCCATATGGCCGGCATCGAGGAACATGGTGTGGCCGTTGACATAGGAGGATTCATTCGAAATCAGGAACAGCGCAGCATAGGCGACCTCCCAGCCGGTGCCCTGGCGGCCGAAAGGCACCGTGATGGCGCGGTCCGGACGGCGGCGGCTGGCATCGCGTCCCATCGGGCTGTCGATGAAGCCGGGCGCGATCACATTGCAGCGAACGCCGTTCTCTTCGCCCGCCCGCGCGATCGCGCGGCCCAGCGCGATCTGCGCTGCTTTCGATGATTCATAGGCCGGGTTGCGGCCATTGGCGCGCTGGCTTGCCATCGATGAGGTCAGCACGATCGCGCCGCCCGGCGCCATCACCGTGAGCGCCTTCTGGGCGAACAGCATGTGGCTGCGCACGTTGACCGCATAGTCGCGGTCCCAGGCTTCCGCCGTCATCTTCGCCAGCGGCAGTCCGCAGGAAATCCCGACGTTGAGCGCAAGCCCGTCGAGACCGCCGAGCTCTTGCACGCATCGCTCCACCGCGGGTGCGATGGCGGTGCTATCCGCAACATCGACCACTTCCGAAAAAGCCTTGCCGCCTTCGGACGCGATCTGCGCCACCGTATCGCTGGCTGCCTCCTTGTCGATGTCGATGCACGCGACATGCGCGCCCTCGCGCGCGAACAGCACGCTCATTGCGCGCCCGTTACCGATCGGCGGGTCTTCATCGACGATCTTGCGCTGCCCCGCACCCACCACGATGATCCTGCGCCCCGCGAGCCGACCGCGGCCCGGCACGAGCCCGAGTGTCTCCGGATGCAGCGAGGCGGACGGATCGAGCTGTCGCGGCGCTTGCGTGGTGGTGGACATGGCGTGCCTCCCTGAATGCTTTCTGTTTATCGTTGAGCACCCTCTCCCCCTGTGCGAGAGGGGCGCTTCGCGAAGCGAAGTGGGGTGAGGGGTCTGTCTCCGCCGCTCATGAGGCATCTGCCTCCGCGGATAGATACCCCTCATCCGGCTCGCATCTGTCGATGCGAGCCACCTTCTCCCACAAGGGGAGAAGGTGAAAGAGAAATCACCGCACCCCGAGAAAATCCCGCTTGCCGATCTCGACACCATTGTGCCGCAAAATGCCGTGGGCGATCGCGGCATGGAAGTAGAAGTTGGGAAACGAGAACGCGGAGAGGAATTGCTGGCCCTTCAGCGTGATCTGGTTGTTCGGTCCGGCGGGGAAGGTGACGTCGCGCGTCTCCGCGCCATCGAACTGTGCCGGCTTGTATGCCTTTACATAGTCAATCGTCCTGGCAATGCGCTGGCGCAGTTCCTCAAAGGTCTTTTCGGTGTCCGGTATGCTCGGCACCTCGCTGCCGGTCAGCCGCGCACAGCCCTTCGCCGCGAAATCACAGACCAGCTGGATTTGCTTGGTGAAGTTCAACATGTCCGGATAGAGTCGTGCGGAAAGGATCACATCCGGCTGGATGTTCTTCGCCTTGCAATAGGCTTCGGCCTTGTCGAGCAGGCCGGAAAGGCTGCCGAGGATCTGCAGGTAGGCGGGCACAGCGGCGTCGTAAAAGGACATGTGATGCTCTTTTCGTGAGGTGGAGATTGCAAAGGCGCGAACGGCCATGCTCGACATGGGGCGCGGCGCAGGGAAATACAACTGATATTGCGGCGCGGTGCGAAGCAAATATTTCTGCTTGCGCGCGGCCTACCCTCTCGCCTTGTGGGAGAGGGTCGCTTCGCGCAGCGAAGCGGGGTGAGGGGTTTTTCTCCGCGAATAAAGACCCCTTATCGAGACGCTAGCGTTTGCCGAGCCAGACCCCTCATCCGGCGCGGACTGCGTCCGCTGAGCAACCGGCAACATAGGTAACACTTCAAACCGGCGACATGGGTAACACAATTCCCGTTTCGTTCAGGTCTGTTGCTGTGTGGGCTGTGGGCCCTGAGGGCAACGCGCAGCGTTG
>Ga0187815_10000017_pt1 | contig 76690 bp, 74 predicted proteins | sample NC_S_5_FD_132962 | JGI IMG/M metagenome (GOLD analysis project Ga0187815, IMG submission 132962) | Wetland sediment microbial communities from Neuse River Estuary, North Carolina, USA - ASW-S_5 | ecosystem: Environmental > Aquatic > Freshwater > Wetlands > Sediment | place: USA: North Carolina... | reverse complement strand
GACGGGAGGAACTCCCCGCACTGGACCGGCTGGCCGAGCTCGCTCCGGTGGTCGACGAGGAGGGTCCGCGCGCCGCCCTCGGCGGCCGCCCGGGCCGCGAGGGAGCCGGCGGGCCCGGCGCCGACGACGACCACGTCGAACCGCTCCATCCGCTCACGCCCCCCCCGCGACGAAGTGGGTGGCGGCGCTCTGGATCGCCCCGAGAACGGGCTGGGGGTAGACGCCGATTGCGACGATCGCGACCGCGATCAGCCCGATGGCCGCCGCGCGGGCGTAGCCGAGCCCTCCTGCCGGGAGCGGCGGTGGACCGGCGGCCCCGACCACCGCCCCGGTTGGAGCGGCGAGGGCGGGAGCGGGCTCGAAGAAGACGGACTTCAGGACCCGGCCGTAGTAGAACACGGACAGCGCGCTGTTGAGGAGGCCGGCGATCGCCAGCCAGACGAACCACCCCTCGGCCTGGACCGCCGAGCTGAACAGGACGAACTTCGAGACGAACCCGATCGTGAGCGGCACCCCGGCGAGCGAGAGGAGCATGAGCGCGAACGCGACCGAGACGGCGGGTCGCCGAGTCCCGAGGCCCCTCCAGTCGTCGATCAGCGGCCCGACGCCGATCCCGGCGACGGCCGCGACCACGAGGAACGCCCCGCTCTTCATCAGCACGTGGGCGAGGACCTGGAGGGTCGCGCCGGCGATCGCGGGGGCGGTCCCGACGGTGATCCCGATCAGGATGTAGCCCGCCTGGCTGATGGACGAGTAGGCGAGCATCCGCTTCATCTCGCGCTGGAGGAGCGCGAGAACGTTCCCCACGGTCATCGTGAGGACCGCGATCGTCGCGAGCGTGATCTGGACGACCGGGCCGATGTCGAACGGCGCCCCGGAGAACGGGTTCGAGCCGGCGCCCCCGCGCAGGAACAGGACCGGGCCGATGAAGACAAGGAAGAAGGCGAAGACCCCGATCTTCTTCGACCCGCCCGCGAGGAAGGCGCTCACGTCCGACGGAGCGCCGTCGTAGACGTCGACCGCCCAGGCGTGGAACGGAACGAGCGTCGTCTTGAACGCGAGGCCCGCGATCAGGAAGCCGTAGCCGAGGAGGGCGAGGACGGGGTAGCCGACCGAGCCCGCGACCGCGCGGATCGCGAAGAGGTTGGTCGTCCCGTACGCCCCGAACAGGAGCGACGCGCCGAAGAACGCGAGCGTCGAGGAGAGCGCGCCGATGATGTAGAACTTCATCGCCGCTTCGAGGGAACGCGGGTCGCGACGGGTGTAGCCGACGAGGATGTACGTCGAGATGCTCGCGAGCTCGATCGCGAGGAGGAGGAAGATGAGGTCGGAGGCGATCGCGACCAGGAGCATCCCGAGGGTCGCGAGGAGGAGGAGTCCGTAGAAGATCGCCGAGCCCTTCTCCCTCGAGGGCCGGCTCAGCGAGGCGAGGGCGACCAGGAACGCCGCGAGAAGGAACAGCGCCTGGAACTCGAGGCCGAGCGAGGAGAACGCGTAGAGCGGAGCCGTTCCGGCCCCGGGGACGGCGTCGACGTGGACGGCCCCGAGGGTCCGCAACGCCGCGAGGGGCTGGAACCCGAGGTCGGCGAGCACGAGGAGGAGCGCGACGCCCGTTGCGGCGGGCCCGATCGCCCCCACCGCCTCGATCCGGCGAACCCCGACGACGTCCAGGAGGAACACGATCAGTGCGGCGGCGAGGACGATGAGCTCGGGGGCGAACGGTGCGGCCAGGGCGAGAAGGTCCATCGGATCAGGGCCCCGGGAACCCTTTGACGGGCGAGCTCGCGATCACGTTCACGAGGAGGCCGGGGAGGATCCCGAACAGGACGGTGACCGCGACCAGGAGCCCCATCGCGACGCCCTCGTGCGTCGGGACGTCGTGCGCTTCCGGTGGGATCCCGCGCGGCGGACCGAACAGCATCCGCTGCATCATCCACAGGTAGAAGCCGGCGGTCACGACCAGGACCGCGAGCGGCAGGAGGACGAGGTAGCCGAGCCCGTTCCAGGTCGCGAGGAGGGCGGTGAACTCCGCCGGGAAGCCGATCAGCGCCGGGAGCCCGAGCGAAGCGAGCGATCCGGCCATGATCATCGTCGAGAGCGCGGGGGTCGTCGGCGTGATCCCGCCGACCGCGGGGATGTCCCTCGTCCCGAACGTGTGGTGGACCGTTCCCGCCGACATGAACAAGAGAGCGCTCACGATCCCGTGGGCGAACATCAGAAGGACCGCGGCGAGCAGGCCGAGCGAGCTGCCGAGCCCGATCGCGAGGAGGACGATCCCCATGTGGTTGATGGACGAGTACGCGACCAGGCGCTTCAGGTCCCGTTGGGAGAGCGCGAGGACCGAGCCCCAGAGGATCGACAGGAACGCGAGGAAGAAGATGATGGGCCGGACGTGGGAGAACCCGACGGGGAGCACCTCCACCGCCCAGCGGATCAGTCCGTACCCTCCCAGCTTCAGGAGGAGCCCCGCGAGGAGGACCGAGCCTCCGGTCGGTGCCTCGACGTGCGCGTCGGGGAGCCAGGTGTGGAGCGGGACGACCGGGAACTTGACGGCGAACCCGAAGAGGAGCGGGAGGAACAGGAACACCTGGACGACCGGTGAGAGGCCCCGGGCGGCCGCGTAGATGTCCGAGAAGTCGAACGAAGCCGACCCGGAGTAGAAGACGAGCGCGAGGAGGCCGACCAGCATCACGATCGACGCGACGTGCGTGTAGACGAAGAACTTCAACGCGGCGTACCGGCGGCGGGGCCCTCCCCAGAAGCCGATGAGGAAGAACATCGGGACGAGGACCGCCTCCCAGAACAGGAAGAACAGGAGGACGTCGAGGGCGACGAACACCCCGAAGCACCCGAGGCAGGTGAGCGAGACAAGACCGAAGTACGCCCCCGGCCGGTTCGCCTCGGTCCACGAGTAGACGACGGTCGCGAGCTGGAGGATCGCCGTGAGGAGGATCAGGACGAGCGAGATCCCGTCGACCCCGACCGCGAAGTTGACGTGCATCCACGACAGGTGGATCCAGGAGTACGTCTCCCCCTCCGCGAACCCGGGGACGAGCGAGGCGTTGTAACCGGGCCAGCCGGAGTAGCCGACGAAGAGGACCCCGACCTCCGCGAGGAACGCGAGCGCCGTTCCGAGCGCGACCCAGCGCGCCCTCGCGCCGGCGAGGAACGTCGCCGCCGTCCCGGCGAGGAGGGTCGCGAGGACCAGGGAGATGAGCGGGATCATCTACGTCCCTCCGAAACGGCCGACGAGGTAGGGGGCGACGAGCAGGAGGAGGACGAACACCGTGACGAGCCCCGCGACAACGTACGCGGCGTAGTCGGAAACGAGGCCCGACTGGATCCGGCGCATCCGGTCCGAGAGGACCGAGAACGCGCGCTCGAACCCGTGGATCGTCCCGTCGATCACGAACTGGTCGAAGAAGTCCGCGGCGCGGGCGACGGAGTAGACGCCCTTCGCCCCGATCCAGTCGTATCCGACCTTGAAGTAGTAGCGCCGGAGGAGGAGGGTCCGGACCGACCGGATCGCGCTCGAGTCGGAGAGCGGCCGGACCCGACCGTTCCCCCACAGCCACCACGCGAGCGCGAGCCCGCCGACCGCGAGGGCGATCCCACCGCCGCTGAGGGCGAGGTCGGTCGTGGCGAAGGAAGGGGGGATGCCGCCGGCGAGGGCGCTCCCCTTCAAGAGGAGCCGCTGGAACCCGGGAACGAAGACGAACGCCCCTCCGGCGACGGCGAACGCCGAGAGGGCGATCAGCGGCACGCGCATGACCCACGGTCCCTCGTGGGCGTGGGGGAGCGAAGGGTCGCGCGGGGCGTCCCCCGAGAAGACGAGGAACCAGACGCGGAAGATGTAGTACGCCGTGAGGAAGACGGCGAAGAACGCGAGGAGGAAGAACGGCCAGTAGTCCGGATGCGCCCCGAGCGTGGTGTAGACCGAGGCGAGCACGTCGTCCTTGCTCCAGAACCCGGCAAACGGAGGGATGCCCGAGAGCGCGAGGCCCCCGATCGCGAACGCGCTCGCCGTGAGCGGCATCGCCCGTCGCAGCCCGCCCATCTTGAACAGGTCCTGCGTTCCGATCGCGTGGATGACGGAGCCGGCGGCGAGGAACAGGAGCGCCTTGAAGAACGCGTGCGTGAACAGGTGGAAGAGCGCGACCATCGAGAACCCGGCCCCGACGGCGAGCACCATGTAGCCGAGCTGGCTTACGGTCGAGTAGGCGATCACCCGCTTGATGTCGGGGTGGACGACCGCCATGGTCGCCGCGAAGAACGTCGTGAACCCCCCGATCGCGACGATGATCAACGAGTCGGTCGCCGTGAACCCGATGAAGAGGCTCGTCACGGCGAGGAGGTAGACGCCCGCCGCGACCATCGTCGCGGCGTGGATGAGCGCGGAGACGGTCGTCGGGCCCTCCATCGCGTCGGGGAGCCAGACGTGGAGCGGGAACTGGGCGCTCTTCCCCGCGGCCCCTCCGAGGATCATGATCCCGGCGACCGTGAGGAGCGTAGGGTTCGTCGCGACGGGAGGCCCCTGCTGGAGGAACGGGACCCCGTTCTGGACGAACAGGAACCCGTTCGCCGCCCACCCTCCCGACCCGACCGGCCCGGCCGCGGCGTACTCGTAGAAGAACAGGAAGATCCCGAGAAGGAACATCACGTCCCCGACGCGGGTGACGAGGAACGCCTCCTTCGCCGCGCTCGCGGCGCTCGGCTTCTCGTAGTAGAACCCGATGAGGAAGTAGGAGCAGAGGCCGACCAATTCCCAGAAGATGAAGAACTCGAACAGGTTGTCCGAGAGGACGAGGCCGCTCATCGCCGCGAGGAACAGCGAGAGCTCGGAGTAGTAGCGGGGAAGCCCCCGGTCCTGGTGCATGTACCCGATCGAGTAGAGCATCACCAGGAAGCCGACGACCGTGACGACGATCAGCATCAGCGCCGAGACCGGATCGACGAGGGTCCCGACGACGAGCGAGAACCCGTTCGGGAACGACGAGGAGGGGGCGAGGTGGAGCCAGGTGTAACTCCGGTCGACGTAGGAGGCGGGGCCGAGGATCTCGCCCAGGCCGATCAGGACCCCGACGACCATCGCGGCGCCGGAGAGCACGACCGCGATCCAGCCTCCCCACTCGAGCCTCGGGAGGCGGCGTCCGACGAGGCCCACGACGACGAACGCCGCGACCGAGAAGAGCGGGACGAGGAACGCCCAGCCGTAGAGCGCGTCGAGTCCTCCCGTCGGCGTCGCCCCCCTACAACCTCAGCTCGGTGACTTCGCCGACGTTGATCGTGCCCTTCGCCCGGTTGAGCGCGAGCACGATCGCGAGACCGACCGCGACCTCGGTCGCGGCGAACCCGACCAGGACGACCGCAATCGACTGCCCCGAGATCCCGAGCGGAGCGGACGGCGCGAACGCGGCAAAGTAGACGAAGTTCAGGATCGCGGCGTTGGTCGCGATCTCGATCGAGATGAGGAGGAGGACGAAGTTCCTCCGGGTCAGGATTCCGAACAGCCCGATCCCGAGGAGCGCCCCGGAGAGCGCGACGAAGCCGGTCGGCTCGAGCGAGGTCACTCCCGGCCCTCCCGGACGAGGTAGATCGCCCCCGAGACCGCGGCGAGCATGATGAGACCGAGGAGGAGGAGCCACGGGCTGTTCGGTCCGAACAGGTTCACCGAAAGCGTGCTCGGGTCGTACGACCGTATCGCCACCTCCCCCGACGGGAGCTCGCCGAAGGTCGTCGCGAGGAAGATCACCGTGAGGACGGCGAGCACGGTCGGGACCGGGCCGATCCCCGTCGCCGCCTCGCGCGAGAAGATGCGCTTTCGGGTCACCATCACCCCGAACAGGAGGAGGATCGTCACCGCCCCCGCGTAGACCCCGAGCTGGAGGACGCCCAGGAACGGCGCGTCGAGAAGGAAGTAGACCGCGGCGAGGTCGACGAAGAAGACCGCGATCCAGAGGATCGTGTGCACCAGCTCGCGAACGAGGAGCGAAGCGATCGCGGTCACGACCGCGATGGCCGCGAGGAGGGCGAACGCGACCTCGGGTAGGCTCACTTGGGAGACCCCCAGAAAAGGCACTCCTTGGGGCACACGCTGATGCACGTCCCGCAACGGACGCAGTCGGAGTCGTTCACGACCGGTTCCTTCCAGATCCGCTTGGCGATCTTCTCCCCCGGCTTCGGCTCCGGCTTCGGGATGTCCAGCATCGTGATGCACTGGGTCGGGCAGTCCCGGGCGCACGCGTTGCATCCGATGCAGAGCGGGGGGTCGAGGAGGATCGAGTCCTCGTTCTTCGGGAGCTCGATCCGGATCGGGTTCATCGGGAGCTTGTGCCGGAAGACCTCGTTCAGCTTCTGGGGCGAGTAGACCATCTCCGAGCGCTTCGTGGTCGAGAGCTCGTAGCGCGTCGTCATCGTGAGGCAGCCCTCGGGACAGGCGTCCGAGCAGAACCCGCAGTAGCTGCACTTCCCGTAGTCGATCTGAGGGCACTTCTTCGGGTGCTTGGGGTCCCCTCCCGGGACCGTGACCATATCGATGCAGAGGTCGGGGCAAGAGAACGCGCACAGATTGCAGCTGATGCAGGTCGCGATGTTCAGCGCGTGGACGCCCCGGTAGTTATCCCAGACCGGGCCGACGCCGATCGGCATCCCGGAGGCGATGCCGACCTTCGTCCGGAACTTCGGGTCCTCGAGCCGTTCGTACGGGTAGACGATCGTCGACGGCCGGACGAGGCTCTTCGCGAACTGGCGGGCCGCGGTCGCCATCGGTCGGGCGACCCAGAGCACCGGGTTGTCCTGGGGCTTCTTCGTCGCGGGGGACTCGCTCGCCATCGCCTTCTCCTTAGTCCCGGTTCAAGCCCCCGCCGAGGGAACGCATCCGAGGACGGGGACGCAGCGGACCGTGACGATCACCGCCGCGAGGAAGACCGAGAGGAGGGCGAGCGGGATCATCCGGTTCCACCCGACCCGCAACAACTGGTCGGTCCGGACCCGGGGAAGGGAGGCGCGGATCCACACGAAGAGGCCGAACACCACGTAGCTCTTGACCAGGAACCAGAAGATCCCCGCGAGGGGGAACGACGTGAGGCTCGCGGGGACCCAGGAGGGAAGCGTCCAGCCTCCGAGGAAGAGGAGGACGACCAAGAAGCTCCCTACAAGCGCTCGCAGATAGTCGGCGAGCATGAAGAAGGCGAACAGCATCCCTCCGTACTCGGTGTTCCAGCCTTCGACCAGCTCGGCCTCGGCCTCGGGGAGGTCGAACGGGATGCGCTCCATCTCGGCGAGCATCGCCGCGACGAACACGACGAGCGCGAGGAAGAGCGGTCCCCAGAACCAGTAGTTCCGCTGGTCGTAGACGATCGTCGTCAAATCGAAGCTCCCGGCGACGACGACGACCGCGACCACCGCGAGGAGGAGCGGGACCTCGTAGGCGATCATCTGCGCCGCCGAGCGGAGCCCGCCCATCAGGGAGTACTTGTTGTTGCTCGACCACGCGCTCACGAAGATGAACAGCGGGGCGAACGAGAAGATCGTCAGCGCGAGAAGAAGGGTCAGCGGAAGCGCCCCGGAGTTCCAGCCGGACGAGATCGGCAGGACCCCGAAGATCGCGAGCGAGGTCACCATGTACGCGGTCGGGCCGAAGTAGAATCCTAGCTCGTCCGCTTCCCGGGGCGGGAAGGTGTTCTTGCGGAACAGCTTGAGGCCGTCGGCGAAGTTCTGGAGGAGGCCGGCGTACCCCACGTGCATCGCGCCCCGCCGGTCCATGAACCGACCGAGCAGCTTTCGCTCCCACCAGATGAGAAGGATCGTGTTCAGCATGCTCGCGGCGAGAAGGATCACCGCGAACACGAGCACCGCGAGACCGGTCACCGCGTCCGAGCCCGTGACCACGTCCCGCGGGCCCGTCGGGAGGATCGTCCCGATCGCATCGAGGACTCCCTGGGAGATCGAGTAGGAGACCGAGAAGAGGGTGAGCGCTGCCATCGTCCGTTCCCCCTACCGGTCGACCTCGCCCACGCAGACGTCGACGCTGCCCATGATCGGGGGGATGTCCGCGACGCGGTACCCCACGAGGTACTGGCGGGCCGCGCTGACGTTGGCGAAGACGGGGGAGCGGAACTTGACGCGGTACGGGTGCTCACCGCCCTCGTTCACGACGTAGGCCTGCGCCTCGCCGTGGGGCTCCTCGACCGCCGAGAAGCCGAGCCCCTTCGGGTAGCTCCGCTTCAAGAGGTATCCCTCGTTCCCGATCGGCGCGTAGGGAGCGCCGAGCCACCGGGGAAGGTGCTCGGCGACCGACGGGCCGGGGTGGTGGTCGAGCCAGTCGAGGACCTGCCGAACGATCCGGACCGACTGTCGCATCTCCTCCATGCGGACGAGGTAGCGCGCCGTGACGTCCGCGGCGTCCGCGAGGGCGACGTCGAACTCGACCCGGTCGTAGGCGGCGTACGGTCGGTCCTTGCGAAGGTCGCGCTTGAGCCCGGCCGACCGGAGCATCGGGCCGGTGACGCCGTGCGCGACGGCGTCGTTCGCGCGAAGGACCCCGAGTCCGTCGCAGCGCTTTCTGAAGATCGCCGATCCCATGCAGAGCTGGTCGTAGTCGCGGAACCGGGCGTCGAGCCAGTCGAGGACCTTGCGCGCGCGGTCGCTGAACCCCGTCGGGAGGTCGTTGCGGACCCCTCCCACCCGCAGGTACTCGTACGTCATCCGGGCGCCGGTGTAGTCCTGGAGCAGGTCGAGGACGAGGTCGCGGTCCCGCATCCCGTAGAGGAACGGGCTCATCAGCCCCAGGTCCTGGACGAACGCGGCGTACCACATCAGGTGGGACGCGATCCGCTGGAACTCGTCGGACATCGTGCGGAGGTACTCGGCCCGCTCGGGCGGGGTGATGTGGAGCGCCTGCTCCGCCGCGAGGATGTAGAGGTGCTCCCACGAGAAGCCGGCGACGTAGCAGCACCGGTCCATCAGCGTGATCACCTCGTTGTAGTGGCGGTCCTCGCTGATCTTCTCGATCCCCCGGTGGAGGTAGCCGACCTCGGGGTCGACGTCGAGGATCAGCTCCCCGTCGATCCGGACCCTCAAGTTCCAAAGGCCGTGGGTCATGGGGTGCTGGGGCCCCATGTTGATCCACATCTCAGACATGGCGCGTCTTCACCTCCAATTCCTCGGGCTCGTGGAGCTTGAACGCCCGCAAGAGGGGATGGAAAGCGTAGCCGTCCGGCATCAGGAGGTGGCGGATGTCGGGATGGTGGTCGAACGCGACGTCGACCATCTCCCACGTCTCCCGCTCGTGCCAGTTCGCGCTGGGCCAGACGCCGCTCGCGGACTCGACGTGGGCGTCCGCGGCCGGGAGGTCGGTCGAGAGGATCGCGTACTGCCTCAGGGCGTCGGACCAGACGACGTAGACGACCTCCCGGCGCTCGACCCAGTCGATCCCGCCGACCATCGAGAGGTGGACGAACCCCAGGTCGTCCCGCATCGCGCGGAACAGCTCGAGCGCCGCGGCGCGGTCGAATCGCACGCGCCCGGCCGTCCCCGCGAACGGCTCCACCCCGTGAAGCCTCTCGCCGAGCTTCGGTCGAAGGGCTTTCGCGAGGTCGTCCGGTTGCATCGTCGTCCTTGGACTGCGCCGTCGGCACCCGGGCCGGCTACTCCTTGCGCTCCCGGATCAGCTGCTCGAGTCGGAGGATGCCGTCCAGCATCGCCTCGGGTCGAGGGGGACAGCCCGCGATGTACACGTCCACGGGGACGAGCTTGTCGACCCCCGGCACGACCGAGTAGGCGGTCCGGAACGGCCCTCCGCCGGTCGCGCAGTTCCCCATCGCGATGACCCATTTCGGTTCCGGCATCTGCTCGTAGAGCGTGATCAGCTTGTGCGCCACCTTCCACGTCACCGTCCCGTTGACGAGCAAGAGGTCGCACTGGCGCGGCGAGGACCGCGGGACCACGCCGAACCGCTCGGCATCCCACCGAGCGCCGAACGCCGCGGCGAACTCGATCGCGCAGCACGCGAGGCCCCAGTGGAGGGGGAAGAGCGAATTGCGGCCGGCCCAGTTGAAGACCGGCCGGATCAACTTCGCCTGACCCTGCTCGGCGATCAGGCTGGTCAGCGCTTCCTTCGCGGCCGGGATGAACTCCTTGACCCTCAGCGCTTCGATCTCGATGAACGGGACCCCCGGTTCGTGGACGGCGGGGAGGGAGGGGGCCGGCACCGCTGCGGTCGGGACCGACGAGGGCTTCGTTGCGGGGAGCTCGACCGCCGCCGGCGTCAAACGACCCACCTCTTCTCGCCGCTGAGGGCGTAGTAGATCCCCGTGACCGCCAGCGCGGTGAAGGCGATCGCGACGAAGACCGGGTACCACGCCGAGTTCGCGGCACGGAAGGTGAGGCCCCAGAGCGCGAGGATGAACCCGAGGACGTCGACCGCGACGAAGACGATCGCGAAGGTGTAGTGCTGGGTCGGGAAGTCGATCTGGGCTTCGCCCTCGGCCTCCTCCCCGCACTCGTACGTCGTGCGCTGAAGGTACGAAAGCCGGTGCTTCGCCCCCAGGACGCGGTTCGCGACCAGCGAGCCGACCCCGAACGCGGTGGCGATCGCGGCGAACACGATGAACGTAGTGACCCCTGCGTCCACGGTCGTTGCCTTCGCTCGCCGATGAGCATCGATGCGACCCTTGGGCGTTATTTAACCTCACCCGGCTGACGGTGAGAACCGACGCCGCTCGAGGCCGGTCGCGAGCCGCGGACCCCCGAAAATTAAGCGTGGCAGCGGCTAGCCCCTCCGTGGATCCCCGGAGCTTCCGGAGCCCCGTCACCCTTCGCGGGACGTACGTCGAGCTCGTGCCGACGGAGCGATCCCACCGACTCTCGCTCCACGAAGCGGCCCGCGACCCCGAGGTCAGCCGCTACCTCGTCGACCCTCCGGGGTCGACGCTGGAGGAGGTCGACCGGCTCATCGAGCTCGTCCTCCGCCGGCAGCGGGAGGGGACGGACCTCCCGTTCACGATCGTTCGCCTCTCCGACCGCCGTCCGGTCGGCATGACCCGCTATCTCAACATCGACCGGCCGGACGAATCGGTCGAGATCGGAGGAACCTGGCTGGACTCGTCGCTCTGGCGGACTCCGTTCAACTCGGATTCGAAGTACTTGTTGCTCCGTCACGCCTTCGAGGTCGAGAAGGCTCATCGCGTCCGACTGAACACCGACCTGAGGAACGAGCGCTCGCAGGCCGCGATCGCCCGGTTGGGAGCGACCCGGGAGGGCGTCCTCCGGGAGGACCGCCTCGTTCGGTCCGGGTACCGCCGTTCTTCGGTCGTCTTCAGCATCCTCGCGGACGAGTGGCCGCGGGTGAAGGTCCGGCTCGAGCAAGGGCTCGCGCGGCCTTGGGCCCCTTCTCGTCCGCCGGAGGCCCGATAGAATCTCGTGGAACCCGGACCGCGGTCGTTCAGCGGAACGACGGGCGACGCTTCTCGCGGAACGCTCGGATCCCCTCCGGGAGCTCCGTCCCGTGGGCCGCCTCGACCGCTCCCCGACGCTCGAGCATCATCTGCGTGTCGAGGCTCTCGTGGAACGCGCTTTGGAGAAGGTGCTTCATCCATCCGTAGGCGAACGTCGGGCCGTCCGCGAGCTCGCGGGCCCTCGCTTCGGCCCGGGACCGGAGCTCGGCGAGGGCCACGACCTCGTGGACCAGACCCAGCTCGTGCGCCCGGGAGGCCGGGACGCGGGCGTTCGTGAACAACAGCTCCTGGGCGAGACCGATCCCGAGGAAATGCGGCAGGAAGTAGGTCAACCCCCCGTCGGGCACCGCCCCCAGCGCGGGAAACGCGGGGACCAGGACCGCGCCCTCCGCCGCGATCCTCCAATCGGCCGCGAGGGCGAGGGAGAGCCCGCCCCCGGCGGCGACCCCGGGTAGGGCCGCGACGACCGGCTTTCGCATCCCGACGATCTCGCGGATCGAGAGCTCCTGCTCGCCCGTAAGCTCGTGGAAGAGGGTCGCGAGCTCTCCCCGCGCCCGGTGCTCTTCCATCGCCGCGACGTCCCCGCCGGCACAGAACGCGTTTCCTTCGCCGGTCAGCAGCAGGGCTCGCACGCGGGCATCGATCGCGGCCTTCTGGAGCGCGACGCGGAGCTCCCGCATCGACGGCACGTCCAGCGCGTTGAGCCGTTCGGGGCGGTCGATGCTGATCGTCAGCACGGCGTCGGTGCGACTCGTCCGGATCGCGGGCATCGATTGGACGCCCCGACACGTTCGTCACCTAAAACACGCGCGGGCCGAAGCGAACCCGTGCGAGCAGGTATGCGGTTCCTTCCCTCGCGACGCGGTGGAATCCCTGGGGCGGCGCGATGACCCTAAGAGGCCACCCGCCTCCCCCCCCACGGGACGCTCCCTTGCCGAAGCCGGGACACGCGACGATCGCCACCCTGGGGACCCTGACGTGGTCGCTCTCCGCCGTCGAGCTCCGGGAACGGGCCGAGGCGCTGGTCCGGGACGCCCAGCGCGAACTGACCGGCCTCAGCGACTCGACCGCACCGCCGACCGTGGAGGACTTCCTCGAGCCGCTCGACCGGATCCTCATCGGGATCCGGGACCTGGGGAATCACGGAAGCTTCGTCTTCGCCGTCCACCCGGACCTCGCGACCCGGACCGCAGGACGGGAGGCGTCCGAGGCGGCCGACCGGTTCTTCAACGCGTTCCGGGTGAACGAGAAGGTCTACCGCAAGGTCCGTTCGGTCGACCTTGGCACGGCGGATGGACCGACGAAGTTCGCGGTCGAGAAGATGCTTCGGGAGATGCGGAGGGCCGGCGCCGAAAAGGACGCGGCCGCTCGAGCACGCATTCTCGAATTGAGCAACGAGATCGACCGGGTCGCGAACCAGTACAGCGAGAACATCGTCACGCTCGAACGGGTCATCGAGGTGTCGAGCGCCGCGGACCTCGCGGGCCTGCCGCCCGACTTCGTGGCCGCGCACTCCCCCGGCGCCTCGGGAACGATCCGGATCACGACCCGCTATCCGGACTTTCAACCGGTGATGGCCTATGCCGACCGGTCGGACGTGCGGCGGCGATTGCTGTTCGAGTTCCTTAACCGGGCGTACCCCGAGAACTCCCCCGTCCTCGACCGGCTGCTCGCCCAGCGCTTCGAACTGGCCCGGCTGCTCGGCTATCCGGAGTTCGCCGCGTATGCGATCGAAGACAAGATGATGGAGCGCCCGGAAGCGGTCCGAGCCTTCCTCGACCGGGTCGCCCAGGTCCTCCGGGCCCCCGCCGAGGGCGAACTCGACCGGTACCTCGCGCGGAAGCGAAAGGACGTCCCGGCCGCCCCGCGCCTCGACCCGTGGGACGCGAGCTTCTTCGGTGAGGGGTACTACGACACCAAGCTGCGAACGGAGGAGTTCGGGGTCGACACCAAGCTCCTCAGGGCGTACCTGCCGTACGGCCGGGTGCGCGATGGGCTCTTCGCCCTGTGCGAGGAGCTGTTCGGGTTGCGGTTCCATCGGGTCCCCGCGGGCGACCTGTGGCACCCGAGCGTCGAGGCGTACGACGTGACCCGGGGGTCCGAGCCGCTCGGCCGCTTCTTCCTCGACCTCGTCCCGAGGGAGGGGAAGTACAGCCACGCCGCGTGCTTCGGCGTTCGGGAGGGGATCGCCGGTCTCGCGCTCCCCCAGAGCGCGCTCGTCTGCAACTTCCTCGACCCGACGCTACCGCGCGAGACGGCGCGCATGCAGTACTCCGACCTCGTGACGTTCTTCCACGAGTTCGGCCACCTCCTGCACGCCCTGTTCGCCGGCCACGGCCGCTGGCTCTACACCACGCCGTCGTACATCGAATGGGATTTCGTGGAAGCGCCGTCGCAGCTGTTCGAGGAATGGGCCCGAGACCCCGCCACCCTCGCCCGGTTCGCGCGCGACCCGGACACCGGGAAGGTGATCCCCGCGGCCGTGCTGGAGCGTCTCCGCGCGGCGGAGGCGCTCGGCCGGTCGCTCCGGTGGCTGCGACAGGTCGCGCTGGCAGCGATCTCGCTCCGTCTCTACGACCATCCGCCGGACGGGGAGGAGACGGCCGTGACGTTCCAGAAGGTGTGGGACCGGTACTCGCCGACCCCGATCTCGCCGGAGTACCATCCGGCCGCGGCGTGGGGGCACCTCACGGGCTACTCCGCGTTCTACTACACGTACGTCTGGTCGCTCGTCATCGCCCGCGACCTTCTGGAACCGTTCCGGGAGAAGGGGGACCTTACCGACCGAGCGACAGCGGCTCGGTATGCCCAGGAGATCCTTGCGCCGGGGAGCACCCGGCCGGCCCGCGAGCTCATCCAACGCTACCTCGGGCGGGATTTCGACTTCGGCGCCTTCGAACGGTGGATCCGCGACGGGCAGGAGACGAGCCGCCCTTCGCCGGCGAGGACGGGCGCGGCGTAGCCCCACCTGGACCGGGGGGGACCCCGAGGCCGCGTCGCCGGCCGCCTGCACGAAGGACGTCGAGCTCGGACCGCCGGGAATCCGAGCGTTCGGAAGAGGACTCAGCACCGCGCCGAGAACGGCGGCGTACTACGCGACGTTAGGTGGTCTGGGGCGGGGGTCTGCGGCGCGGGTCGGGGCCGAGGTGAGCCGGGGGCGGGAACTCCGAGTCGCTTCCGGGGGTCGACGGCGGGACTCCCGGAGGAGGTCGCGCCCCCACCGGGCGTCGGGCTTCGGGTGCCACGACGGGGCGTCGGGCCTCGGGAGGGGGCGGCGCGACCACGTCCGGCTCCGGAAGGGGACTCGCTTCCGACGAACGGCCCCCGCGGCCGCCCATCGGCGTCACGAGGGACTCGTCGCTCCCCTCGGCCCTGATCTCTGCCTCGATCGACTTGATGTCGGTAAGCAGCTCCTCCTGCTTCGGGATCGGGCCCAAGATGTCGTCCATCGTGCCGATCCTCTTCTCGAGCTCGTCGAGCGAGCTCAGCTGGCGGTCGGGCACCTGGCGGCCGGTGCCGAGGAACTCGCTCGCGCCTTCCATCAGGCGGGAGAACTCGAACGGGAACAGGATCTTCGTCGCCTGACCGTCGCCGACCTTCGCGACCGTGTCGAGCGAGAGGACCGTGAGCGCCTTCGCGTCCAGGACGCCGGCACCCAGCGCGAGGATGCGGAGGCGCTGGGACTCCCCCTGCGCCTCGAGGATCGTCGCGACCCGGGCTCCCTCGGCCTCGAGGATCTGGGACTGCCGGACGCCCTCGGCCTGAAGGATCCTCGAGCGCTTCTGACCTTCGGCGACGAGGATCGCGCTGCGCTTCTCCCCGTCCGCCCGCAGGACCGCGGCCCGGCGCTGGCGTTCGGCGGAGGTCTGCTCCTCCATCGCGGTCTTGACCGGACCGACCGGATCGACCTCCTTGATCTCCACGGCCTCGACCCGGACGCCCCAGCGGTCGGTCGCCTCGTCGAGGATGTCCCGGAGCCGGGTGTTGATCCGTTCCCGGTTGTAGAGGACCTCGTCGAGCTCCATGTCGCCGATGGTCGAACGGAGCGTCGTCTGCGCGAGAGCGATCGTCGCGAAGTGGTAGTCCTGGACCTGGAAGATCGCCTTCGGCGGGTCCACGACCTTGATGTAGATGATCGCGTCCACGTTGGTCGGCGAGTTGTCCTTCGTGATCACCTCCTGGCGGGGCACCTCGAGCACCTGGGTCCTCAGGTCGATCTTGAGGACGACCGCGAGCGGGCTCACGAGGTTGAACCCGGGGTTGACGATCCGTTTGTATGACCCGAGGAGGGTGACGACCCCCTGCTGGTACGGCTGGATCGTGTAGATCATCCGGGTCAGGAGGACGAGAAGGACGATGAACGCGAGAAGGATGATCACGAAGACGAGCGTGTAGTCCGTCACGTTACTCCCTCGTTCCCTGGGCCCGTTCGGGCTCCGGCTCCGCCCGCGGAACCCCGCGAGCTACGTAACCGTTGCTGGCGGCGCTCGCTTCGTTCATCCGTTCCCTGGGGTCTCCGCCGGTTCGACCAGCACCGAGACCCCCTCGCCCTGGATGATCCGCACCTTGGCCCCGGCCGGGATCGCCACCGGCGCCCGGGCCGACCATACCTCGGAGCGGACGCGCACCTTTCCCTTCAGCGTGTTCGGGACGATCGGACTGATGACGATCGCCTCCTCCCCGACCAGGCCGGCGCTCGTCGTGCTCAGCGGCCGATGGGTGGGCGCGACCCATCGATAGTAGAAGATCTCCACGACCGTCGCGATCACGGCCGCGACGACGATCGCGATCGGGCCGATCGGGCTGTCGAGAAGGTAGGTGGGGAAGAAGAGGTAGAGGAATCCCGCGACCACGAGGACGGACCCGGGGATGAACAGGAGGGCGCCGGGGTGGATGAGCTCGAACGCAAAGAGGGCGATCCCGGCGACGGTGACGATGGTCCCGATCTCGACGTCGACGGCCATGGAGGGTCGGAGGCCGAGGGAAGCTGTCGGGATAAAGACCGACGGTCCGCCCGGGCCGGGTCAACGGATGTAGTTCTGGGTCGACGCCCGGTCGAACCCGGGGACGATCCTCAAGCGTCGGCCATCGCCCCGAGGGGAGTAGGCGAGGAACGGGTACATCTGCCAGAGGTCGCCGTCGGCCATCCGCGTCGCGAGGTGGTCGGGACCGAAGGCGCTGCGCGTCACGTACGCGGTCACCCGGCGGACCTCGCGTTCGTCCAGGTACCCGAGCGAGTGGAGGTACTCGTGGGCGAGGATGACGTAGACGAACGCGTTGAGCTCGAGGGGGGATTCCGCGGCGGCGCGCATCGTCTCGACCAGTCCCTCGTTGAGGACGATCAGGTTCCCCGCCACCTGCCAGTAGGCGCCCAGCTGGGGGGGCAGGTTCGAGAGCGCGAGGCCGAGGCCGGGGCGCTCCACGCCGAGCGTCCGGCGGACCGCGTCCCGCACGACCTCGAAGACGCGGTCGAACCCGACCGCGCGCTCGAGCCGGGGGCCGAGGCGGAGCTCCGGGCTGGGGCCGGGCCGGGGGTCGCTGGGGTGCGGGGGTCGGGGGAATTCCCGATGAGGGGCAAGGAAGACGGGCGACATGACCTACACTAGCCCGGCAGTGCGGATATAGGGCAGGTTACTCGCGCTCCACGAGCCTACCTTCGGGACCCCCCTCCTCCCCGGAACCGGCGGGGGTCGGCCAGACTCTAAGAGCGGCCGTCCGCTCCGAAGCGCGGATGGCGAGAGCCGAGGACGTCGTCTTCCCCCGACGGGAGCGGGTCGAGGACCGCAGGAAGGAGCTGGGGCACCGAAAGCTCCTCGACGAGTTCTTCGACCACTCGACGCTCCTCGCGGTGTCGCGGCTCATCAACCAGGGCCAGTTCGACTCGCTCGACCACCCGATCTCGATCGGCAAGGAGGGTGGCGTGTTCCGGGCCACGAAGGGCTCGGAATTGCGCGCGGTGAAGGTCTACCGCATCGGGAACACGACGTTCCGGCGGCTTCCGGAGTACGCCCTCGAGGAGCTCCGCCAGGTGACGAGCCTGAGGAACTTCGGCGGGCTCATCTCCGCCTGGACGCGCCGGGAGCACTCGATCCTCGGCCTCCTCACGGACGCCGGGGTGAGGGTCCCCCGCCCGTATGGGCACTTTCGGAACGTCCTGGTGATGGAGTACGTCGGCGACGCCGAGGGCGCCGCGCCCCGTCTTCGGGACGCGCCGATCGAGGACCCGGCCGCCCTCTACGAGGACCTGGTCTTCCAGGTGGGTCGGATGATCCGCCAGGCGAAGCTCGTCCACGGGGACCTCTCGCCGTACAACACGCTCTACTTCGATGGCCGCGTCGTCCTGATCGACGTCGCCCAGGCGGTGAGCTCGGAGCACACTGCGGCCCGGCGCCTGATCGAGAGGGACATCGGCCACTTCGCAAAGTTCTTCGCTCGCCTGGGCTACCCCGTCGAGCCGGACGAGTTCCTGGCCGCGGTCGGGGGCGACACGGTCGGGGTCCCGGCCTCCGAGGCGTGACGATGCCGGTCCTGTTCGCCCGCATCCCCGAGGACCGGGTCGGAGCCGTGATCGGCCCGGGAGGCCGGACCGTGCGCGAGATCGCGCAACGGACGGCGACCAGCGTGAACGTGGACGGTGAGGAGGGAGAGGTCCGGGTCTCGGGTTCGGACTCGGACCCGATGGGGGTCCTCAAGGCCCGGGACATCGTCCTCGCGATCGGCCGGGGGTTCTCGCCCGAGCGGGCGTTCCGCCTCCTCAAGGACGACACCTACCTCGGGATCGTCGACATCAAGGCTGCGACGGGCCGGAGGGAGAAGTCCGTCCTCCGCAGGGTGCGGTCCCGCGTGATCGGCACTCGAGGCAGGGCCCGCTCCCGCATCGAGGAGCTCTCGGGCTGCTCGATCAGCGTCTACGGCTCGACGGTCGCGTTGATCGGCGAGGAGGACCAGCTCGACCGGGCCACCCGAGCGCTCGAGCTCCTCTTGCACGGCAGCGAGCACTCGACCGTCTTCCACTTCCTCGTCCGCCTTCGGCGGGACGCCGCCGCGGAGGAGGCGCTCGCGCCCGCCCCGACCCTCGGCGAAGGGGAGTAGCCGTTGGCCCGCACGGTCGCGCTGGACGCCCCGACGCTCGCGTGGGCCCGGGCCCGGTTCTCCGAGTACTACGCGGCCTCGGAGGTCCCGCCGCCCGAGCGGCTCGCCCGACGGGAGTTCGCCGCGTTCCCGTTCGCCGGCGAGGCGCTGATGCGCCGCCACGCGACCCTCAGGACCGACGCGGAGTTCCGCTCGTACCTGGCGCGCGAGGTACCGCGCCACGTCTACTACTCCTCCGCGTACTACCGGCGCCCCGCCGAGTCCACGATGGCGGCGAAGGAGTGGCTCGGGGCCGACCTCATCTTCGACCTCGACGCCGACCATCTGCGGGGGGCGGAGTCGCTCGACTACGCGGGCCAGCTGGCCCTCGTGAAGGACCGGCTCTTGCACCTCGTGGACGACTTCCTGCTCGGGGACTTCGGGGTCGACCCGGCGTTCGCATCGTACGCGTTCTCGGGAGGGCGGGGGTACCACGTCCACATCCGCGACGAACGGTTCCTCACCCTCACGAGCCCGGAACGGCGCGAGCTCGTCGACTACGTGCTCGGGATCGGGTTCGACCCGTTGAGGGCAATCGAGGAGCACCGGGAGGACGTCCGCTCGGGCCGGACGGTCGCGGTCTCCGACGAGGAGGAGCTCGCGCCGCGGACTCGTGCCGGGCCCCTCACGCCGCGGCTCGCGCCGCCCGACGCGCCCGGCTGGCGCGGCCGGACGACCCGGGCGGTCCTGGGGATCCTCGCTCGATGGGAGCGGGACGGCGCGAAGGTCGCGGCCCAGGAGATGGAGGACTCCGGCATCCCGACGGCGAGGGCGAGGCGTTGGGCGAAGATGCTCGTCGAGAAGGACGGGGCCCGGAAGATCCGAGAGACCCTGTCGCTGGACGTCTTCCCGCAGGCCACGTCGTCCGAGTTCCTTCGCGGGATGGTGAGGGCGATGGTCGTCCAAGCGGCCGTCGAGGTCCAAGGGGAAACGGACGCGCCCGTGACGACGGACATCCACCGGCTGATCCGCCTTCCCGGTTCGCTGCACGGGGGAACCGGGTTCCGGGTCGTTCCCCTCTCGCGTGACGCGCTCGACCGGTTCGACCCGTTCTCCGACGCGCTCGTCTCCCGTGGATCGGAGGACCGGACCCAACTAACGCTCACCCAGGACGTTCGCTACCCGTTCCCGGGGGACGGTGTCCAGGGAGCGGCCGGCGAGAAGGTGGAGCTGCCTACGCCGGTGGCGTTGTTCCTGGTCCTGCGGGGGGAGGCGGCGCTTCCGCCTTCACCGGCATGACCAAGCGCCCGATCCGGTCGATCGACGCCTCGATCTGGTCGCCGGCCTTCAGCCGGCGGCTCTCCTTCCCGAACTCGAAGCCGGGGACGCCCCCGAGGCTCCCGAGCGAGATCACGTCCCCGGGCTCGAGGGTGACCCCCTTCGAGAGGTGGGCGAGGATCTCGGGGATCCGGAACACGTAGTCGGACGAGTCGCCCTTCTGGCGGACGACCCCACCGACCTTGAGCTCCATCGCAAGAGGGTACGGGTCGCCGACCTCCTCCTTGGGGACGACCCACGGCCCCACGGCCATGGTCGCGTCGAACCCCTTGCCCATCACCCAGTCGACGGCCCCCTCGGCCGGGTACTGGAGGTCGCGGTAGCCCATGTCGAGCGCGATCGTGTAGCCGGCGACGTACTCCCACGCGCGGTCGACCGGTATCCGTTTCCCTTTCTGGCCGACCACGAACGCGAGCTCGAGCTCCACGTCCGGGAACGTACCCGCGGCGCTCAGGACGAGCGCCTCGCTCGGGCCGACGAGCGAGTTGAAGAACCGGGTGAAGAAGTACGGCGCGTGGGGGGCGGGCTTCCCTTGCTCCGCGAGGTGGCTCTTCGAGTTCTGCGCCAGGCAGTAGATCTTCTGGCCGTGAACGACCGGGGCGAGCAGCTTCACCCCCTCCTCCGGCTTGAACAGGTACCTCGCCCCCGTCGCGGCGCGGGGGGTCCAACCGGCGGCGCGCCGGCGGGCGATGTACTCGAGGATCTTCTTCGTGAGCGCCACCGAGTCGGCCCCTCCCGAGAAGAACGCCTGCATGTCGCGGAACCGGCTCGGGTCGGCGCCCTTCACGGGGTTCACGCCGAGGTAGTCCCGGCACGCCGTGTCGAGGTCGATGTACTCGTTCGCGTCGGTGATCATCCCGAAGTGGAACTGATCCTGGAGGGTGAAGTGGACGAGCTTCACGGCCGGCGGGGAGCGGCCGGGACGGATAACGGGTGCGAGGGGAACGGCGGTGGCGACGGCCCCGACCGGACGGCCCGGCTCAGCGGAAGTGGCGGTTGACCGCGATGAGGTAGACGAAGAGTACCACCGCGACCGCGAACGCCCAGATGTTGGCGGAGATCGAGGAGACCCCGCCGAGTCCGTAGGAGACCATCACGAAGATCAGCACCAGCAGTGCGAGGACCAGCGCCCACATCCGAAGGCGCCAGAGCGCCACCGCGATGCCGAGGATGATCAGGCCGACCACGAGGAGGATCGCGCCTACCTCGAGCGGGGCCGTGATGCTCCCGAAGCTCGTGAACGCACCGGCGTGCTGCTCCCAGGAGTTGACCGCGTTGCTCGCCAGGACGAGCACCCCGAGCACGACCCAGAGGATCCCGTACAGTCCGACCAGGACCGAAATGATCGCGACGCCGAGCGGTCGCGCCGGAGGCGGGAGCGGCGGGAGCGAGGCGGGAGCGGGCATCGGCGCGGGGGCGGGAGGCGGCGTCGCCGCGGTCGTCGTTGCGGAAGCCGACATTCGTTCAGAGCCCGGCGCAGCCGCGCCGGAACGTCGCACAACCCCACCGGGATATGAAGGCACCGCCGGGGAGGAAGTGGCCCCTCGCTCGGCGATTCAGCGCGGTGGCGGGGGTCCTTGGGGCCGGTACGTGGCCACGTACCCGACCCCCACGCGGACGACCTCTTCCAGGCGGAGGGAGGTCAATTCCTCCGGTCCCCGCGTCTCGCCCCCGGCGACCATCGGAGGCGCCGTCGTTCCGCCGATGACGACCGGGGCGTAGTAGACCGTCAGCTTGTGGAAGAGGCCGCCCCGGATCACCGACGAGAGGATCTCGGCTCCTCCCTCCACGAGGAGCCGACGGATTCCGAGCTCCGGCAGCCGCCGGAACAGTCCCCCGAGGTCGACGCGGGAGGATCCGACCACGAGCGCGCGCACGTGGGGAGGGTACTTCTGGCGCGAGCGTTCGGAGGTCGCGACGATCGTGGGGATCGAGCCGTCGAGCACCCGCGCTCGCTCCGGGATCCGGCCGCTTCCGTCCACGATCACCCGCACGGGGTCCCGCCCCTTCGCCCCACCTAGCTGTTCCCAGTGCACTCGGAGCGACGGGTCGTCCTTGACGACCGTTCCCACGCCCACGAGAATCCCGTCCGCGGCGGCTCGAAGCCGCTGTACCCGTTGGAGATCCTCAGGGGACGAGAGCCGAGCCCGCTCGCCCCCCGCGAACGCCAGCCGGCCGTCGAGAGAGCAGGCACAGTTGACCCAGACCGACGTGCCGGGGCCTTCCGGCCAGCGCGGCTCCTCGGACATCGGGCTCTCAGCGGGCGGCACGGATCCGGGCGACCTCGTCCACGAGGGGGCCGGTCGACTCGCCCGCGGACTTGAGGTCGTCGAGGTTGACCTCGACGTTCGCGAGGGCACCCTCGACCGCAGCGCCGAAGAGGGCGAGGGCGGTCGCGAGGTCGCTCGAGAGGGCCGGCCTCGTCCTGCCCCGGACGCTCTCGAGACGTAGCGCGAGCTCGCGTGCCCGTCGTCCGGTCTCCAAAGGAACCGCGGCCGCGCCCCGGAGGGCTGCGAGGTGTCGCTGCTGAGCTTCGGGATCTGTAGGGCGCTCCTTGAGACCCTTCCGAGCGAAGCGGACCTGGTCGTAGGCCCGCGAATCTTCCTCGGCCAGCGCAAGGAAGCGCGCGCGGCCTTCGGTGAGCGATGCCCGGATCTGCGTGAGCTCAGGGTCCGGGTTCGCCCGGTCGATGGAGTACGCGAGCACCATCTCGCCCAGCGCGGCCGCGAACGCCGCGGCGACGGCCGAGACGCTACCGCCCCCCGGGGTCGGGGTCCGGGCCGCGACCCGGGAAGCGAACCCCGCGATCGACTCGTGGCCCGGGCGCAGGGAGTCGACCGCGAGCACCTTTCGCTCGAGCAGGGTCGATCGGTCGAACGAGCGCAGAGAAAGGTACGCTTCCGCGGCGTCCAGGAGCGCGTCCTCGGGGATCAGGCCCACGATCTCGGACTCGACGACCTCTACGCCGCCCTTCTCGGCCTCGCGACGCACGGCGTCGAACGCCCGCGGCACCGGCGTCACCCGGTAGTCGGTCAGGTTCATCGATACCTGGGCGAGGTTCCTTTCCCGGATCTCGAACCCAAGCGCCTTGACCTCGGGAAGGCCGCCGTCGCGGCCCCGCACCGCCTTCGCGACCCGCTTCGCGACCGCAACGTCCGGGGTCGCGAGGTAGACGTTGTAGGCGATCAGGATCGGCCGGGCGCCGATCGCCACCGCCCCCGCGGTCGGGTGGAGGCGGGCGGGGCCGAAGTCGGGAGCGCGGCCCGGATCGCTCACGATCGCCTCCCGCAGGCCCTCGAACTGGCCCTCACGGACCTTCGCCAAGTCGGCGCGCTCGGGACGGCGCGCGGCGTTCGCGTAAAGGTACACGGGGATCCCGAGCTCGTGTCCGACCCTCCTCCCCAACCGCTCCGCGAGGCGGACTGCCTCGGCCATGGTCGAGGAGCCGAGCGGGACGAACGGAACGACGTCGGTCGCGCCCATCCGCGGGTGCTCCCCGCGGTGGCGCGTGAGGTCGATCAGCTCGGTCGCGACCCGCATCATCCCGAGCGACGCCTCGAGGAGGGGGTCCCCTTCACCGTAGAGCGTGATGACGCACCGGTTGTGGTCCGCGTTCCGCTCGACGTCGAGGACCGTGACGCCCGCCACGTCACGCGCTGCTCCGGCGATCCGCTCCACCTTCGCTGCGTCGCGCCCCTCCGAGAAGTTGGGGACGCATTCGAACGGAGTCATTCCGTCGGGCCTCCGAACGTCTCGAGCAGCGTCTGGTGCCCGCGGGCCTCGGCCGGGGAGGTCGCGGGAGTAGGTCGCTTGCGGGCGCGCCCGATCGCCGACCGGACCCGGGCCTCCGCGAAGCCGTGCTCGTCGACCAGGAGGCGTTGGACGGCCTCCTCGTCCACCGGTCCGAACTGCGGCGGCGCGACCTCCGCGGCGCTGGGGTGGCGGAAGATCTCCGCGACCTCCCGGGCCTCTTCCGGGTCGATCCCGGCCCGCTCGACGGTTCGGGCGAAGCCGAGGTGCTCCTGTACCAGCTTCAGCGCGCGTTTCGGCCCGTACCCACGGGCACCGTCGTTGAAGTCGGTGCCGACGAGCAGTCCCAACAGGATCAGTTCCTCCCCGTCGATCCCCAGCGTCGCCAAAAGCTCCGCGCGCCCGATCAGCTGGGCCTTCTGGGCGGCCTCGCCGCGTCCTCGGGCGGCGAGCCCCCGGACGAGCCGGGGGGCGCCGAAGAGTAAAGAGTCGTAGTCCTCCGAAGCCGTCGCCCAGGCGAGGCCGCGGGCGGTCATCGCGGCCGCCTGCGCCTCCCCTTCCCCCGGGGCCATGACGGACGGGACGCCGAGCGCGCGAAGGAGGGCGACGAGCTCGTCGACCATCGGCCGGGTGAGCCGGGAGGTCTGCGCGGCCTTGCGGCGGGCCGTCTCGAGGTCACCCGCGACGAGGGCCTTCTGCCACTCCTCCTCCGCGCGTTCCTTGAGGGCGATCCGTTGGCGGATCGTCCCCGTCTTCCGGTCCGGAGGCTTGCCGTCGAACACCCAGACCGGGAGGACGCCTTCCCCGAGCAGGGAGCTGGTCCGGTAGAAGACGCCCATCAGGTGGCTCGTCACCCGGCCCTGGGGGTCCGAGAAGAGGTGGCCGTCGCGTTGGCGGATCGTCGCGAGGAACTGGTAGACGGCGTTGTAGCCGTCGACCGCGAGCGTTCGGCCCGCGAGAGCGTCCCAAGGGAGCTCCTGGGCCGTGACGATGTCCCGGAGCGGAAGCCCCACGCCGAGGGACGAACGGGGGCGAGTACTTGGGGATTGCCGCGATGCGAGATCGGAACGCCGCCCTCGGGACCGGCGCTCGACGGACGGCCTCCTCCGTTCTCGACCGGGACCGTGGGACCCGGGCTCGCTCACCCCGTCCGCCCCGACACGCTATACGGGCGCGGCGGTGGGATACGGGGACGGGGTGGAAGATGGTCGAGTTCGCTTGGCGCGACGAGCGGGGACAGGTCGGCGCACTAGCCCGGGGAGCGGTGATCGTCACGGCGTTCCCGAGCGCCGGACTCGCGACCACCGTCGCGGGCCATTACATGATCCGATCGCTGAAGCTGCCCCGGGTCGGCCGGTTCGAATCCCCCGACCTCTCTCCGATCGCCGTCGTCCAGGGGGGCGAGGTGAACCCGACGATCCGGGTCTACGGGCGGAACGACCTTGCGCTCGTTCTCTCGGAGTTCCCGCCCACTCCCTCCCAGGCGAACGCCGTCGCGAAGACCGTGCTGGACGCGGCCGAGAAGCAGGGCGCTCGGCTCATCCTCTGCCTCGAGGGGGTCGTGCCCCACCCCTCCGAGGAGGAAGAGGAAGGCGGGTCCCCGGAACCGGACTCGTCACCCCCCGAGCAGGTCTGGGTGGCTTTCTCGACCAAAGACCCGGCTACGGTGAAGACGTTCCTTGACACGGGTGCTCGTCCCCTCGAGGACGGGGTCATCGGGGGCGTCTCGGGTGCCCTCCTCATCCAAGGGCTGGGACGCAAGGTGATGGTCGCTGCCCTCCTGGTCAGCGCTCGGGTGCCCGAGGGGCTCCCGGACCATCGCGCCGGCGCGGCGCTGATCGAAACGCTCGACCGACTGCTGCCGGAGCTGAAGATCGACACCGGTCCCCTCCGCAAGCAAGCGGAGCAGATCGAGCGGATGCTCCGAGCGGCGATGAAGACTCGACCCGCCATCACCGAGCCCCCGTCCGAAGCACACCCGGCCCAGTCGATGTACGGCTGACGGCCGGACCCTGATCCGCCGGAACCCCGCTGCCGGCCGTAGCGGCGCGTCGCGCGATGGGGCGCGGCACCCGGGACTCGAGGGCCGGGCGCGTCGCTCGGTCAGCCGAACGTTTCCTTGTAGGTGAGCAGGTAGAGCGAGCCCACGATCATGATGGCGATCAGCACGAAGATCGAGACCGGGTTCGAAGCGAACTCTGCGACCGTGAGAGCGATCAGGGCCGCCGGGATCGCGAGGAACACGATGACGGTGAAGAGCCTCCCGTCCATTCGGCCGGTCGGGAGCACGGGGCCCTCTTAAGGTTTGAAAGAACCTCGAGGATCTTCGGCGCCGGGCGCGACGGTCCACAGGGCGCTAGGCGCGTCCGCCTGCCGTTGAGATCGTAGCGCTTCCCTCCGTTCGAGAGGGCCCGGCTGGGCGAACCGGCTCCGTGCGGCATGGAGCTGGACCCGCGAGCCCGACGCCGAACGGACCGCGGCCCGAGTCCCGGCCTCCGTTCGGAGGGTGGCGGCGAGGAAGGTGGCCTGTCCTCGCCGCGTCAGCGGTACTGGGGGAGTGGTGGCCGCGAGTCGGGCACGACTTCGAACATCAGCTCGGCTGTCATCGAGCCCGGGCTCGCCGCCGGGAGGGCCGGCGGGAACGCTGGAGAAGGCGCGGCCGGCCCCAGGGTCGGCGCCTCGACCGCGGCGATCTCGGTCGCCGCGGGCGCCTCGATCGACGGGGTCGAGACGAACGCCGAAGCGTGGGCCGCGTCGAGGATCGACTCGGCGGGGCCGAGGAACGAGTGCTCGATGTGCTCCCGGAGCACGTCGGCCCAATGCCGGCCCACGTTCGCGAACGCGATGTGGCCGAACCGGGAGACGAGGCTCTCGTTGTCGAGGACCTGGAGCGTGATGGTGGCCCGGTCGTGCTTTTCGACCGACGCCTCGATGAGCCGCAACCGACCGATGGCGCGATCCGCGAGGGCTCGTCGATCGCCTTCGCACCGGAACGGCTTGATCACGAAGGCGCTGACGATCTCCGCGTTCCGCGCGGCGACCTCGAGCACGTAGGGGAACGCGCCGCTCCCCGCGCCACCGCCGAGGCTCCCGACAAGGATCACGAACGTAGCACCGTGGAAGATCCGCTGGAGGGACGGCTCCGCCGCCCGAGCGAGAACGCCCCCGACGACCGGGGACCCTCCCGTGTCGATCTCGGCGCCCGACTCTGGCCCTAGGTACACTCTACGGTCGAAATCCTCGAATCCGTGCACGCTCGGATCGCAGTTGATCGCGACGGTCTCCAGATGACGTATGCGGCGCTGCGCCACTTCGCGAGCCACCCGGATCGCCCCCCCGCCGACGGCGGCGAGCACGAGACGAACCTCGTGGCCGAGCCTCAGGTGGGTGTTCCACGCCTCTTCGTTCGGCACTCCGTAGTCCGTCCATGGGTTCCCGCGGTTCCCCGCATGCTCCGTCTCGTAGGTCGTCACAACCAACCCCGACCGGTCCGACTGCGGCTCTCGATCCCTACCGCCCGACAACCCCTTTGCGTTCCAGGTCGCGCCCGCTCTCCGAGAGGGCGCCGACCTGGGTCCGGGCCTCGGCCGCTTCGCGGACCCGGGTGCGAGCGCGCTCGACGTGCTCGCGCACCTTCATCGCCTCCTCGCCGTAGCGGAAGATGAGCGCGAGAACATCCCGCAGCTCCGATCCGTTCACGACGTGCTGGGCGTAGGTCTCGATCGCGGCGTATTCCTCCAGCTTCAGCCGTATCGGGACCTCCAGGTACCCTTCGGCGTCCACGGGGGGGGTCGGGGCGGTCGACATCGCCCGGGAACGGAGGAACGCGTGCAGCGCCGCCCTCATGAGCTCCGACCGAGTCGGGTACTCGCCCGCGCTGACGAACGAGTCGACCAGGCGAAGCTCTTTGAGGGTGCACCGTAGGGCGATGCGCGCGTCCTCCGGTTCTCTTCGGGGGGCCTCGGGCTCGCGCGAGCGAGCCTCCTTCCCTTTTGAAGCGTTGTCGAACACAGCCATTCAGAGGGATGTGAATCTCTCCTACTTAAACACGAGTATCCTGATATGACGTAACCTGATCGTCCCAGTTCGGAGCGCCTTCTACTGACGTGTCGAACACGAATTGTAAAGCGTCGAACAAGCCGCCAAGGCGATTCGTTGAATGTATAACTGGTGCAAAATCACGCGCAAATCGATCGATCTCTGGGCGAAGGACTGCCTGAGGTATGTCGCTCGTACGCCCGAGGGCGAGATTGTCCTGAACGTCCGATCGATGGCTCAGGAAGGCACGACGCGAGGTTGGAGCGCGGGATGATCTACGGTGCTCCGAAGAACGTCCATGGAGATTCGCTCCGAACGATCCGCGGCACGGCCCCTCGGCGCTCACCTGGGTGGTGCGCCCGTCGTGCGCGGCTGTGGCCGGTTCCCGGGGAAGTTTGCCGCCCGAAGTGTCGCGGCGGCCCGCGGCCACACTGGGGGGGTCTTCGCCGTAGATTGTCGTGCACGAGCCTTGGCAGCGACAGGCTCGGGCTTTGGCTCGGAGGGTTGTTCGGGGGGGGGTCGATCCTGCGCGAAGCCGTTGGATCGCCGTTCCATCCGGACGATCACAGGGGTCCCACTCGTGGCGACGCGGAGGCACCTTCCCACTTCCGTAGCAGCCGTTCTGGCCTCACGGACGCAGCGCGGCGACGTCGGGAGCGAGTGCGCCATTATGCGCATTCATGCGGATTACGTCTATTGACGAACTCTTTATCGTTGCTCGCCGTCCAGTCGGTGCTCATCATTTATATATCGGAACCCGCAGACTTCGATTCAAAGGTCTGAAAGACCTCATGGAGGAACGAAACGGATGAACGTGTTGGGAAAGCCAAAGCGTAGCTGGAGAAAGGCGCGAAAGCGCGGCGTATCGCCGATCATCGCGACGATCTTGCTCGTCGCGATCACGGTCGTGCTGGCCGCCGTACTGTACGTGCTGATCTCGGGCCTTACGCACGGCGTGGGCAGCGCTCAGCTCTCGACCGCCTTCGGCTGGGACCCGTCGGTTAACGACACGGGGACGGCGACCACTGGGTGCACGACGGGCCACTACTGCTACAGCATTGAGGTCCTGACGGCGTCGAGCCTCACAACCGCGGCCATGACCTTCGCGCTACACACGGCGGTCGGAGGACCTGCAGGGTTCCCGTCCGGGACCGCAATCAGCCTCGTGACCTCGAGCAACGCGGTCGCGGCGACGTACAGCACGACGACCAACACCTGGTCCGCCTCTAACGTGGCCGTCACGGCCGCCGAGTACGTCGTGACCGACTCCGGCGTGACGACGACCCACACGAACGGTCTCTTGGGCCTCGTGTTTGTCGCGGTCGGCTCCGGATCGTTCTCCGGTTCCGTCCCGGCGTCGGCGTTCTCGTAGGGCGAGAGGCATCGTCCGCGAGCCCTCCCGCGCAAGCGGGCGGGTCAACCCTTTCCCTCTTTCCCTTCTTCACGAACCACGCGGGTCCCCTGCGGTCGTCTCGTTCGCGCTTGGCGGCCTAAGGCGGTGCCCTTCCTTCTTTCTCCCAGGCTCCGCTGCGATCGACGCCTCGTCCTGAGGCTTCGGGGGAGCGCGATCGCCGTTGGGCTGCCCCGCAGTGACCCCTGTATGGAACGTGGGCCGCAGCCCGAGCAATTCTGGCGACGTTAGGTGAGCCGCCGCCGCACAAACTGAACCTCGTCCGTCCCGCGAACGTTACCTCGTCCCGGAACACCACTCCTCGCGTTCGCCAAACCGGGTACGCCTCTGCCCCATCGCCCCGGAGCTCCGGTTGGGCTCGAGCGGGCAAGGGCTCACGAAAATACCTAAATAGTCGCGCCACGCCTTGAAAGGACGGCGTCCCTCAACGGGCGGCCGCATCCGATGGTGTCCGCGCAGGCTCTCGCACGAACTCCTTTGCTTCGCCGGAGGAAGTTCCGAACCCTAGCCCGTCGCCCAACCCGCTCTCGCGGGGTGAGCGATGTCGTCGCCACGATCATCCTCCTAGGGATCACGGTCACGCTGTTCGCGTCCCTCTTCGCGTTCGTGGACTCGTTCCCCCCGCCGCCCTCGCAGAGCGTGAACACGTTCCAAACGTCGTTGTCGTACATCACCGTCTCCGGTAAGGCCTACGTCGCGAGCGTCTCGATCCTATTGACGGCGGGACCTTCGGTGGCGTCGGGCGCGAACGTCTACCTGGGTTCGGAGAACAATCCCAGGCTTCCCTCGTTCCTGAACCCCATCACGGTCGGTTACGGCATCAACAACGCGAGCTCCTGGGGAGCCGGACAGTCGTGGTTCTACTCGTTCCCCTCCGCCTCTCGGCCGCCCCTGCCGGACAACATCACCGTGAGCATCGTCCAAGCCTCCGTACTCCTGTACTCGGTCGTGCTCCCCGGCAACGTTCTCAACCTCCCCCCGTCGATCGCCCAATCCGGAATGACTCCCTCCTCGGCGGCCGTCGGCGCCGCGTTCCAAATCTACGCTAGCTTCTCGGGCAACGTGTCAGGCGGGACGCCGACCGTGAGCCTCGGCGGGATTCCCGGTCTCTCCGGCTCTCCGGCGATGTCGAAGTCGAGCGGCCTTTACGTGTACAACGTTTCGACGGGCCGGACCACGACCGCCGGAACGTACTACGCGTTCATCGGCCTGACGAACAGTCAAGGGCAGCAGGTGTCGGGCGCCGTAACGGTCGTGCTCACCTCCAGCGGCGGCGGAGGGGGAGGCGGTGGTGGAGGGAACGCTACCGGAGTCACCGTCGACGTGGGAATGTCCCCCGAGCCACCGACTACCCTTCAGATTCCGGCGACGTACTTCTGGGCGACGGTGACGTACTCCGGCTCCCTCCAGAACGTGCCGGTTTCCGTCAACTTCACGGTCACCCAGGTCCCCGGAGGACGCTCGACCAACCGGCTCGAGACCAACACGACGATCCCAGGCCAGACGGGGTTCGATATCGACGGACCCTCCACCGTCACGATCTACTCGCAGTCCAACCTCACCTCCGCGCAGTGGCTCGCGCTCCTGAACACCTCGGTTTCCGTCACGGCGACCGCCACGCTCGGGATGTCGGTCGGCACCGCGACGGGGTCGGTCCTCTTCTCGCGACAGAACCTTGTTCAGGGGATCGTTTACGTCACTACCAGCAACACAGGTCTAACGAGCGGAGACACGCGTTCGTTCCCCCACAACTGCGGCACGCCCGGGCATCCCGCGTGCCCGTTCCTGTACACCGATGTCTGGAACAACTACACGGCCGTCCTCTTCGGATCACCCCCGTCGATAACGTTCAGCGGGGTCGAGTGGGCGAACTCCTCGACCAACTCTTACACGCTGAACGTGGCCTCCCAGACCGTCAACCCGGGGGCCTCGAAGCTGCTCCAGCTCAACGCCGGCGGGGGCTGGAACCAGATCACTGTTGCAGGGACGTACGCGGTCCAGCTTTGGCTGACGATCAAGTCCTCCGCGGCCGGGACGCCGACCATCGGCTACATCTTCGACGTCTACAACAACGTCGTCGTGACCTGAGCCGCCCTCGCCCCTCGTCCTGCGCGGTCGCGCGGTGCGCGAGGAACAGTCAAGGGCTGGAGGCGGTCGGCTCGCTCGTCGCCGGGAGGGCCGCGCCGCACTTCCAGCAGCGGGACTCCCCGGGATAGACGAGCGCGCTGCAGTTCGGGCAGGGCAGCTCGTCCTGCGCCGGCGAACCCGAGGGCGGGCCGGGGGCCGACAACTCGCGAGGCCCGGGGCCGCCGGGGGCCAGGGGGCCGGCCGACGGGCCGGTCGCGGGCGGTGACGCCGGGGGAATCGGCCCGGCCGACCGTCGTACCATCTCCTGGCGGCGGCGTTCCCGGTTCTTGAATATCATGTAGAGCAGGAGGACGAGGTAGAACGGGGCGCCGAGGAACAGGAAGCAGTCAAAGTAGAGCGTCGGAAGGAGCTCGGCGAAGAACGCCGCAAAGTCGCCGACGACCGGCCCTTCGATCCCGTTGTAGGCGGGGTCGCCGACGAGCGAAACGAGCGTGAAGTGACCCGCGGAGTCGCGGGACTCGAGGGCCATTTGCCAGCTCCAGATCCCGTCCGTCCCGATCGTGTAGTGGAACGCGACGCCCGTCACGCTGGTCACCGGGGCGAGGAACGCGTTCTTGAGGCTGGTGAACGAGTACCCTCCCGGGCACGTTCCCGATTCGTTCGTGGTGGCCCCCGGACAGGTGCTGATGTAGAGGAAGAGGGCAACGGGGCTGTTGACCGCGCTTTCGCTCGACCCGTTGAGGAGGACCGACCAGTTCGCTCCGGCGGGGAGGCCCTCTTCCGTGAAGCTCACCATGCGCTCGGGTGGAGTGAACGTCACGTTCACCTCCTGCGACGTACCGCTCAGGGTGACGCTCGAGTTCTGCGGAGACCGGGCGTAGCCCGAGACCGTCCCGACCGCGTAGGAGTACCGGCCGTTCGATTCGACGAAGGAGATCGTTCGGTTGACGGAGCGGTTGGTGGTGGACCCCAGCGTGACCGACCACGAGGTTCCGGCCGGAAGTCCCGACTCGGTGAAAGCGACCGTTTGCGTCGTCTGGCTGTAGGTGGTGTTCACCGAGACGTTCGTCCCCGAGACCGTGGCGCTGCCCGACGCGGGGGACGCCTGGAACCCCGTGATCGAGCCGAACGCGTACGGATGGGAGCCGTTCGCGAGGACGACCGTGAGCGACGAGCCGGTCGAGACATACGTGGAGCCGTTCACGGTCACGTTCCACGCCGTTCCCGACGGGAGGCCGGTTTCGGCGAACGTCACCGGGTAGGCGATCCGAGCGAACGAGACGTCGACGACAGCTCCTCCGCCGCCTACGGACACCGTCCCGGACGTGCGGTTCACCGAGTAGCCGGCGACCGCTCCGAGCGAGAACGGATACGTCCCGCTCGCCACGCTGAACGGGATCGTTCCCGACGAAGAAGTGCCGACCGCCCCGTTCAGAGACGCCGACCAGTTCGTTCCGCTCGCGAGCCCGGTCTCCTGGAACGTCACCGAGTGCGGGCCTCGGGCGAACGTCACGTTGAACGCCGAGACGCTATCCGTCACGTTCCCCGCCGAGGTCCCGGCCTGGAATCCCGGGACCGAGCCCAGGTGGTAAGGGTACACCCCCGCGGGGAGCACGAAGTCGATCGTGCTCGTCAGGTACTGGGGGTAGACCGTGACGTTCCACGTGAAGTTCGTGCTGGCATCGCCGTTGAACGGCGAGACGTGGGCGTCCTGAAGGACCGCTCCTCCGTTGCCGGCGGGGAGGGACGAGCTCGAGCTCGCGGCGGCGACGGGCGTGAGGATCTCCTGGGCGTACGCCGCGCTCGAGACCGGGGCCACGAGGAGCAGCACGACCAGACCGGAAAGCGCGAGGTAGCGCGGCCGCTTGAGCCCGGCGTAGATCGGGATGGCGAGCCCGACCAAGAGGAACGCCGGGATGGCGAGAAGCGGCGTGACGTAGACGAACGCCCCGAAGACGGCCGCGATCGCGAACGCGATGAGAAGGGACTTGCCGGCGGGGGTCTGGACGAAACGTCTAAAGCCACCCTTCTGCTTCGGCTGCACGGACCGGGGCGCTAGCTTCCGGTTCCCTTATTAGTTGATGCCAGCACCTTCGGCGGTTCTCGAGGGAGCGCGACCCGCGCTCGCCCTGATCGTCCTCGACGGACTGAGCGATCGCCCCAATCCGTCCACGGGCGGGGTGACCCCGGTCGAGGCCGCGCTCACCCCCCACCTCGACTCGCTCCTCCGAGTGGGGGCGATCGGAGAGCTGATCGTCGTGGGCGAAGGGATCGCGCCCGAATCCGATGCAGGGGTCTTTGCCCTCCTGGGGTACGACCCGGTCCGCGATTCCCCCGGTCGGGGGATTCTCGAAGCAGTTGGCGTCGGCCTTCCGCTGGCGCCCGAGGACATCGCGCTCCGGATGAACTTCGCCACCGTGGACGGGGACGGGACCGTGATCGACTCCCGGGTCGGTCGCTCGCTCTCCACGTCGGAGGCGACCCAGCTCGCGACCCGGCTGACCGCCGCCGACCTTCTGGCGCCGGAGGGAATCCGCGCCGAGGTTCGGGCGACCGTCGGCCATCGGGGAGTCCTTTGGCTCCACCCGACGCGCGACGGGGCCCTGTCGCCCGAGATATCGAACGCTGACCCGTTCTACGAGAAGGTCGGCGGGATGGGCAAGGCCCGGCGACCCGAGCGGGCCACGCTCGAGCGCGTGGCGGCGCTGGACGACTCCCCCGAGGCCCGGAGGAGCGCGGAGGCGGTGAACCGGTTCCTGGAGCGATCCTCGGCGTCCCTCGCCGGCGACCCCGTCAACGCACGGCGCGCACTTTCTGGCCGGAAACTAGCGAACGCGATCCTCGCGCGCAACGCCGGAAAGCTCCCCGCGGAACCCCCCCCGTCGTTCGCGTCCCGCTACGGACTCGAAGGGGCTGCGTTGACCGAGATGCCCGTGGAACGAGGGATTGCCCGAATCCTCCGGCTCGAGGACCGGTACGTGGGTCCGATGGGCTCCGACCGGGACGCGGGGTACCGCGAGCGGGCACGGCTCGCGCGGGATCTGCTGACCCACTTTCCGTTCGTCTACGTCCACTTGAAGGGCCCCGACGAACCCGGACACGACGGAGATGCATTGGGCAAGAAGAGCGCGGTCGAGGCGATCGACCGCTCCTTCTTCGGCCCGTTCCTCGACGGACTGGACCTCGCTCGGACCCGGCTCGCCGTGACCGCGGACCACGCTACGCCGAGCGACCTGAAGAGCCATTCCGCCGACCCCGTCCCTCTCCTGCTCGCGGGGAACGGAATCTCGGCGAAACTCCCTGACGCCGCGAGCAAGTTCGGGGAGGCGGCGGCCGCCCGTGGCGCCCTGGGGCGACGCCGTGGAGCCGATGTCGTGCCGCTCCTCCTTCGACCGCCTTCGCTCCTCGCTTCCCACTCGACCACGGGGGAGTAGGATCTCTCCCGAGGCCCGTAGCCCGCGGGGAGCGATTCGCCGGACGCGAGCTCCCAATCCTGGACGGTTCGGCACACGACAAGACGGGCCGGCACCGGAGACACCGCGCTCGAGGGCGCAAACGAGGGGTAAACAATTAAGTACGGCCACTCGGCATTAATTGTACTCGATGCGTTCACGCGGCATTCGCCATCGACGTCGAGGAGTGGCCTCGATCTTCGCGACGATGTTCATGGTCGGCATCACGGTGACCTCCGCCGCCGTGCTCTTCGCCTTCCGACCGTCCTATCCGAGCACCTGGATCAGCATCAGCTACCTCACGAATTCGGTGGGCTACGAGCCGGCGTGGGGGGACGGAAGCGACTGCAAGAACCTGAACGGGATCCAGTCGTGCCTGGACCTGCCGGTGCTGTACATCACCGTTACCGCGGTCTCGCCTCCGAACTTGGCGATCAAGAATCTTGTCTTCGTCTACTTCTGCAACGGTACGGTCTATCTCGAGGCCACGCTGGCTCAGATGGCGATCCTGGCGGGCACCAGCGAGAACAACATCGGCGCGAACGCCCCCCAGCTGCAGCACTGTGGGTCGTACACCCCCCCGAAGGCCGCGTTCAACCGGCTGGTCTTCTTCAACCAGATCGTCCCCGGATCGCCCTACCTCATGGCGGGGGACACGATCATGCTGTTCACGCACACGTTCACGACGTTCACGGACGACGACTTCCACGGGTCCCCGCCGACGTGCTGGCAGGTCCCGGGTGCCTGCTCGATCCAGATCTACTACGCGGCCCAGCCCACGCAGTTAGCCTTAGTGCTCCCGCTGTACGGCCTCTCGGACTGACCTTAGGAGCGCCATGGTCCAACGCACTCGCCCTCACGTGCCCCTGAGCGTGGTCCTGACGGCGGTGGCCTGCGTCGCCGGGATTACCGCCGTGGCCGCGATCTTCTACTGGGTCCCTCGGACGGATTCCTCGTTCGGGAACCCGGGCGGGGGATCCGGAGGGACGCTGGTCGAGGTCCTCGATTACGAGCTCATCACGACGTACAACACGAACAACTCGTCGGACACCAACTATCTCCCGTCTCCGGTCTGTCCGGTGACGGACTGTCCGTTCAACGCCAGTCCGGGCTCGGAGGTACTGTTCAACCTCTCGCTCACGAACAGCGATCCGATCGCCCACCAGATCACGGGCGTGGCGCTAGACTCACCGTTCGACGTGCTCGGGACCGTCCCCTCCCTCCCCCTGACGCTCGACCCGAACGTCCCCACACCCCTTCAGGTGGAGGTTCGGGCTCCCTCGACCCCCGACTCCTACGCCGTCATGGGATCGATCACCACGCAGTGACACGCTGCCTTTTTCGTCACGTTTTCGGCGGGGCCGCGGAGCTGGAAGCGCGTAGGGGGAGTCGGACCCCCGTCGGATGCCGTAGCTCGGGACCTGTGTCAACGGTGGTCAGGCGGTCCGTCCATCGCCCACCGGAACGGGCCTACCCCTGAGTACTGACCTCGGTGAACGTAGGCCAGCTCCGGGCACCGGTGCCGAACGGGGGTTTGCGGGACAACGACGGCATCGTCCGAACCCCGGGGCGAGCGGTCAATGCTTCAAGCGGCGGGAGGCGATTCAGGTCGCTCCACGACGCGCTCCCATGCCCTAAAACGGCGGCCGTAGTACGCCTCTCTCGTGGCACGACCGAAGGAATGGCGCGCTCCCCCATCCCGCCCTTTGGGCGGCCCTTCGTCGGACGGAGGAGCATGAAGGCGCGCGCGCTGATCGTCCCGAGGGCTCAGGGCGAGGAGACCCGCCGCGACCTCGCCGACGCCGAGTGGCTCCGGACCGATCTCGCGATTCGCGTGGAGGGGGACTCGCTCGTCCTCCCGCTGGTGGCGGACGCGGTGCTTCCCGCATCGTGGGGCGAGGTTACCGAATACGAGTTCGACCCACGACCGAAGGAGCCCCCGAGCGACTACCGCGACCTGATCGACTGGCCGGCGGACGAGCGGCGCGCCCTCCCCCGGTCGTTCGACGTGATCGGGGACATCGTTCTCGTCCGGTTGCCCCCCGAACTCGAGCCCCGACGGGAGGAGATCGGTGAGGCCCTCCTCGCGTTCGTTCCGGGAGCCCGGATCGTCGGGTGGGATCGGGGGGTCCATGGGCCCGAGCGGCGCCGGCGGATCGAGAAGATCGCCGGGAGCGGCGGTTGGGCGAGCCAACATCGGGAGAACGGGGTCACGCTCGAGGTCGACGTCGAGCGCGCGTACTTCTCCCCCCGTCTCGCGCGCGAACACGCTCGGGTGGCGGGAGCCGTAACCGCGGGGGACCGGGTCTACGACCTCTGTTGCGGCGTGGGACCGTTCGCGATCACGATCGCACGGGATCGGCGTGCCCGAAGCGTGGTCGCGGTCGACGCGAATCCCGCAGCGATCGAGCTGCTTCGAAGGACGCTTTCCGGGACCGCCAGCGAAGGCGTCGTCACCCCCGTCCTGGCCTCCGTGGAGGAGTTCCTCCCGGGCCGGGCTCCCGTCGAGCGCGTGATCCTCAACCTCCCGCACGAAGGGGTTAAGCTCCTCCCGTCGGTGGCCGGGGCCGTCGCGCCCGGCGGGTGGCTCTATTACTACGAGGTCGTTCCCCGGACGGAGTTCGCGAGGAGGGCGGAGATGATCGCGACCGGTCTACCCCACGCGCCCGGCTGGGTCGCCGCGCCGCCTCACGTCGTGCACGCGTACTCCCCGAGCTCGGACCTCGTCGCGTTCACGTTCGCACGGCGGAGCGCTTGAGAGGACCCGCGATGGTCGCGCTCGTCCTGAACCTGTCGGACGTCTCCGAGAGCGACCTCCCGCTGGTCGGTGGAAAGGCAGGAAAGCTCGGCGAGCTGATCCGCCAGGGCCTGCCAATCCCCCCCGGGATCGTGCTGACGACGGAGGCGTACCGCACGTTCGTCGAGACGACCGAACTCAAGACCCTCGTTCCGGCCGCTCTCGCCGAGATCGACGTCGACCACCCCGAGCTGGTCGAGAAGGCGGCCCAACGGATCCGGTCCGCCTTCGAATCGACGCCGTTCCCGGCCGACCTGCGGGCGTCGATCGTCGCAGCGTACGAGGAGTTCGTCCGTCGCCACGCCATCACGTTCTCCGCGGTGCGGTCGAGCGCGACGGCCGAGGACCTCGAGGGGGCCTCGTTCGCCGGCCTCCAGGAGACGTACCTCAATGTCGCCGGGATCGACGAGATCCTGCTCGCGATCCGAAGGTGCTGGGGCTCGTTGTTCACGCCCCGGGTCATCGTCTACCGCCAGCGGAAGGGGTTCGACCACGCGAGCGTGCAGCTCGCTGTCCTCATCCAGAAGATGGTCGACGCGACCGTGAGCGGCATCCTGTTCACCCGCGACCCGAACACGGGGGAGAACCACATGATCGTGGAGGCCGGCTGGGGGCTCGGCGAGGCGATCGTGGGAGGCGAGGTCACTCCCGACCACTACGTGATCGACGGGCCGAGCCAGAAGATCGTGCACAAGCAGATCGCCGAGCAGAAGGTGAGGGTCGTCCGGGCCGCGACCGGCGGTAACGTCCGCGAGGACGTCCCTCCGGACGAGCGCCGAAAGCAGAAGCTGCCGGACCCGCGTCTCCTTCGCCTCGTTTCCCTCGCCCGGCTCATCGAGTCGCGGTACCGGCGCCCGATGGACGTGGAGTGGTGCGCGGACGCGCAAGCGCTCTACATCGTCCAGGCGCGGCCGGTCACGACGATCCCGACGTCCACGGTGCCGGGCCCCGCGCCCGCCGCTTCGGCCGCGGGGGCCGGCGAGGATGCTCCGATGCTGAAGGGGTTCGGCGCGGCGCCGGGGGTCGCGGGAGGCATCGCGCGCATCCTGCGCGGCTCCGCGGAGATGGAGAGGCTCAAGGCCGGCGAGATCCTGGTCACGACGATGACGACCCCGGACATGGTCCCCGCGATGTCCCGGGCCGCCGGGATCGTGACGGACGAGGGCGGGATGACCTGCCACGCGGCGATCGTCTCGCGGGAGCTCGGCGTTCCGTGCGTCGTCGGAACCCGCGAGGCGACGCGAATTGTCGCGGACGGCTCCGAGGTGACGGTGGACGGGAAGACCGGCGCGGTCTATCGAGGGATCCGCACCCCGCCCAAGCCCGCCGCCGCGCCGACGTTTGTGGGGGGCTCCGGGCCCGTCTCCGGCCACGCCGCCCCGGTCACGGCGACGAAGATCTACGTCAACGTCGGGGTCCCCGAGAAGGCCGAGGAGTACGCGCGGCTACCGGTCTCGGGCGTCGGCCTTCTGCGGATCGAGTTCATCTTCACCGCGCACGTCCGCGACCATCCTCTCGCGCTCATCCAGCGGGGAAAACGGGACGAGCTCGTCCGCCGGCTCGCCGAGGGCGTGGGGAAGGTCTGCCAGGCGTTCCACCCCCGCCCCGTGATCGTCCGGACCTCCGACTTCAAGACCAACGAGTACCGGGGCATGCCCGGCGGCGAGCCGTTCGAGCCGGTCGAGGAGAACCCGATGATCGGCTGGCGGGGCTGCTCGCGGTACATCTCGCCCGTCTACCGGCCGGCGTTCGAATGCGAGCTCGAGGCGATCCACCGGGTCCGAACGGAGATGGGTCTCAAGAACGCGATGGTCATGCTCCCGTTCGTCCGGAACACCTGGGAGCTCGAGGAGATCGCGGAGATGCTCCGCGCGGCGGGGCTCAAACGCTCGAGGGACTTCAAGCTGTACCTGATGGCGGAGGTCCCGTCCATCGTCTTCCTCGCCCGCGAGTTCGCGAAGCACTGCGACGGATTCTCGATCGGGTCGAACGACCTCACCCAGCTTGTCCTCGGCGCGGACCGGGACTCCGAGACGCTCGGACGGATGGGGTACTTCGACGAGCGGGACCCGGCGGTCCTGGAGGCGATCCACCAGCTGATCGAGGGAGCGCACGCGGGGGGCCGGACCGTCGGGATCTGCGGCCAGGGCCCGAGCGTCTACCCCGAGTTCGCCGAGTTCCTCGTCCGCGAGGGGATCGACTCGATCTCGCTGAACGCGGACACGGTCCTCACGACCATCGGGACGATCGCCTCGCTCGAGCAACGCATGAAGCTCGACGGGCTTCGGCGCCGGGAGTGAGACGGGCCCCTAGCCGCCGCGAGGCGGTCGCCATCGAGGAGGCCCCGGGGGACCCGGCGAAGGAAGGGCAAGCTGGGCGTCCGGCGGGAGCTCGTACTCCGCGTACGAGCGCGCCGTAGCGAACCCCAACTCCGCGAGCCGGGTTCCGACCGTCGGGGCGTCCGAGAGGATCGAGTAGCCGACGCCCGGACCGACGGGGTGCTCGCGGAGGACGTACCCGACCAGCGCGGACGCCGCGCCCCGCCCGCGGGCGGACGGTCGGGTCGCCACAAGGTGGATCCCCGCGGCGGACCGGTACCTGTAGACGAGCGCCGCCGAGACCGGCTCTCCCTCCGCCCGGGCCACGAGCGGTACCAGCCGCTCGCCCGGGTTCGGGTGGTGGACTGCCACGTCCAGCGCGGCCGTCAGCTCGGGCCGCTCCTTTTCTCCCGTCCAGAACGACGCGAGGGCACCGATCGCCTCCCCCGTAGGCTCCGCCACGACGACGCGTCCGTCCGCAGGAGGAGGCGGAGCACCCCGGCCGAGGAGCAGGGCAAGCGGGGACGGTCGGGCGCGGAACCCGAACGACCGCAAGCCACGGTCGAGGTGCTCCGGGACCGGTAGAGGAACTCGAAAGGTGGGGCGAAGGGCACGCTGGAAGTAGTGGTCGAGCGCCCGCTCGAAGAACGCGGTCTGCCGCTCCCGGCCGACGTTCCCCACCTGGACGAAGTTGAAGCGGGGGACCGGGATCTTCTCGTGGGTCACGAGCGCCGCCCCGGCGATCTCGAGCGCGAAGCCCCCCAAGGTCAGGACGAGCTGCTTCTCCGCCTCGAGCGCGGCCTCGGCCGCGGCGTCGCGCGGGTCCGTCTCCACGTCCGCCGGGGAAGGGGGCAGCGTATAGGAGACCGACGTACCGCGCCCGGAGCGCGACCGAGGTCCGAACGGTTAATACCCGGGCAGGTTCCGGGCCGCCGCCGGCGGGGGTCCCCGCCGTGAACCTTCGATGCCGGTTCCCCCCCTCGAGCCGCCGAGCGCCGTGGCCGTCCTCGGGGGCGGCAACATGGGCAGCGGGATCGCCCAGGCGTGCGCCCAGGCCGGGTTCTCGGTCCGGGTCCGCGACGTCGACCGGGCCGCGATCGACAGGGGCCGGGGGCTCGTGGAGAAGATGCTCGCCGGCGCCGTCGAGCGGAAGAAGCTCTCGTCGCGCGCCCGGGACGAGGTCCTCGGGCGCATCGCGTTCACGACCGACCTCACGGAAGCGGTCCACGGTGCGGGGCTCGTCATCGAGGCGGTGTTCGAGGAGGCGGCGGTGAAGGAGGCCCTCCTCGCGGAGCTCGCCCCGCTCGTCACCCCCGACACGATCGTCGCGACGAACACCTCGTCGCTCTCCGTGACCCGGCTGGCGAAGGGGTTCCCCGGGCCCGAGCGCTTCGCGGGCCTGCACTTCTTCTACCCGGCGGCGATCAACAAGCTGGTCGAGGTCATCCGCGGCGAAGCGACCGACGCGGCCGTTCGCTCGCGCCTCGTCGCGTTCGCGCAACGGCTCGGCAAAGTGCCAATCGAGGCCGCCGACCGCGCGGGCTTTTGCGTGAACCGGTTCTTCGTGCCGTACCTGAACGAGGCGACCCGCCTCGCGGAAGAGAACGTCGCGAGCCTCGCGACGATCGAGGAAGTGGGCCGCGAGACGTTCGGGGCGACCCTCGGTCCGTTCGAACTGATGAACGTCACCGGGATCCCGATCGCGTTCCACGCCGAGACGTCCCTCGCCGAGTCGTTCGGCGCGGCGTACGCGCCGTCCCGTCTCCTCGAGCAGCAGTTCCGAACCGGACGGCCCTGGGCGTGGCGGGAGACGACGGTCGAGCCCGGGAAGAAGAGCGCGGTCCGGGACCGGCTCCTCGGGCAGACGATCGGCATCGCCGCGCGGCTCGTGGAGGAAGGGGTCGCGACCGCCGAAGCCGTCGATCGCGGCGCGGTCGTCGGACTCCGTCGGCAGTGGGGCCCGTTCGCTCAGCTCTCCGACGTGGGGCTCGACGCGGGGCTTCGGCTCACGGAAGTGTACGCCGCGCGCTGGCCGGGGAGCTTCCCGGTCTCCGCCGAGCTCAAGGGAAGGGCCGCGCACCACGAACGGCGCTGGCCGCTCCGGTGCGTTGCGGTGGAGCGGCGCGGCCGGGTCGCGTGGGTCCTCCTCGACCGGCCGGAGGTGCTGAACGCGCTGAGCTCGGATCTGTTGAGCCAGCTCGAGGAGACGTTCCGCTCGCTCGAGAACGACCCGGAGTTAAGGGCGGTGGTCCTCGCGGGGTCGACGCCCGTGTTCGCGGCCGGCGCGGACATCTCGGAGATGGAGAAGAAGACCCCACCGGAGGGTGTGGAGTTCGGGTTCGTCGGGCAGCGCGCCGCCCTCCAGATCGAGCGGTTCCCTGCGCCGGTGATCGCGCTGGTCGAGGGGTATGCGCTGGGCGGCGGCCTGGAGATCGCCCTCGCGGCGGACTTCATCGTCGCGGCCGAGGGCGCGCTCCTCGGGCTTCCCGAGGTGACGGTCGGGATCCACCCTGGGATGGGCGGGGCGACGCGGCTCACCCGCCTGATCGGGCGGGCGCGCACGAAGCTCCTCGTCTACTCCGGGGTCCCGGTCGCCGCCGAGGAAGCGGCCCGGCTCGGGTTCGTCGCGAAGGTCGTCCCGGCCGCGAGCGCCCGGGAGGACGTGCAGGCGCTCGCGGAGACGATCGCGAGCCGGGCTCCGCTCGGCGTCCGCTGGGCGAAGCAGGTGATCGACCGGGGGATCGACGCTCCTCTCGAGGTCGCCCTCCGCCTGGAGGCGGAGTCGGCCGGGCGGACGTTCTCCACGGCCGACCGCGCGGAAGGGATGCGGGCGTTCCGGGAGCGACGCAAGCCCGAGTTCGAGGGACGCTAGCGCGTCGTCACGCGCTCGATTGGACGAGCGCGCGGTAGGCGTCCGCGCTCAGGAGGTCCGCCGGGTCGATCGGCGCCGAGAGCTCGAGGCGGTAGAGCCAGCCCTTCCCGTACGGGTCCTGGTTGACGAGCTCGGGGTGCGCGGAGAGCTCGGCGTTCGCCGCGCTCACGCGGCCCGCGCCGGGCGCGTAGACGTCCGCGACCGTCTTCACCGATTCGAGGACGAGCACGCTCTGGCCCTTCGCCACGACCTTCCCGACCGGCGGAAGGTCGACGAAGACGATGTCGGTCAACTGGGACTGGGCGTGGTCCGTGATCCCGACGGTCGCGACCGTGCCTTCGACGCGGACCCACTCGTGCGTCGGGCGGTAGCTTCGGTCGGGAGGGGTCTTGCCGGGCTCCATCAGGTGCCTCCCTCCCACGATTGGGCGTACTTGAGCTGTTCTGGGGTCGGCTCGTCGATCGCCGCGCCCATCGGGCCGAGCGCCCGGCGAGCGACCTCCCGGTCGATCTCCGGGGGAACGGGGTGGACCTTCGCCGCCATCGAGCTTCCCCGCTTCGCGAGGTGTTCGGCCGAGAGCGCCTGGAGAGCGAACGAGAGGTCCATGATCTCGACCGGATGGCCCTGCCCGGCGGCGAGGTTCACGAGACGGCCCTCGGCGAGGAGGTAGACGCGACGGCCGTCAGCGAACCGGTACTCCTCGACGTTCGGCCGCGCCGTGCGGTGGCTCACCGCGAGGCCCTCCAAGTCGCGGCGCGACACCTCAACGTCGAAATGCCCCGCGTTCGCGAGCAGGCATCCGTCCTTCATGACCTTCAGGTGCTCCCCTCGGACGACGCCGGTGCTCCCGGTGACCGTCACGAGGACGTCCGCCTCTCGCACCGCGTCCAGCATCCGCCGGACGCGGAACCCGTCGAGACGGGCTTCGAGCGCGCGCACGGGGTCGACCTCGGTGACGACGACGTCGCCCCCGAGCCCTCGGAACCGGGCGGCGACGCCCTTGCCGCACCATCCGTAGCCGGCGACGACGCAGACCTTCCCGGCGACGAGGAGGTTGGTGGCCGTCAGGAAGCCATCGATCGTCGACTGGCCGGTGCCGTAGCGGTTGTCGAACAGGTGCTTCATGTCGGCGTCGTTCACGTCGATCGCGGGAAAGAGGAGCTTCCCGGAGCGCTCGAGCGCCTTCAAGCGGGTCACGCCGGTCGTCGTCTCCTCCGTCGATCCACGGACCCGCCCTCGGCCCCCGGGGCGCTGGTGCGCGAGCACGACGAGGTCGGCCCCGTCATCCACGATCACGTGGGGGTCGGCGTCCAACAGCGTAGCGAGGCCGCTCCGGTACTCGGCGAGCGATTCGCCGCGGACGGCGTGGGTCTCGACGCCCTCCTCCCGGACCGCCGCGACCGCGTCGTCGTCGGTCGTCAATGGGTTGCTCGCGGCGAGCCGAACGTCGGCCCCGCCCGCCCGGAGCGCGAGGGCAAGGGCGCAGGTCTTGGCCTCGACGTGGAGGACCGCGGAGACGGTAAGCCCCGCGAACGGACGCTCGGCCTCGAACCGGGTCCGGACCCCTTCGAGGATCGGCATCCGGGAGCGGGCCCACTCGATCTTGAGCCGTCCCCGTGCGAGGTCCCCGGGCATCGACGGGCGGCCCAGCGACCGTGCGCCTAAAAGCCTCCCGGGCCCGAACGCCGTCGGCCCAGACCGACGGCGTCGTCGGCGAGGGCGCGCGGACTCGGGCGGTCGACGGCCCGGAGCGGTCCGGCGCCTACTGCGTCACCGAGCCGCAGAACGGGCAGACGAGGTACTCAGGGGGGATCTCCTTGCCGCAGCTGGGGCACGGCTTGAGGCCGCCGGCCCCAGGCGGGGGGGGCAGCGGCGCCGAGGGGGCCTTCGTCTCGGGCGCGGGCGCCGACCGGTACGAGGCGGCCCCACCCGGCGGGCGGGACGGAGGCCTCGCGGGCGCCGCCTCAGGAGAGGCGGGCCCGGCGGGAGGCGCGGACATGCCGGCCCGGGCCGTCCCCTGGCCCTGCTGGAGCTTCCACTGGCTGAACGGAGTGTACGACGGTTGGCGCTTCCACCAGTCCCAGAAGGCGCCCTCGGTGTAGTTCTCCCCGAGCTCCTTCTTCCCTTCGGCTCGGTAGCGGTTGGTGAAATCCTCGTAACCCTGGCGCTCCGGGTCCTCCGCCGCCTCGCCCGGCTTTCCGAGGAGCTGGACCGAGCACTCGGGGCAGAACGTGGAGCTGGCGGGGATCGTGGACGAGCAGCGGCTGCACCGGACGAGCTCCGACTCGAACTCCGCCCCGCACTTGGGGCAGACGTTCGCGCTCTCGGGGATCAGCGCGCCGCACTCGCCGCACTCGACGAGCTTTCCGGCGGCGCTTCGCCGCGCAATGCGGAGGACCATGTACCCGGCGACGACCACGATGCCCGCGATCACGATCCAGAGCCAGACGGGAATGCCGACGAACGTCTGCTCGAGGAAGTTGGGCGACGAGGAGGTGGAGGTCGACGGTATGGCGAACGGACCCACGGCCGTGATGCTCTGCGTCTTGCCGTTGTAGAGCGCCGAGAGCGTGAGGTTGTAGTTGGTCCCCGCGGTGAGCAGGGTGCTCGACCAGTCCAGGGTGTAGGTCCGGGAGGTGTAGCCGGGCCCCGACGTGAAATTGCCCGAGGCGAGGACGATCGGGGTGCCTCCGCCGGTGGGCCGCGCCGTCAGATCGATCTGGGCGCCCAGGGTCCCGTTGAACTGGACGATCCCTCGGATCCGGTAGAGCGCGCCGGCGATAAGGGTCGTCGACGGGGGGGTGAACGTTAGCCGGATCGTGCTCGGCGCGATCGTCACCGGGGCCAAGGCGGCTCGCTGCCCGCCGCCCTGCTGGGGCAAGAGATCGTTCCAGGTGAAGACGAGCTGGAAGTCGTTCAGGAACGTCCCGTGCTGCCCCGTTACGGAGTCGTTGATGAGCCAGGTGACGTTGAACGTCCGGTTCTTGCCGATCGTCGCGAGGTCGGTCGTGAAGTTCGAGAAGTCGAGAAGGGTCCGCTCGGTTGAGTTGTAGTACAGGGCCACGCTGACGGAGAGGATCGGCGCGGGGCCGGTGTCGTTGAGGGTGAGGTGCACGCCCAGGAGCTGGCCGATCCGCACCGAGGCGGCCGCGGTCCCGTTCGCGGTGATGGCGATCGACAGGGCCTTCAGCGAGGCGACGTAGGTCGGGAAGATGAGGCTAGGACCGAAATCCGGCTGGCCGTACCCCGGCGTGTTCTGCGCGACGCCGGCGGGATACGGGCTGATCGATCCCCACTGGAACGACTGGGTGCTGGAGATCGACGGCACGGTCACCACGATGTGGTAGTCCCCGAGGAACGATCCGTCCGGTCCCGAGGCGGCGGAGATCGCGTCGGACGCGAGCAGGAGGTACGCGGCGCCCTTCGTGCCCGAGGTTCCGTAGGCCGGCAGAGCGTGGACTCCGTCCCAGTACTGGAGATAGCTCCAGATCGCCGAGTTGTTCAGCTGGATCGAGTTGAGGCTGTTGGCGGTGGCGTTGTTCGCCTGGCCCGAGTAGGCGTAGTACGCCGTCGCGTGGGCCCCCGTAACGCGGAGGGTTCCGTTGGCGCCGGTCAGGTTGAACTCGGCCCAGCGGTAGAGGTACGCCTGGCTGGTGGCGTCCGTCACGATGGCACCGGCCGACTTGAAGACGCCCAGGTACGGGCTCGGCACCTCGAGGTTGGCGAGGAAGGAGGTCGCTCCGAGGCTCAGCACGAGCTTGTTCGAGTTCCATGGGAGCGGCGCGGCCAGCGAGAACGGGGAGGTCGGCGGTAGGCCGAAGTTGACGCCGAGCAGGGTGTCCACGGTGCTGAGCTGCGTGCCCTTTCCGCTGAGGACGACGTTGTACGAGAGCTCGGGGTCGAGAACGAGCGACACGTTGGCGAACGTGACCGAGGGCCCGACCGTGTTGGAGAACTCCGCGGAGATACCCACGGAGCTGACGTCGAAATCTCCGGTCAAGTTGAGGTAGGCCAGCATCCCCAAGGCGTCGATCGCGTGGGCGAGCCCGGTAGGACCGCCCGGAAACGCGACCGAGGCGACGCCGTCGGTCGTCAACGGCTGGAACTCGACCGTCCCGAGGGCATAGGGGACGCCGTTGTACCACACCGTGACGTTCGACCGGGTCGAGAAGAGGCTCCCGTCGCTGTAGTGGACGTCCACCCGACCGCCGAGCACTCCTGAAGGGTAGGCCCAATCCTGGGCGAGGCTCATCGAATCGTTCGTCGTGGAGAGCGTGAAGTTCTCCGTGGAGGTGTTGAGGATCGAGACCTCCGTCGCGTTCAGCGGAACCGGGGTCGGCGTTCCGTTCGCGGTCTGGTTGTCCGCGTACAGCCCCGAGACGTTGCTGCCGAACAGCTCGACGTGCGCGCCCGCGGAGACCTGGATATCCGGGGCGAACGCGTCGTCCCCCAGGAGGACCTTCGGCTCGGAAACGTTCGCGATCGCGGGGTTCGGCTGGATCCTGGACCCGTTGAGGACGAGGACCGCCGAGCTCCCGTTGACCGTCACCCAACCGGGGAAGGCGAGCGTGGAGTTCCAGAGGGTCATCGTGCCGTTGAGGATCGAGAGGGGCAGCTTCGCGTAGCCGTCGACCTGGAGCACGTCGGTGGTGATCGTCGAGTTGTAGAGGTCGACCGTTCCCTGGTCGACGAAGTGGAAGACGTGCGAGAGCCGGGTCTGCGCGGTCCCGAAGGAGCCGATGAACTGGACGAACGACAACGTGGTGTTCCGGACGATCAGCGTGCCTCCCGCGTGGACGGTGATGTTGCCGCCCTGGTAGTACGTCTGATTGGCCGAGGTCGGCTGGATCGTGACGGTCTTGGTCGCGTTCACGACCAGGTCACCGTGCGTCGGGAAGCTCGCGGCCGGGAGGAGACCGTGGCTCCCGTGCGCGGCCGCCACCAGGGCGGACGACCTCAGGGGGGGCGCGGCCGAAACCGCCGCTCCCGAGTGGGCCGGTCCGGACGGGGCCAGACCGAGCGCGAGGACGCCGCCGGCCAAGAGAACGGCCACGGCCGCCAGCGCGACGATGCCGTTACGGGTCGTTCGGCGAAAGAGAAGTACCGAGCCTCCGGACGCGGAGGAGCGCCCGCGTGAGCCGCTCACGAGCCACGTGAGTCAGGGTTCCTCTATTTAAGAGGTTCTTCGATTTCTGGCACCTGCTCACCGTCAGTCCGCCGGTGCGGTCACGACGACCTTTCCGAACAGGTCGCCGCGCTCGAACCGGCGGAACGCTTCTTCGGCGCGCTCGAACGGGAGCTCGGCGTCAATCACGGGCCTCAAGCGGCCCGACGCGAGGTGGGAAAGCACTTCGTCGAACTCCCCGGCCGACGCCATCGTGCTCCCGCGGATCGAGGCCTGCCTCCAGAACAGCGTTCGCACGTCCAGCTCGACGAGCGGGCCGGCCGTCGCCCCGACCACGACGACCCGGCCCCCTCGAGCGAGGGCCCGGACGGAGCGCGGAAGCGTCGGGCTCCCGACGGAGTCGAAGACGACGTCGATCCCCTTCTTCTCGCTGTACTGCCACAGGACGCGGTCGAGGGGGTGCTCGCCGTCGAACACGAGGAACCCATCCGCCCCCAGGGCGAGGACCCGGTCCTTCTTCTCGGAGGAGCGCGACGCGACCACGACGTTCCCGCCGAGAAGCTTCGCGACCTGGACGGCCGCGGTGGCGACGCCTCCCCCCGCGCCTACGATCGCGACGCGGTCCCCGGGAACCACTCGGCCGACGGTCTTGAGGGCGCGCCACGCCGTCTCAAAGACGAGCGGCGCGGCCGCACCTTCCGCGAACGAGAGCCGAGCCGGGAGCGGGTGGACGTTCCTCCGCGGGACGACCGCGAGCCGGGTCGCCGTGCCCTGGATATGCTCTCCGAGGATCCGATAGTTCCGGCAGAGCGCCTCCTCGCCAGCGCGGCACGCCCCGCACGTGCCGTCCCAGATCCCGGGGTTCAGGAGGACGTTCGCTCCGACCCGGAGAGTCTCGTCCGGTTCCCCAAGACGGTCGACCTGCCCCGCGCCGTCCGATCCGAGGACGTGGGGGAGGGCCACCTCGACGCCCGGGATCCCCTCGAGGGTGAACCGGTCGAGGCGGTTGAACGCGGCTGCGCGAACCCGGATCCTGACCTCGCCCGGCCCCGGTTGCGGCTCGGGGACCTCGACGTATCGAAGCCGGTCGAGCCCGCCGTGCTCGGCGAACCCAAACCCCTGCACGCCCGCTCACCCCGAGCCGGTTCGGCGCCAGCGCGTTCCCTGCGCTCCGTCCTCGACCTCGATCCCCACGACCCGCAGCTCGTCGCGGATGCGGTCCGACTCCGCGAAGTCTCCGCGAGTGCGGGCGCGCGCTCGGACGGCGAGCACGACCTCGACCACGCTGCCCCACCCGCCCTCGCCGGCGGCCGTGCGGTCCTCGAAGAGCCCCAGCACCTCGCGGGCCCACGCGTAGGGTGCGCGAAGCCGCTCGAGGCCCGCGCCCGAAGTTGCCTCGAGCGCGGCGGAGGCCTCCGCGAGACGCCGCGTCCAGCCGAACAGGAGGGCGATCGCCTCGCGCGTGTTGAAGTCGTCGGCGAGCGTGTCGTCGAGCCGGTCGACCAGCGCCGTGGCCTCGTCACCGAGCGTTCCGGGGGGCTCCGCCCCGGGGCGGTCGTCGCCGTCGCGTTCGAGAATCTCGGAGATCCGGTCGAACGGCTGGCGGAGCCGGGCGTACGCCTCGCGCGCCTCCTCCAGGCTGCGGTCCGCGTCGAAGTCGAGCGGGCTCCGATAGTGGGCGTTCAGGTAGTAGAGCCTCAGCGGTCCCGGGCCGACGCGCTCGAGCGAGGCGTCCAGCGGCGCGACGTTGCCGAGCGACTTCGACATCTTCTCCCCCGAAAGGAGGAGGAGCCCGCAGTGCATCCAGTAGTTGGCGAGGGGAGCCTCGCCGGTCGCCGCCTCGGACTGGGCGATCTCCGCCTCGTGGTGGGGGAAGATGAGGTCGATCCCTGCGCCGTGGAGGTCGTAGCGCGGGCCGAGGAGCCGCCCGGTCATCGCGGTGTCCTCGATGTGCCAGCCCGGACGCCCGGGCCCCCACGGGCTCTCCCAGGACGGCTCGCCCGGGGTCGCGGCCTTCCAGAGGACGAAGTCCTCCGGGGCGCGTTTGCGCGCGTCCACCTCGACCCTCGCCCCGGGGCGCAATTCCCCGACCTTCTGGTGCGAGAGCTTGCCGTATCCGGGGAACTTGGCGACCTCGAAGTAGACCGAGCCGTCCGGGGCGCGGTAGGCGAACCCGCGGTCGACAAGGATCCGGATCTGGGCGACGATCTCGGGAAGGTAGTCCGTCGCGAACGGGTAGACGTTGACGGACCGCACGCCCAGACGCTCCATCGTGAGCGCGTAGGAGGCGAAATGGCGGTCGGCGAGCGCGAGCGCATCGACCCCTTCCTCGGCGGCGCGGGCGATGAGCTTGTCGTCGACGTTCGTGACGTTCTGAACGTAGAAGACCCGATACCCCCAGTGGCGGAGCGCGCGGGCGACGACGTCGAAGACGACGAACGTCCGACCGTGACCGACGTGCGCGGGGGCGTACGGGGTAAGGCCGCAGACGTAGAGCCCGACGCGAGGGGGAACGATCGGGGCGAAGAGACGCGCCTCGCGGGAGAGGGAGTCGTAGACGGTGACCCGTCGCACGACTACATCCCCCCGAGGGCGGAGCGGACGTCGTCGGCCAGGTCGGCCGGGTCCTCGATCCCGCACGAGAGCCTCAGGAGTCCGTCGGTCACGCCGTGGGCCTCCCGCTCGGCCCGGGGGACGCTCGCGTGCGTCATCGTCGCCGGGTGGTCGACCAGCGACTCGACCCCGCCCAGGCTCTCGGCGAGCGCGAAGACCTTGAGGCGCTTCAGGAACCGCCGGACGCCGCGGAGCCCGCCGGGGAGCTCGACCGAGACGATCCCGCCGTAGCCGGTCATCTGGCGGCGCGCGAGCGCGTGCTGCGGATGGGAGGCGAGCCCCGGGTAGAGGACGCGGAGCACCCGCCGGTCACGGGAGAGGACCTCGGCGACCGCGCGCGCGCCCGCCTCGTGGGCGCGCATCCGGAGCCCGAGCGTGTGCAGCCCGCGGAGGACGAGAAAGCAGTCGAACGGGCTCGGAACCGCCCCGACCGCGTTCTGGAGCCAGGCGAACTCGCTCGCCGCCCGCTTTTCCTTGAGCACGAGCGCGCCTCCGATGATGTCCGAATGGCCGCCGAGGTACTTCGTGGTCGAGTGGAGGACGATGTCGGCCCCGCTCTCGATCGGCCGCTGGTTTGCGGGCGTCGCGAACGTGTTGTCGACCGCGACGACCGCGCCGGCCGAGTGCGCCAGGCGTCCGACCGCCTTCAGGTCGGCCAGCTTGAGGAGGGGGTTGGTCGGCGACTCGACGTAGACGAGGTCCGCGGGCTCCTTCAGCGCGTCGGCGAGCGAGGCAAGCTCGCGCATGTCGACGTAGTCGACGCGCACTCCGAACTGCTTTCGGTGGTGCTCGAAGAGACGCCACGTTCCCCCGTAGAGGTCGTCGATCGCGACGATCCGGCTCGAGCTCGGGAACGCTTCCAAGAGGGTGACGAGCGCTCCGAGGCCGGAGGAGAAGGCGAGGCCCGCGCGGCCCGATTCAATCGCCGCCAGCGCCGACTCGAGGACCGACCGGGTCGGGTTCGCGGTCCGGCCGTAGACGAACCCCTTGTGCCGGTTGGGCGCGGACTGCTTGAACGTGCTCGAGAGGTAGATCGGCGGGTTGACCGCTCCGGTCAGGGGGTCGACCGGCTGACCGGCGTGGATAAGGCGAGTGTCAAACCTCACCGCGACCTCCCTCGGAGAGGAATCCGACGAGATCGTGTCGCGTCAGCACTCCGATCGCCACGCCGGTCTCCGGCTCCCGGACGAGCACCGCGCGCTCTTCGCGCAACCGGTTGAGAAGGTCCGCGACGGAGGCGTCGGCCGTGACCTCGGGGAACGGGGGCGCGAGCACGGCGGTCACGGTGCGGTCGAGGACGGTCGCGTCCTCGAGGCTCCGACGGAGGAGCTCGTCCTCCTGAACGCTGCCGGGGCACTCGGAGCCGGCGAGGACCGGCATCTGGGTGATCCCGTTCTCCCGGAGCCGCGCGAGGGCGTCGCGGACGACCGTGGTCCGGTCGACCGAGACGAGCGCGGGGGTACCCGATTTGGCCGCGAGGAGGCTCCGGGCCGTCGCTCCTGCCCCGAGGAAGCCCTTCTCCACCATCCAGTCGTCCGAGTAGAGCTTCGAAAGGTACCGGTCGCCCGAGTCGGGAAGGATCACGGCCACCGTCGCCCCGTCCGGCAGCGGACGCGCGGCCAGCCATTTGAGCGCGCCCACCACGGCCGAGCCCGAGGAGCCGCCGACGAACAGCCCCTCCTCGCGGGCGAGCCGGCGGGCCATGACGAACGATTCCCGGTCGTCCACCGTCACGACGTCATCGAAGTACCGGAAATCGATCGTCTTGGGTACCTTGTCCTCGCCGATCCCCTCGACGAGGTAGGGCACGGCCGCGGCCGGCTCGTGGGTCCGGAAGTACGGCTCCAGGACCGACCCCAACGGGTCGACCGCGACGACCTTCACGTCGGGCCGGTGCTCCTTCAGGTACCGCCCGACCCCGCTCATCGTGCCTCCCGTCCCGATCGTCCCGACCACCGCGCGGAGCTCCTTCCCGATCCCGTGGTCGATCTCCGGGCCGGTCGCCTCATAATGGGAGTCGGGGTTCGCGGAGTTCTCGTACTGGTTCGGGTAGTAGGCCCCCGGGATCTCGTTCGCGACCCTTTGGGCGACCGAGTAGTGGCTCATCGGGTGGTTCGGGGGGACCCCGCTCGGCGTCACGATCACCCGGGCGCCGTACGCCCGGAGAAGGCGGATCTTCTCCGTGCTCATCTTGTCCGGGATGACGAAGACGGTACGGTAGCCTCGGACCGCGCCGACGAGCGCGAGCCCGACGCCGGTGTTGCCGCTGGTCGCTTCGACGATCGTGCCGCCCGGCTTGAGACGGCCGTCGCGCTCCGCCGCAGCGATCATCCGGGACCCGATCCGGTCCTTCACGGAGCCGCCGGGGTTCAGGAACTCGAGCTTGGCGAGGAGGCGATACGGGGAGCCGGCAGCGACCCGCCGAAGCGGGACGACCGGAGTGTTCCCCACGAGGTCGAGGATGCTCTCGACGACCCGGGGCCCCGCGCTCACCGGCGGCACGAACCGGGTCCCCGAATTAACGGTTGTGCGGACGGGGAGACGCTCGAGCCCCGAGCGTGCCGCGTCAACCCGTTCCGTAAGCACCGGTTCGTTCCCATCCCACACATCCCTTAAGCCGACCTCCTAGCTCCTCTCGGCGGACGATGCTCGGCTCGCTGGAGACGGAGGTTCTCGCTACCGTCCGCGAGCTTCGCCAGGCCCCCGCGCGGGACGTGCGGCGGTCGCTGGAGAGCAGGGGCATCCGGGTCGCGTACACCACCGTCGCCACGATCCTCTCCCGCCTCTACGCGAAGGGCCTCGTGAGGCGGCGCCGCGAGACGTGCCGCGGCGGCGAACGCTACGTCTACCGTGCCGGCAACGTCGAGCAGAAATACCTCGTCAACCTGCTCCGTGGCGTCGTCGCGATGTTCGGGGCCGCCGGGGTCGTCCACCTCAACGAGGAGATCGCGAAGTTGAACCCGACGGAGGAACGCGAGCTGCGGCGGCGGCTCGGGCTCGACCGATTGCGCTGACCGAGAGCAATGAACGTTCCCGCCGGCACCTGGCTGTTCGTCCCCTTGCTGGTCGGTATCGTTGCGGGGGTCGGGCTCGCGTGGTCGTTCCGAAGCTCGGGTTCGGTCACGGTCCTACGACTGACCGCGCTCGTCCTGGGCGCTTGGTCGCTGGTCGCGACCACGGTCTTCGTCTGGGTCGTGGTGGGAGGGGGCGTGCGCGCGCTCGTCGTTCTCGTGCGTTCCCCGGGCGTCCTGTTCACACCGGGGACGTTCGGCATATGGGTCCTCGGAGGCCTCGGGGCGTTCCTGGTCTTCGCCACGGCGTTCGGGCTGTGCCAGGCGGTCGGACGTAGCCTTCTCCATCTGCTGCGGCCCCGCCCCCTCCCGTGGCCGAAGCGCCTTCCCGTGCCGTCGACCCCCACGCGACTTCTGGCGTTCGCCTCGGCGCGTCCCGACGCGTTCACGTTCACCCTCGTTCGCCCGTCCCTTCGGTCGGGCTGGCGCCGCGAGGAGGTGATCCTCGTCTCGGACGGGCTCGTGGCCAACCTCACCGCCAAGGAGTGGGAGGCGGTCGTGGCTCACGAGCTGGGGCACGTCCGCGAGCTGGACGGTCGCTACCTCACGTTCTTCCGGACGTTCGCCCGCATGATGCGATGGGACCCGATCCTCGCGCTGGTCGCTTCGTCGCTCACGCGGCGCGAGGAGTTCCGGGCGGACGCCGACGCCGTCGCGCTCACCGGTCGGCCCCGGGCGCTCGCGCGCGCGATCTACAAGGCAAGCCACCAGATCCCGTCGACCCCCGGTGCCCTCGCGGGTCTCCTCGGACCGGGAGGGCGTCGCGGGCGGCGGCAGGCCGTCGAGCGGATCCACCGGTTGATGGAGCTCGCGGAGAGCGGCGGTTACGATGACGACCCCGCCGGCTAGGTCCCGGCGGGGCGGTGCACGCCTTCTCGGCATCGCCCTCGGGCTCGCCCTCCTGGTGCCAGTCGTCGCGACGGACCCCGTGGCCGCGTCGGGGTACCCTCCGCTCCCCGTCGCGCTCGACTCGTCGTTCCTCACGAACCTCTCCGCTCCTTCCGTCGCACCGGGGGGGTCGTCCTCGATCGCCTTCAGTATCACCGACCCCGCGGCGACCGGCGCCAACTTGACGAACGTGGTGGTCTCGTTCTGGGTCTATGCGTTCAACGGGTTCCCGGGCAACGCGACCGCGGTGCTGCCGGTCGCGAACGCACCGGCCCTCGTCAACGCAACCGCATCCGGCAGCTTCGTGACGGTCGGATTCTCCTTTCTCATGAAAGGTTCCACGATGTCCGGCTCCGTGGGGTTCGTCACGTCGTCCGACACACCGGCCGGCACCTTCGCGATACGGACCGCGGTCAACTTCACTCGGAACGCGACCGACTATCGGCTCGAGTCGCGCGGTTGGTTCAACGCGAGCCAGTGGGCCAGCGGAACCGAGGCACCCAACGGGAGCGCGGTCCTGAACCTGACCGCCCTCGGGAACATCTCGGGCGTGGTGCCGGAGACCGCCGTCCTCGTCGCACCGTCCGGGTGGGACATCGCCCTCGCCGCCCTCCTGGTCGGCGGGTTCGTGCTCGTCGGAGCGGGCGCCTGGGTCTACTTCCGGCGGACGTCGGGCTCGAGGTCGGGCGCGGGGTAAGCGCTCGACGAGGAGAGCCACGCCCCGAGCGCCTTGGGGAACAGGCGGACGAGGGACGGGGACTCCGCGAGGAGCGCGCGGACGACGTGCGTCGGGAAGTCGATGTCTCCGAACGCTACGATCGTTCCGGCGAGCCGGCCATCCCGCAGGGCGTCCACGAGCACGTCGAGGTCCCGGTCCGAGAGCCGCGTGAAGACGCGGCGGACGTAGAGGGCGCGGCGGAACTCCTCGCCCAGCTCCGCGTCCCAGGCCGCCGCGTAGCGCGAGAGGCTCCGGGCGGAGAGGTCGTCCGTGCGGAGCGCGTCGGCCGCGACCTCCGCCGCGAGCTGGCCCCCCCGCATCCCGGTGTAGATCCCGCCCCCGCTGAGCGGCTTCACCTGGGCCGCAGCGTCCCCGACAAGTAAGACCCGGTCCCCGTAGATCCTTGGAACGGTCCCGATCGGGATCCCCGAGACGATGTAGGCGGTCGGGTTGGCGAGAGGCCGGCCGAACCGACGCTCGAGGTGCGCGAGGAGCCGACGGAAGTACTCCCGCGCGGGGGTCCCGTCGGCGTCCGCCGCAAGGCCGACGCGAGCGCCCCCGGCGCCGTCCGGGATCCACCACCCGAACAACCCGGGAGCGAACCGACGCCCGAGGTAGACCTCGACGGTCTCGGCATCGCCCGGACTCTCCGGATACTCCGCCTCGAACGCCGGTAGGATCTCGACCGGCCGGCGGAGACGGAACGCGCGCGCGACCGCGCTGGCCACCCCGTCGGCCCCGATGACGAGACGCGCCGTCACGTAGACCTTCCGGGCGTCCGGTCCCGTCAACTCGGCCGTCACGCGGCCGTCGGCCGACGGAACGACCCGGTCGAAACGGGTGCCGGTACGTACCTCGGCGCCGGCTTTCGCGGCGCGGTCGGCGAGGTGCACGTCGAGCGCGCCGCGGTCGATCACGTAGCCGCGGGGCTCGGAGGCCTTGAACGATATCGAGCGAAGGCCGGGCCCGAACACGGAGCCTCCATGGACCGCACGGCGGACGATCTCCGGGGAGCCGGCGAGGCGCAAGGCTCGCTCCGAAACGAGCCCGGCGCACTGGACCGGCCGACCGACCCGCCCGTGCTCCTCGACCATCAGGACCGAGCGGCCGGCCTCCGCGAGCGCGCGGGCCGCGGTCGACCCCGCCGGGCCGGCCCCGACCACGAGGACGTCGACCCTCTCCGGGTCAAGCGCCGCACCAGGGGCGGTCATCGACCCGCGCTCGGAGGCGGCCTCTCGCGCCAGGGGGTCGGTACGAGGTCGGTCCGCTGACGGGGCTCGACGGCCGACCGCTCGACGGTCACGGTGCGGCCCGAGGCGAGAGCGAGGCTGCCTGCCCACGCGATCATCGCGCCGTTGTCCACGCACAGCGCGGCGGGCGGCGCGAACATCTCGGCGCCCCGGCCCTCGGCCATCGTCCGAACCATCGTCCGAAGCCGTTCGTTGCACGCGACCCCCCCGCCGAGGACGACCGCCGACTTGCGGCGGTGCGCGAGCGCCCGCTCCGTGATCTCGGTGAGCATCGAGTAGGCCGTCGTCTCGACCGAATAGGCGAGGTCGGGACGCGCGGCGCCCTTGTCCCGGAGGGCGAGCGTGGCGGTCAGCATCCCCGAGAACGCGACGTCCATGCCGTGGACGGAGTACGGCAGCGCGAGGAGTTCCGAGCCGCGGCGCGCCTCCGCCTCGAGGGCGGGGCCGCCGGGAAACGTGCCGCCGAGTCCGATCCAGAGCTTGTCGAGAAAGTTGCCGATCCCGATGTCGAGCGTCTCCCCGAGGACCCGGTACCTCCCGCGGCCGTACGCGATCACTTGGGTGTTCCCGCCGCTCGCGTAGAGGAGCAGCGGGTCGTCGAGCCCGCTCAGGACCCGAGCGATCTCGACGTGCGCCACGCAGTGGTTCACAGGAACGAGGGGCCGATGCCAGGCGAGCGAGAGCATGCGGGCGACCGTCGCGCCCGCGCGGAGGCAAGGGCCGAGGCCGGGTCCCTGGGCGAAGGCGATCGCCTCGAGCTCCTTCGGCGTTACCCCGGCTTTCTCGAGCGCCTTCGCCACGAGGCCCGGAAGCACGTCCACGTGGTGGTTCGCCGCCTCCCGCGGATGGATGCCTCCGGAGGCGGGGCGGTACATGTCGGAGGCAAGGGCGAGCACCTTCGCCTCCCGGTCCACGACCCCGACCGACGCGGTGTGCGCCGTCGACTCCACGCCGAGGACGACCATCGACGGGTCGAGCGGAAGTGCGGTTATAAGCGAAGTCGCAGGAGGGCTCTTCCGGGAACGCGCCGGATCGACCGAGACCGCTCGCGCGGCCGAGAACGCTCCCATCGCGGGACGACGAGGACCCGCTCCCTCACCCGGAACGGACCGCGGGTGGAGTCGGACCAACGTGGAGCGTTGCGTGACGGCTCGGGTCGGGACTAATCCTCGGACGATTCGACGCGGAACGAAACGTGCGAGCCTCGTAGCGCCGCCTGGATCCGGTCGGCCAGCTCGAGCGTCTCGCGCACGGTGGCGGAGCGCCCCCAGTCGTAGACGAAATCGTAGCCGTCCGTCTCCGGACGGAACCCGAGGTTCTCGAGGATCTCCGCGATCTTCGAGTACGGAGACCCCTCGCTGTCGAGCTGGAGGAGGAGGAACGTTTGGGTCATCGTCGACCTTCGGGGGCGGTTCGCCCGGCTTGCCATCGGTCCGGGCGGCCTTAAGCTCTCGCGCGCGGGACCCCGTGCGACCCGCTCGGATCACTCACGCGGTCGCGCGTCCGGGTCGTCGGGACCCTGCGAAGCTTCCGCCTCTTCGGTCGTCAGCTCGACGCCGGACCGGTCCGGAAGCGCACGATGCGACGTCACGCGAACTGCGACCCCCCGAAGGAGACGCCCCATCTCGTGGGGGGCGAGCACGAGCCGACCTGAGGCGAGAAGCTCGTCGTTCCCATCCACGAGCAGGGCGCTCTGGCCCGGCACGAGCGACGGGTCGCAGGAGGCGACGAACTTCGAAAAGAGGCTCCGGCCCTCGCGGACGAACGGGACAGCGTCCTCGGCCACGACCACCCTAAGCCGCCCGGGGGGAAGGTGGGCATGGAGGAGGGCGGCGCCGCGGAACGTCGGTCGGGGAAGTCCGTCGTCGCCGATCACGAAGAACGGCGCGTCGGCGCTGAGGAGCTTTCGCAACCGGCCCGTCCGTCGCGATCGCTCGCCTCGAAGCTCCGGCCGGATCCGTGCGGCTGCGTCCCTTCCGTACTGCCAATCCAGGAGGGCGAAGATCTGTCGGTCGGTCCACTCCTCCGTCCAGTCGTGCTCGAGGTCGGCGTCGAGGTCCGTGCGGTCCGCGAGGTCGCTCGCGACCTCGGACGGGGACCGGTGGACCCGCGGCGACTCGAACTCCGCTAGGCCGAGGAACGGGCCCACGGGGTAGAGCTCCGTGAGCTCGAGCGGGATCGGCCCGAGCGAGGTGATCGCGTTCCACGCGAGGATGCGACCGGCGAGGTCCCGGGCCGGGATCCGGGAGAGGTACTCCGGTCGCAGGGCGACCGGCGGCATCTCCCGCGCGAGAGGGCGGTCGGCGACGAACGCATGCACGCGACCGACGAACCGGACGACCGAAGGCCGGTCCCGACTCTCCGCGCTCACCTCCCGGAACGCTCGTCGGCTCTCGGGTTCGGCCGGCCAGAACGTCTCGGGCCGCGAGGTCGCCCGCCGCAGCCCGGCGCGTAGGGCGGGGTGGCCCGCCGCTCGGCGTTCGACGAGTTCCCAGAGGGTTCCGTCCCGGATCGCTTGGCGAACGACGGCGACCTCCTCGAACGATACGAGCAGGTTGTGCAGCGCGAGGTGCGGCTCTCGCTCGCGCGGAGCGAGGGTGGCGAGAACGTCGAGCGGGGTCTTGGCGCAGAGCGTGCAACGGCAGATCGGCTCGCGCACGGTGTCGATCGAAACGGTCCCCTCGGGGAACAGCAGCTTCCCCCGGCGGGCGAACTTGTGGTAGGCGGACGAGTCGAACAGGTCGACCCCGTGGAGCGCGGCGAAGGCGAACGTCATCGGGTGCCCGGTGCCGAACAGGTGGACGGCGGCGCCGGGGTTCAGGGAGGGACGGACCGCGCTCAGGACGTCGGCGAGCTCGCGAAAGCGGTACTGCTCCATCAACGGGACGACGCCCCCGACGGCCAGCACGTCGCCGGCGTCGCTCACCGCCTCGGCGGCCCGGGCGCGAAGGTCGGGGAACGATCCACCCTGGACCGGCGTCGCGAGCAGGCCGCCGCGGGCCGTGCGGGCTGCACGGACCCGGTCGATCGTGACCTGAAGCGCTGCCTCGGCCTCCTCGTGCGTGGCGTCGGGCTCGGTGAAGACGTCGAGGACCGTGGCGATGTCGGAGCCGATCCGCTCCTGGAAATCCAGGATCTCCTTCGGTCCGACCTCGACCGACCCGTACGCGTGCTGCTGGAACGCCCCGGAGTCCGTCATCACCGCGCCGTCGAACCCGAGGAGCTTGTGGATGCCGTCTCGCTCCGCGACCTCGCGGAGCGGAGGGGTCCGCCACGCGATGTAGGCCGACGTGATCAATCCCCGAACCCCGAACTTTTCCCGGAGCTCGGCGGCCGGGCACGGCTGACGGCTCGGGTCGGGGTGGACCACGGGAAGCAGCGCCGGCGTGTCGATCCGGCCGTGGGGGGTCTCGAGCCGCCCGAGGCGGGCCAGCCCGTCGCGTTCCAAGAGCTCGAACCCCGCCATCTACCGCCCGACCCTTCCGTAGCGTTAACGATTCGGCTGGGAGCGCGGGGGGGTATCCGCGAACCCGTCCCGGATCCGCTCGAGCAAGCCGACGAGCATCCTCTGCGTCAGCTTCCCCGTGTTGGTGTTCTGAGGGCTTGGGTGATACGACCCCCAGAGCATCGGGCGGCCCTCGCCGAGGGGCGCGCAGGCGCCGTGAGCGAACGGCGTGGCGGGTCGAGGCACGTCGTAGACCTCGGCCGCAATCCCTCGAGCCGCCTCCCACGCAAATCCCCCCAGCGCCAGGATCGCTCGGGCGTTGGGGAGGAGTCGGAGCTCGCGCGCGAGGTACGGGGCGCAGTTCGCTCGTTCCGCCGGAAGGGGTTGGTTCCCGGGGGGGGCGCACCGAACCGCGGCCGTGAGGTAGAGGTCCCGGTACCGCAGACCGTCGCCCCGCCGAAGCGAGGTCGGCTGGTTCGCGAAGCCCGCCGAGTGGAACGCACGGACCAGGAACGCGGCCGACCGGTCCCCGGTGAACACGCGACCCGTGCGGTTCGACCCGTGGGCGGCGGGCGCGAGGCCGACGACGACCAACCGGGCCGCGGGGTCGCCGAAGCCCGGCACGCCGCGTCCCCAGTACTCCTCGTCGCGGAACTCGGCCTTCTTCTCTCGGGCGATCCGCTCGCGGTACCGAACCAGCCGAGGGCACCGTGCGCAGCCGACGACTTCGGTCCGGACCCGTTCGAGGGAATCGACCACGCCTCGGGAAGGTTCCGCCCTATATTCGGTGCGGCCCGCCGGGGACGAGCGTGGTGTGGTCACCGGGCGTGACCTACCCCTATAGAAGGGGCGAAGCATCTCCTCCTCGTGAGCGAGACACGGGCCCCGAAGGGACAGCGTACGCGGCTCGGCGCCGTGGAGGGGGACCTCCGCGTCGAGCCGAACGCCACCATCGAGGTGGACGGACGGACGGTCGTCTCGGGAAGCGCGAGGTTCGACGGTCGCTCGGAGGTCCTGGGGGACTTCGAGTGCGAGTCGTTCGACGCGGACGAGGCGGAGGTCACGATCCGCGGGGCGCTGGTCGTTCGCGCGGACCTGAAGGCCCGCGAGAGCCGGATCGAGATCGAAGGGTCGCTCTCGGCCCGCGACGTCGACGTCGACCGCTCGCTGAAGGTAGCAGGTCCGACGACCGCGCAGGAGATCGAGGTCGGAGGGGTCCTGGAAGGTGGCTCGACCCTCTCGGCCCGGGACGTCTCGGTCGGGGGGCGGTTCCGCCTCGCCGGGAAGCTGACCGCCCAGAAGGTGGAGGCGGGAGGTTCGGTCGACCTCGCCGACGTCGACCTGGACAGCCTCGAGGTCGGGGGGACGATCCGGGTCGCGGGAGGCGTGGTGCGCCGCTCCATCGAGGTCGGGGGCCGGTTCCAATCGGCCGCCGCGATCTCGTTCGGCTCGCTCGAGGTCGGCGGCCTGGCCCAGCTCCAGGGGGCGGGGAAGGGCGGTTCGATCGAGGTCGGCGGGATGCTCTCCGCCGGGCAGGACCTCACGTTCGATTCCCTCGAGGTCGGCGGCATCGGGACGATCGAGGGAAACGGAGAAGGGAACGACGTCGAGATCGGGGGCAAGTTTGACGTCCGCGGTTCGCTCACGCTGCGCGGCACCCTCGAGGTCGGCGGGATGATCGACGTCGGCGGGGCCCTCGTCGGAGCGGACGCCGAGATCGGCGGGAAGCTCAGGGCCCGCAGGGCGACGTTCTCCGGGTCGGCCGAGGTCGGGGGGGCGGTCCGGACCGCCGAAGGGCTCAAGGCGAGCCGCCTCCGGCTGGAGCGCAAGTCCCGCGCCGAGGGCCCCTTGATCGGTGGTTCGGTGAGGGTCGAGAGCCGCGCACGGGTCGAGGACGTCTTCGGGGACTCGGTCGAGCTCGGGGACCGGGCGGAGGCAAGGAACGTCTTCGCGCGGACCGTGAAGCTCGGCGACGGCGCGAGCGTCGAGTCGGTCACCTACACCGATTCGATCGAGCTCGGCCGGGATTGCCGTTGCCGCTCGCCCCCTAAGAAGGTCGATTCGCTGCCGAAGTTCCCGCTCTCGTAGGGACGCCCTCCCGATGATCGGAGACCGTCCGGAACGCTCGTCCAGTCCCCGGCGGCGGGAGATCACGGACCTCTACGCGACCGTTCTCGAGGTCGTGAAGCGCTACCGCGGGGTGGCCCGCATCACCCGCGTGTCGTACGGCGCCGGGATGCCGGTCGACCGGCTGCGGAATTTCGTCGATCGCCTTCTGGCGCTGGGCCTCCTCCGGTCGGAGGAGCTCGACGGTCGGCCCGTCTACGACGTCACCGCCCGGGGCCAGGAGTTCCTCGACACCTACTGGAAGATGCGGGGGTACGTCGAGGTGCTCGACCCGTCCCCCGAGGAACGGGGGCGCCGGCGCCACTAGCGCGTCGGTCGAGGTTCGCCCCGGAGGCGCCGGTCCCGCGGTTCGTCCCTCAGCTGTAGCGCGGCACCGCCGGGTCGACCGTCCGCGACCACGCGTCGATGCCTCCCTCAAGGTTCGAGACCGCGCGAAACCCGTGGGCCTCGAGGAACGCGGCGACCATCGCGGAGCGCGTGCCGGCGTGGCAGTACACTACGATCTCCCGATCGTTGGGGAGCTCCTGCGTGCGCTCGGGGACCTCCTGCATCGGGATGTGGATCGACGGCTCGATCGCGGCGAGGTCGCGCTCGTACGGCTCCCGGACGTCCAAGAGGACCAGCCGGTCGGGGGCCGTGCGCAGCCGCTCGGCCACGACTGTGGGAGAGAGCTCGGCGACCATCGCGGGGAGTCGAGGGTGTGCCGCCTTTACGGTTTCTCACCTCCCGTGTTCGCGCCCGGGCCGTTAAATGACGTGCGGTCCTCGTGCGGGCGATGCAGGTGCAAGACCCCGTCTGCAAGATGACGGTCGACTCGAACCGCGCCGCGGCGAAGGGTACGTACGACGGTCGGACGGTCTACTTCTGCTCCGTCGCGTGCCAGAAGACGTTCGAGAAGAGCGCCCCCCGTAGCGCGGCGTGAGCCGTCCCCGCCCCACTCCCGTAGCGCGAGGGTCCCGAATGGCGACCGACCCGGTCTGCGGGATGTTCGTGGACGAGACCACGAGCTCGCTTCGCCTGGTCCGGGAGAACCGGACCTACCACTTCTGCTCGGCCGGCTGCTTACGGACGTTCGCGAATCCCGAGGCCGAACGTCGGGAGCTGCGGGTGCGGCTCGCGATCGCCTGGCCCCTCTCGGTCGTGATCGTCGTCCTCACGTACGGACTGGCCACGCCTCCTGCCCTCTGGGCGTGCGCGGTCCTCGCCGCGATCGTCCAGTTCTATCCCGGGTCCGTGTTCTACGTCGGGGCCCGGGACGCGGTGCGGCAGCGAACGGGCAACATGGACTTCCTCATCGCTGTCGGGACGAGCGCCGCGTTCGCCTACAGCCTCGCGACCCTGGTCGTCCCGGGGCGCCTGCCACCGGGCGCCTACTTCGACGCCTCGGCCCTGATCGTCACGTTGATCCTGACGGGCAACTACCTGGAACGACTGACCCGGGCCAGGGCGGGATCCGCTCTCCTACGGCTGGGCGAGCTGCTCCCCTCGCAGGCCCGGGTCGTCCGGGACGGAGAGGAGCGGTCGATCGCGGTCAGCGAGGTCGTGCCCGGGGACCGGGTCCGTGTCGCTCCGGGCGGAAGGTTCCCCGCGGACGGGATCGTGCGCGCGGGGCGAACGTCCGTGGACGAATCGATCCTCACCGGGGAGCCGCTGCCCCTCGGGAGGCAGGCGGGCGACCGAGTCCTCGCGGGGTCGATGAACGTCGAGGGTGCCGTCGAGGTCGAAGCGACCGAGGCGGGTGAGGACACGTTCCTCGCCCAGGTCGGCCGGCTCCTCGCCGACGCCGAAGCCTCCCGGCTTCCGCTCCGGCGGACCGCGGACCGCATCGCTTCCGTGTTCGTGCCGGTCGTCCTCACGCTCGCGATCGCGGCTTCGCTCTTCTGGGGCGTCGCGGAGCACGCCGGGATCGCGGTCTCGGTCCTCGTGTTCGTCACCGTGGCGATCACCGCGTGCCCGTGCGCGTTCGGCATCGCCACGCCGGCGGCGATCCTCGTCGGCACCGGACGCGCCGCGGAGGAGGGCGTGCTGTTCCGGGGGGAGGATGCGATCGAGCGGACCGCCCGCGTCGACCTCGTGCTGACCGACAAGACCGGCACGCTCACCACGCTCACTCCCGAGGTGGCGTCGGTCGGGGCCGTCCCGCCGTTCTCCGTGGACGAGGTCGCGTCCGCGGCTTCGGGCCTCGAGACCGGGGCGGACCACCCGCTCGCGCGCTCGGTCGTGTCGTGGGCCCGCGGCCGAGGAGTCTCCCCGACCCGCTTCGACGAGGTCCAGGTGGACCCGGGCCGCGGCGTACGCGGCCGGTCGGGCTCCCGGCGGTTCGCGCTCGTCCGGGGGGATGCGGCCGAAGCCGAAGGGACCGACCTCACGCCGCTCCGCGACTGGATCCGCTTGGCCGAGGAGAACGGCGACTCGTGGTCGGTCCTCCTCGAGGACGCCCGGCCGCGGGGAATCCTCTCGTTCCGGGTGAACCTCGCCCCCGGCGTCCGGGAGGCGGTGACCGCCGTCAACTCGGCGGGAATCGAGGTCGGGATCGTCACCGGTGACAACGAGCGCGCGGCCCGCCGGGTCGCGGGGGAGCTCGGGGTCGGGCTCGTCCACGCCGGGGCCAGCCCCGCTCGCAAGGTGGAGATCGTCGAGGGCTACGGCCGCTCGGGGCGGTGCGTGGCGTTCGTCGGGGACGGGATCAACGACGCCGCGGCGCTCGCGGCCGCCGGGCTGGGGATCGCCATCGGAAGCGGCACCGACGTGGCCCGGGAGGCCGGCCAGGTCCTCCTCGTCCGTGCGGATTTCGCGGGCGTTCCGCGGGCGATCGAGCTCGCCCGCCGCACGGTCTCCCAGGTACGCTCGAACCTCCGCTGGGCGATCGGGTACAACTCCGTCCTCTTGCCGATAGCGGCCGGGGTCCTCGTACCGCTGTTCGGCATCGGGATGTACGCGTTCCTTCCCATCGCCGGAGCCGTCGCGATGGGTCTCTCCTCCACGACGGTCGTCCTCGCGTCGTTCTCGCTTCGTTGGGGCCCTGGCGGTCGACCCGCGCCGGCGGCCACACCGGTCTCCCGGGTGGCCACGCCGTCCTGATTCGCCGGATTCTGTCCCTCCCGCCCGTGGGCACCCGGTCACGCTTTAACCCCCGGGGTCCGGCGGAGGGCCGGAGGACACTACCGAACGATGGCCCCCAGCCTCGAGGCCCGGAGCCTCACCCGCCGGTTCGGGACGTTCACCGCGCTCGACCACCTTGATCTGAAGGTCGAGGGGTCGAAATGCGTCGGGTTCCTCGGACCGAACGGTGCGGGAAAGACGACCGCGCTCAAGATGTTCACCGACCTGATCTTCCCGACCGAGGGGGAGGCGTTCGTCAACGGCGTCTCGGTCCAAGCGAACCGCAAGTCGGCGCTCTCCAGCTGCGGGGTGCTGATCGAGACCCCGGAGATCTACGGCTCGCTCTCCCCGCGGGAGGCGCTCGAGATGGTCGGCGCCCTTAGGGGAATGGAGCGGTCCGAGGTCCGCGCCCGCACGGACGAGGTCCTCGCCGAGGTCCGGATGACCGAATGGGCGGACGAGAAGTTCGGCCGTTTCTCGAAAGGGATGAAGCAGCGCGTCAACATCGCCTCGACCCTCCTCCACGACCCGGAGGTCCTCCTCCTCGACGAGCCCAGCACGGGACTCGACCCCCGCGGGGTCGCCGAGGTCCGTGACATCATCCGCGGTCTGAAGCAGGGTCGCCGCCTCGTGTTCTTCTCGAGCCACATCCTGAGCGAGGTCGTGGACGTCTGCGACGAGGTCGCGCTCCTCAACCATGGGAAGCTGCTCTTCCACGACACGCTGGCGAACGTTACGGGACGGTTCACTTCCGGCGTGACGGAGGTCGACGTCGAGTTCCTTCAGCCCGTGCCCGACGACCTCGTGGCGCGGTCGATCCGGCCGATCCCTGGGGTCGAGTCCTGGGCGCGACAGGACGCCCAGCGTCTGACCCTGACGATCGCCGGCGGCCCCCCCGTCAAGTCCCGCGTTCTCGAGGGGCTCGTCGGCCTCAAGCTCGGGCTCGTGGCGTTCAAGGAGTCGAAGAACGCGCTCGAGGCGGTCTACCTGAGCCAGGTCACGGACGGTGAGTCGTGAGCGCCGCGACGCCCGCCCCTTCTCCGGGGCTCCCCGCCGGGTCGTCGTCGGCCTCGAGGCTGCCGGGGACGTGGGCCCAGGCCCTGCTCCTCTCTCGCTACCAGTTCCGCGACTACCTTCGGTCGCGTCGATTCATCCTGATGATGTCGATCGTCGGCGTGATCGGCGCCATCATCACCCTGGTGCTCTACCACTACAACGGGGCGGGCCTCTCGGGCAGTGCCGACGCGTTCTACGGATCGCTTTGGGGCGGAGGGGTCTACGTCGTCATCATCTTCTCGGGGATCATCTTCGGAGGCGACGCGATCGCCGGAGAGTTCCAGAACAAGACCGGCTACTTCCTGATGGGGTTGCCGATCCGTCGGACGAGCGTCTACGCCGGCAAGTTCCTCGCGGCGCTGGCGGCGTCGCTCGTCGCGACGGTGTTCTACCTTCTCATCCTCGTCGCGAACGGAGCGTACTACCTGGGGGCCGGTGCGGTGCCGCTGGCCCTCCTCGAGTCGTTCGGCATCATGCTGCTCTATCTCCTCGCGCTCCTCGGCGCGGTGTTTCTGTTCAGCTCGATGTTCAAGAACAGCCTCTACGCGGTGCTCGTCGTCGCCGTCCTGTTCCTTTTCGGGTTCATGATCATCGTCGCGCTCGTGGTCGGCCTCGTCAAGACCGAACCTTGGTTCATCATCGACTACGCCCGCGGCGTGATCTCCTATCCGTTCGACCCGGTCCTCCCGGCGCACGTCATGACCTCGAGGACGTTCGGAGGAGGGACGACCACCTCGTACAACCCCACGTATCCCGAAGGGTTCGCCATCATGATCGGCTACTTCCTGCTCACGGCGATCGCGGGGCTGGTCCTCTTCGAGAGGGAAGAGTTCACGTAGCGGGCTCGACCGGTTCCAAAGGGTTATCGACCCGAGGAAGGTCTCCGGCTCGCTCGATGGGGGACCAGGACCTCTCCACCGAACTCGCGGGCCAGGGATACCAGCTCACCGGTCGGCACAGCGCCGTCAAGCTCTGCTACTGGACGAAGGAATCACTCGTCCGGGGACGCGACTGCTACAAGGGCCGGTTCTACGGGATCGAGAGCCATCGTTGCCTCCAGATGTCCCCCGCGATCGACTCGTGCAACCTTCACTGCCGGTTCTGCTGGCGCAACCAAGGATGGGAGAACGACGGCGTCATGCCGGAGTACGACGACCCCGAGCTCCTCCTCGAGAGGTCGGTCGAGGCCCAGCGTCGGATCCTCTCCGGGTTCAAGGGCGACGCCCAGGTCCGGCTCGAACGATGGGAGGAGTCGCAGACCCCCCGCCACGTCGCGATCTCGCTCACCGGTGAACCGACCCTCTACCCCAAGCTCAACCGGTACCTCGAGCTCTGCCACGAGCGGGGGATCACCACGTTCCTCGTCACGAACGGGACGAACCCGGACGGCCTTCGGGCGCTCGACCCGCTTCCGACGCAGCTCTACGTCTCGGTGACCGCCCCGAACGAAGCGATCTTCCGCAGGCTGACCCTTCCCGGTCAGGACGACGCCTGGTCCCGCCTCCTCGAATCCCTCGAGATCGTCCGCGGGCTCTCCACCCGCAGGGTCGTCCGTCACACGCTCGTGCGGGGCTGGAACCTGGGGTGGGTCGGGGCGTACGCCGACCTCGATTCGATCGCCCGACCGGACTTCATCGAGCCGAAGGGCTACGTCTACATGGGAAAATCGCGCCAACGGCTCGGGCGCGACCACGTTCCCGAGCACGAGGAGATCCAGGGGTTCGCCCGGCGGCTCGCGGAGCGCACCTCGTACCGCGTCCTCGACGAATCCCCGGACTCGAAGGTGGTCCTCCTCGGCCGCACCGCCGAGGGCCGCTACCTTCCGGGACGCGAGCCGCGCGGAGAAGCCCCGCAACCGCTCCCGATGGTCGCGTAGCCGGGGGAGTGCTCGTCGAGCGGCCGGAAGAGGCCCGGGGCGGCTAGACGAGCCGCCAGTTGAGGATCTCGACGAAGATCCCCGCCGCGATGCCGAAGCCGAGGACGAGGAACGGGGGGAGCTTGAGCGACTTCGTCTCCTCCATGTCGTAGTACTGGATGAGACCGGCCGCGCTCGAGAAGCCGGAACGCTTGCCTTCGGGCATCGCACCGAAGAGCCGGACCCCGTTACATAACCCTTACCGGCCCAGCCCGCCCATATCGAGGATCGCGTCCTCGAGGCCCTCGCGGAACCGTTCCCCGAGGGCCCCGACCGCCATCCCCGCGCCTCCGGCGAACATCCGCTCGAGGAACGGACGCGGAGGGACGACGCGGACCGTCTTCCGGACGGGAACTCCGGTGAGCCGCGCGAGCTCCTCGAGCGCGGACTCGCGGTCCCCGAGCGCATCCACGAGCCCAAGACCGAGGGCCTTGGCGCCCGTCCAGACCTCGCCGGTCGCCAGGGTCCGGATCTCCTCCGCCGGTCGGTGGCGCTCGCTCGCGACCAGCTGGACGAACCGTCCGTACTCCTCCTCGACCAGGGCCTGCACCTTCCCCCGCTCGACGTCCGAGAGCGGCCGGTACCCCTGGAACGCGTCCTTGTGGACCCCGCCGTGCAGGAGCTCGACCGAGATCCCGAGACGTCGGACCAGCTCGCGGACTGCGATGTGCGGGACGATGACCCCGATCGAACCGACGAGGGAGTCGGGGTAGGCGAAGACGCGGCGGGCGCCCAGGGCCGCAAGGTAGGCGCCCGACGCTCCGACCGACCCGATCGAGGCGAACACCGGCTTCGTCGCATTGAGCCGCTTCACGGCGAGGTAGAGGTCGGTCGAAGCGACCCCTTCCCCCCCGGCGCTCGAGATGTCGAGGAGGACGCCCTTCACCCGTCGTCGGGTCCTCAGGGCCTTCAAGAGGCGCACGTACGGGTCGACCGAGCGCTCTCGGATCGTCCCGCGGAACGGCACCATGGCTAGGAGCTCGCGCACGTCGTGCCTCGGCACCGCCCAGCCGCGGACGGGTTATAATCTCGGCCCGGCCCTTCGTGACGGACGTTTGAATAGGGGCTCGGACAACTCGTCCGCGTGCGGATACGGATCCGCCCTCGACTTCCGGTCCTGGCCCTCCTCCTGCTCGCGCCATCGATCCCCGAGCTCCTGACGGGGTCCACTCCGATCACCCCGCTGTTCGTCAACCCTCCCGCGTTCGCGGTGTCGTTCCTGTTCGACATCGGGCTCTACGGCACCGGCGCCCTCCTGATCCGGGAGTTCGCGGCCCACTACCGAAAGGGGTGGGGGTCGATCCTACTCCTCGGGGCGGCGTACGGCATCGCCGAGGAAGGGTTCGCCGTCCACACGTTCTTCGAGACCCGGGGCCCTCCCGTCGGGGTCCTCGCGTCGTACGGCCACGCGTTCGGGGTGAACTGGCTCTGGGCGCTCGGACTGACTGTGTTCCACGCGACGTACTCCATCGCCCTCCCAATCCTTCTGACCCAGCTCGTCTTCCCCGACGTAAAGGAGGCTCGCTGGTTCGACCGGGGTGCGATCGGTCTCCTCGCCGCGGTCTACCTCGCGGTGGTGGCGACGTTCGCCTTCACGACGGCCAACGCGCCTTCGCCTCCAGTGTTGGTGCTCTTCCTCGCGGTCGTGGGCGTCCTGGTCGTGGTCGCGTGGAAGGTGCCCGGGGATCTCTTGCGCGTACGTCCGGGCCCGCGCCGGATCGGCCGTCTGGGTCTCGCGCTCGCCGGTAGCCTCGAGTGGGACGCGTGGATCGGGGTGCTGATCGTCTCCTCCGTCCAACGGGTCCCGGCGGTCGCAGCCGCGGGCCTCGTCTTCGCCGCCAACGCCGGGGCGCTCGCGATCGTTCTGGGGAGAGTGGGGGTCGAGGGCCTCGACCGGTCGAAGCTCTACTTCGCCACCGGAATGCTGGTGCCCTTGTTCCTCTGGGACGGAGTGGTGGAGTTCTCCGTGCCGGGGATCCTCGTCGTCTCGGCGGTGTTCGCGTACTTCCTGTACGCGCTGTCGAAGAGGCTCGACCGGCGCGACGGGGCGCGTAGCGCGATCGTCCCGCGCGAGCGGCGCCCCGCTCCGTAGCCCCGTGACGCGGGGTTAGTCGCGGAGAGCGAAGAACCGGTGGACCCGGTCGATCGTTCGCTCCCCCTTCTCGTGACGCTCGAGGCACGCCGCGCGGTCGGCGGGAACCGATCGGCTGAGGTTCGCGGGCTCCATCGGTAGTCGCAGCGCGAGACCGTTCATCGTACCCGGAAGCGAGCGCGTGACCATGGACCGGGCGCACGCGCGGCGCACACCGCCGGTAACCACCCGCCGAGAGCCTCCTCACCCCCGACAACGTCTTTCCCTCACGACCGGGTCGCTTCGCGTGCCGTCGGCGCGGCCTCCGCTCGAGCTCGAGCGTCCCCCCAACGACTTCGATGAACTCGTGGAATGGTTCGACCGGATCTCGAAGGCGTTGGTGCTCCTCGAGGAGATTCCGCTTCCCGCGGTCCGGCGGGCGGTGTCGGCGATCGCCGACGGAGTGACCTCCCACTGCGAGAGCCGCCGCGACCCGGACCTCCGTCGATCTCAGGGCGGCCCCGACGCCGCCCGGCACTCCCACGTCCTGCGAGCGGACCACGATCGATTCGCCACCTCGGTCCAGCAGCTCTGGTGGTTCTACGGGGTCGTCGAACGGGAGGATCACGGTGGCAATCGCCAGGCGTTGGGGCAGTACGGCCGCCTCCTGTCCGAAGCGCTTCGCCAGCATCGGGTGGAGGAGCGCCCGGGCCCCGGGTTCGGGCGGCGCGGGGACTCGCGGACGATCGACCCGCCGGCCCGAGAGTAACCATAAGTACGGGCGCCGCGAGGCGCCCGGAGAGCGATGGCGGCGAAGGCGGGAGAGGCGATCTGGGTCGAGAAGTACCGACCCGCCTCCCTCGAGGAGATGGTCGGCCAGGAGGCGATCGTCCCGCTCCTCCGCTCCTACGCGGCGAAGCGCTCGATGCCCCATCTCCTGTTCGCCGGCCCTCCGGGCACGGGCAAGACGACCGCTGCGCTCGCGCTCGCACGCGACCTCTTCGGCGCGGAGTGGCGCCAGAACCTCCTCGAGCTCAACAGCTCGGACGAGCGCGGCATCGATACCGTCCGCACGACGATCAAGCAGTACGCTCGGACCGCTCCCCTCGGGAACGTCGGGTTCAAGCTCCTGTTCCTGGACGAGGCGGACAACCTGACCTCCGAGGCCCAGGCGGCGCTCCGCCGGCTGATGGAGCGCTACTCGGGCTCGTGCCGGTTCATTCTCTCGTGCAACTACTCGTCGAGGATCATCGACCCGATCCAGTCGCGATGCGCCGTGTTCCGGTTCCGGTCGTACCCTCCCGAAGCGGTCCGCTCGCAGCTCGAGCGGGTGGCCAAGGCCGAGGGGAGGACCGTGACGGCCGACGCGATGGAGACGATCGTCGCGGCCGCCGCGGGCGATCTCCGCCGCGCCACGAACCTCCTCCAGCTCGCGGCGACCCATTCCGACGCGGTGACCGCCGAGACGGTCAAGGAGTATGCGACCGTTCCGCTGCGCCGGGAGGTCGAGGCGATGCTCGGCGCGGCGCTTCGGGACAACTTCGCCGAGGCCCGGAGGCTCCTCTACCGGATCATCACCGAGCGCGGGGCGTCGGGGGAGGAGATCCTGAGGGCGATCCACAGCTATCTTCCCGACATCGGCGACGCGATCCTCCCGCCCCGCGACAAGGTGCGGCTCATCGAGTTCCTGGGCGAGGTCGACTTCCGCCTCGCGCAGGGCGCCTCGGACCGGGTCCAGCTCGAGGCGGTCCTCGCGCACGTCGCGGCCGGAAGCTCGGCGAGGCACTAGGCGATGGCGCGCCAGCGGGACGTCGGAGGAAAGCCTCCTCTTAGACGCCGTGCCGTCGCGGTCGGCGAGCTGAAGGTCTCCGCCCCGACCCGCCGCGCGATCCGGTCGCGGTCGGTCGAGAAGGGCGACCCGTTCGCGGCCGGCGAGCTCGCGGGCCTTCTCGCGATGAAGAGGACCCCCGAGCTGATCCCGCACTGCCATGCCGTCGCGTTGACGAACAGCCGCGTCGACCTCACGGTCGGCGCCTCGGGCGTCCGGGTCCGGGCGGAGGCGGAGGCGGTCGACCGCACGGGCGTGGAGATGGAGGCGCTCGTCGGAGCGAGCGTCGCGCTCCTCACGGTCTGGGATATGGTGAAGTACCTCGAGAAGGATGCCCGGGGGCGCTACCCGTCGACGTCGCTCGGTCCGGTTCGCGTGCTCTCGAAGACGAAGGTCCCGGTGGAACCCCTATGACCCCTCCCGAGCCCCACCCCGACCCGACCTCCCGCCACCACCTGGGGGGAGATCGGTCGCTCGGGTTCGCGATCCTGTCCGTCTCCGACACCCACACCGAAGCGGACGACCCGTCCGGTCATCTCGTGCGGGACCTCGTGAAGGCGGCCGGCCACACCGTCCGGCACTACGCGCTCGTCGCCAACTCGATCGCGGACGTCCGAGAGCGTCTCGACCCCTGGCTCGCGGAGGTCGGGGTCGAGGCCGTCGCGACGGTCGGTGGAACCGGCGTGAGCTCGCGGGATCTGACGGTGAACGCGCTCGAAGCGATGGGCGGGAAGCGGATCGACGGGTTCGGAGAGGTCTACCGGTCGCTGAGCTTCGGTGAGGTCGGGGCCCTCGCGATGATCAGCCGCGCGGGTCTCTACATACTCCATGGAAAGCCGGTGTTCGCGCTCCCGGGGAGCGAGCGGGGCGTTCGCCTCGCGACCGAGCGGCTGATCCTCCCGGCGTGCATCCACCTGGTCGAAGAGCTCGAGCGCTAGTACCGGGACCGGACTCCCAGCGCCCCGAGCGGGGGAGGGCCCGAGTCGAGGACCTGGGGAGGGAGCCCCTGGAGCCGGCAGAAGTCGGCCCACGCCGTTGTCGCGTCCACGTGGTGGGCGAGGAGGATCCCGCGGTCCGAGAGGGCGTCCCACGCCGCGCGCATCTCGAACCGCGCCCTCGCGGGGTCGGGCCCGTTGTCGTAGAAGAACAGGTCGACTCGGTGCGTGGACGAGAGGATCTCCCGAAGGCGGTCTTCGGTGTTCCCCAAGGCGAGCGTCCAGCGGGTTCGCAGGCTCGGAGGAACGAACTGTCCGACGGAGACGTTCTGGACGGCCGACGCGCGGTGCGAGGTCGGCCCCGGCCCGAGCGAGACGAGCTCGCCGAGGCCGTTCGCGTCCAGGGCGGCGAGCAGCCATGCGGTCGAGTACCCCGGTCGAACCCCGGTCTCGATCACTCGCTCCGGGCGAGCGGCCCGAACGAGGAGGTAGAGGAGCGCGCCCTGCGGCAGCTCGTGGGTGAACGCAATCCCCGCCCCGCGCTGGAGCAGGACGTCGGGAAGGCCGCTCTCCTTGAGCTCCCGCCGGTATCGCTGGAGGTCGGGGACCGGCACGCCGGCGAGCGCGGCGAGCCGGTCGAGCGACGCCTGACGGTAGAACAGCATCCGCTGCCGCGCCGCCTTGCGGGCGGCCGGTGAGAGGATCGACGGGCGCAGCGCCGAGCGGTCGAACGGAGAGGCGGCGGCGGCGAGGGACGGTCGGGCGATCGACAGCGACGGATCCGATCGGTGTTCAGGTCGTGGAGAACTCACGAGAAACCGATAGCACGCCCGTTAAAAGACCCTTGGAGGGGGGCGGGGTTTCGACGCGGTGGGGCGGCCCCGGTCGGCTCGGGCGGAGGCCGGGTTTCCCACGAACGAACGCAATCGCCCTCGAGTGAAGGCGGCGCCAGAGGAGACTTTAATATCGGTGCCGTCTCGATTGGTAAGGTGCAGACTCATGGCGGTTCAGGAGATCGGCGGCCCGGGATTCGATAAGTTCGCTCAGGGAAACCCCGCGGCGGTGGTCGACGTGTGGGCCCCTTGGTGCGGTCCGTGCCGGGTCGTCTCCCCCATCGTGGACCGGCTCAGCGAGAAGTACAACGGGAAGGTCGCGTTCGCCAAGATGAACTCGGACGACAACGGCGAGAAGGCCGGCGCGCTCGGGATCATGAGCATCCCGACCCTCCTATTCTACAAGCAAGGCAAGCTCGTCGACCGGATCGTGGGCGCGTACCCCGAGGAAGTCATCGACGAGCACATCCGCCGGCTCCTCTGACTCCCCCGCCCGAGGCACGGGCGCGTCCGGTCCGACGCGCGACCTCGATGGAGCGGCCGGGAGCACGGCCCCGGTGATTTCACCGCCGCGACGGGGGTCGTCGCGTGAGCGCCGTTCCGGCCCAACAGCAACTGGCCCGCTACTCGTTCCAGCGCAAGCTCGACGAGATCGGGGCCTGCAAGGGGCGCGCGACCGAGCTCATCAGCCTCTACGTTTCGCCCGGCAAGCAGGTCTCGGACGTGATGGCGTACCTCAGGAACGAGTACGCCCAGAGCTCCAACATCAAGAGCCGGACGACCCGCAAGAACGTGATGTGGGCGATCGAGTCGCTGATGGGCCGGGTCCGGTCGTTCAAGGAGGTCCCGCCGCACGGGGTCGCGTTCTTCGTCGGCAACAAGGCGGTCGGCGCCGACAAGTCGGAGCCGGTGACGTTCATCGTCGAGCCCCCCGAGCCGCTCAACACCTACCTCTACCGGTGCGACTCCGGGTTCTTCCTCGACCCGCTCCTCTCGATGGTCCACGAGCCCGACCTCTGGGGGCTCGTCGTCCTCGACCGCGCCGAGGCGACGTTCGGGCTCCTCCGAGGAAAGCGCGTGGAGCCCCTGAGGAACCGCCAGTCGCTCGTCCCTAGCAAGCACGGGCGCGGGGGCCAGTCGCAGCACCGGTTCGAGCGGCTGATCGAGCATGCGGCGCACGAGTTCTTCGTGAAGGTCGCCGAGATCGCCGCGGAGTTGTTCCTCCCGAGAAAGGAGGAGCTCAAGGGGATCCTGTTGGGGGGGCCGGGGGCGACCAAGGAGTTCTTCTTCAAGGAGGCGTTCCTCCAGTACGAGCTCCAGCAGAAGGTCGTCACCCCGCTCTTCGACACGGGCTACACGGACGAGTACGGCCTTCGCGAGCTGGTCGAGAAGGCGACCCAGACGCTCCACGGACTCGAGCTCACCGAGGAGAAGCGGATCGTCCAGCGGCTCCTCCGCGAGATCCGCAAGGCCGAGACCGGCCTCGCGGCGTACGGCGAGCGCGACGTCGCCCACGCGCTCGAGCTCGGCGCGGTGGAGACGCTCCTCATCTCCGAGGGGCTGAGGCGTCGACGGATCACGTTCCGCTGCGCGTCGTGCCAGAAGGAGTTCGTTCGGTCCCTCCCGGACGGGGAGGTCGACGCGGTCCTCGGTGGACCGTGCCCGAACTGCGGCGCCTCGTCGCTGAACGAGGCGGCGTCCGAGGACTACGTCGAGGGGCTGTTCCGCCGGGCGGCCGAGTCCGGAGCGACGGCGAGGCTCGTCTCGACCGAGAGCGAGGAAGGGGAGATGCTCGCGAAGGCGTTCCAGGGCGTCGCGGCCATCCTACGCTATCCCGTCGCGTCGCCCTCCGCGGCGCCGCCCCGGCCACAGCCCTCAAGCGCCCTCGAGCTCTGAACGAGGCGCACGCATGAACCCGGACACGGAACCGGCGACCCTCCCGCCTCCTCCGCCAGCGCCTCCTCCTCCCGCGCCCCCGGCTGCGGACGATACCCCCGTGCGTTCCCTTCTCCGCCTCGCCCGGTCGCTCGCGTTCCTCGCCACGCTGATCGCGGCCCTCTTCTTCCTGATCCTTCTCGCCCTAGGGATCATCGAGGTCGCACTGGGCGGGTCTCCCGCGTCGCTGCTCGCCTCGATCTACTGCCTCATCGCGGCGGCCGTGAACTACCTCGCGTGGCGAGAGATCCCCACGCTGGAGACCCTCGCCGCTCAGGGGAAGTACGGCCTCCTGAAGGACCGGTTGCTCGTCTGGATCGTCCTCGGGCTGCTCTTCTTCGTCGTGGTGGGGATCGTCCTCGCGATCGCCTGGGCGAAAATCGACCTCGCCCGCGCTCCGTCCTCCCCCGCTCCGGCCGCGTCGCCCCCCGTCTGCCTACGGTGCGGCGAGCGGACCACCCTGATCCCGGAGTACGGCCGATACTACTGCTACCGCTGCTCCGCCTATCTGTGGTGACGCGCTCGAGAAGCGCGCCGGCCGATCACCAGAGGTGGCCGAGAGGGTCGTCGTCTTCCGCGGGGGGTTTCGCGGGGGGACGGCCGGGAATCGGACCGGCGCGCGGTGGCGCTCCGGAGGTCTGTCCGGGGGGGTAGAGGGAAGCGTTCGGGTACGTCGGAGGCGGGAGGCGCCGGCGGGTCACGACCGCCGCGGCGACGAGGGCGACCGCGCCCGCGCCGACGGCGGCGACGAGGAGGAAGACGAGAGGACCGCGAGGAAGCCCCGCGGTAGGGCACCCGATCCCGTTCGCGAGGCATCCCTGGTTGGTCTCCGCCTGTTGGGGCGACTCCGGTACGCCCTGGACGAACTGGGAACCGCCGGCGTCCGCCGGGGCCATCGACACGGCGGGGGACGACGCGACGGCCGGCAGGAGCGCGTGGGACGTCGCGATGTTGGTCGACGTCGAGCTCCACCCGATCCCCGAAGCCTCGAACCCCAGGTGGCCGCCCACGAACCCGTGGGCGGCGACGTCCGCGGTCGGGGACGTGGTCGTCGCGTTGCCCGACTCGTTGGCGGACCACGGCCGGCCCGGACCGAACAGGATCGAGCTCGCCGGCACGAGGAGAAACCCTTCCCGAAGGGCGAACGGTCCGGTCTCGGTGTAGTTCACCTGGGCGTAGTCGTGGTC
>Ga0187815_10000016_pt1 | contig 77487 bp, 70 predicted proteins | sample NC_S_5_FD_132962 | JGI IMG/M metagenome (GOLD analysis project Ga0187815, IMG submission 132962) | Wetland sediment microbial communities from Neuse River Estuary, North Carolina, USA - ASW-S_5 | ecosystem: Environmental > Aquatic > Freshwater > Wetlands > Sediment | place: USA: North Carolina... | reverse complement strand
GCGGTGCCGGAGAGGGCTGCGTCACGCCGTCGAGGGAGGTGAAAGCATCGCGCGCACGATTTTGCGGATGCTGTGGTGCCTCATCGATCGACAGCACCGGGCTGACGCAGGCATTCGTTCCATCCAGAATACTCCGCCATTCGTCCCGCGTTCGGCCCCGGAACACAGCCTCCAATCGGCCTCTCAGCTCCGGCCACGATGCCGAATCAAACTGCCGCTGGAATTCCGGATCGTCGATACCGCAGCGTTGAAGCAACTCAGTGTAGAATTCCCGCTCCAAGGCACCGACTGCGATCCATTCGCCGTCAGCGCACTCATAGACGCCGTAGAAGTGTGCACCTCCATCGAGAATATTGTGGCCCCGCGCATTGGGCATCAGACCCGCGGCCCGAAGTCCGTAGATGGCCGCCATGAGAACGGCCGATCCCTCGCTCATCGCGGCGTCCACTACCTCGCCTTGACCTGAACTCGTGGCTTCGAGCAGCGCGCTGACAATGCCGAAGGCCAGCATCAGGCCACCCGCATAGTCGCCGATGAGATTGAGTGGAATGGCGGGCGGTCCGCCATTGGTCCCGATGCTGTGCAGGACGCCGGAGAGAGAGATGTAGTTGATGTCGTGACCTGCGGCGTCGGCCAGGGGACCGCTCTGGCCCCATCCCGTCATGCGGCCATAGACGAGACGCGGATTGATCGTACGACAGGGATCGGGTCCAAGGCCGAGGCGCTCCATTACGCCAGGCCGATATCCTTCGATCAACGCGTCGGCCTGCTTCAAAAGATCAAGCGCAAGCGACCGGTCACCGTCCTGCTTGAGATCCAATCGGACTGCGCGTTTGCCGCGGTTGACCACGTCGAACCGCGTGTCGAGGATCGGCACGACCTGTTTAGTCCCCGATGGTGCCGGCGCCTCGATGCGCACCACGTCGGCGCCAAGATCGGCCAGCAGCATGCCGCAATATGGCGCCGGACCGATCCCGGCGAATTCGACGATGCGGCGTCCCGCGAGTGGGCCCCCAGTCATGTTTCTTCCCAAGAATGTCAGGTTATCCTGACATTATTTCGGTGCGAGTCAAGCCTGTTTTGTGCCTGCGGCCGGCGGCCCCGGCACGCAGGTCAAGGCATCCGTCCCGAAACGGTCACCATGGCAAGGCGAGAAGACGTTTTAATTCCGCGACGTTTGTCTCACCGATACGCTCCGCGAGTTCACGCTCCATCTCGCGGTCGACGATAAGAACTTTGCGCGACATGCGCTTGCCAGCTTGGGTAAAGCGAACGATGCGGATGCGCTTGTTGTCCGGATGCTCCGCAAGCTCGATCAAACCAAGCTCGGACGCAGCGAGAACCGTTTCATGCAAGGCTTGGCGGCTGATCGCAAGCCGACGAGCCAATTCAGAAACACTCATGGACGCCCTGGCGATCTGAACGAAGAGGCGCGCCATCGCTGGAGTGACGGCACCGTAGCCGTGCTCGGCAGCCTTAGCCACGGTCCGGTCGTAGAGCCATTCATCTTTTTCCATCAACAGAACGCGTAGTGTCGGCCCACGCGACGCTTTGCGTCGCTGGGAGTCCTTCGTCTCTCGTTTGGAGGCGCTTCGAACCCGCACTTGGACTCCATCTGTATTTCGACGCTTGTCGTAAAATCGATAGTCAAATACATTTCGTCCGACAAGGGACGGACAGCCTCAACAGTCGGGGATTTTCCCACGCCAGCTTGCGTGGAGCGACGCGCGATGCCAATCGCACTGCGCGACGTCGATCTTCGAGATGAAGGGGCTGGGTCAGACCGACCGAGCTGTGCCAACCCGCAAGTAATATATATGATCTTCCGCGACCACTAACGCGTTCAGCGAACGGCGCGCGAGGCGCCACACACCGACGCCTCAGGGGGCGCGACCTCTATGCGCCGGTCGAAATCGGCTCCACGTGAGTAGACTTCGCGGTCCAGATCGGTCTTGTGCAGAAGATGCTGCGGTGACCCGACGTTCAGTTTGGCTGCTGCTCCAAAACCCTCCTCATCTTTAGCACGGCCTCGGCAATTTCCTCCTCGGAGAACGCGCCAAAGCCCAGCAAAAGTCCGGGGGGCATTTTGTGGTCGATGCAGTAGCGCGAGAGGTGGCTTAGCTCCAGTCCTTCTCGCAATCCTGCTTTGTACACTGATCGGTCATCGACACCGTCATTCAACCAGGCGATTGTCTGCAAGCCGGAATCGGCTGCTTCGACCTGTAACATGCCCGCGAGTTCGCGTTTCGCGTGATGGAGCAGCGCTTCCATGCGGGCCTTGTATAGCCTGCGCATCCGCCGGATGTGGCGGCCAAGATGCCCTTCGCTGATGAAACGCGCCAACACCCTCTGCTCGATGGCATTGCCGTGGCGACCGGACAAAGCGCGCGCGGCGATCAACGGGTCAACGAGCTCCGACGGGGCGACGATAAAACCGACCCGCAGGGCGGGAAACAAGACCTTGCTGAAAGTGCCGACATAGATGACGTTGCCTCCGCTATCGAGCCCCTGCAGCGAGGGTATCGGCTTGCCCCAGTATCGATACTCGCTGTCGTAGTCGTCCTCTATGATCCATGCGCCCGTTTGGCTCGCCCATTTGATCAGCGCCAGCCGGCGCTGCAGCGACATAATGGAGCCGAGGGGATACTGCTTCGAGGGGCAAATCACGGCCAGGCTTGCATTCGGCGCGAGGCGGCGCCCCTCTGCAACGTTTAGCCCCTCGGAATCGACGAATACCGGCACAGGTTCGAGCCCGGCCCCGCGCAGAACCGACAACGAACCGAGAAAGCACGGGTCTTCGATCCAGGCCTGCGCACCGGGATGCGCGATCACCCGCAGAAGCAGGTCCATCGCATGCAACGCCCCGGCCGTAACGATCACTTGGTCCGGCGAACAACGCACGCCGCGAGAGAGCGAGATGTGCTCGACGATCGCCTGCCGAAGTTGCAATTCGCCGATAGCATCGGTCTCGCCCATCAGGCGCGCATGCGAGCGGTAACGGGCGGCGTCGCGCAGAACCTGCATGTGCACGCGAAGCCAGGGACGCAGATCTTCGGGGTCGAGGGACGGTATGTTGGTCCGGAACGGCCGCACCGGGATCGCAGTCCGGAATTGCGGGTGTACGAAGGCGAAATCCTGGTTGAGGCGCGCCGGTTTGGTGCCCTGTTCGGACCGAAGGCCGTCCCTTGGTTTTTTCCTTCCTGAAGTCTGGCTTGGCAGGATCGACGCAACGAAATGTCCCGATCCGTGGCGAGATTCGACACAGCCTTCGGCCAGTAATTGTTCGTAGGCCTGGATGACCGTGTTCCGTGCGATTCCTAGTCGCGCCGCCATGACTCGAACGGACGGCAGGCGCTGACCGGCGGTCATCTCGCCGGAAATAATCGCGCTCCGCAACTGCCGATAGAGCTGAAGGTACAACGGCGCGTCGCCGCGAGAGGCCGTACGGGGTTTTGGAAGCTCCGCGGCAGTTTGACGGTCTGACAAAGTGTACCCATCGTTTCATTGAAAAGTGCAACTTGTCACCAGAACGATTTGCCGTCTAGCGTCGGTGCAAATAAAACGAAATGGAAAAGGATTGATGGAAAAGCTCATCACATTGGTCATTGCCGCGTTTGTGGGCATGGCTTCCCTGGCGTCGGCGGAGGAGCCACGACGCGGAGGTGCGTTGCAGTCGGTGCTGTGGCCGGAGCCGCCGGGCATCATGACGGGCATCAATACGCAGTCGTCGGCCCTGCTGCCGACGACCAAGATCTTCGAGAGCCTGCTCAAATATGACTTCAACCTGAATCCGAAGCCCAATCTCGCGGAATCCTGGGAGATTTCGCCGGACGGGCTGAAATACACGTTCAAGCTGCGCCGGAACGTGCGCTGGCACGACGGCAAGCCGTTTACCGCTGACGACGTGGTGTTCACCTACGCCGACTATTCAATCGAAGTTCATCCGCGCGCACGCCAGGTGTTCGAGCGCACCCGCGTCAGCAAGATCGACGACTATACGGTCGAGTTCGCGCTCAAGGAGCCTTTCGCCCCGTTGATCCGCAGCTTCGATCTGTGTTGCCTGATCGTCCCGGCGCATCTCTACAAGGGTACCGACTTCCGGAACAACCCGAACAATCTCAAGCCGGTCGGCACCGGTCCGTTCAAGTTCAAGGAGTGGAAGCGCGGCGAGTACATCCACCTCGTGCGCAACGACAACTACTGGCGCGACGGTCTGCCTTATCTCGACGAGATCTACTACCGCTTCGTTCCCGATGCGGCGTCGCGCGCGCTCGCCCTCGAGACCGGGCAGATGCAGCTCGCCACGCAGAATGACCTTGAACTGTTCGACGTCAATCGCCTCGCCAAGCTTGGTCACCTCGACATGACCACCAAGGGGTGGGAATGGGGGTCGCCGATCGTCTGGATCGAGATGAACCTGCGCAAGAAGCCGTTCAACGACAAGCGTTTCCGCCAGGCGCTGATGTATGCCCTGGACCGGAAGTATTTCCGCGACGTCATCTTCCAGGGCTCGGCGAACCTGGCCACAGGCCCCGTTCATTCTGGCTCGCCCTTCTATGAGCCGAACGTGACGCCCTATGTCCAAGACACCGCCAAGGCCGAGGCGCTCCTGGACGAGATGGGCTTGAAGCGCGGGGCTGACGGCAAGCGTACCACGATCAAGCTGCTGGGCCTGCCCTATGGCGAGGTGTGGAACCGCGCGGCCGAGTATACCCGTCAGGCGCTGCGGAAGGTCGGCATCGAAGTCATCCTCGAGCCGTCCGACGCCGCCGGCTGGGCCGAGCGGACCCGGAACTGGGATTTCGAGATGACGATGTACTTCCTGACAACATTGGGCGATCCCGCTCTCGGCGTCTCGCGTACCTTCCTCTCTGACAACCAGAAGCAGGGCGTCCTGTTCACCAACCATGCCGGATATGCGAACCCGGAGGTCGACGCGCTGTTCAACAAGGCAGCGATCTCGACCAGCGATGACGAGCGCAAGAAGCTCTACTCGCAGGTACAGAAGATCCTCGTCGACGATGCAGCCGTTCTCTGGCTCGTCGAACTGATCTGGCCCACGGTCTACAGCAAGAAGCTGCACAATGCGGTCACCGACGCGAGCGGCCCAAACGGCAGCTTCGCCGAAACGTGGCTCGCCAAGTAAGGCGGCAGTCGAGACCATGCGGTTTGCCTACACATTCCTCGCCTGGTTGCCACGAGCACTGCTTGTGCTCGTGGCCATCGGCCTCCTCAACTTCTTCCTGATCAGGCTGGCCCCGGGGGATCCGGCGACGGTCCTGGCGGGGGAGAGCGGAGCGTCCGATACACGCTTTGTCGAGGAAATCCGTGGCCGCTACGGGCTCGATCAGCCGCTGTGGTGGCAGGCAGCCACCTACCTGCGCAACCTTGCGACCTTCGACCTGGGAATGAGCTACCGGATGCAGCGCGACGTCGCCGACATCATCACCGAACGCGTCCCCGCAACGCTGTTGTTGACGTCGACGGCGCTGACGCTTGCGATCATCGTGGGAACGCTGCTGGGTATCCGCGCGGCGCGGCGGGCAGGCACGTGGCAGGACACGCTCATCGGCGCCGTTGCCGTCCTGTGCTACGCCACACCAGTGTTCTGGGCCGGCCTGCTCCTGGTCCTGCTCTTCTCGGTTTCGCTCGGACTTCTGCCGCCTTTCGGCATGTCGGGCTTCATCCGGAAATCCGGCATCGCGGCAGCCCTCGACGTCCTCCATCACCTGGTGCTTCCGGTGGTCACGCTGGCACTGTTCTACTTCGCGGTCTACGTGCGTCTCAGCCGCGCGTCGACGCTGGAGGTTCTGGGCCGTGACTTCGTTCGGAGCGCGCGGGCCAAGGGCCTCTCCGAAACCCGGGTGCTGTACGGCCACGTCCTGCGCAACTCCATCGTTCCGGTCGTCACGATGGCCGGCCTGCAGATCGGACAGTTGCTCGGCGGGGCGGTGATCGTCGAGTCCGTCTTTGCCTGGCCCGGAATCGGGCGGCTGGCGTTCGATGCGCTGATACAGCGCGACTACAACCTTATTCTCGGGATCTTCTTCGTCTCGTCGATCATGGTGGTGCTGGCCAATTTGCTCACCGACATGGTCGTGCGCGCGATCGACCCCCGGGTCGGGCGCAGCTGACAGAGGCCGACCGTGCGCCTTCATGATTTTCCCTGGCGGATCGGGGTCGGCGGAGCGCTGCTGGGCCTTTTTGCTGTCATCGCGATCCTTGCCCCCGTGCTTGCGCCTTACGATCCCTTCGCCATCAGCGGGCCGCCCCTGGTGCCGCCGAACAGCTCCTACCTGTTCGGCACCGACATGCTGGGGCGCGACGTGCTCTCGGGCATGATCCACGGTGCGCGCGTGTCGCTGGTCGTCGGCCTGGTGTCGGCGCTCTGCTCGGCTGTGATCGGCATCACGGTCGGCGCGATCGCCGGTTACTTCGGTGGCGCCGTCGACAGGGCCCTGGTGCGCTTCACCGAGTTCTTCCAGGTCATTCCGTCGTTCATGTTCGTGATTCTGCTGGTCGCGATCCTCACGCCGAGCCTCGGCAGCATCGTGGCCGCCATCTCCCTGGTGATATGGCCGCCCGTGGCCCGCCTCGTCCGCAGTGAATTCATGACGCTCAAGACGCGCGAATTCGTCGAGGCGGCGCGCTCGCTGGGTCTGTCCCACGGCGCCGTCATCGTGCGGGAAATCCTGCCGAATGCGATGCCGCCGGTATTGGCTGTTGGATCGCTGATGGTTGCGACCGCGATCCTGACGGAAGCTTCGCTCAGCTTTCTCGGCCTTGCCGATCCGAACATGATCAGTTGGGGCTACATGATCGGCAGCGCACGCTCCGTGTTCCGGCAGGCATGGTGGCTGAGCATCTTCCCCGGCCTGATGCTGTTTCTCACCGTCTTCGCCATCACGCTGCTTTCGGAGGGTCTGGGAGACAAGACCAATCCGAACCTGCGCGGCAATCAACCGGGATTGTGATGCCATGGCCCTGTTGAGCGTACGAGACCTGAAGGTCGCGCTTCCTGCCGGCGGAGACCGCACCTATGCGGTCGACGGCGTGTCGATGGAAATCGATCGCGGAGAAACGCTGTGCGTGGTCGGCGAGTCCGGCTCGGGCAAGTCGCTGACCGCTAGCGCAATCGTCGGGCTGATGCCGTCCCGCAGCCTCAAGGTGGCGGGCGGCAGCATCCTGTTCGAAGGTCGGGACACGCTGCGCATGTCCGCACGTGAACTGCGCGCGTTGCGCGGCGGGCGCATAGGCTTCGTGTTCCAGGATCCGCTGTCCTCGCTAAATCCGCTCGAGCGCATCGGCAAGCAGGTGTCGGAGATGCTGCGTCAGCACAACTGGCATGGTGATCGCCGGCGGCGGGTGATCGAGATGCTGGCCGCCGTTCAGCTTCCGTCGCCCGAAACGCTGGTCGAAGCCTATCCCTGGCAGCTTTCGGGCGGGCAGCGGCAGCGCGTGATGATTGCGACGGCGCTGGCGGCGGAACCGTCGCTGCTGATCGCGGACGAACCGACGAGCGCGCTGGACGTCACCACACAAGCGCAGATCCTCGCACTCCTGCGCGACCTGACCAAGCGAAACGGCACCTCGCTGTTCTTCATTACCCATGATTTCGGTGTGGTCGCCGAGATGGCGGATCGGGTCGCCGTCATGCGCGGCGGCAAGTTGGTGGAATACGGAACGCGCAACGCGGTGCTCTACCAGCCGCGCGAGGATTATACGCGCCGCCTGCTCGGCTCCGTCCCTCCGCTTGAGGCCGGCCCGGCGCGGCCGGCCGGCGAAACGATCCTGCGCGCCGCGGGGCTGGAGAAGTCGTGGGTCACGCGCGCGGGCATGTTTCGGCCGGGACGGACCGTCAATGCCTTGCGAAACGTCTCGTTCGAGCTCGGTCGGGGCAACACGCTTGCCGTCGTCGGAGAGTCGGGATCGGGCAAGTCGACTCTCGCGCGCGTGCTGATGCGTCTGATCGACGCCGATGCCGGCCGTGTCGAGCTGGCCGGAATCAGCGGCAACTATCTTGACCTGCGGTCGCGCGAACTGACTGCGCTTCGCCAGAAGGTTCAGATGGTCTTTCAGGATCCCTATGCTTCGCTCAATCCGCGGCGCCGGATCGGCGCGGCAATCGCCCAGGGCCCACTCACTCATGGCGAGGACCGCGAGACCGTGCGGCGCCACGTACTTGGTCTACTGGCAAGAGTGCGCCTCGATTCTTCCGCCGCCGAGCGGTACCCGAACGAGTTCTCGGGAGGGCAGCGGCAACGCATCGCGATTGCCCGGGCGCTGGCGATGCGCCCGCGCGTGCTGATCGCCGACGAGGCCGTTTCCGCGCTCGACGTGTCGGTCCAGGCCGAGATCCTGACCCTGCTGCAGGACATCCAGCGCGAGGAAGGTCTGTCGATGGTCTTCGTCACGCACGATCTGCGCGTCGCCGCGCGCATGGCGGACCAGATCATCGTCATGCAGTCGGGAATGATCGTCGAGCATGGCGCGATGGAAGAGGTGCTCTCCGCGCCAAAGCATTCCTACACGGCAAAACTCATCAATGCGGTCCCGCAGCTCTCATCTGCTGAGGCGGCCGAACCACCATCCAACATATTGGAGTTGAAGAAATGACATCCAACGTAGGCCCCTGGCGCGCTGTCGTTGAAGCACTGAAAGCGGAAGGCGTGCGCTATGTGTTCGGGCTGCCCGGCAATCCGAAGCATTTCGTCTACGATCTGACGGAGCATTCCGACATCCGCTTCGTCCTGACGCGCGACGAGAAGTCGGCGGTTGCGTGCGCTTATGCATGGGGTAGGCTGACCGGCAGCCCCGGCGTCGTCTTCTCCAACCCGGGTCCGGGGATCACCAATCTGGTGACCGGCCTTCTGGAAGCGACTTCCGGATCGGTGCCGCTGGTCGCGCTGAGCAACGGCGTCGTGCAGCGGCACGACGGCATGGGCGCCTTCCAGGAACTTGATTCCCGAACGCTGATGCAGCCGGTGACGAAGTGGTCGCACCGGGTCACGGACATCACCCGAGTTCCGTGGGTGATGCAGCGGGCATTCACCATCGCCAGCAACGGCCGGCCCGGCGCCACCTATGTCGAGATCCCTTCCGATCTGACCGGCACCAGCGCGCCGATGCCGGACTATGTCCGCTCTGTTCCCCGCGTCCGGATGCGCCCGGAGCCGAACGCGGTCAAGGAAGCCGCCAGACTGATCGCGGCAGCCCGCAAGCCGACCATCCTGTGCGGCGGCGGCGCCATCGTCGCGGGCGCCTATGACGAAGTGCAGCGTCTTGCCGAGAGGATCGGAGCGGCGGTGCTCACCACGCCGAGCGGCCGCGGCATCTATGCCGAGGACGGGCCGCTGGCGCTCGGACAGGTCGGGCTCTATTTCACCACTGCCGGTAAGAAGTGGTACGACGAGTCGGATCTTGTGATCGTCGTCGGCTCTCGGCTCGAGGCGTTCAGCACCAACAACTGGGCCTTCTATCCGGGTTCGGCGAAACTGATCAGGATCGACAACGATCCCGAAGCCTTGTCGTTGAACTGGCGCGCGGCCGTCGACCTCGGCGGCGATGCCGCGCTCGCGCTGGCTGACATCGACGCCGAACTCGCGTCGTCGGGTTACCCCGCGCAAACCCGGCGCGTGGAGGAGATCGCCGGGATTGGCCGGCGCTTCCGCGAAGCGGCCGTCACCGAGGCCCGCGCCACTGCCCACCCGATCCGGCCACCACAGTTGCTGGAAGCGGTCAACCGCATCTTCGGACACGATACCGTGCTGATGAAGGAGAACGGTGCGGCCGACCTGTGGTGCTACTACTGGCCATACTACCAGGTTCTGGATCGCGGTGACTGCGTCGCCATGGGCGAGCAGACGGCCATGGGCATGGGCGCGATTGGTGCCATCGGCGCCAAACTCGCAAGACCCGACAAGCAGGTCGTCTGCTTCATCGGCGACGGCGCCATGCAGATGGCGATGCTGGAGATCGCGACGGCAGTGGAGAATCGCTGCGGCGTGACCTGGGTCGTGCTCAACAACCAGGCCTTCGGATGGGTGCAATACAATCAGGTGCTAACCGGCCGTCCCTTCGTCGGTACTGCCTTCGAGCAGGCGACCGACCTTGCGGCCGTCGCCCGCGCCCAAGGGGGCCATGGCATCCGGCTCGAATCCCCCGACAAGGTGGACGAGGCGTTCCGGCAGGCGCGTGAGCTCAACGCCAAGGGCATCCCGGTCTTGATAGACGCGCAGATCGCCCGCCACGACTACTACAAGGATTTCGTGGAGATCCATCGATCGGGCATCGCCAAGGGTGAACTGATCGACTGATCCGGACACGCGCGCCGCGCCACATGAACATGAGAGGTCCGATCATGTCGGAAACAGCCGGGACGCTGACTCCGGCTGGGTCCGCGAGGGCGGCATCGAGATCTTCGATGGCTACGTGAGCACCAAACTCGTCAACCAAAACCGATTGAGGCTCGAACATGCGGATCAAATCTGTGACAGCGCGCTGGGTCCACGTTCCCATCGAAGCCAGCCAGCAGCACACGTCAGACTTCGGCAGAGCGACGTCCTTCGACTGTGCCCTGGTCAGGATCGAGACCGAATCCGGTCTGGTTGGCTGGGGCGAAGCGCGCGAAGTCGTGGGAAGCACAGGCAACCATGCGACGCTCGTTTCCGCGATCAATCACCACTACGCGCCAATGATCGTAGGCGAGGACGCGCGTGACATCAGCCGCTTATGGGAGAACATGTACAACGGCGTGCGCGGACACTACGCGCTGGCCCATGGCCGCGTGTTTCCCGCGCTCGGCAGGCGCGGCATTTCGATTGCCGCCATCAGTGGCATCGACCTCGCGCTGTGGGACCTTCTCGGCAAGCATCTCGACACACCCGTCTGGAGACTGCTTGGCGGGCGCAAGGCGGAACGGATGCCGGCCTATGCCTCGGGCGGCTGGGCGGATGAAACCAGAATCGGCGCTCAGCTCGCGGGCTACATCGAGAAGGGCGGCTTCTCCGCAGTCAAGATGCGCGTCGGCATCATGGACGGCACGCCGGACGTTTCGGCCCGCAGGGTCATTGCGGCGCGCAAGGCGCTCGGGCCCGAAATCGGCATCGCCTGCGACGCGCACGGCACCTTTTCGGTCGCCGACGCCAAGCGTTTCTGTCGCTTGGTGGAGGATTGCGGGTTGCTCTGGTTTGAGGAGCCGGTCACGGCCGACGACAAGGCGGGTCTCGCCCAGGTGCGCGCCTCGACCTCGGTTCCGATCGCCACTGGCGAAAGCGAGTTCACGCGCTTCGCCTTCCGTGATCTCGCGGTACTGCAGGCAGCCGATGTCTTCCAGCCCGATCTGGCGATCTGCGGCGGCATCACCGAAGCCATGCGCATCGGCGCCATCGCTTCGGCATGGAATCTGCGCCTCGCGCCGCACCTGTGGACCGGGGCGCTCGCCTTCTCCGCGGGGATGGCCGTTTCGTCCGCGTCGCCGGCCGGATGGATTCTCGAATACTCCGTCGCCGCCAATCCGCTGTTACAAGACATCGCGATCGAACAGTTCGATGTGAAAGACGGCTATATCGACATTCCGGATCGGCCGGGCCTCGGCATCACCATCAGAGAGGACTTTGTGTCCAGGCACGTGGTCCCGGTCTGACCCCAATCGCAAAGGAACCAGCAATGGAAACGATCACAGCGACAGCCGTTGTGGAAGGCAGGAGCGTCCAGATAGCGACGCCTGCCGATGCCTTTATCGATGGCCGGTTTCAGCCTGCCGAGTCGAGACAGCGGTTCGAGACGATCAACCCGGCGACCGGGAAGATACTCGGCAGCATCGCGGCATGCGACAAGGCCGATGTCGACAAGGCGGTGGCCGCCGCGAGACGTTCGTTTGACGATGGTCGCTGGTCCAGGATCGCCCCCGAGGCGCGCAAGAAGGTGCTTCTGAGTCTGGCAGATCTCGTCCGCCAGCATGCCGAGGAGATCGCTGTGCTCGAATCCCTGGATTCGGGCAAGACGATCACCGACTGCCGCAACGAAATCGGACACGAGGTTGCGAATTTCTTCCAGTGGTATGGCGAATTGATCGACAAGCGGTTTGGCAAGGTGGCGCCGACCGACGAAAGCGCGCTGGCGCTGATCATGCAGGAGCCGATCGGCGTCGTTGGTCTCGTGCTGCCCTGGAATTTTCCGCTGCTGATGGCTGCGTGGAAGCTCGCGCCTGCGCTGGCGGCCGGATGCAGCGTCGTGCTCAAGCCGGCCGAACAGACGCCGCTCAGCGCCTTGCGGCTGGCGGAACTCGCAGCACGCGCTGGCCTGCCCGATGGCGTGCTGAACGTCGTTTCCGGACTGGGGCCAACGGCCGGTCAGGCGATCGGCCGGCACATGGCGATCGATGCGATCTCCTTCACGGGGTCGACCGAGACGGGCGCTCTCTTCCTGAAATATTCCAGCGAAAGCAACCTCAAGCCGGTCGGTCTCGAGATGGGCGGCAAGAGCCCCCTTATCATTCTCGAGGATGCGACGATCAATGACGATCTGATCGACAATGCCGTTTCGGCGGCGATGTGGAACGGCGGCCAGAACTGTTCGGCGAACATGCGCCAGCTCGTTCATCGTAGTCGCAAGGACGAATTCCTCGACGCGGTGAGCGCACGGATCGGCAGGATCCGGTTAGGTGACCCGCTGGATCCGCAAACGGATATGGGTGCGATGGTGACAGCTGAGCATCAGGAGCACGTCCTTCGCTATATCGCACGAGGAGTCGACGAAGGAGCGCGGCTTGTGCTGGGTGGGGGACGCAGGGAAGGCAATGCGGGATACTTCGTGCAGCCGACCCTGTTCGACGACGTGAAGCCGGACATGACCATCGCGCGTGAGGAGATATTCGGGCCGGTTCTCGGCGTGATGACGTTCTCCGACGCGGGCGAGGCGCTCGCCATGGCTTCGGATTCCATCTATGGGCTGCACGCCAGCGTGTTCACGCGGGATATCGACCGCGCGCTGCATTTCGCCCGGCGTCTGCCTGCGGGTACGATCTCGATCAACCGCTTCACCGAAGGCGACATCAAGACGCCGTTCGGCGGCTTCAAGCGTTCCGGCTCGCAGGCCCGGGACAACGGCACCGAGGCCCTTGATCAGTATCTTCAGACAAAGACGGTCTGGATCAGCCGATCGAATTGAAACGCGGCAAGAGCGTGCGACAGCACTTCTTCGCGGCGGTGTCGTAAGAAGTCGACAGGGAATGGGCACGCGCATCGGAGTGCGGGAATCGCGACATGACAATCGAAAACGACGAGATCGGCGAGATGGGGGCAGGGCAGCTCGCTGCGCTTTACCGCGCCCGAGAGCTGTCACCGGTGGAAGCTGCGCAGGCCTTCCTCGAGCGTATCGAACGATACAATCCTGCCTGCAACGCCTTTGCGTATGTGACACCGGAGCTCGCGTTGTCGGCGGCGCGGGAATCGGAGGCCCGCTGGCACCGGGGTGAGCCCCTCGGTCCGATCGACGGGCTTCCCGTTACCATCAAGGAACTGACGTCAGTCGTCGGCATCCCCCATCGGAACGGATCCTCACTCGGTGGAACCGAGCCGGCGACGAAAGAGCCGCTGGTGATGAAGCGCCTACGTGAAAGCGGTGTCGCGATCCTCGGCACCACCACCTCTCCCGAAATCGGCTGGAAGGGCGTCACGCACGGACCTGCAACAGGTGCCACCATCAACCCCTGGCGGAAAGGTCGGGCGTCCGGGGGGTCTTCGGGGGGAGCAGCGGTCGCGGCAGCTCTCAATCTTGGTGTGTTGCACGACGGATCGGATGGAGGCGGGTCGATCCGCATACCTGCGTCCTTCTGCGGCGTGTTCGGGTTCAAGTCATCCTATGGCTGGGTGCCGCCCGCAATGCTTACTCCGCATTTCGATCTTGCCCATCGCGGCCCGCTGACGCGGCGGGTCGACGATGCGCTCCTCTATTTCAACGCGATTGCCGGTCCTTCCACGGAAACGGTCTTCGGCTACTGCCCGCCCGATGTTCCCGACTGGAGGCCGGGGTTGCGAAACGGTGTTCGTGGCTTGCGTGTCGGCTACAGTCGAAACCTCGGCTATGCGCAAGTCGCGCCTGATGTGGTTGCCGCGCTTGATCGCGCCGCCGATAGGCTCGCAGGGCTCGGCGCAACCGTCGAGCAGGTGGGAGAACTGTTTCAGAATCCCAACCAGGCCTTCAAGGTGCTCTGGCATTCGGGTGCGCACAACATCATCGCCAACATGAAGCTCACTGCGGAACAGGAAGCCCTGCTCGATCCCGGCCTGCGTGAGATCGCGGCGTCCGGAGCCCGCTACAGCGCGAACGACTATATCGAAGCCCGATTGACGGTAGGCCGCGTTCGCAGCGCCATGGCGGAGTTCCATAGGCGTTTTGATGCGTTGATGCTGCCGACCATGCCGATCACGGCATTCGCCGCCGGCTGCGACGTGCCGCCGCAATCCGGCATGAAGGACTGGAGCGAATGGTCGCCGTTCACCTATCCCTTCAACATGACCGGGCAGCCGGCGGTGTCCGTTCCCTGCGGGTTCGACAGCGACGGTTTGCCGATCGGCCTCCAGTTCGTCTCGGCGAACTATCGGGACGATCTGGTTCTGCGTCTGGCTGCGGCCTACCAGGAGGCCTTTCCGGAACCGTTCCCGAACGGCCAATCATGACGATCCGCGCGAAAGCGGATCGGCTTGACGATCATCGTACATAATTCTGCCGCGCCAGGGGACGCGTGCGCCCCTACACCTTTTCCCGAAGTTCGAGGAACGCAATTTCGTCAGATGCGCTGGGAAGTCGTGATCGAGCCCGGCGAGGGCATCAAAAGTCAGATCTATTCGAGTCGTAATATGCAGCAGCCGTAGTAGACGTCCCGGGAAATTAGGGGAGATCAATGCTCCCGGGTGCCGAAGCGCGGTGAGGCAGGCTCTCGTAGCAATACTTACTATGAGATAGGCCTAGATTGACGAGCGTGATTGCCATGTTGATAGCACATGCCATTGGCTCGATCATGGGAAGCCGGTATTTGCTACGCAACTCCGGAATGTAGCCAGACATCGCGGTACAGCCAAACAAGACGACCTCAGCCCTGTGAGTGCCGATGGCTCTCTCGATCTCCCCCACGATGATCTCCAGACAATGGGGCTTGCTTTCAATCAGGTCTGCCGGAAGGGCGTCCACCACGTGCATAGAACATACATGATCTCTGAAACCATAAGCTCGGATGTGTTCCTCGAGGAACTGTTGTCCGTTCTTCATGCCGATGACGGCAGTTCGCGCGCCGAGCAGACTGGCGACGGCCAATCCTGATTGACAAGGTGCCAGGACAGGAATGGAGACGGTCTCGCGCGCGGCTCGCAAAACCGGGTCCATCATGCAGTCCAACACGATTGCGTCGACGCCATCATTCTCGGCTTGGCGGGCGGCTCGCAGGATGTGGGGCCCCGCAAGCACCTCTTCAGTGGCAAATTCCATGGAGTAGGGGCCTTGTTCGACCGCGGCGACTTCGATTTCGACGCCGGGACGAGCCCACTGCTGCCGCTGAAGAGTCATCCCGGCGATCATCTTGGGGGACCGCACTGGAACGATGTCTCTGATGCGCATGGGGAATGTCTCCTTATAGCATCACAAATTGTGATCACGATCTGAAGAGCTGTCAAGCACGGGCCGATGTTCGGAAAGGACGGTGAGGGGACCGGAAAGTTACCTGCAACGCGTAATCAGGTGTTTGCACAAGTGCACCATCGTCCTCATTTCTCGGGATTTTACGCATATTATGTGATGGCAGGGAGGCAACGGGCAATCGCCAAAGTAAAAAACAGAAGGTCGCCCTTGACCAAACTGTGATCACAATTCAAAATCACAAAAACGAGGAAGCGCCCATGACTGCCATCTCCAAAATCGAGACTATTCTGGTTCAGCTCCCGACACGCCGGACCCACAAGTGGACCGGACTGACGGAGCCTATCGGTCGCTACCTGCTCGTAAAAATGACCGGTTCCGATGGAAAAGTCGGCTGGGGCGAGGCGCCCGCTCTCAAAGACTGGGGCGGAGAGTTCGGCCGTTACTTCGGCGAAAGTGCTTCAGTCGTCGATTTAGTGATCCAGAAGTACCTGGCGCCAGCCGTGCAGGGCTTGGCGATCGGTCGGCCGGCCGAGCTGCACCGTAAGATGGATGCCGTCGTAAAGGGCTATCCCTACGCCAAGGCGGCAATCGATTTTGCGTATTACGATCTTACGGGAAAAGTCCTTGGCCTTCCCGTGCACGTGCTGCTTGGCGGTTTGTTGCGCGAGATTGTTCCTGTGACCCATTCGATAGGGCTCTTGGAAATCGATGAAGCCGTATCCGAAGTGCGCAAGGTGGCCAAGGACGGAATTCGGACCATCAAGATCAAGATTGGCATCGACGTCGCTCGCGATATTGCCATCGTCAAGGCAATCCGCGAGGCCGTAGGTCCCGACGTGCGACTGTGTGTAGATGCCAACGAGGGCTATCAAACCCCTGGTCAGGCAATTCAGGCGATCCGCGGAATGGAGTCCGTCGGCCTGATCTATGTCGAGCAGCCCGTCATGGGAATCGAGCGAATCGCGCGGGTGGCACAGGCCATTGACCACCCGGTGATGGCGGACGAGTCTGCCTGGAACGCGCACGATGTCATTCAGATCGTCGAGCAGCGCGCAGCGCAAATCGTGTCGATCTATACGACCAAGCCCGGTGGACTCTACAGGGCGATGCAGGTGTCGGCGGTGTGCGAAGCTGCCGGCATTATTTGCAACATCAATGGCTCGGTTGAAACCGGCGTTGGAAACCTCGCCAACGTACACCTCGCGGCGGCGGCGCCGGCGGCGACACTCTCCAACGTGATCCCGGTCTCGATGGCTGCGGAACACCAGAACGGCCGGATTGGCGGCATCTACTACGCGGATGACCTGCTTGCCGAGCCGATGGAGTTTGTTGACGGCGGAATCCGGGTGCCAACGGCGCCTGGGATGGGGCTACCGGTAAGCGAAGCAAAGATCGAGCACTATCGAGTGAAGGCTTAGAGAGGGACGCCATGCGCGAGGCTATTGTATCCAAACTTAAGGATCTCATGGCGGGGTCGAAGCTGGACGCCGTCGTCACGAGCTCGCCCGAGAACTTTGCTTACCTGATGGGGTTCGTCGTGCCGACGCAGCCCATGATCCGTCATAGGCACGCTATGGCCATTGTGACCGCTAACGGGACACAAAGTCTGTTCGGCGTCGATATGGAAGCATCCACGATCGCTGGGCGGGCGCCGGGTATCCCGTTGACGGTGTGGCGTGAGTTCCATGACGATCCGATGCTGGTTCTGGCGAAGGCGCTCTCGGCAAGCGGTTTGACCAACGCTTCCATTGGCCTGGAGATGGACTACCTTCCGGCAGGCGATTTCGCGCGCCTGCAGGGTTTTATGCCGACGGCGCGCTTTATCGGCGTCGAGGGCGAGATCGCCCGGCTGCGGCAAATCAAGACGCCCGATGAGGTCGAGCTTATTCACAAGCTTTCCAGAATTGCCGACCAGGCGATCTGCGACAGCCTGGCGGCAGTCAAGGCCGGGGATACCGAGCTTGATATCGCGGCCGTGTTGACGCGGCGCATCTACGAGCTCGGTGCAGAGAATTTTAAGCTCCTGATTACCGCCACGGGTGAGCGCAGCCAGCTTCCGAACGTCGGGCCGACGAATCGTGTTCTGACGCGCGGCGATATCTGCCGGGTCGAAATCTTTTCGGTCCTCAACGGTTACCAGGCGGGAGTGTGCCGGACAGCGTACGTCCAGGAGCCGCCCAAGATGGCCGAAGAGATCTGGAAACTGATGGTGGATTGCAAGTATTCAATCCTGGATCAGATCAAACCCGGCGCAAGTTGCCTCGCCGTTTACCGCGATTTCATCCGGCGGCTGGAGACGATGAACCTGCCGCCAATTTCCTTCGTCGGCCACGGCATCGGTCTGCATCTGCACGAGGACCCCTATATCGGCGCAACGCCAACGCTGGGGCGTCCGGGAAAAGATGCTCTGATCGAAGAGAACATGGTGCTCGGATTCGAACCACTCTGCTACCGCACCGGCTATGGCTTCGGCGTGCAAAACAAGGACGTGCTGCACGTGACCGCGACCGGCTCGGTGCTTCTTTCCGACGTCGCCGACACCGATAAGCTCATTCGTATCAGCTAACTGACTGCGATTCCGTGTTTGTGAAAGGATCCTGACCATGACATCGTCTGGCATGCCGGCGACTTGCGACATTTTATTTTCGGGCACGGGCTACTTCACGGAAATCATGCTGGGTGATATCGCCGCTGTGGCGTCCAGCCCATTGCGTGTCGTTGTCGGCGGGCGAAACGTCGATCGCATGAAATGGCTTGTAAACGCATGCCGCACCCGCTCCGCAATTTACGGCACACAGGTGTCGTTCGACTACGTGGAGCTGGATTCCGGCTCAGTGGAGTCGCTCAAGGGGCCGCTTCAGACGCTTCGGCCAAAGGTGGTTGTTCAGTCGGCATCGATGCAGTCGCCTTGGAAAGTCGACCAAGGTGAGAGCGAATGGAGCAATGTCGTCGCGCAGGCTGGTTTCGGCGTCACCATTGCTTTTCATGCGCTATTGGCGTTCCGGACAGCAACGGCGATCAAGCAGCTGAACTTGCCGTGCCACTTCGTCAACACGTGCTACCCGGACGGAGTGAACCAGCTTTTGACTGCTGCGGGTGTACCCCTCACGACGGGGGTGGGCAACATTGGAATCTTCTCCGCTGTGGTGGCCGGACGGCTGCCATTCGATCAGCGCAAGGACGTACGCGTGTTTGCGCATCATCGCCACATCGTTGAATGGCGGAAGCCTGGTACGCGGCGGGAAGGTCCACCAATCCGTGCCTGGGTCGGTGATCGCGAGCTGATTGAAATCGATGATGCCACTCGCGATATCCAGCTGCCGTATCGGGATCTCAACCTGATTTCAGCTGCAAGCGCCGTTCCCGTGCTTCTTGGCTTGGCTGGCGAAGGGAAGCGGCGGGCGCACGTTCCTGGCCCAGGCGGGCGGCCGGGCGGCTATCCAGTCCAGGTCGATGCAAAGGGCGTCTCGTTGGACCTGCCAAAGGGCGTTTCTGAAGCCGACGCGATCGCCTGGAACAAACAGTTCGAAGACAAGGACGGTGTTTCGGTGGAAGGCGGTCGAATTGTTTATTCAGAGCGCGCTCGCAAGCTGCTGAAGCCTTATGGGGCCGAGATCGCGGACGGATTTGCGGCGGCCGATGTAGAAGCCGCGGTCGAGCGCTTGAGCGCGCTGCGCGTCAAGCTAGGCGGATAGGTGGCACGTGAAGCTCGCTGTCATAGGCGCGGGAAACGGGGGAGCCGCGGCGGCCATCGAACTCACCATCGCCGGCCATGATGTATCGCTGTACGGTCGTTCTTCCGAAACGATAGCGCCCTTTGTCGCGAATGGAATTCGACACCTGGGTGTGTTTGGGGAAGGCGTTGTCCGCCTCAAACACATCAGTTCGCACCTTCGAGACGTCGTCCAAACCGCAGAGGCGGCAATCGTTTGCCTGCCGACATTTGCTCATGTCGAGGTAGCGCGTGCGCTGCATGACGCAGGCTGGGACGCTCGGCGCCCTGTCGTTCTCAATCCGGGGCATACCGGTGGCGCCTTTGAATTCGAAACGGCCTACCGTGGTGTTTCTCCTGAGGTGCCGCCCATCGTCGAGTTCGCGACACTCGCCTATATCGCTCGCAAGCCGGCCCCGGACACGGTCAACATCACCGGTCGCGCTGCTTCGTTGCGTGCGGCGGCGTTGCCGGGTGGTCAGGCTGCCCTGCAGCTTGCCTGCGAACTCTTTCCCGGTACTTACGACTGCGGCGATGTAGTCGCGAGCGACCTTGCAAACATCAACATGGTTGTTCACCCGCCAGGCGCAATCCTGGGAGCCGCCTGGGTAGAAACAACAGGTGGGAACTTTACGTTCTACGTCGAGGGTATGACGCGGGGCGTGATTGATGTCATGCGGGCGCTGGACAGAGAGCGTATGACGGTCGCCGAGGCCTTTGGTCATAGCCTGCCTACCATCATAGCGGAGATGAAAGCGGTGGGGACTGTGCCGTCTCATGCGAGTGACACGGATTATGCTGCCATAGCAGCGGGCGAGGCGAACAGGCGCATTAGGGCGCCGGATTCCTTGTCGCATCGCTACTATCTCGAGGATTTTCACTTCGGCATGGTGCCATTCCTCGCATATGCACGAGCAGCAGGGGTTGATGTTCCCGTCGCTACCGCGCTGACTTGTCTTGGTCTGACGTTGACCGCCAATCGGAGCTCATCGAGGCAACGGACGGCCAAGTCTATGGGCATCGAAGGATGCACGGTGGAACAGATCCTGCATCGGGCGAGGGGATAACGGTTCGGTCTGAGAGGCGTCGCCAGGTCAGTGTACGCGGGTGTCCAAAGACCTCGCGACCCAAGGTTGGAATTCGCGCGCGTTGTGAATGCTGCGCTCACCGCAGTCTTCAGAATGTGCGCGGACGCAGCACTCTGCTCAACAATTGAACGAGAAGCGAAATGCCCGAATTCTTGACCGGCGACATTGACAAACGCAAAAGTGTGATCACAAAATGTTGTCACAACGGAGCTAGATATGCAGCGCTGCCTCAACGTTGAGAATGCACTTGAGCGGCATGTGACGCGTACAAGCGTCGGCCGGCCTCCGATCGTGGAATCGATGGCCCGAACAAATCCTGTTCGGCTCCAATTCAGCGCGTCGAAGTCTTGGTGCGACATTTCGTCATTCCTTCCGGACGCGGTGGCGAGGCAGTCGAAGCGAAGACGCCGGTCATCGAATGGTCGTCACTACCAATTCTCCAATCAAATGCCTGGGTGTTGTTAGATATGAAGTCGGCGCCTGGAATTACCATCGAAGATCTATCGCTGATCTTCAAAACAAAGACGGGAACCACCGTCGCGCTCGACAAGGTGTCGTTCGATATCGCACCTCGGTCGTTCTTGACGGTGGTGGGACCGTCCGGCTGCGGAAAGACGACGCTGCTCAAGATATTGTCGGGTGTCTTGCAGCCGACCGGCGGGCGTGTGCTGTTCGATGGCGAGTCGCTCGCTAAGACCAAGGTGCAAGGCCAAGTGGGCTACGTCTTTCAGCGTGCGCTGCTTCTTCCATGGAGGACGGCTCTCGACAACGTGATGCTGACTATGGAGGTCGCGCGGCGCGACATGACGGCTGCGCAGCGGGAGAAAGAAGCCAGACACTGGTTGAATATCGCGGGCCTGTCAGGCTTCGAAAACCGCTATCCGCATGAGCTGTCCGGTGGGATGCAACAGCGTGTGTCCATCTGCCGCGCACTCGCGTTTCGTCCCAAAGTGCTGTTGATGGATGAGCCCTTCGCGGCACTCGACGAGATAACTCGCGAAACCCTTCAGGAGGAATTGCTGCGGATCTGGGCTCAGACCGAGACAACCGTCGTATTCATCACGCACTCCATTCCCGAGGCGGTGCTCCTGTCGGAACAGATCGTGGTCATGTCGCCGCGTCCGGGCCGGGTCTTGGAGCGAATAACGGTGCCGTTCCCGAGGCCGCGGACCGAGGATATCCGTGAGTTGCCTGAGTTCGCGAGCCTTGCGTCACACGTGCGAGGGCTTTTGCGGCATCGTGCGCCGACAGCCGATCTCATTACGGTGGAGGCCTGACCAATGTATCGAGCGTCAGTGGCCGTCGGGCAAATACTTGTCTTCGTGGTTTTCTTCGCGGTCTGGGAAGGGCTTGTTGATCTGCTCAAGATCAAGCCGGTAATTCTGCCGCCGCCGTCACGTATCGCAGTTGTAGCGTGGGAAAACCGCGAAATGCTCCTTAAGAATACCTGGCCCACGTTCCTTGCGATTTCGTTGGGCTTTCTGGCAGCGGTAGCGAGCGGGTTCATCATTGCGGTCGGTATCGCGTACTCGCGGGTTGTCCGGGACCTCACATACCCCTTCCTTGTGGCTGCGCAAATTCTGCCAAAGATTGCGTTCGCGCCGCTGTTTCTGATCTGGTTCGGCTTTGGTCTGACGCCAAAGGTCGTGATCGCTGCCCTCATCGCGTTCTTTCCGGTGGTGATCAACACGTCGAAGGGGCTTACGTCCGTCGATAGCGAACTGTTGCAATACATGGACTCTCTCGGTGCAAGTGCGCACGAGAAGTTTACCAAGATCAGTCTGCCATGGGCGATGCCCTATTTCTTCGCCGCTCTGAAGATTTCGATCACTCTTGCGATCGTTGGTGCGGTGGTCGGCGAATTCGTCGCTGCGGGCGAAGGGCTCGGATACGTCATCAATGCTTCGAATATCACGCTCGACACCGAATTGATGTTCGCTGCGATTATCGTCCTCAGCGTTCTTGGTATCGCGATGTTTCTTGGTGTGGTGCTCGCGGAACGGCTGATGTTGCCAACATCTCCGGAAAACGACGGAGTTCAGGCGACTATGTAAGAGAAGCGTCGTTCGCACTTTGCGCACGAAAAAATTGCTGGGTAGCAACGAAAGGAAAGGCCATGCAGGTTATCCGTAGATCGATTGTCAAAGCTCTTGTTGCCGGCGCCACGCTGTCCGGTTTGCTTGTTCCTGCCGCCGCGTTCGCTGCGGACAAGGTCAAGCTTCGTCTGGATTGGGTGATCGGTTCTGAGCACGCGCCGATCTTCTTGGCCATGGAACGCGGTTACTTTCGCGACGCAGGCATCGATCTTGACCTGCTTCCGGGAGAAGGGTCGTCGGTGACCGTCAAGCTCGTTGGTAACCGCGACGCGGATTTCGGCTATGCAACAGCCGATCAGGTGCTGATCGGCGCTCAGCGTGGCCTTGACTTGGTCGCGACTGCCGTCGTGCTCCAGCAAAATCCCACCGCGCTGATCTTCAAGTCGGCGCTAAAGGTCAAGGACCCGAAGACCGATCTCTACGGAAAGACGATCGGCGTCCAGCTCAAGAGCAATACAAGTCGTCAGTGGGAGGCTCTGAAGAAGAATCTCAAACTGGATGCGTCGAAGTTTAAAGAGGTTCCCGCCGACGGCGCGCTGGTTGCGATGATTGCATCGAGCCGGATCGACGTTGGCGTCGGCTTCTATTTCAACGACGCCCTAAAACTGAAGGCAACGGGTGAGGACGTGAGCTGGATCCTGCTGGAGGACTTTGGGATCAAAATGTATTCGACGACGCTGGTGACGAATCCGGCCCTTATCAAAGAGAAGCCGGATCTGGTCAAACGCTTTACCGGCGCCTTCATGAAGGGTTGGCAGGCTGCTATCGACGATCCCAAGGCGGCCTATGATGCGTTCATCAAGGCAAATCCGAGCACTGACAAGGTTTATGCCGAGCTCAAGTTGCCTGAGGTCCTCAAGCTCACGCAATCCGCCGATGTGAAGCAGAATGGGCTTGGGCATTCGACACAGGCGGCCTGGGAAGATCTGCAGAAGCAGCTGATCGAGATGGACATGATGAAAGACAAGACTGACGTCTCGAAGGTCTTCACGAACGACTTCTTGAAAAAGTAAGCGGTGCAGGATGAGCGGCAAGATGGGAGGAAGGTGGTTCGTGCGCGTGGCAAGGCTCCTTCTTCCTTGGGTCTCAACCTCATCCGTTCCGTCTCCTTCGATTGGCGCGGTCGATTGGGAGCCGGTAAGCTGGGATGAAAGCCACAACGAGAGCGTCGATGGAGGGATGGCGCCGGCCAAGCATCGTGGGAGAAGTTTCTGACCAGCGGCATCATGAACCCAAGCCTTCTCCCGTCGACACCGTCATTCCGTCTGGACGGGAAGCGTGCGCTTGTGACCGGCGCAGGCCGCGGCATCGGCCTCGGTGCAGCGGCCGCGCTTGCCTCTGCAGGAGCCAATGTCACCCTGTGTGCGCGGACTGAGAGCGAACTAAACGCTGCAGTTTCCGCGATCCGCGAGCGCGGCGGCGACGCAAATGCGCTCATTCTCGACATTACGGATCTTGAAGCAACGCAGAACGCGCTTCTGGCACGGGAGCCATACGATGTATTTGTCAGCAATGCCGGCACCAACTGTCTAAAGGGTCTTCTGGAAGTTACGCCCGACGATTTCCAGTCTGTGTTCGATCTTAACGTCAGGGCGGCTTACTTTCTGGCGCAAGCAATTGCGCGTCCATTGATTCACGCCGGCCGCGGCGGTTCGATCATTCATATCTCTTCGCAACTGGGTCATATGGGAGCAACAAACCGCTCGCTCTATGTTGCATCCAAATTTGCGATAGAGGGCCTGACGAAGGCGCTGGCTACCGAACTGGGACCAAAAGGCATTCGCGTCAATGCGATTGCACCCACGTTTGTCGATACCCCTCTTACGCGCTCGTACAACCTGGATGCGGCTGCACTTGAGGCGGTGCGGGCGCGCATCAAGCTCGGGCGTACCGGACGGGTCGAGGACATCATGGGAGCGGTGGTGTTCCTCGCATCGGAAGCGTCCTCCCTTGTCACCGGAACCTCGCTACTGGCCGACGGCGGCTGGACGGCGGGCTAGGCACACCAATGGCGATAGATGGGCGCTTGAACGATGACTAACCTTGAGCGGCTCGTGACGATCGAGGATATGCGGGGAGCAGCGCAAAAGGCATTACCGCGCATGCTTTTTGACTTTGTCGACGGAGGTGCGGGTGACGAAGCCACGTTGGGCCGCAACATGGGAGCATTTGCCAGCTACGCGTTAATGGCTCGAGCACTGAGTGGATGTGACCATCGAGATCAAAGCCGGCTCCTGTTTGGTCGACGTGTCGAAACGCCCGTATTGATTGCTCCGACCGGCTCCTCTGGTCTGCTTTGGCCTCGCGGTGAAGCCGAAGTGGCGAAAGCTGCGGCTGCTGAAGGGACGATCATGGCGCTTAGCGCCGGCGCTACGCTTTCCATCGAGGAGGTCGCTGCAGCCGCTACTGGGGCTAAATGGCTCCAGATCTTCATTTATCGCGATCGTGGCATTACCCGGGACTTCGCGGAGCGAGCCAAGGCCGCTGGCTATGAGGCCCTCGTGCTTACGATCGATTGTCCGGTATTGGGCCGCCGGGAGCGTGATATCCGAAATGGCTTTACAATCAATCCGCGCCTGACGGTCAGCACAATAGCTGACGCGGCGCTTCACGCGGGTTGGTGGTTTCGAATGCTGCGTACTCCGAAGGTGACTTTCAAAAACTTTGAACCCTATGGAGCGAAAAGCGTCGTGGATATGGCGCGTTATATCTCGACACTTATTGATCCAGCGGTTTCATGGGCGGACGTTGAGTGGTTGCGGACCATTTGGGACGGCCCGCTCATCTTGAAAGGTGTTCTGCAGGCGGAGGACGCGATCCGTGCGGTCAAGCTGGGTTGTAATGGTATAGAGGTGTCGAACCATGGTGGCCGTCAGTTCGACGTGACGATCGGAGCGGTTGAAGCGCTTGAAGAGGTGGTCGACGCAGTCGACGGTGCGGTCCCTGTACTGCTCGATGGGGGAGTGCGTCGCGGCTCGGACGTACTGAAGGCGATCGCTTTGGGTGCAACGGCAGTGCTCATCGGACGTAGCCACTTGTGGGGATTGGCCATCGCGGGGGAGGCCGGCGTGAGGCGGGCGCTTGCGTTGTTGAAAGCAGAGATCGACCTGGCAATGGCGATTGGGGGGTGGTGTTCCCTTGGCGACATTGGCAGAGAAAGTCTTCGGCGCATTGAGTCCGTCACTTTGATGCATTCCCGAACATTGTGAAATGACGAATTGCTGGAGCTTCAATGCTTGGACGCCTTGCCGAGGAAGACGAAGGAAGAACAGATGATTGGCAGCGCCTTCCTTTGTGGGCTTGAGGGGCCGCAAGGCGTGTGCCGAGATTATGAGACTGGCGGAAGAGTATGCAGCGTTCTCGGGAAGCGGGCTTGTTGAGTTCGATGTAGGCGCGTCTGTGCAAAGGTCACGGTCGGGGACGGCGATCGACGCCCGTAAGAGTTGCTCGCACTCAAGGACAGGTTGCTGTAGTTTAGCTATGAGTCTGGCGTCTTGAACGGCGATTCAAACTGTACGGTGACTGCGTTTGATTTACTCGGCGAGGAAGCTTCGATGAAGAGCAGTCGAACTAAAAATAGGATCGCAAAGAGCGATGAGAAGCCGCCACGTGGCCATGTGCATGAACACGTGCTCCGATATATGTGCCGGGGATTGATGGTGGGAGCGTTTCTTCCCGGTCAGGTTATGAGCTTGCGAAAATTGGCCGCCAGTCTCGGAACAAGTCCCATGCCGGTTCGTGAAGTCTTGAGTCGGTTGGTTGCGTCTAAGGCGTTGGAAGAAACGACCAATGGATCCGTTCGGGTCCCTCGACTAAGTCCGGACAAATTGCGAGATCTGTTTTCTGTTCGAGAGCTGCTTGAGGGCGAGGCGGCAGAGCGCGCGGCCAGGAGGGTGACTCCCGCGATGATCGCTGAGCTCACGGCAATTAACAAGAACCTGCTCCAGGCCATTGCAAGACGTGAGATCTTGAATTGCCTTTCATACAATCAAAACTTTCACTTTGTTCTTTACGGACATGCGGCGTCCGACGTGTTGGCGCCCCTGATCGAGACGCTCTGGCTTCAATTTGGGCCGACAATGTACATGTCCCTCTTGGTTCCTTCGATGCCGTGGGATGCGTCGCAGCACAGAAGAATTCTTGATGCGCTAAAGGCCAAAAACGCATCCGCTGTTAAGCGAGGGGTTATTGACGATATTCGCGGTACCTGTCGTGCTCTTCTAAGCGTCTCAGAGTCGCAGAATATTGAGCTTCCCTTTGCTCAAGGACCAGAGCTTCACTTTAACTACTGACTGGCACTAGGAGTGACCCAAATAATGAGCGGTGTTGAGGACAATCTGAAGCGGTTAGGTATCGTATTGCCTACGCCGTCGTCTCCGGCGGCGAACTACGTACCAACGCGCAGGTGTGGCAACCAAATCTATGTCTCGGGACAAGTGCCCAACGAAGGAGGCAAGGATAAGTTTACGGGCAAGCTTGGTTCTACATATTCGGTTGAGCAAGGACAGGCAGCTGCGCGACTATGCGCGATCAACATTCTTGCGCAACTGAAGCAGGCCTTGAACGGCGATCTGAGCAAAGTGGTCGGCGTCATTCGACTAGGCGGCTTCGTTAACGCGGAGCCGGATTTTGGTGATCATCCGAAGGTGATCAATGGTGCGTCTGATCTCATGGTCGAGGTGTTTGGCGAAGCCGGGCGGCATGCCCGTGCTGCTGTTGGAGTCTATTCTCTGCCGCGCAATGTGCCCGTAGAAGTCGACGCCGTCTTCGAAGTGATGTGACAGTTTGGCATTTTATGCAGGCGGCGCCGCTTCGAAGACCGCACTAAAAGCGCTCAAGCTGGAAGTGCAGACGCTCGCCGGATTGCTGCCAGCAAGCGAGACGTGATGGCGCTTCGCGGAACGTCGTCGGCAAGCTCTAGCGGAGCGAGATGCAGCGCACCTAACATTCGCGTTGCCGCGAGGTTGGCTGTTCTCGCCCGATATGATTAGGGCTGCTGGCTTTCAACGTGCGCCTTTTAGAGTGCAAGAGCGGTGTTGCCGGCGATGCCTTCATGCGAAGCATTGGATGAAATATTTGGTTGGCGTGGGGAAAAGCGGTAGCGTTCCCCCGCTACCACGGGCACGTCACCCTACATCCTTCCTTCCGGGAAGGCTTGATCCCAATTCACCGGTCGCAGATAAGTTGGTCAGACGCAACAATCCGAGATTCGCAAATGTCGTCTTCGAGTACTCAGCAGATTCAGACTGATCCACATCGGCATTCAAATCGGTTCGATCTCGATAATCGAGCCATTCGGGAGGCCAGGGAGGATCTCGCAGCTTGTTTCCGAATGGCCGCTGCGTGCGGATTCGAGGAGGGAATTTGCAATCACTTCTCTGCGGTAGTGCCGGGTTATGACGATCTCTTCATCGTCAACCCCATTGGCTATGCGTTCAGCGAGTTGTCTGCTTCTAAACTGCTGATCTGCGATTTCCACGGCAACGTGATCGAGGGTGACGGCCAACCCGAAGCGACCGCGTTCTACATCCACGCCGAGGTGCACAAACGGCTGCCGCGAGCCAAGGCTGTCTTCCATACACACATGCCCCATGCCACCGCACTGTCCATGACGGATGGCGAACCGCTTATTTGGGCGGGGCAGACGGCTTTGAAATTCTACGGACGGACCGTTGTCGACAAGGATTACAATGGCCTCGCCCTCGACCATGGCGAGGGTGCACGCATCGCAAACGCTGTAGGCGATGCCGACATCGTCTTCATGAAGCATCACGGTGTTTTGGTGCTTGGAAGGACCATCGCTGAAGCCTGGGACGATCTCTACTATCTGGAGCGTGCAGCTGAGGTGCAGGTTCTGGCAATGTCGACAGGACGAAAAGTCCTTCCCGTGTCCCCCGAGATTGCGCAGGCGACTTACGAACAAATGCGAGGCGTCGATTCAGAAGCGGCACGACTTCATCTCATATCTGTCCGCCGTCGGCTGGACTTAACGGAGCCGCAGTATCGATTATGATGTCGATTGCAAGGTGAGAGCGAATGCATTCCATGTTCGAAGTGCTTCAATTGCAGCTTGTCCCGTCGCTTTGTTGAAGCGCCCCGGCACTTCAGCACAGCGCGTCTCTCGCGGTGGCAACGATGCTGGCGTGCTCGCTTTCGAGAACAGGGTGCACGAATGGTGGGGAGCAAGCGTGACTGGCGCGAAGGCTGAGGGACGAACTAGAGATGCTTCGACGAAGACTTCTCTCGAGCACTTTCAACGCGATTGCGGTTGCGTAGTACCTCGGCAATTTCCAGTCCAGTTCCGGCCACGTGCCGCTCGATCAAGCGTGTTGCGGCCTTGACGTCTCCCGCGAGCGTTGCGTCGAGAAGTGCTCGATGCTCATAGTGATCCTCCGCTACGGTTTCCTCAAGGGTCGCCTCAACGCGAAGATACCTGGCCGCAGCGTCGATGTATTGACCAATTAGCTTCAACAGCCTGTCGCCGGCGGCCGCCGCGAGCGAAAGATGGAATGCACGATGTGCGCTGGACATTTGGCCCGCCGGCGCGTCCTCGAGCGCCTTGAGTGCAGCAATCGCTTCATTTTTCTGGGTCTCGGTAAGTCGCGGGATTGAACGCTTCAAAGCGAGTGACTCGAGCGCGGCGCGGATGTCGAAAATCTCAAGCGCTTCCTCCGGGAGCAGGGGAGCAACCACGACGCCGCGGTTAGGTCGATTGACCACTAACCCCTCGGCTTCAAGCATGCGCAGGGCTTCGCGAACCGGCATTCGGCTGACGCCATAGGTCGCGGCGAGTTCCTCTTGGCGGATGAGACTGTGCGCCGGCAAGGCGCCGCCAAGAATGGATGAGCGGAGAAGGTCCAGCAGCCAATCGGAGGTCGAAACAGGGCGCGTTGAAGCGGTCATTTGCGTGCTTTTTCTGGATACAGGATCCCGTGAAGATCGCTCCGAATCGGTATGATCGATCGTAATTTACCACCAGAAGGTAGCAGAAATCGCCCTGGAGGACCAAGTGTGTTGGTGGCTAGAAATCTAGCAAAATCTGAAATTGGCTCATTTCATGGGCAAATTGAAATATAACCCACTGAAATTCAATAAAATAATTTGATGCACTTCTGTATACAAAATTCGCTTGTGTTTCTGAAAGATTGGATCCAGTATCCAAAAAGAGGCGCCAAGGGCGGTGATCTCAACAACGATGAAAATGTTTCTGGTGAGGGAGGGTTACGATGCGTCTTGTGAGTTCTGTAGCGCTATCAATCTCGCTGCTGTTTGTGGCGAGCAGTGCGTGGGCTGCCGACAAGATTACGTTCGTCACTGACTTTGGTTACCTCGGCCGTCACGCCTACTATTTCGTGGCGCAGGACAAGGGCTACTACAAGGACGCCGGGCTCGAAGTCGACATTGTTCGCGGCCAGGGTTCTGCCGACGCCGTCAAGCAAGTTGCGGCCGGCACCGCGCAGATCGGATTTGCCGACGCCGCCTCCGTAATCCTTGGCCGGGCGAATGACGGGGTCCCCGTCAAGCTTATCGCGGAAGTTTACGCCAAGCCTCCGCATGCGGTGTTTACGCTTGAAGGGTCCGGGATCAAGACTCCGAAGGATCTCGAAGGGCGCACGATCGCGGATTCCGCTTCGAGTTCGTTGCCAAAGATGTTCCCCGCCTATGCCAAGGCCGCCGGGATCGATGCCAGCAAGGTGAAATGGCTGTTCGTAACGAGCGACGCCATTGCTGCAACGCTCGCGCTCGGCCGCGCAGATGCTGTCACCTATTACACGATCAGCGAAGCTCTTATGTCAAAGGCGGTCGCTCCCAAGAAAATGACCATCCTGAAGTTTTCCGACGTCGGGATGGATTTCTATAGCAACGGCCTCATTGCGAACGACAACATCATCAAGTCCAAGCCCGATGTCGTTAAGCGGTTCGTTCAAGCGACGCTGAAGGGTCTGAACGATGCAATCAATGATCCTGAAGCCGCGGCAAAGATCCTGAACAAGTATCAGCGCCAGATCGATGTCGATATCGGCACCGCTGAAATGAAGGTCGTGGGATCGCTTGTGAAAGCTCCGGCAGGCTCGGTCGACCGAGCGCAAATGCAGCGAACGATTGAGTTGGTCAAAAATTCGTTCGACCTGAAGCAGCCGGTTTCCGTCGATGATGTCTTTGCAGATGGCTTTGTGAGCAAATAGCCAAACGCGCATACACCATCGAGCGATCGCTCGGCGATCCAAATCATTAGTGCCCAGAATTAGGACAACGAGGACATTGGAATGAGCCGAGTTCTTTCGTTAGCGCTTGGAAAGGTGTCAGGTAGGGGCGGGCCGTCGATGCTTGAGAGTGGACCTGGCGGCTCACCCCGAAAGGTCACGATCGAGCACCTGCACAAGACCTACCTGACCTCGAGCGGTCGCACGGTTGCCCTTCAAGACGTCAACCTCACTATTGGCAAGGATGAGTTCATCGCACTGGTCGGACCATCCGGCTGCGGCAAATCAACGTTGCTGCGGATAGTCAGCGCCCTGATCAGGCCTTCGAAAGGCAAGATCCTGATCGACGGACAGCCGGTTCTGGCGCCGAGCAACGAGGTGGGAATTGTCTTCCAGCAGGCGGTTCTTCTGCCGTGGCGCTCGGTTCTGGATAACGTGCTGCTGCCAGCCGAAATCCTCAAGCTTGACATGGGCAAGGCGCGGAAGCGGGCATACGACTTGCTCAACATGGTTGGTCTTTCCGGCTTCGAGAAGCGCTATCCAGGCGAGTTATCCGGCGGCATGCAGCAAAGGGCCGCGATCTGTCGTGCCCTTATTCATAGCCCCTCGATGCTGCTGATGGATGAGCCGTTTGCGGCGCTCGATGCGATGACCCGCGAAGAGCTCGGTCTCGAGCTCCTGCGTATCTGGGCCCTCGAGAAGAAGACCATCGTCTTCGTCACGCACAATATCCCGGAGGCCATTCTCCTCGCCGATCGCGTCGTCGCCATGTCGCCGCGTCCCGGACGCATCTCTGAGATCATTGAGGTGGATCTGCCACGGCCGCGGACACTCGACATGGAATTTCTTCCGGAGTTCAAGTCCTATTCGGACCGCGTCCGAGCCGTCATAGGTCACGCGTGAAGGAGCATCCAATGGCAAATCCAGCCGTAGCACCCGCCACCGACGCGGCAGAGTTCGAGGATGAAATCATCGTCGACAACAGGAAGTTGTCGATGCTCGACGTGGCCGCGCCCTTTGTAACGTTCGTTATCTTGCTGCTCGTCTGGGAAGGTGCAGCCGTTTACTTCTCCGTGCCGTCATGGCTTCTGCCGGCGCCAACCGAGATCGCAAAGGCCTTCGTGGAATGGCGCGGTGAGTTGTGGTATCACTCGCTCGTTACGCTGTACGAAACGCTGGCGGGGTTTGCGCTCTCGATTGTGCTCGCAATCCCGCTTGCGGTCATGATCGTCTTTTCTCCGATCTTGCGAAAGTGCATCTATCCGCTGCTGTTGGGCCTGCAGTCCGTGCCCAAGGTGGCGATCGCACCGCTGCTGGCGCTTTGGATTGGGTTCGGCGTCTTGCCGAAGATACTTGTCGTCTTCCTCGTCTGCTTCTTTCCGATTGTCGTATCGACGGCTACGGGATTGGCGTCGGTATCGCCGGCGGTGATGGATCTGATCCGCTCCTTGTCGGCATCCAAGCTCCAGACATTCATCAAGATACGTTTTCCAACGGCGGTCCCCCATATCTTCGTCGGATTGAAGATCGCGATTACGTTTGCGGTCATCGGCGCGGTGATTGGCGAATTCGTCGGCGCTGAATCCGGGTTGGGCTATCTCATCCTGGCGTCTTCGTCGCAGGCGCGTACGCCCGTCGCGTTTGCGGCTCTCGTCGTGCTGACCATCCTGAGCATTGTCCTGTTCTACCTGATGGAGCTGATCGAGAGGCTCGCCGTTCCGTGGGCGGTTAACGAATGAAATCGACGGAGCGACTCGCGCGCCGGGAAGCACGTTGAACGAAAATCCACTGAAGTATCGTGAGGAAGAGCTGATGAAGCAGAACACGAAGGTGAAGACGGGAGAGCGGGAGTTCAAGAACTCTCGCGACGTGCGTCATGCGGCTCGGAAAGAAGGCTATACAGGCTACACGGCCGGCCTGGCGCCAGGTTATGTCCAGGCCAATATCTGCATCCTTCCGAAGGCTTGGGCCGACGACTTCATGTTGTTCTGCCAGCGAAATCCCAAGCCGTGTCCTTTGATCGCCCGGTCCGACGTTGGCGATCCGCGCTTGCCGTCGCTGGCGGAGGACCTCGACGTCCGTACGGACGTGCCCCGCTATCACATCTTCAAGGACGGCAAGTTCGTCGAGGAAGTCACCGATATCTCGTCGCACTGGCAGGATGATTTTGTGACCTTTGCACTCGGCTGCTCGTTTTCGTTCGAGGAGGCCCTTCAGGACGCCGGCATACCCTTGCGCTTTCTCGCCAACAACAACGTGGCGGGAGTCTATGTGTCAGACATGCCAACGGAATCGGCAGGCGCGTTCAAGGCGCCGCTGGTCGTCACGATGCGAGCGTTCAAGCCGGCAGACGCAATTCGCGCCATTCAGATCACCTCACGGTTCCCGAATGTGCACGGCGCGCCGGTTCACATTGGCGATCCGGGCATGATTGGGGTCGATCTGAAAAATCGTTACCAGAACGTAGGTGACCCGACGGTTGCTGAAGGCGAGATTCCGCTCTTCTGGGCTTGTGGCTTGACTCCCCAGCTCGCCGTGATGAACGCCAAGCCGCCGATCTGCATCACGCACGCGCCGTCCTCGATGCTGGTAACCGATTTGCGCAATGCAAGTCTCGCGATGCTTTGATCGCGACTGGAAAGACAAACAAGACCATGAATTCATATCGTGACTTCGAAGCGCCGGGCCGGTCTATGGCTGTCGGCGCCAACGGGATGGTTGCGACTTCCCATCCGCAGTCAACGTTAGCCGCGTTGGACGTCCTGCGCGAGGGTGGAAACGCCATCGATGCCGCCGTGTGTGCTGCGGCGGTTCAAGCCGTAGTGGAGCCGACGCAGACGGGGATCGGCGGCGATTGCTTTACGCTGTTGATGCGCGAAGGCGAAGCGAAGCCGACCGCCCTGAATGGATCGGGTTGGGCCCCGAAAGCTGCGGAGGCGGAATGGTATCGGCGCGCCGGGATGACGGAAATCATCTCGGAGACACCGCATTCCGTCACCATCCCGGGTGCCATCGCTGCCTGGGAAAGGCTGCTTCTGGACCACGGAAAGCTATCGCTCGCGCGCATTCTTGCCCCGGCAATTGAGGCGGCAGAGAACGGCAGCTGCATCACCGAACGGCTCGCACGCGACTGGGGCAGGCAGCTGACAAAGCTGGGCAAGCATCCGTCTACCGCACGGCTGTATCTGTTTGACGGCAAGGCGCCCCAGCCAGGCCAGATCCATCGGCAGCCGGCGCTGGCGCAAACGTTGCGGGAAGTCGCCCAGTCGGGAGCGCGCGCCTTTTATACGGGCCGCATCGCTGAAAGCCTCGTTGCAACCTTGCAGGAACGGGGCGGGCTGCACAGCTACGACGACTTTGCCGAGTTCAAGCCAGAATACGTCGATCCGATCTCGACTGCTTATCGTGGCTATCGGCTTTGGGAATGCCCTCCCAACGGCCAAGGCATTGTTCCGCTTTTCATGGCGAAGGTGCTTGGCGGATACGATGTGGCCCAGTGGAGCTCGAACGGTGTTGAGCGACTTCATATGATGGCCGAGGCTGCACGGCAGGCGTACGCCGTCAGAGATATGTTCGTCTGTGATCCTCGTACGGGATCAGTGCCGGTTGAATGGCTCCTCTCGGAAGAACATGCGCGCCTGGTTCGCAGCCAAATCTCGCTTGCGGGCCGGAACGCCGCGCTCAACACGGTCATTGAGCGTCCGCACCGGGACACCGTGTTTATTGCCGTCGTTGATCGCGACCGTACGGCGGTATCGCTGATCAACTCGGTGTTCGATGATTTCGGCTCCGGCATCGTCTGTGAAAAGACAGGGGTGCTGTTTCATAACCGTGGCTCGTCATTTGTTCTCGATGCGGGCCACCCGAACTGCATCGCCGGCCGCAAGCGGCCGATGCACACGATCATTCCCGCGATGCTGACGAAGGACGATCAGGCGGTGATGCCATTCGGTGTAACTGGCGCTCACTTTCAGCCGTTGGGGCAGCTTCAGATCCTAACGAACGTGGTCGACTACGGAATGCCGGTGCAGACCGCGATCGACCATCCACGCATGTTCGCGCGAGGAGATGTGTTCGAAGTCGAGAGTGGGGTACCCGAGGAAGTCGTGGCGGGACTCTGCAAGCTTGGGCACCGAGTAACTCGATCCGAAAACCCCCTCGGCACGGCTCAGGCCATTTGGATCGATCGCGATGCCGGCGTTCTCTTCGGCGGAGCGGACGCGCGTCGGGACGGTATCGCCCTGGGCTATTGATCACGGAAAAACCAGGACTGGTAGGAAAGACATGGGCGTTATTCAGTCGACCACATTCAAGCTTCAGGAAAACTCTCAGGTCGAGAGGCATTCCCCGTACGACGCAGCCGGGCGCACGGACATCTTGAGTGACAAGGCATTTAGATCCGCGCTGAAGGAGATTGAATCGTGGCCCGGCTATCGGCCGACGGCTTTGCGCAGGCTGGACAATCTCGCTCGCGCCATCGGTGTCAGGAGCATTGCCTTCAAAGACGAGAGCGAACGGTTTGGGCTCGGCAGCTTTAAGGCGCTGGGTGGCGCATATGCCGTGTTTCGCCTGCTTCAGAAGGCAGTCAGGACGCGTGTTGATGCCGTGGTGAACAGCCAGGACTTGGTTTCGAAAAAATTCTCGGATGTTACCTCGGGGATCACGGTGACGTGCGCGACCGACGGAAATCACGGCCGTTCCGTGGCTTGGGGAGCGCAGAAATTCGGATGCCGTTGCGTTATCTACGTCCACGCCGGCGTCAGTAAGGCCAGATGCGATGCCATAGCTGCATATGGAGCTGAGGTCAGACGGGTTTCCGGCAACTACGATGATGCCGTTCGGCAGGCTGCCTCCGATGCTGCGAAGAATGCCTGGCACGTTGTGTCCGACACCTCTTATGAGGGTTATGTAGACGTTCCTCGCGACGTCATGCAGGGCTACAGCGTCATGGTCGACGAGGCGCTTGGCCAGATCCCGCAGCGTCCCACTCACGTGTTCATCCAGGGTGGGGTGGGTGGACTTGCTGCAGCCGTTTGCTCGCATCTATGGCAACGGTTCGGGGAGCAGAGGCCCAAGCTCGTCATCGTTGAGCCTGAGAAGGCTGACTGCCTTTATCAAAGCGCGGTCAACGGCAAGCCAACGGTGGTGCATGGAGAGCTCGACACCATCATGGCCGGACTTGCATGCGGAGAGGTCTCGCTCCTGGCATGGAAGATTCTCAGCCCGGGTGCCGACGCGTTTATGACGATCACGGACGAAGCGGCGGCCGAGGCGATGCGAATTCTTGCCGACTCCAAATACGGCGATGATCCAGTCGTCGCCGGCGAGTCTGCCGTCGCGGGCCTTGCAGGGCTGATACTGGCGGCAACGGATGCGGGCAGCCGCAATCGACTTGGGTTGGGCCCTGACAGCACCGTTCTGCTGTTTGGCACGGAAGGCGCCACGGATCCTGAAATGTATCAGCGAATTGTTGGTAGAGCCCCCGGGGCAGTTAAGGTTGCAGCGTAAGGAAGAAGCTCATGTCGGAACTGGATGAAATCCTTCAACGAGTGGACGCCGAGATCGTCGCCGAACGCGAGTCTTTGGTTCAGCTGTGCGGCGAACTGGTTGCAGCCCCGAGCGCCAGTCCTCCTGGACGCACGGTTGAGGTCGCAAAGATCGTAGAGCGCTTCCTGAACGACGCATCCATCCGAACCGAACGTGTTGCATCCGATCCCGAAGCGCCGAACCTCATTGGCCACGTCTGTGAGGGCGAGGGGCCGCACGTCGTGCTGAATGCGCATATGGATACGATGCAGCCGGGCGACGAGACAAAGTGGTCCGTGCCCATCCTGGAGCTCACCAGGAAGGACAAGAGACTGTACGGCCTCGGCATGGGGAACATGAAAGGTGCGCTAGGGGCCATGTGTATTGCCTCGAGCGTGCTGGCCCGCCATCGCACGCAATTGTCCGGGCGCATCAGCTTTACCGCCGTCTGCGACGAAGTGATGTTCGGAGAGCGAGGGGCAGTTCATCTGCTCGCCGCGCGACCCGACATTCACGGCGACTATCTGATCAGCGGCGAAGGGCCAGGCTACATGCATCTCGCGCCGGCCGAGAAGGGTCTACTTTGGCTGGACATCGAGACTACAAGTGACGGCGGACATTCCTCCGGTGCCCTGAAAGGCAAGACGGCGGCCGCCAAACTCGCGAGGATCCTGACCGACATCGATCAAATCAACGAGGTATTTGCCGATGTTCCTGCGGCCGTACATGGCATATCGGGTGGCGAGGGCAATCTGGGATTGCGCGTGTCCTTGAACGCCGGAACCGTCGAAGCGGGTGGTGTTCGGAGCTTGATCGCCACGAAAGCGCGCGCTCAAATCGATGTGCGATTGCCCCCCGGGATCACCGCCGATGAGATCGAGCAACGGGTCCGCTTTCTTGCAGGACAGGAGCCCGGGATAACCATAAAGTCGGTCAAAAGGTGGGACTCGAACTGGACTGCCTTTGCCGATCCGGTTGTCGCCGAACTGCTGGATGCGGCGACCAAGACGCGCGAAAAGCCGCCTGAACTGGTCGTGCGACTGCCCGGAAGCGATGCCAGGCGATGGCGTGACCTGGGCGTGCCGGCCGCTTGCTACGGACCTCAGCCGACCTTGTCCGCCGGGGTCGACGACTATGCGAACGAGCAGGATGTCGTGGATTGCGCGCGGGTGTATGCGCGGGCGGCAATTCGTTTGGCTCAACGGAAAAGGGGATAGTGTTTACGGCGAGTAACGATTGGCGTGGCGGTCAAGTGCCGTCTCGGATACTATGTGGGGGTCGACAACCCTGAATCGTGCTCGAATTGAATTCGAAATTGCCCGCGCGCCGAACCGGATCAAACAAGCGCAAGGCTGAAGCTGGCATTGCGCAACATTCCATTTACGAAACCGCTCCGCCTCGGAGAAAGCCTGGCGAAGTCCTGGGTGACTATGCCTACCGGATCCTCCGTGAATCAATTCGGGGCGGCATTTTCGAGCCGGGCGACCACCTGCGAGAGGCAGACGTGGCCGCCTGGCTCCAAATAAGCAGAACCCCCGTACGCGAAGCATTTCATCGGATCGTTACGGAGGGCCTGCTGACGGTGGGCTCCTGGAACGGCGCCATGGTTGCGCAGCTCGATGCTCAGCAACTGGTCGAGCTGTACGCGGTGAGAGCCGTACTGGAGGGGGCCGCAGCGCGGCTCGCTGCCGAGCATGCCTCGCGGGCAGAGGTCAAAAGCCTCTTCTCAATCGCCGAGCGTGAGGAAGAGGCCAAGAACGACGCCGAAGCTCTTGTCGTCATAAATGCCGAACTGCACCACGCGATCTACAATGCTGCACATAACCGTTATCTGTTGCAGTCGCTCAATACGATTGTCGACACCTTAGGCCTTTTGCGTCACTCGACCTTCATTTTGCCAGGCAGTGTCGAGCTCGCTCACAAGGAGCATCTCGCCATCCTGACAGCCATTCAGGACGGCGAGGCGCAGACCGCGGAGCGACTGGCCGTAGCACATGTCAACAATGCTCTTGAGTTGCGATTGCGGCTTCTCCGAGGTGAGGGACGAAGTTACGCGAACAGCGTCGTCAGGACGTGAGTACGCGGGCAGGGTCTAGCTCCCGCAGAATTCGCAGTTCATTTTCGTTCGGGGGCTCCGTGACCGGAAGATCCTTCGCAAACGAAAGTTCGAACCCTGTGTTGTCCTGAACCTCGGCAGCGGAAACGCCCGGGTTGAGGGCGAGAACCGTCATCTGCTTTGACTGATCGTCAAAGCCCAGCACGGCAAGATTCGTTACCACGCGGAAGGTCCCGCCTCTGGAGAGACCTGCGTCAGCTCTGGTCGAACCTCCGCGTAGCCAACCGGGGCTAGTCACGAAGTCGACCTTTTCGACGAATCGGCGTTTCTCGTGCTTCGTTGCGACAATCAGGTTGGTCAGGCTGGCAATATCATTTCCGCCGCCGCTGCCAGGCAGGCGGACCGCCGGCGTATTGCCTCTGGCGTTGATAATCGAACTGTTCAGATTGCCGAAACGGTCGATCTGTGCGCCTCCCATGAATCCGACATCGACGTAGCCGCGTTGCAGGAAGAGCAACACTTCGGAGCTTCCGACAACCATGTTCGATCCCTTGGCACCTCGCTGGTCGTTGGTTGAAGGTGGAAGCTCGCCCGGTTTGAGCAGTGCACCAACCGTTCCTCCTTCGAAGAGAATGGTGAGATTTGGACAGTGCGTCCGTTGCGCCAGTCCCGCTGCGAGAAGGGGAATGCCAATCCCGGCGAACACGATCTGTCCGTTTCGAAGCTCTCTCGCGCTAAGAACTGCGAGATGTTCGTTGATTGTGTAGTCGGACAATTCAGTCATTGCCTTCACGCCTTCCTCGCTGGGCCGCCTCGAGCACCTCGTCCAGGCCGATCCTGGCCAAAAATTCATTCCAATTCCGCGGAGCGAAGAAATACTCGCGAAGATAGTTGCGCAAGCCGTTGTCCGGATCTGCGTTCGCAGCACGCGCGTAGGCATCCAGGTGCTTCATCATCGGCTCGTAGACGCCGTAACATTCGTGCGGAGCAGATCCGAACGGTACTTCAACGACGGCGTCCACACAGAAGAACGGGATCTTGGTCTGATCCGGAGCCTGGCGGATCCGGTGATTCGAAATAACGCGCTCGGTTGTGAGAATGACCCTGTCCGCCGCCATGGCCAAGTCAATATCCATGAACTGAAGGCCCTCAATGCGCGCATTTCCGAAGACGTCGCATTCGTGGACATGGATGATCGCGACGTCGGGATTGAGAGCCGGTACAAGCAAGACAGGTTCGTTGGTGTAAGGGCAGGTGATCTCCTTTGCTTCGGGCTGCCGATCAAGGACATCCGATCCCAACATGGCGCGCATGGGCATGAAGGGTACTCCCATGGCGCCGGCCCGGAACCTCATTCCCATGGCCAGATGGCTCCATTCGTCATAGCGCGCACGGCCGCTTTCGATGTGCGCCCTCATGACCTTCGAAACGCCCCACATGATTCCTTGGCTGAACCAACTGGTGATTATGTGATTGCTGAGCCCTGAGGCGAGGAGGATATCTCCTTCGCTTGTGGTGATCGAACGCGAGCAGGTGAGGTTCTTCCTCCCGCTTCGGATCAATTGCCAGATCATCGCCATCGGGGTGCGCGACATCATGCTGCCCCCGATGCCGACCGACTGACCATCCGAGATCAGGTTTGCCGCTTCTTCGAGCGACATCACTTTCTCGCGCAATCCTCGATCCCTGCGCGACTGAGCGTCTCGGAGCTCTCCGTAGGGCCTGTACCGATCCATGAATGTTTCGCCTCCCAGAAAACCCAAATTTCGGTTGCGGTCCGATTTTGTATAATTTAGTATACAAAAATTCGACACGCAAATGCAAGGCGGAGGAAGGCGCAAAATGATCCCCAAGACGATGAGAGCTGCGGTCTACAAGGAATATGGTGGACCCGAAGTCTTGAAGTACGAGGAGGTACCCACGCCAGTTCCGGAGCGCGGCGAGGCGCTCGTTAAGGTCGGGTACGTTGGGCTGAACGGCTACGACCTCATGGCCCGCTCCGGCCGCTACAAGCCGAACAAGGGCAAATTTCCCCACATCCTTGGTGGTGATTTCGGCGGCGAGCTTGTTGCTCTGGGACCTGAGACCACGTCCGAGCTGGCTCTGGGCACGCGCGTGACCAGTTGGTGGGTCGTGCCGTGCGGAAAGTGTGAGCAGTGCATGGGTGGATTTCCCAACCGGTGCTCGAGAAACTACCGCTATCTCGGCGCGCACCTTCCGGGCGCCTATGCTCAATACGTAAAGTTGCCTGCACACCATCTGATCAAGCTGCCGGACACCGTCAGCTTCGAGCAGGCTGCGGCATTCCCAAATGCTTTCGGCACCGCATGGCACATGATCGTCACTCGCGGAAATGTGCGGCCTGGCGAGACGGTGCTGGTCAACTCAGCGAGCTCAGGCGTGAGCATGGCGGCCATCCAGATCTGCAAGAACTTGGGGGCATACGTCTACGCCTCTTCAAGCGCGGACTGGAAACTGGAAAAGGCCAAGGAACTGGGCGCTGACGAGGTCATCAACTACAACGAAACGGATTTCGTTGAGGAAATCATCAAGCGCACCAACAAGCGGGGTGTCGACGTTGTCATTGAGCACGTCGGCGGCGACTTCCTGGGCAAGTCGATCAAGTGCCTAACTCGCGGCGGTCGCGTGGTGACAGTCGGAGGCACGAAGTCCTACAACTGTGAGGTCGAGGTCAACTACATCTTCCACAAGGAGCTTTCGCTGATCGGTTCGAACAGCGCAACGAAGATGGACCTTGAGGCCATGATGCCGATGCTCGGGCAGGGCAAACTGAGGACGGTCATCGACAAGGTGTTCCCATTGAAGGAGGCGGCGGCCGCCCACGTCTACCTCGAATCGGCCAAGCAGTTCGGAAAGGTGCTGCTCAAAGTCGAGGATTGAGCCGCGCATGTCGGCGCGATCGCAATGGGGAGGGTGGCTACGCCCTCCCTTTGCTTCGGCCGGCCACACTTCCTGATCCTTTTGATGGTGGACAATGGCAACCAGAGACATCCAGCCTCTAATTGCGCCGCGTTCGATCGCGGTTATCGGGGCGTCTACAAATCCCAACAAATCGGGTGGCGTGCTTTTCAGCAACCTTGCCAAAGGTGGCTTCAAGGGCAACCTGTATCCCATCAACCCCGGCGCATCGGAGGTCATGGGGAAGAAGGCCTATCCAAGTCTGGCGGATGTGCCCGAGGCGGTCGATCTCGTCTACATCGTCTTGCCGCAAAGCCAGATGGCTACTGCAATCCAGCAGTGTATTTCCGCCAAGGCGCGGGCCGCTTGCATTATCACGGCAGGCTTTTCCGAAGCCGGTACGACGGGCAGAGAAGCGCAAAACAAGCTTCGCCAGGTCGCACAGGAAGCCAACCTCTTGCTGGCGGGACCCAATACGATCGGAATGGTCAACACCGATTGCGGAATGATGGGCAGCTTCGTGAACTTCCCGGAATGGCAATCCGGCGGAATTTCCCTGTTCACGCAAACAGGCATCTTCACGGGTGCCGTCATGCGGCAGATCATGGACGATCCAGTAACGCGTCTGCCGATCTCGAAAAGCATCGACGTCGGCAACAAGATCGACGTCGATGAGGTCGATTTCCTCGAATTTGCGTCGAACGATGCAGCGACGAAGATCATCGGCCTCTACATCGAGAGCATTGTCCGCCCTGAGCTGTTCTTTGCGAAGGCGAAGGCTCTGCGGGGCAAAAAGCCGATTGTCCTTTTGAAGCCGGGCCGGACGGTGCAAGGCCAGGATGCATCGTCGCGGCATACGGGATCACTTCCGTTTGACGATCGCGTCTTTGATGACCAAATGCGCCAGTGCGGCATTGTGCGAACCGAAGACGAAGACGACTTCGTGAATACCCTTCGCGCCCTGACGATGCTGCCGCGCGCAAGAGGGCGTCGTGTCGGGCTCGCTACGACCAGCGGTGCGCTGGGTGTCATTGCCTCGGACCTGATTGCCGACCACGGACTGGAACTAGCGGTCTACGACGACGCTACCGTGAGCAAAATGCGGTCGATTCTGCCGGATTGGCTTGAGCCGGCCAATCCGTTTGATTTCTGGATTGGCATCGACGTCAAGGGAGCCAAGGAAGCGCATGAAGTCGGCCTCCGCGCGGTTTTCGCGGACCCCAATGTCGAAATGGTGCTTTGCACCTTGCTTGCGCCTCCCAATGCAGATTTTCCAGAAATGGCAGAGCTGCTGCGGACACTGAGGCGTCAACACGACAAGCCGTTCGTACTTGTCCCATATGGAAGTGCCGGCGCACGATGGACCACCGAGTTGATCGGAGCCGATGTTCCCGTCTGTCGAACCGTTCGATCGGGCGTGCGCGCCTTGGCCATGGTCGCACAAGCCAGCGCAGTTTAGGCTTGGCAACCGCCCGGACGGCTCCAACCAGTTCCTCCCAGACTTGCCGGGGCGCTGCGCCCCGGCATTTTTTTGGTTCGGCGAGCGCTTTGGCGCAGCCTAAAGGTTATGCAGCCTAAAGGTTATTGAGCCGCTTGGCGGCCTTCAGGAAGCTCTCACGATCACCGAGGGCGAGTGCATCCGTACGACAGCCTGCAAAAAGAGCCGGGCATCTGATCTCGGCGTGAAAGCTTGATTTGAATCAACGTCGGCATCGGCGCTTGATTGTGCAGTTCAGACCGCAGGAATCCGCAGGATCAGGTCATGAACCCGCTGCTCAAAGAAATTCGACACAGTCCGCTTCTTTGGATGTTGGCCTTCGTTCCAATCGTTCTTGTTGTCGAAGCAATTGCGCCGTCGGCTCACACTTCGTTGTTCGTCCTCGCCGTGCTGGCGATTGTGCCTCTCGCTGCCTTGCTCAGTCACGCAACCGAGAGCGTTGCTGAAAGGACGGGAGATGCGATAGGCGGGTTGCTCAATGCGACACTCGGAAACTTGACAGAGCTGATCATCGCCGTGGCGGCTCTCCGCGCCGGCGAATATATGCTCGTGAAGGCTTCGATTGCGGGTGCAATCGTCACTAACTCGCTTTTCATGTTGGGTGCGTCCTTCTTCCTCGGCGGCTTGCGTCACCGGGTGCAGGACTACAATCGTGCCGGGGGAAGGCTTCATTCGGCTTTGCTATTGATGGCTACAATCGCTCTTCTTGCGCCTGCGGCCGTGGCTGATCTCGATCTGGCGCAAGGAGAGGCTGTGTCGCAAAAGCTCAGTATCGGCTTGGCGATCCTGCTCATAATCGCATACGCATTAGGTCTCTTGTTCTCACTCCAAACGCACAAGGACTTGTTTGTCAGCGAGGATCGCAATGACAAGAATGTGCATGAGACCTGGCCTGTCGGCCTGGCCGTCGGAACGCTGGTCATCGTCACCATCCTCGTGGCGCTTGTTAGCGAGATTTTCGTCGGATCTGTTCAGAAGGCGGGAGAGACTTTGGGTATGAGCCCCGCTTTTGTCGGCTTTATTGTCGTGGCGCTTGTCGGTGGCGCAGCTGAGATGGCGGTTGCGTTTTCTGCGGCGCGCAAGGACCGTCTCGATATGAGCGTCGGTATTGCACTGGGTAGCGCCTCCCAGATCGCTCTTTTTGTGGCGCCGGTCCTCGTAATCCTCAGCTACTTCATTGGTCCCAAGCCGATGGATCTGCTGTTTTGGCCGGGCGCAGTGACGATGGTGATGATCGCAACTGTGACGTCTTGCTTCATCACCAACAGTGGACGCTCTGCGTGGTTCATCGGTGCGCTGCTCATACTCATTTATGTAATCTTCGCCATGACACTCTACATCGTTCCTCCGGGCGTGCACGCCTCCTCGTGAGCAGGCGACGAAGCTTCGCATCTCTCGGTAGCCTGTTGGCGATCCGCAGACACGGAAAACTGCTGGCCGACCATTGCGTCAGAGTGTCAGCACCAGATGCAAGACCGTGGGATCCCGCCCGCGACGGGCGTGGAAGCCGAACTTGCTGAAGACCTTCCGCATCGCCGCGTTCTCGGGCAGGACCTCGGCGGTCAGTTCCTTCAGCCCGGCTGTGCGGGCGATGATGGCGAGATGGCGCATCAGCATCGTGCCCAGGCCCTGGCTCTGATAGTCGTCGATCACGACAAAGGCGATCTCGGCTTTGCCGGGTTCAGTGACGATGTATCGTCCGCCGCCGATGATGACACGGTGTCCATCCTCCTCGGCAAGCGCCACGAGGGCGACGTGATTGGCGAAGTCGATATTCATGAAGAAAGCGATTTCCTTCTCTGAGAAACCGCGTTTCACGGCGAAGAAGCGGCGTTGCAGCGACTGTGTGCCAGTGCGACGGACCGCCGCCAGCATATCGTCCTCGTCGTCGGGCCGCAGCGCGCGGATTTCGACCTCGCGGCCGTCGCGCAGACGTTCGGTTGCCGAGTAGTTTTCCGTCGCCGGCATCGATGCTCCTCCTGGCCCTAGCAGGGACGATGGGCGCCCGAACGGGATTGACCTAAATCAATGCCTGCCGCTCGCCAGCCGCCTTCTATCCGCAAATGGGGGCAGAAGGATCGAAACGCATGTCCTTGGATAGACTGGAACTGCCAGGCGGTGCGATGTCGGGGCTCGTCGCCAGGGCGGTCGAATACATGGTTGATGCCGGGCAGCGCAGCGTGCTGTTCCTCGACATCATGCGCCAGCGCGGCGATCAGTATCGCGAGCATGTCGCCCAGACTGCGCCGCACGTTCTCAGTTACGCCGCAGAGCTCATCATCGACGGCCGAAAGCTCGAACAACCCGTCAATTATGCGCTGGTGCGCATAATTCCGCCCAAGGGCGTCGAGATCGATCTCGAGCGCCGGCCATTCGTGGTGGTCGACCCGCGCGCCGGTCACGGACCCGGCATTGGCGGGTTCAAGGCCGACAGCGAGATCGGCGTCGCCATGAAGGCGGGCCATCCATGCTACTTCATCGGTTTCCTGCCGGAACCCATGCCCGGCCAGACCATCGAGCGCATCGCTCGCGCCGAGGCGATATTCATCGAGAAGGTGATCGAGCGGCATCCCGCGGCCGACGGCAAACCCTGTGTGATCGGCAACTGCCAGGCCGGCTGGGCGGTCATGATCCTCGCTTCGCTAAGGCCGGAGCTGTTCGGCCCCCTGATCATTGCCGGTGCGCCGCTGGCCTATTGGGCCGGCGTGCACGGCAAATATCCGATGCGCTATTCGGGCGGCCTGCTCGGCGGCAGCTGGTTGACTGCGCTCTCCAGTGACCTCGGCGGCGGCAAGTTCGACGGCGCCTGGCTGGTGCAGAATTTTGAGAACCAAAATCCCTCCAACACGCTGTGGACCAAGCAGTACAAGGTCTACTCCAAGGTCGATACCGAGGCCGACCGGTATCTCGAATTCGAGCGTTGGTGGGGCGGACACGTCAACCTCAACGCCGACGAGATTCAATTCATCGTCGATGAACTCTTCATCGGCAACAACCTCGCCGCCGGCCGCATCAAGATGTCGGACGGGACGGCGGTCGATCTCCGCAACATCCGCTCGCCGATCGTGGTGTTTTGCTCCAAGGGCGACAACATCACCCCGCCGCAGCAGGCATTGGACTGGATCTTGGATCTCTATGCCGACGTCGACGAGATCAGGGCCTACGGCCAGACGATCGTCTACACCGTTCATGAATCGATCGGTCATCTCGGCATCTTTGTTTCCGGCGGCGTTGCCAGGAAGGAGCATGCAGAGTTCTCCAGCAATATCGATCTGATCGACGTGCTGCCGCCTGGCCTTTATGAGGCGACTTTCGAGGCCAGGGGAGATGACACGCTAAACGACGAGCTTGCGGTCGGGCAGTGGGTGATGCGCTGCGAGGCGCGCACGCTGGATGACATCCGCGCCATGGGCGGCAATTCGCCGGAGGACGAGCGCCGCTTCGAGACCGCCAAACGCGTTTCTGAAATGAACCTGACCGCCTACCAGAAGTACCTGCAACCATGGATCAGGTCGATGGTAACGCCGCAAATGGCAGAGGCGATGCGCAACTGGCACCCGCTGCGGCTGCAGTACGAGGCGTTCAGCAGCCGGAACCCGTTTATGACGACGGTCGAGGACGCTGCGGATAAGGCGCGCGAGGCGCGCAAGCCGGTCGCGAAGGATAATCCCTTCCTGGCATTCCAGGAGAGGATCTCCAAGCAGGTCGTCAGTTCGCTCGACCAGTGGCGCGACTCGCAGGAGGCGCTCAGCGAAGCGATGTTCCTGGCAATCTATGGCTCACCTGCATTGCAGGCTGCGGTTGGCGTCGATCCGCAGTCGACGCCTTCGCGCCGCCGTGACATGGACCCGAAGTACCGCGAGTTCCTGCAGGCCCGCATCGCGGAGCTGAAATCGAAGATCGGCTCCGGTGGCTTGCGGGAAGCCGGCATCCGGGCGCTGCTCTATGTCGGGTCGGCCCGCGGCATGGTGGACGAGCGCAGCCTCGAGGCGTTGCGGCGGCTGCGTCAGGCCGACGAGTCCAAGCGGATGACATTGGCCGAGTTCAAGATGCTGGTGCGCGAGCAGTTCTTCATGCTGCTGCTCGACCGCGAGGCCGCGCTGGCCGCCATCCCAAAACTCCTGCCGGAGAGTATGGATGAGCGGCGCTTGGCATTCGGGATCGTGCAGGAAGTCCTCTCGTCGAGCGCGGAAATATCCGGCGAGGTAGCAAGACGCCTGAAGCAGGTAGCCGGGTTGTTCGGACTCGAAGGGGCGACGGTCCCTTTGGATATCAAGGCCAAAGCCTCATAGGGATTCGGAGTGAAGCCATGAGCGTGATGCCCGCCGAAGCCAGCGATACCCGATCGGGATCAAAGTACGACCGCCTGATTGCAGCCGCCAAAGGCGTGCCCTCGATTTCAACGGTCGTCGTGCATCCCTGCGACGAAAGCTCGTTGCGCGGTGCGATCGAGGCGGCGGAAGCGGGGATCATCAAGGCTGTTCTCGTTGGCCCCGCAGCCAAGATCAGGGACGTCGCCATCAGGCACAACCTCGACATCTCGGGCTACGAGGTCGTCGATACGCCCCCCACGGAAGCCGCCGCCGCCACCCGGGGTGTCGAGCTGATCCACGAAGGCAAGGGTGAGGTCCTGATGAAGGGCAGCCTGCACACCGACGAGATCATGCGCGCCGTCGCTGCAAAGGTGGGCGGCTTGCGCACTGACCGTCGGATCAGCCATGTGTTCATCATGGATGTACCGGCTTACACCGACACCGTGTTCGTCACCGATGCCGCGATCAATATCTTCCCGGACCTCGACGCCAAGCGGGACATCATCCAGAACGCTGTGGATCTCTTCAACGAGGCAGGATTCGGTACGACGCCGCGGGTCGCAATCCTGTCGGCGGTCGAGACCGTCACCTCGAAGATTCCCTCCACCATCGAGGCTGCCGCGCTCTGCAAGATGGCCGACCGCAAACAGATAACCGGAGCATTGCTCGATGGGCCGCTCGCCTTCGATAACGCCATCGACATGGAGGCCGCGCGCATCAAAGGCATCAAATCGGAGGTTGCCGGGCGCGCACAGATTCTCGTCGTGCCCGACCTCGAGTCCGGCAACATGCTGGCGAAGAACCTCGCCTATTTCGCCAAGGCCGACGGCGCCGGCATCGTGCTCGGGGCACGCGTGCCGGTCGTGCTGACGTCACGAGCCGATTCCGCCCGGTCCCGGATGGCGTCCGCTGCGGTGGCGGCGCTCTATGCCGATGCCCGACGGCGCAAAGCGCCCATTGCTGCAGCGTGATCGCCATGGACACGATCCTCGTCGTCAATGCCGGCTCCTCCAGCGTGAAGTTCCAGGTCTTCTCGGTGGAAGGCGAGGGCGGGCTGCGGCGGCAGATCAAGGGTCAGATGGACGGGATCGGCAGCCGTCCGCGATTGCGCGCCAGCGGCCCCAGTGGCGATCCGCTGGCTGACCGGGCCTATCCGATCGAAGCGGTTGCCGACGTCCCGGCCGCGATGTCTGTCGCCGGCGCGTGGCTGCGCGATGAATTGAACATCAATCCCATCGCAGTTGGTCATCGCGTGGTGCATGGCGGGCCCGATCATGCACGCCCGGTGCTGATCGATCATGCGGTGGTGACGCGGCTGGAGCGCTATGTCTCGCTGGCGCCGCTGCATCAACCGCATAACTTGGCTCCGATCAGGACAATCCTGGACAACTTCCCGGCATTGCCGCAGGTCGCCTGCTTCGATACCGCGTTCCATCGCGACCATGACGCGCTCGCGGATTACTACGCGATCCCGTACCAGCTTCATGCCGAGGGTGTCAGGCGCTACGGCTTCCATGGCTTGTCGTACGAATACATCGCAAAACGCCTGCCGCAGGTTGCGCCCGACATCGCCGGCGGGCGTGTGATCGTCGCCCATCTCGGCAGCGGCGCCTCGATGTGTGCGATCAGGGATGGCAGGAGCGTCGAGAGCACCATGGGCTTCACGGCGCTCGACGGGCTTGCGATGGGAACGCGGCCGGGCCAGCTCGATCCCGGCGTCGTGCTCTACCTGATCGCGGAAAAGGGCATGTCGGTTTCGAAGGTACAGGATTTCCTGTATCGCGACTGCGGTCTGAAGGGCCTGTCGGGCGTCAGCAATGACATGCGAGAGCTTGAGACCAGCAAGGATCCGCGGGCGGCATTCGCGATCGACTATTTCGTCTATCGCATCGGTCTCTACGCCGGCCTGCTGGCGGCGGCCCTGCAGGGCCTCGATGCCTTCGTGTTCACGGCCGGGATTGGTGAGAACTCGCTGACCATCCGCGCCGGCATTGCCGAGAAGCTGGCCTGGCTTGGCGTCGCGCTCGACCCGGCGGAGAACGCCAAGCATGCGAGCAGGATATCGCGGTCTGATAGCCGGATACCGGTCTTCGTTATTCCCACCGATGAAGAGCTGATGATTGCGCAGCATACCCTGGCGTTGCTCATGAACCGGCCATCGCCCAACCCAAAGCGCGAGAGAGTGTCATGAACATCCCGGTCTATCCCGAGACGAGCGTCGGGCTGAAGGGCAAGAAGGGCTTGGTGGTCGGTATCGCCAACGATCAATCCATCGCGTGGGGCTGCGCCAGGGCGTTCCGCGCGCTGGGAGCGGACCTTGCCGTCACCTATCTGAACGAGAAGGCCAAGAAGCACGTCGAACCGCTGGCCAAGGCGCTGGAATCGCCGATCTTCATGCCGCTCGATGTCATGGTCGAAGGCGAAACCGAGAAGGTGTTCGAGCGGATCGCGAAGGAGTGGGGCCAACTCGACTTCCTGCTTCATTCTATCGCGTTTTCCCCAAAGGGCGCGCTGCATGGCCGCGTGGTCGATGTTGACCGCGAAGGTTTCCAGAAAACCATGGACGTCTCCTGCTGGTCGTTCATGCGGATGGCGCATCTGGCCGAACCGCTGATGAAGAATGGCGGCACCATGTTCACCATGACCTACTACGGCAGCCAGGTGGTGGTGAAGAACTACAACGTCATGGGCGTTGCGAAGGCGGCGCTCGAGGCCGCGGTGCGCTACATCGCGGCCGAGCTCGGCCCGAAAGGCATTCGCGTCCACGCCATTTCGCCCGGACCGCTCGCGACCCGTGCGGCGTCAGGTATCCCGGAGTTCGACGAGTTGATGGACAAGGCGCAGTCGCAGGCCCCCTCGCGCAGCCTCGTCAGCATCGACGATGTCGGAAGGGCGACCGCCTTCCTCGCGCTCGACGGCGCCAAGCTGATCACCGGCAGCGTGCTCTACATCGACGGCGGCTACCATATCATCGACTGAGGTGTCCCGCCGTTCCGTCTCTAGCTATAGTGCTGGCCGATCACTTCGGCAATGCACGCTGGTCGCTTGCCACCCTCGATTTCGATCGTCACGCGGTAGTGCACCCGCAAGCCGTTGGGCGGAACGTCCTCCGCCTCGGCGATGCCAACACGGCCGCGCAGTTTTGAGCCTGCCGGGACCGGTGAGAGATAGCGGATGCGGTCGGCGCCATAATTGAGCGTGTTCTTCAAACCCTTGAGCCCCATCACCGAGCGGATGAATATCGGCGTCAAGCTGAGCGACAACAGGCCATGCGCGATAGTCTTGCCGCCGGGCATTTCGGTCTTGGCACGCTCCTGGTCGACATGGATCCATTGCTCGTCACACGTCGCATCGGCAAACTTGTTGATGCGATCCTGCGTGATCTCGATCCAGTCGCTGACGCCGACTTCGGTGCCGACCGCGGCCTTGAGCTCTTCGAATCCATTGAATATTCGCATAGCTTCAATCCGATTTGGCGCTACAGCCTCATCTCCGGTACCTTGTCCGGAATGGCGAGCTCGGCTTCCGTCACCGCGAGTACCTCGGCGACTTTCAGGCCCGGCGCCGTTTCCATCAGTGTCGCCTTGCCGCCGGGAAAGGCGATCACCGCCATGTCGGTTACGACGAGATCGACCGGACGCACCGAGGTCAAGGGCAGGTTGCACTTGGCGACTATTTTCGACTTGCCCTTGGCGGCATGCTGCATGGCAACGATGACGCGTTTGGCGCCACTGACGAGGTCCATGGCGCCACCCATTCCCGGCACCATCTTGCCCGGGATCATCCAATTGGCCAGATGTCCGTCGCCATCGACCTGCAGGCCGCCGAGCACGGTGATGTCGACATGGCCGCCGCGGATTAGTCCGAACGACATTGCGCTGTCAAAGGTGGCCGCACCCGGCAGGGCGCTGATCGACTTGCCGCCGGCATCGGTCAGGAGCGGATGCGCCATGCCCTGCTCGGGAATGGGCCCTGTGCCGATCAGCCCGTTCTCGGACTGGAAGAAAACCTTCAGCCCTTCGGGCAGGTAATTGGCGACCAGCGTCGGAATGCCGATGCCGAGATTGACGAGGTTGCCTGGGCGAAGCTCCTTCGCCACGCGCCGGGCGATGACGGTTTGTGCATCCATGGGTCAGTTCCCGACGAGATAATCAACCAGCGGTCCAGGCGTGACGACATGATCGGGGGCTATCACACCGATCGGAACGATATGTTCGGCGGTGACGATCACGGTGTCGGCAGCCATCGCCATCACCGGATTGAAATTGCGCGCGGTGAGGGCATAGGAGAGGTTGCCGGCATAGTCGGCCAGGAATGCATGCACCAACGCGAAATCGGCGCGCAGCGCGGTCTCGAGCAGATACGGCTTGCCGTTGACCTCGATCTTCTGCTTGCCCTGCTCGACCAGGGTGCCGACGCCGGTCGGCGTCAGCACGCCGCCGAGACCGCAGCCGCCGGCGCGGATGCGCTCGACGAAGGTGCCCTGCGGGATCAGATCGACGGTGATCTGCTTGCCCAGCATCTGCTGCTGCGCCTTGGGGTTCAGGCCGATGTGGGTGCCGATCATGCTCGACACCTGTCCGCCTTCGAACAGTTTGCCGACGCCCTTGCCGGGCGTAGCCGCATCGTTGCTGATCAGGGAAAGTCCCGACTTCTTCTGCCGCACCAACTCGTCAAGCAGCCGTTCCGGCGTGCCGACACCCATGAAGCCGCCAACCATGATGCTCGCGCCGTTCGGGATCATGGCTACGGCTTCTTCGGCGGAAACGGGCTGCATGTTCGGGCCCTCTGAAAATGTCCCAGAAGGATCTGGGTGCGACCTCGCGGTCTTGACGCCTTGTCTCATTGATCCCAGCTGATGGTGACGCCGATGTCGCCGGGCACACCGCCGGAGAAATCGATGACCTGATAGCGGATGCGATAGCCGCGGGGCTTCAGGTAGTCCGACCAAAGCTGGAAAACCTCCTTCGGGATACCGGTCAACGTGTTTTCCCATCCCTTTTCCATCTGGTTGATGGCGCGGCCCTTGTCGGTGCACAGCGAGTTCGGGAAGCGATAGACTTGGACTTCGGTCAACCCGTTGCGCACCGCACGCTGGATCACCGTTGCGGCAAGCTTGATCTTGTCCTGCTCCGAAAGTCCGGAAGGTTTGCTCAGCTTGTCGATCAATTTCCGCTTTTCGGCTTCCGCCGCGGCGTTTCGCTTGGCGTGCTCTTCGGCCTTCTGCGCCTCTTTTAGCGCCGCCTGCTTCTGGATTTCCTTCGCACTGGGAATGAGGTCGTCGATCTTGGCAGGCATTGCGGATCCCTCGTGAATTGTCGCTGGCCTCGGGTGACGAGGTTACGGCGGTCGCCGTCAAACCAACCTTGATCTGAATCAAACGGGCGCGGCGCCGGCCGCGGAATTCTTCCCGCCGACAGGAGGGTGCCACTTGCGAACGATTCGACAGCTTCTGGCGGGCGAGGACGAAATCCAGTTGGCGATCCGGCTCGCGCTGCTGGCGCTGCTGGTATACTGGTCCTTTGTCGTGATCCGGCCGTTCGTGCCGATCCTCGCCTGGAGCGTGGTTCTGGCTGTCGCGCTCTATCCCGTCTTCAACTGGCTCTCCGGTCTGCTGGGCAATCGCCCAAAGCTGGCGGCGACCATTCTGACCCTGATCAATCTCGGCATCATCATCGGCCCCGCGACGTGGCTTGGCATCGGCGCGGTGGAGAGCCTCCGCAGCTTTGCGGCGCAACTTGGCGCTGGCACGCTCGCGATCCCATCGCCGCCTGACGGGGTCAAGGATTGGCCCATTGTCGGCTCGCAGCTGTACGCCTTCTGGGATCAGGCTTCGACCAACCTGCGCGCGCTGCTCACCGAGGTTGCGCCGGAATTGAAGCCCTTCGCGGGAACAATACTCGGCTTGGCCGGAGGGGCCGGCGTTGGCACGCTCAAATTCCTCGTCGCGGTCGGGCTCGCCGGCTTCCTGTTTCCGACAGGGCCGCGGCTGGTCGCGGCCTCGCGGAGCTTCCTGTCCAGGGTGGTGGCCGAGCGCAGCCAGGACTTTCTCGCGCTGGCGGGCGCCACCATCCGCTCGGTGGCGCAGGGCGTGATTGGCATCGCGGTCGCGCAAGGACTCGTGATCGGGATCATCCTGAAGCTGGCCGACGTTCCCCGGGCGGGCCTGTTGGCTTTTGCCGTGATGATGCTCGGCATCCTGCAGATTGGCGCGGCCGTCATCGTGATCCCCGTCCTTGTCTGGATCTGGGCGACCAAGTCCTTTGCGACGGCGCTGATCGTTACGCTCTTCATTCTTCCGGCCTCGCTGGCCGACAACGTGCTGAAACCCATCGTGATGGGGCGCGGCCTGACCACGCCGGCGCTTGTCATCTTCCTTGGAGTGATCGGCGGCACGCTGGCGCACGGCATTGTCGGGCTCTTCATTGGACCGATCATCCTGGCGGTCGCCTGGGAGTTGCTGACGGCGTGGGTACGCGACGACGAGGTGAGGGTGATGCCGCCGGACACCAAAATCGATGAGCGCGATGTCGGCGCGGTGGTCGGAGGGCCCTGATGGCAATCCAGCTTCTGGTGGGCTTCCTGGTCAGCATGATCAACATCATGATCCACGCCCTGGCGACGATCGCCGCGATCAGCGTCGCCCGCGTCGTGGGGTTCAGGCACACCGCGTGGCCGCGTTTCCACCTGATGGCGGTCATGGTCGCCACGGTGGTGGTTCTGAAGGTCGCGCATGCGCTCGAAGTGACCGCCTGGGCGCTGGCTTATGCGCTGGTCGGCGCGGCGCCCGAGGGCACCGATCTCCTGTATTTCGCGTTCGTCAATTACACGACGCTCGGCTATGGCGACGTCACGCCGGTCAAGGCATGGCAGCTGCTCGGCCCCATGGCCGCCATGACCGGCATCCTGATGTTCGGCTGGTCCGCGGCCGTGCTGTTCGACGTGCTGCTGAAGACGCTGGCGTATCTCGGCACAATCGCCGCGCCGGGCACGCTGTTCAGTGCTGCAGGTCGAGACTAGCCAGCTGCTCACGGTCGAGCAGCACGATCTGGCGCTGGTTGTTGCCGACAAAGCCGAGAACCCCGAGATCGTGCAGCCGTGACAGCGCGCGCGACACCGTCTCCAGTGTCAGCCCGAGATAATCGGCAATATCACGCCGGCACATCGGTAAGGCGAGGATGCCAGCCGCCGTCGATCGGCGATCCATCTCGATCAGGAAGGCGGCGACGCGTTCGAGCGACGTCTTGCGGCCCAGCAAGAGCATGTGATCCTCGGCATGCCGCAGATTGCTCGTGGTCATGCTGAGCAGATTACGGGCAACCTTTGCGTCGTTTTCGGCAACCAGCTCGAGGCTGCGCCGCTTCATGAGGCGGACCGTGGTGTCGACGATCGCCTCGGCCGTGAAACGGTGGTCGGTGCCAATCTCGAGACCGAAAATGTCACCGGCGAGGTGGAAGGCGCCGATCTGGCGGCGGCCGTCGGAGAGCAGTTTGTAGCTCCGCACCGCGCCGGTTACGACCTGATAGACGTAGTCGGCCGGCTCCCTTTCGCCGAAGATTTCGGCACCCTTCTTGTAGCTGAATTCGTTCAAATTGATTCTGATCAGCTGTCCTTTTTGCCGGGCGGGTTCGCCGAAAATGCCGGGAAATTCTTCAAGAATAGTGCTGGCGCGGGGAAACATGGACCATCTCCTTGCTCGAACGACGGGTCGTTTGGGCGGTGGTCTCGATTTTCGCAGCCCGGATCGCGACGCCGCTGTCGCAATTCCCGAAAATCACTCACAACTCATGACGCGGGGCAATTCTCCCGATTGGCGCCCTGCGGTCCATTGTCCCAAAGGACAGGAGCCGCAAGAGGAATGCGTCAACATTGCTGCCCGGGCTGCCGGGCTGCCGGCTGGCGCCATGCGGGAGGGTTTTCGTCGGCGTCGACGGATGCTAGCTTGGGGTTGCCGTTCATTTTTGTCCGGGCCGCATGATCAGGATCATTTCGCTTGAGGCGCTGATTATCGGACTTGTCGCCTGGCTCGTGCCGGCATGCGTATCGGCGCAGGAGATGCGGCCAGAGTCCGTCCTTGTGCTTGACCAGTCGGATCTGCGTGGGCCCTTCTACTATCAGCTCTGGTCGGGGCTGCGCGCAGCCATCGAGGCGCCCGCCCATGCGCGCGTCACTGTCTATGGCGAGAACCTCGATCTGACGCGCTTTGGCGGCACCGCCTATGAGGAAAGCCTGAAGCGACATCTGAAGGAAAAGTATCGGGACATGCCGATCGGCATCGTCGTGGCGATCGGCCCGGCGACGCTTGAGCACGTGTTGCGCTGGCGCGCGGAGTTGTGGCCTGGCATTCCCATCGTCTTCGCGATGCTGGACGAAACGGATCTGACGAAGGTCGGCCGGCCGGCGGATGTCACGGGAGTCATCACCAGGAATACCCTGGCGGACGCCGTGAAGGGCGCGCGCGCGGTAGTGGCCGGGCTCGATACCGTCGCCCTTGTGGGCGATGCCTGGGATCGGCAGGTTCTCTTCAGCCATTGGGACGACGAAATCGTCACCGCAACATCCGGCCTGAAGGTGATCGACCTTGTCGGGCAGAAGATGTCCGATATCCGCAAGCAGGTTGCCCAACTGCCTGAGCGGAGCGTCATCGTCTACACTGCGCTGTTCTCCGATGGAGAAGGCACGTTCTATCCGCCGGCCACGGCGCTCGGGATGATTGCCGAAAAAGCAAATGGGCCGATCGTGGTCGGAGCGGAGGCACTGCTGGCGCCGGGCGGGATCGGCGGATATGTCCTGGTCGGGTCCGAGATCGGCGCGGAGGCTGCAAATGTAGCGCTGCGCATTCTCGACGGCGAGCGACCCGAAAGCATTCCGCCTGTCGTCAGTGCCGCAAAGCCGATGTTCAATTGGCTGCAGATGCAGCGCTGGAACGTCAGCGAGTCCAGCCTGCCGGAAGGCAGCGAGATCCGCTTTCGCCAGCCGACTTTCCTGGAAAGGTACCGTTGGCAGAGCATGGCGATTGCCGCAGCACTTCTGGTCCAGGCCGGGCTGATCATGTTTCTGCTGCACGAACGGCACATGCGGCGCAACGCCGAAATCGAGTCACGGATGCGAATGACCGAGCTAGCCCATGTCAACCGGCAGGCGACCACAGGCGAATTGTCCTCGTCGATCGCCCATGAGCTGAACCAGCCGCTTGGGTCGATCCTGACCAATGCCGAGACCGCTGAAATAATCCTGAAGTCGGACCATCCCGACATCGGGGAGATCAGGGAAATTCTCGCCGACATCAAGCGCGATGATCAGCGCGCGGGCGAGGTGATCCGCCGGCTGCGCGCGTTTCTGAAGCGAACTCCGTTCGAGACCCGGGATATCGATCTTAACGAGGTCATGAACGAGGCGTTCAAGTTCATGTCGGTGCAGGCCACGGCGCGCAACGTCGCCCTCTATCTGCAGACCGCCCCCGGCGCGCTGCGTATCAAGGGCGATCCGATCCAGCTGCAGCAAGTCGTGCTCAATTTGGTCGTCAACAGCATGGACGCCATGGCCGCGATTCCGTACGGCCGCACGGTGATCGGCCGCACGGAACGGAACGGCGGAAACACGGTCGAGATTTCGATTTCCGATTCCGGTCCCGGCATCCCGCCCGACAAGCTCGCCCAGGTGTTCGACCCCTTCTACACCACCAAGGATCAGGGCATGGGGATCGGGCTTTCCATAGCGCGCACCATCATCCTGGCCCACAAGGGGCAGATCTGGGCCGAGAACCAGAACGGCGGCGGCGCCGCCTTCCATTTCACCCTGCCGCTGGCCGCATAGGAGAGGGGAATGCCGGGCCGCATCCATGTCGTCGACGATGATGCGTCTTTCCGAACGGCAATCGAGCGACGGTTGAAACTCGCCGGCTATCAGGTTGCGACCTATACCTCTGCGCAGCAATTGCTCGACTGCCCGCCGGACGAAAGCGAGCCCGCCTGCATCCTGCTCGACGTGCAAATTCCCGGCCTGAGCGGCCCGGAATTGCAGGGCCGGCTCAACGAGCTCGGTTCAATCCTGCCGATCGTTTTCCTGAGCGGACATGCCGATACGCCCACCACTGTGCGCACCATCAAGGCAGGTGCGGAGGATTTTCTCACCAAGCCGGTCGAATCCGAGCAATTGCTCGGCGCCATCGAGCGGGCGCTGGCACGGCATTCGACCGTGCGTGGCGAACGCCAAAGGCTGGAGGAGATGCGGGCGCTGGTGGCCGCGCTGACGCCGCGCGAGCGGCAGGTATTCAGTCTCGTTGTGCGCGGCAGGCTCAACAAGCAGATCGCCCACGAGCTCGGAACGACGGAGCGCACCATCAAGGCGCATCGCCAGCAGGTGATGGAGAAGATGAAAGTGCAATCTCTGGCTGAGCTGGTGAAGCTGGCCGAGCGGCTCGGCCTGCTCGGTTGAGCCGGCGCGGGAATTCCACCCTGTCCCAAGGGACAATGTGAAGCTCTCTTGACGAAGCGCATGGTGCGCGACATCGGTAGCAACCCTCGTTGACTTCACAGGTTAGCCGGCCGTCCCGGAGACCACCGTTTCTGGAATGAGAAGGCCAAGCACCTTGTTGGACCGCAAAGCAGTTTTCATCGTTGATGACGACCCGTCGATGCTCAAGGGCATGCGCCGGCTGCTCAAGCAGTACGGCTACGAAGCCGTCCCGTTCGAAACGGTTAAAGCTCTGAAGAATCATGGAAATTTCGATGAGGCCATTTGCATTGTGCTGGATATCAACCTGAGCGACGGATCGGGGATCGAATTGCGTCATCAGCTTGCTGAGAAGGGCATCAAGGTGCCGGTGATCTACATCACCGGCAATGACAGCGAAGCTACCCGAATGGCCGCACTGGCGTCAGGCTGCCTTGCCTATCTGACCAAGCCGTTCACCGCGCAGTCCCTGATCGAGCCGATCGCGCAGGCGGCAGGGGTGGCCTGACTATTCGTCGATCGTTTGTTCGAACACCTTTACCGGCGCGCCGTTTCGCACTGCGGCGAACTTGTCGAGCGGCAGCGATGTCGTGACCGCCAGCATGTTGGTGTCGACGACTTCAACGACGAGGTTCTTTCCGGTCTCCATTTCGCGCAGCAGCGCGGGGCTGGCGGGATCGCCGGCGATGCAGGTGTTGGTCAGGCACCAGGAGAACGGAATCTTGTGCGCCGTTCCCTTGTCTATGGTGAGCTTGACGCCGGGACGCACATAGAGTCCGACCGGCAGGAACAGCTGTAGCCGCGCCGTGCTGTCGCCCTCGCGCTCTGTCACATAGAGACGCACGGCGGTCTGGCCGGTCTCGAACGCGCCGCTGATGGTGGTGCGGCAGACCATTTTGGCGACGCCGCCCGGCTTGAAGCAGAGCTTTTGCCAGTCGCCATATCTGATGGCCCGTGTCTCGCGCTGGCCGCGCGCCGCGAATTCGTCTGCCGCAGGCTTTTCCGCTTGCTGCGCCGGCGCGAGATCGACCGTCGACAGGGCGAGGGCGGCGCCGAAGAGAACATGCAGCCATCTTGAATGTCGCATGGCTCCTCACCTGTGCTTGTCGAGGAAGGCGCCGACCACAGGCGACCAGATCGGGACGGCATCCGCCGTGTCGACGAAGAAATGTCCGTCGCTGCCATGCGGCGGAAACAGATGGTACTCGGCATTGCCGCCGGCAGCCGTGAAGGCCGCATGCATGCGCTTCGACAGCTCGGGCCCGAAATAGGTGTCGTTCTCGATATACATCATCAGTAACGGCACGCGCGAGGTGCGACCGAATTCGCCGGTCGCCTCCACCAGTCTGTCCGGCGCGCAATTATTGTTGGGCTTGCCGTCGACACGGCCGCCGCGCCCGGCGGCGAAGGTGATGATCGCCTTGACCGGCGGCGGGTTGACGCTCGACAGCGCGATCGAGCCCCAGCCGCCGGCGGACTGGCCGATGACGATGACATCATTGGGGATGATGCGCTTCAGCGTGCTCATGTATTCGATGATCCAAAGGCTGAGCTGGGCCTTTGCGAGGCCGGCATCGCGGAAGTTGGGGTTCGTGCATTTGCCGACCTTGGAGAAGAACAAGCTGAACAGTCCGGCTTCCGGAGATTCGACCGCCGCCGCGCCGTATCCCGGACCGGACGGTGCCACCACCATGTAGCCGCGCCGCGCGAACCACATCGCGGCATCGCGAAACTCCACCAGCGGAAAGAAGACGCGCTGCACGGGATCCATCGACACGCCATGGTTCATGATGGCGAGCGGGAAGGGCCCGTCGCCGACGGGGCGCACCACATAGGCGATGGTCGGCACCGGCAGCGGCAGGGCCCATACTTCTTCCTGCAGGCGCGGCGGATCGTCGGCTGCGGTCGCGGGCGCAGCCGTCAGCATGGCTGCGGCGATGATCAGGAGTCGTAACAGGCGCATGCCCGGCATCCGCGTTTGAGTTTTGCCAAGTCTTTGCCGCCAGTCTGTCGGAGCATTGATCTGGATCATGCGGTGCAATGCCAGAGCTCCCACCGGACCGTTTCCTCGATTGCCGATCTGATGGGTGAAATTCCGTAAACCCATTGATTCAGATCAATCCAGGCCAGAAGCGGCACGGCCCCTATTGAGCGGATGACCTCGAAAGTACCTGCCGTTTGCGCCACGCCTTTGAGGCGACAGAGAGCGCTGAACGGGATCAGTCAATGAAATCGAACCAACCAAAATTCTTTCCGCCCGCGCAATGGCTCGCCGAATACCGCGCCGCCTTTCTGCGCCCCGACATTATCGCGGGGGTCACGCTCGCCGCCTATGCGATCCCGGTGTCGCTGGCCTATGCAGCGCTGGCCGGGCTGCCGCCGCAGATTGGCGTCTACGGCTACATGCTCGGCGGCATCGGCTATGCGCTGTTCGGTTCGTCGCGCCAGCTTGCGGTCGGCCCGACCTCGGCGATCTCGCTGATGATCGCTGCGACGGTCGGAGCGCTGGCCGCGGGCGATGCCGTCCGCTACGCCCAGATTGCGAGCCTTGCGGCCTTTGCCGTTGCGGTGCTCTGCCTGATCGCCTGGATCTTCCGGCTCAGCATGCTGGTGCGCCTGATCAGCGACAGCATTCTGGTCGGCTTCAAGGCCGGCGCGGGGCTCACCATCATCATGACGCAACTGCCGAGCCTGTTCGGCGTCGCCGGCGGCGGCCGCAACTTCTTCGATCGCCTGATCACGCTGGTGGGACAGCTAGGCGGCATCCACTGGATCGTGCTCGCGATCGGGCTTGTCGCGATCCTGTTGCTCCTGCTCGGCGAGCGCCTGCTGCCGGGCAGGCCGGTCGGGCTTGCCGTCGTCATCCTCGCGATCGTCGTCGCGACGATGTTCGGCCTTCCCACGCTCGGCGTTCCCATCACGGGCACTATTCCGAGCGGGCTGCCGAGCTTTGCCATCCCGACCTTCGGACTTCTGGACTTCGACGATTCGTTTCCCCTGGCAGCTGGCATCCTCTTGCTCGCCTATATCGAGGGCGTGTCCGCGGCGCGAAGCTTTGCGGCCAAGCACGGCTATGTTCTCGACGTGCGGCAGGAATTTCTGGGGTTGGGCGCGGCCAATCTCGCGGTATCGCTCGGACACGGCTATCCCGTCGCGGGCGGACTATCGCAGTCCGCGGTCAATGACCAGGCCGGCGCGAAAACGCCGCTGGCGCTGGTGATCTGCTCGGTCACGCTGGCGATCTGCCTGCTCTTTCTCACGGGGCTGCTCACCAATCTGCCCAAGGCTGTGCTGGCGGCGATCGTCTTCACTGCGGTCTACAAGCTGGTCGATGTCGCAGCGCTCGTACGGATGTGGCGGATCAGCCGGATCGACTTTTATGCGGCCGCGATCGCACTGGCCTCCGTGCTCTTCCTCGGCATCCTGCAGGGCATCCTGCTGGCGGCGATCGCCTCCATCGCTCTGCTGCTGGCGCGCGCCTCGCAGCCCAACGTGGCGTTCCTCGGCCGCGTCCCCGGCACAGGCCGTTACGCCGACAGTGCACGCAATCCGGATGTCGAGCCGCTCGCGGGCGTGATCGCCTTCCGCCCCGAGGCCTCGCTGCTCTACATCAACGCGGAGACCGTCCTCGAGACGGTACTGGCAAGGCTCAAAGCAGCGCCGGACACCAGGCTGGTCGTCTGCGGCCTCTCGTCTTCGCCTTTCATTGATCTGGCGGGCGCCAAGATGCTGCACGACCTTCATGGCGAGCTCGCCTCGCGCGGCGTCGTCTTGCACATCGTCGGTGCCCGCGGGCAGGTCCGCGATGTCCTGCAGGCCGATGGCCTCGCGGAAAAGACCGACAGCGCCAATTGGACGAGGCGAATGGATAGTTTGCTCGGCGATCTCAGACCCGATTGATCCTTGCTGCACTGCGGCACCGACGCACACAGAGCGCGAGGCAGGAGCCGCTTCCGTTGACCTGGATCAAGGTTCCGGCGCGGCGCGGACGCCAGCATCGAGGTAACCTCCCGCCCAGATCCGGAGATTTCCATGTCCCAATCCGCGCCCCATCGCATTGATCAGTTCTTCAATGGCCCGAGCGGCCGTGCAGACGACTGGCGCGACCTGGTCGAAGCCGCAAAAGCCTGGGCCGCGGGGCGCGGCGACCAGGCCAAATACGTGGCGCTGCTCAACGACCTCGCTGTGACCGAGGAATTTCACGGCTATCCCGGCCTGCAATTGATGGCGGCGCTGAAGGAGGCTTCCGGCGATGCCGCGACGTCGCTGGCGCTGGCCACGAGGATCACGAATGCGCTGATGAGCCGGTCGTTCCGCCAGCATGCCGGCGATTTGAGCGCGAGCGAGAATGGCGACGGCGGCATGCCGGAGCTGGTGCCGTCCACGCTCAGCCGCGCCGAGGCGCGCCGCCCTTACTTCGAGACGCTGATCGTGACCGGCGTTCCCGCCACCAGCTGGCAGGGCCTCGCCGTCGAATGGCGCAAGCTGCGGCGGCCACTCGACGCGTTCGTCTATGAGCCGGTCATCGTCGGCAGCCTCGAGGACGCCTTCTGCGCCGCGATGCTCAATCCCAATCTTGGCGCTGTCGTCATCAACGAGGGCTTTGCGCTGCGCTCGCGTCATGATGCGCCCGTGCTTCGCTCCATCACCGCGGCGGCCAACCTGAAGGACGAGTCCGATGCGTCTGCGCTGCGCCTTGCGAATATCATCAAGCGGATACGTCCCGAACTCGATATCTATGTGATGTCCAATCGCGACGTCGAGGCGATGGCGGGCAATCCGGAAGCCAATTCTGTCAGGCGCATCTTCTATTCCATTGAGGAGCTCCTGGAGCTGCATCTTTCGATCCTGGAAGGCATCCAGGACCGCTACGACACGCCGTTCTTCGACAACCTCAAGAAATACGCGCAGCGGCCGATCGGCACCTTCCATGCGCTGCCGATCGCGCGCGGCAAGTCCGTCTTCCGGTCGGACTGGATCCGCGACATGGGAGTTCTATGGGCCGAACCTGTTCCTGGCCGAGAGCAGTGCGACCACCGGCGGCCTCGACAGCCTGCTGGAGCCGACCGGCAACATCAAGAAGGCGCAGGACAAGGCGGCGCGCGCACTGGGCGCCGATCGCGTGTTCTTCGTCACCAACGGCACCTCGACGTCGAACAAGATGGCGGTGCAGGCGCTGCTGGCGCCGGGTGACATCGCGATCGTCGACCGCAATTGCCACAAGTCGCATCACTACGGCATGGTGCTGTCGGGTGCGCAGCCGCTCTATGTCGAAGCCTTTCCGATGACGGAATACTCGATGTACGGCGCCGTGCCGCTGAAGACGATCAAGCAGGCGCTCCTGAACGCGAAGGCCGACGGTCGGCTGAGCCGGATCAGGTTGCTTGACCTCACCAACTGCACTTTCGACGGCCACATCTACAATACCCGCCGGGTGATGGAGGAATGCCTCGCCATCAAGCCCGACCTGATCTTCCTGTGGGACGAGGCCTGGTTCGGCTTCGCGCGCTTCTCGCCGTTCCTGCGCAAGCGCACCGCAATGGGCGCCGCCAACGACATCGACGCGTGGATGAACGATCCGAAGTCGGCAGCCGCCTATGAGAAGCAGCAGGCAGAGCTCGGCAAGAACCCGTCCGACGACGTGCTGCTGAAGACCCGGCTGATCCCCGACCCGCGCCAGATCAAGCTGCGCGTCTATCAGACCAACTCGACACACAAATCGATGTCGGCAATCCGCCAGGGTTCGATGCTGTCGGTCAAGGACGTCGACTTCCATACGGTAGAGCAGCAGTTCAAGGAGGCGGTGTTCACGCATGCCTCGACCAGCCCCAACCAGCAGCTGATCGCGAGCCTTGACGTCTCGCGGCGCCAGATGGAGCTCGAGGGGTACGGTCTTGTGGCCAACGCCATGGAAGTTGCGTTCGCGATCCGGCGAGCCGTCAACACCAATCCGCTGATCTCGAAGTACTTCCGTATCCTCGGAGCCGACGCCATGGTGCCGCAGCAATACCGGCTGAGCGGTTTCGTCGACTATCTGGCGCCGGCCATGAACTGGGCGACCGTCCTGAAGAGTCTCGATGACGACGAGTTCTGTCTCGATCCGACCCGCATGACGCTGGTCTGCGGCACCGCCGGCTTCGACGGCACGCAGTTCAAGGGCATCCTGGCCAACGAGTACAACATCCAGGTCAACAAGACCTCGCGCAACTCGGTTCTGATTCAGTCCAACATCAACAACACCCGCAGCGACATCGCCCATCTGATTCGGGTGCTGGCGGAGATCGCAGGCGAGGTCGACCGCGGGCTGAAGCAGGGCGGCGAGAACGCGCGCAAGACTTTTGAGGCGCGGGTCAAGAGCCTGATGAAGGATGTGCCTGACCTGCCGAACTTCTCGCATTTCCACGATGCGTTCCGCGGCGATGCCGGAGCCAAGACCAATGAGGGCAATATCCGCGGCGGCTTCTTCGCCGCCTATGATGCGGCGGGATGCGAGCACATCCGCCTTGCCGATCCCGAGATCGACCGCCGCCTGAAGAGCGGGCCTGATCTGGTCTCCGCGAACTTCGTCATCCCCTATCCGCCGGGCTTCCCGATCATGGTACCGGGTCAGGTGATCACGCAGGAAACCATCGACTTCATGCGCAAGCTCGATGTGAAGGAAATCCACGGCTACGACGCCAAGGAAGGGCTCAAGCTCGTCAAGCCGGAAGCGCTCGCCAAGATCGGCGGCGTCACCGGCCGGCCTTCAGGCGCGCCAAAGACCAAAGCCGCAGCGGCGAAATCGTAACGGGGACGAGAAATCCAGCGCTTTTTACCTTACGGCAGCAGAACCCATATCTGCTGCCGGTCCCTTTCGTAGGGCTTGAAGTCTGGATCGGACGCGCAAGCATCCGCGTCAGCCGGCGAAGACGACCACCATGACCGAGCCCCAGGTCGTCAACAGGATGTTGGAGACCGGATAGGCAGGCGTATAGCCCAGAACCACCACCGCGCTACCTGAGCGCTCCTGAATGGCCGCCATCGCTGCCGTCACTGTCTGCGCGCCGGTCAAGGCGCCAAGCAGCAGGATCGGGTTCATACGCAACACGAAATGGCCGACACAGAAGCCGGCGATCTGCGGCAGCAGGGTCACCACCATGCCGCCCAGAAGCAGGCCAATGCCGGAGTCCCGCAAAGCTGAGAGGAAAATCGGCCCGGCGTGAATCCCGGTAAGGCCCACAAAGGCCGCAAGTCCGAGCGACGTCATAAGACTGATGGCGCCGTCGGGAATGCGGCCGAAATGCGGGAGACGCGTGCGGAGATAACCGACCAGAAGCCCGGCGAGAAGCGTGCCGACGCTCGTGCTCAACGAGAGATTGATGCCGCCGATCGAGAAGCTCACGAGGACTCCGACAAGGCCGCCGATGAAAATCGCGAGCCCCAGCACCACGAAATCGATGCTGCTGCTGGGCGTAACGATGACGCCGATGCTCTTTGCCGCGTTCCCCACGACCGGTTCAGGTCCCACGATGTTCAAGAGATCGCCGCGCTCCAGAACGAGGCCGGGAGCGATCGGAAGTGCCTGGCCACCCCGGCTCAGCGAGCGCAAATAGAGACCGCGCGCCCATTCCTCTTCAGATGCTTGCTGAAGGGTCTTGCCAGCGAGCGTTGGGCTAATGAGAAACACCTCGGCCGAAATCAGGGGTATGTCGAGCAGCTCGCGGTCTTCGACCTCCTCGCCGCGCGGCCCGATCAATTCGACGATGGTCTCGCGCGGTGCCGACAATGCAACGATATCGCCGCCCGCAAGAATCGTTTCCGGCCCCGCTTCGAGAACGCGGTCTCCGCGCCGGATCCGGTGGATGAACACGCGCTGCTCGGGGATGCGGGCTTCGGCAGCGGCGGTGGTCAATCCCACGATCGCCGCATCCGCATCCAGCCGATAGGCGCGCAGCTCGAATTTGCGCCAGGCCGACGCGAGGCCCGGTTTGGCGCGGGTGATGCCCAGTCCCTGCTCGAGTTTGAGCGACTCCGCCTTCAGATCGATCTTGAGGAGCGCTGGCACGAACACCGTGCAGAACGTGATCACCCCGGCATAGCCGAAGATGTAGCAGACGGCATCGGCAACGGCGATGTGCGAGACGAGCAACGCGCGCTGCTGTTCGTCGATAGCGAGCCCGTTGATCGCATCGGTCGCGGTTCCCATTGCAGCGCTTTGAGTCAGAGCGCCCGACAGCAAGCCTGCCGCAAAGCCGGGGTCGAGCTGCAGCGTGCGCCCGACGACGATGGCGGCGGCAAGTCCGGTGAAGCTCACGACGATGGCAAGCAACATCGGTTTCAGCCCGTCTCGTTTCATGGCCAGCACGAATTGCGGCCCCACCGAGTAGCCGACGCCAAACAGGAACAGCAGGAAAAGGAAGGACTTGGTCATGCTGGAAACGGGCACATGCGCGAAGTGGCCGACCAGGAGGCCGGCGAACAACGCACCCGTGACGGGGCCGAGGCTGAACGCGCCGATCCTGAAGTTTCCGATCCAGTAGCCCGCAGCGATCACCAGGAACAGCGCGAGCTCCGGATAGCGGAAGAGAAACTGTTCCAGCCAGGTCAGCATTTCGGGCCGCCGCTGCTACGTCATCAGCATGACCAGCACCATACCCCAGATCGTCAGCAGCGTGTTCCCGACCGCGTAGGTGACAGTATAGCCTAGACCCGGAATCTGGCTCTTGGCGCGGTCGTTGATCATGCCGAGCGAGGCGGTCGTGGTCCGTGCGCCGGAGCAGCACCCGAGCACGATCGCGTCGTGGAAGCGGAACACGTATTTGCCGACATACATCGCAAGGATCAGAGGTACTGTTGTCGCCACGACACCCCACAGGAACAGCCCGATGCCAAGCGCCTTCAGGCCGGCAATGAAGCTCGGACCGGAGGAGATGCCGACTACGGCGATGAATACGTTCAGGCCAACGGAGTTCATGAACCAGACGGTCGGTGACGGAATCCGGCCGAAGGTCGGCCGCACGGAGCGCAGCCAGCCGAAGAACAGGCCGGAGATCAGTGCACCGCCCGATGTGGACAGCGTGAGTGGCACGCTTCCGACCTTGTAGACGATTGCGCCGATCAGTGCGCCGATGGTGATGGCGGCGCCGATAAAGGCAACATCAGCCACGTCGGTCGCCCGATCCGGCCTGCCCAGCATCTTTGTCGCGGCCGCAACATCCGGCGTGCGTCCGACGATGGTGACGATGTCGCCCCGGTTTAGCTTCGTACCCGGCAGGATGGGGATGTCGACTGCGATCGCTCCTCTTGTAATCTTGCGCAGGAATACTCCCCGTGCGCCCGGATCCTTCGCCAGTTCCTCCAGCGTCTTGCCGTCGACCTGCTTGCTGGTCACGTACACGTCGACGCCTTCGATTGGCATCGCCAACAGCTCGCGATCGTCGACTTCTTCCGCTTGCTCGCCGATCAGCTGCACGAGCACGTCGCGCCGACCGGCCACGGCCACGGTGTCTCCCGCATGAATCATGGCGTCGGCAGTGGCATCGAGGATCTTCCCGCCCTGTCGCAGCCGTAGAATGAACACGCGCTGATCCGGGACGAGCGCCTCGGCCTGCTGCACCGTCTTTCCGACCGCCGGTCCGCGTTCGCGAACGCGGAACGCGCGAACCTCGAACTGGTGCCAAGCGGTGCCGGGACCGCCGGTCTGCTTCTTTCCGCCGTGCTCCTCCTCATATTTCCTGCATGCCGCTTCCAGATCGATGCCGAGCAATGCCGGCCCGATCAGCGCCAGCACGATCGCGGATCCGACCGTACCGAAGATGTATGTAACCGCGTAAGCGACGGGCATGCCGTCGAGGATTTTCTTGGTTTCTTCCGGTGACAGCCCGAGCCGGTTGATGGCGTCGGTTGCCAGACCCATGGAAGCCGAAATCGTCTGCGAACCGGCATAGAGGCCGGCGGCCGAACCGACATCGTAGCCGGCGATCTTCGCGCAAACATACGGAGCAGCAAGGCAGAACACGCATACGATCGCAGCGAAAATCGCCTGGGGAATGCCGTCCTGAGCGATGCCACGCACGAATTGCGGGCCGACGCCATAGCCGATGGCGAACAGGAACATCAGGAAGAAGAACGGTTTAAGCGGCGTTGAAATCGTGATGCCGATCTGGCCGATAATGACGGCGGCGATCAGCGTTGCGGTGACGGCGCCAAGCCCGAGGCCCTTGTAGGTAAATGAGCCGAAATAGTAGCCCAGGGCCAGGGAGAGGAAGACCGCGATTTCCGGATAGCTCTTGAGAGTCTGAAAGAACCATTCGATCATGACTTCACCTGCTCATGCTGTCCCACTGATCGCTTCAGCCCAGCATCAGGCGACGCTGCGCCGACCGCACCTTGATCTATGTCAAGAGGAGCTGCGGGAGCCTTGTGGTCTCTGTGGAGCTCCTGCCTTTCGCGCGGCTCGCTGCCATGCAGCATCGGCGGCGGTCTCCCGGCGTCCTCAGGATGTCGGTAGCACCGGAGCCTTGAGATAGATCAAAGGGTGTTGCCGGCACCCGATCACTCTGAGTCCGATATGCAGGCGAGGGAGCCTGCCCGCCTTCATTGCAACCGGTTGAACAGCTCGGGAGCGTTAAATGGCCGATCTTCTTACTCTGAGAAAATTCGAGGCGTTGAGCCCCTTCGAGATCAAGGACGAGCTGATCAATCTTGCCAAAGAGACCTCGAAACGGACGCAATCGGCATTCCTGAACGCCGGGCGAGGCAATCCCAACTGGGTTGCCACGACACCGCGCGAAGGTTTTTTCCTGCTAGGCCAGTTCGCCATCACCGAAAGCAAGCGCGTGGCGGATCATCCCGCCGGGATCGGCGGCATGCCGCAGGCAAAGGGAATTGCCGGACGGTTCGAGGCTTGGCTCGCCAAGCATTCCGACATGCCGGGAGCGAGCTTCCTGAAGGAGATGCTGCCCTTTGCGATCAAGAAGTTCGGGTTCGAGCCCGATGCCTTCGTCCACGAACTCGTCGATTCCATCATCGGCGACAATTATCCGGTGCCGGATCGCATGCTGGTGCACAACGAAAGGATCGTGCACGAATATCTGATGTGGGCTGTTTGCGGCGAGCCGCGGCCAGCGGGCAAGTTCGACATCTATGCCGTCGAGGGCGGCACGGCGGCGATGTGCTACCTTTTCAAGTCGTTGAAGGCCAATCGGCTGCTGGTGCCCGGCGACACGATTGCGCTGGCAACGCCGATCTTCACGCCCTACATCGAGATGACGCATCTGGAGGATTACGACCTCAAGGTCGTTCAGATCAGGGCTCCGCAGGAAAACAAATTCCAGTTCACCGACGAGGAAATCAAGAAACTGGAGGACCCGAAGGTCAAGGCATTCTTCGTCGTCAATCCATCCAATCCCCCGGGGATGGCGTTGAGCAAGGAGACGGTCGCGAAACTGGCCAACCTGGTCAAGACCAAGCGGCCCGACCTCATGATCCTTACCGACGACGTCTACGGGACCTTCGTGCATGGCTTCCGCTCGCTGCTCGGCGAGCTGCCGCACAACACGATCGGCGTCTATTCCTATTCGAAATACTTCGGCTGCACCGGATGGCGACTTGGCGCTATCGCCATTCATGAAGACAACATCTTCGACAAGATGATCGCCAAGCTGCCCGATGCCGCGGTGACGGCGCTTGACAAGCGGTACGGCCCGCTGACGCTCGAGCCGCGCAAGCTGAAATTGATCGACCGCATCGTCGCCGACAGCCGCGACGTGGCGCTTAACCACACTGCTGGCCTGTCGCTGCCGCAGCAGGTGATGATGAGCCTGTTCTCGCTGGCCGAGATGATGGATGTCAAAAAGGCCTATCAGGCCGCCTGCATGGAAATCGTCAACAAGCGGCTGTGGTCGCTGCTCGACGGCCTCGGCCTGGCGGACAAGTTAACGCCCAATCCCAACTACGATGCCTATTACGCGCTGGTCGATTTCGAGTTCTGGGCCCGGAAGAACATCGGAGACCAGGCCGTCGATTATCTCAAAAAGCACATCCATCCGCTCGATCTCGCGTTCCGCCTGGCGGAAGCGCACGGGATCGTGCTGCTGAACGGTGGCGGCTTCGACGCCCCGGAGTGGTCACTCCGCGTCTCCCTGGCAAACCTGCCGGACGAAGTCTACGACGACATTGGACGGGGAGTACGCACGATTGCAAGGGGTTATCGCGACGCATACGTGGCGGCCAAGGAAGGCATCGATGCCTGAGGGCGCTCGATTGCGCAGCAATGAACTGGCTATCCGGGGCCGTATTGCCCGTTGCTCCGATATCCAACTGACCGTCTTCGGTTACTTCGCGATGATCCTCACGTATTAGGCGGACCGAGCACCAGGGCCCGGGCCATGGTGGCCCGGGCTCAAACTTTGAAAAGGAAGCATGATGAAGAAATATCTGAAGGGAACGATGTTGGCCGTCGCTCTGGGATTCTCGGCTTCAGTTGGCCTTGCGACGCCGAGCGTTGCCGAAACCGGTCAGGTGGCCGTCGTCTTCACCAAGGGCGGCTTGATCATCGGCGTCGGTGGCGGGCAGGGTGTGCTGGTCTTCCGCGGCAAGAAGTATCCTTTCACGGTGTCGGGCATGAGCGTTGGCTTCACGATCGGCGCCTCGACCAGCAAGTTTGTAGGCCGCGCCTTGAACCTGCGCAGTCCCGGCGATCTCGCCGGCAGCTATGCGGCGGGCGGGGCGGGCGGCGCGCTTGCGGCGGGCGCCGGCGGCGTGCAGTTGCAGAATGCCAATGGCGTGATCCTGCAGCTCAGTGGACCCAGGGTCGGCGTCGAGGCTTCGGCAGCGGTGGGCGGCGTCACCATCACGATGCAATGATTGTGAGAGGGCGGGAGTGCGGCTCCCGCCCTCCACCGCCGCTCACAAGCGACTGGCAGCGACGCTGCTGCTGTCGCATATAGAACGATTGAAGCACTGGCGATCTAGTAGCGCTCCTCGACGAACTTCATCCCGCGCAGGCTGGCCTGGTCGTTGTAGCTTCCCTTGTGGGAGCGCTTCGGCAGCTTCACCTTGTCGCGCTTGATCTTCTTGTACGGGATCGTCTGGAGAATGTGGGAGATGACGTTGAGTCGCGCCCGCCGCTTGTCGTCGGAGCGGATCAGGCGCCAGGGCGCATCCTTTGTGTCGGTCGCCTCAAACATCATGTCGCGCGCTCGCGAATAGTCGTACCAGCGTCCGAACGATTCGGTGTCCATCGGGCTCAGCTTCCACTGCCGCAACGGATCCTCGATGCGCGCGTTGAAGCGTATCTCCTGCTCCTCCATCCCGACCTCGAGCCACAGCTTGATCAGGATGATGCCACCCTCGACGGCGAATCTCTCGACCTGTGGGCACAGCTCGAGGAAGCGTTTGTGGTCCTCAGGACTGCAGAAGCCCATGACATATTCGACGCCGGCGCGGTTGTACCAACTGCGGTCGAAGATCACGATCTCGCCGCCCGCCGGGAATTGTTCGATATAGCGCTGCAGAAAGAGCTGGGTCTTCTGACGGTCGGACGGCGCGGGCAGGGCGCAGACGCGGAACACCCGCGGGCTGACCTTTTCAGTGAGGGCCTTGATGGTGCCGCCCTTGCCGGCGGCGTCGCGGCCCTCGAAGATGATGATCACCTTCAGTTTCTGGGCCCTCACCCATTCCTGCAGATGGCAGAGCTCCACTTGCAGCTTGCGCAGTTCCTTCTCATATTCCTTGCGCTTCATTTTGGGCGCGGCTTCGTCCTTTGCCATCCGTAATGTTCTCCGCTTGATCGTGATCTCGATCGCCTAACCGTCCCAGTTGAGAGTGATGGCGATGTCACCGGGCACGCCGCCCGGAAAATCGACGATCTGGTAGCGGATGCGATAGCCGCGCGGCTGCAAATAGTCGCTCCAGAGCTGGTATATTTCCTTTGGGATACCCGTCAGCGTTGCTTCCCAGCCCTTTTCCATCTGGTTGATGGCGCGGCCCCTGTCGGTGCACAGCGAGTTCGGGAAGCGATAGACCTGCACCTCGGTCAGGCCGTTGCGGACCGCGCGCTGGATCACGGTCGAGGCGAGCTTGACCTTCTCCTCCTCCGACAGACCGGACGACTGGCTGAGCCGTTCGATCATCGCGCGCTTTTCCGCTTCCGCCGCGGCAAGGCGCTTGGCGTGCTCCTCGGCCTTCACGGCCTCTTGCAGCGCCGCCTGCTTCTGGATGTCCCTGGCACTGGGGATCAGGTCGTCGAACCCGGGCATGGCAGCTCCTTTCGCATGACCGTTCGGCCCATTTCTGCTGTGCAGGGTAGGGCTGCGGCCGCTGCCAATACCTTGATTCAGATCAAGCAATGCCCGAGCATGGCCGGCACAAGGTAAGAATCATCGGGGCGTCGGACAGGAGAACAGGCGTTGAGCGCACAGATGCATCCGTTGGCCCCCCACCATCTGCCGTTTTTCATTCCCGGCCCCGACGGGTCGGACACCCTGATGGTGGTGATGGGTATTTTCCTGGTGGCAACCGTCCTGTGGGTGGGCACGCTGTACTGGAAGCTGCACAGCCTGCCGGAGCGGATGGCGCACCGGACGCACAAACTTCAGTTCGAGATCGTCGCCGTGCTCGGCCTGATCTCGCTATTCACCCACATGCACATCTTCTGGGTCGCGGGCCTGCTGCTTGCCATGATCGACCTGCCGGATTTCGGCACGCCGATACGCAGCATTGCCGGCTCGGTCGAGCGCATCGCCGACGCTACGTCCGGCGCGCCGCCTGCCGAGGAGAAAGTCGAACCAGCCGCGGTGCAGGCCGACGGCCGCAGCGCAAAGCAGGAAGGCGCCGCCAAGCGGGGGGTGCACGACCATGCTTGAGCTGATGATCTGTTCGCTGGTGACGATCGTCCCCGACTACCTCTATCGCCACTATGTGCAAGGCAAGCGGTTCGGCAAGGAGATCACGTTCTTCTCCGTCTGGTATGAGCTGCGCTGGGGCATCACCGGCTGCCTGATGCTTACGGTCGCGTTGATCACGATGATCTTCTATTTTCACCCCTCGACGGCCTCAGCGGCGATCTATTTCCGTACCGTGCCGATCCTGCCGGAAGGCTCCGGCCGCGTGGCCGAGGTCAATGTCGGCTTCAGCCAGGAGGTGAAGAAGGGCGATGTGCTGTTCCGCCTCGACAGCTCGAAGCAACAGGCGGCCCTGGAGACCGCCAAGCGCAAGGTTGCCGAGGTCGATGCGTCCTTCATCAGCGCGCGCGCCGACGTCGTCAAGGCGGAGGCCCAGATCGGCGAGGCGAAGGCAGCCTGGCAGCAGGCCAAGGACGAACTGGACACCAAGAGCGAGCTGCAGCGCCGTAATCCCGGCATCGTGCCGCAGCGTGATATCGAGAAGCTGCAGGTGCTGGTCGATCAGCGGCAGTCCGGCCTCGATGCCGCGAACGCCGTCAGGGAGTCGGCTGCCTTGCGCGTCTCGACTCTGTTGCCTGCGGAGAAAGCGAGTGGCGAAGCCGCGCTGGCACAGGCGCAGGTCGATCTCGACAAGACCTATGTACGCGCGGGCGTCGACGGGCGGGTCGAGCAGTTCCTGGTTCGCACCGGCGACGTGGTCAACCAGCTGATGCGGCCTGCTGGCGTATTGATTCCGGAAGGCGCCGGCCGCAGCGTGCTGCAGGCCGGGTTCGGCCAGATCGAAGCCCAGGTCATGAGGCCAGGCATGGTCGCGGAAGCCACCTGCATCTCCAGGCCCTGGGTAATCATTCCGCTCGTGGTCACCAGCGTGCAGGATTACATCGCCGCGGGTCAATTCCGTTCCGGCGAGCAGCTGCTCGATCCGAACACCTTGCGGCAGCCGGGCACGGTGCTGGCGTTTCTCGAGCCGCTCTACAAGGGCGGTCTCGAAGGCGTAACGCCGGGCTCGAGCTGCATCGTCAACGCCTACACCAGCAACCATGACGTGATCGCCGACCCCAAGACCGGGGCGCTGAAGGGTTTTGCCCTGCATGCCGTCGATGCGACGGCGCTGGTCCATGCGCTGCTGCTGCGAATCCAGGCCTTGCTGTTGCCGATCAAGACGCTGGTGTTGAGTGGCCACTAAAGGAAGGAACAATGAAAATTGACCAGCCTGTTGCAGCGCTCCTGATCGCCGCGTCCCTTGGATTGCCTGGCTCCGCCGCCGCCTTCGATCTCAACGGCGCGTGGGCGAGCGACGCAGACAATTGCGCAAAGGTATTCACGCGCAAGGGATCGCAAGTCAGCTTCACCGACATGTCCGACGTCTTCGGCGGCGGCTTCATCATCGAGGACGACCAGATCACCGGCAAGTTCGCGCGTTGCCGGATCAAGGCGCGGAAGGATGACGGCCAGACCATCAATCTGGTTGCGGCCTGCGCAAGCGACATCATGCTGCAGAGCGTGCAGTTCAGTCTCATGGAAGCCGATGCCAACAATGTGATCCGCATGTTTCCAGGCATGGAAGGCATGGAGATCAAATACGCGCGCTGTCCGGCGTCATAGCGGCCTTTGGCGCGTCCGCGGCATCTTGATGCCGAGCGCGCTTGTTGCGGGGAGGCGTCGGCACCGACCCGCTGCTAGTGGTGGTCCTGGATTAACCGGCGACCGGTCGTTTTGCAGCGGTTCCCTCGCGCGCCAAATCATGCTGCTATGGGCTCGTGTTGTGTCCTGCAATGGGAAGCTGCGGAGCGTTGAAGCGGCGCTGGATGATTGAGATCGGGGGAGGGCGCCGGACCGGGACGGTTTGGCGCCTTTTGCTGCTGTTGTCGCTGATGGTCGTTCCCTCGGCGGCGCTTTGCGCGGCCGAAACCGGCCCCAAGCAGATCCTGATCCTGCACTCGGTCGGCCGGGAATTCAGGCCGTGGACCGAGTGGGCCAAGGCAATACGCGCCGAACTGGACCGGCAAGCACCCTGGCCAATCGATGTTCAGGAACATTCCCTGGTCGCTGCCCGCTCGCTCGACGCAAACCCGGAAACACCATTTCTCGAGTATCTGCGCGCACTCTATGCCGGCCGTCCGCCGGACCTGATCATCGGCGTTGGTGCGCCTGCGACATCCTTCATCCAGCGGCATCGCCAGCAACTCTTTCCTGCCGTGCCCGCGCTGTTCACGACGCTGGAGGCTCGTCGCGTCCAGTACTCCCGCATGACCGATAACGACGCGGTCGTAGCAGTTACGCATCGCTTCCTCGTTCTCTTCGAGAGTTTCCTCAGGATATCCCCGGAAACCAAGACCATTGCGATCGTCAACGGCAATTCGCCCAATGAACGTTTCTGGCGGGGCGAGATGGAGCGGGAGTTGAAGCCGCTTGAGGGCAGGATAGAGATAAGATGGTACGACAAGCAGTCCTACGAAGACACGCTGAAGCAGCTCGCCACGCTGCCGCCGCACTCCGCGATCTTCTGGTACCAGATGGTTGTCGATGGCGCCGGTGTCGCCCATGAGGGCGACCGGGCGCTGACCCGACTGTACAGCGTCGCCAACGCACCGATCTTCTCCCACGACGACGCCTTTTTTGGGGAGATTGTCGGCGGTCCAATGCACTCGCCGCTGGGCGGCAGCCGTACCGCCGTGGGCGTAGCGGTTCGCATCCTCAATGGCGAGAAGCCGGGCGACATCAAGACGCCGCCCAGCGAATTTGCGCCGGCCAAATATGACTGGCGACAGTTGCATCGCTGGCACATCAGCGAGCGGCTCCTGCCATCAGGCAGCGCCATCTACTTTCGTGAGCTATCGATTTGGGAAAGATACCACTGGCAAATCGCGCTGGTATGCGCAGTATTGCTGCTGCAGGCCGGCTTGATCAGCATTCTCCTGTACGAGCGTCGGCGCCGGAAAGTTGCCGAGTTCGAGGCACGCCAGCGCGTTGCGGAACTCGCCCATGTCAACCGCTATGCACTCGCGGGAGAACTGACGACATCGATCGCTCATGAGCTCAACCAGCCGCTAGGCTCCATTCTCGTCAACATCGAGACTGCGGCGCTGATGCTGGATTCGCCCGCGCTGGACGTCAATGAACTGAAGGAAGTCCTGTCCGATATCAGGCGCGACGACCAGCGCGCCGGCGAGGTGATCCGGCGCCTGCGCAGTCTGCTCAAGCGCGCGCCGTTCGAGGCGAAGGTAATCGACCTCAATGAGGTGGTTGTCGAAGCGCTGGATCTGGTCGCGGCGCTGGTGCATGCCCGCGGTGTTTCACTGAACAGCATCCTGGCGGAAACGCGGCTGCCCGTGAAAGCGGATAGCATCCAGCTGCAGCAGGTACTCATCAATCTGATCGTCAATGCGATTGACGCGATGGAGCGCCAGGAGAAATCACAACGCAAGATCACGGTCCGCACCGCGCAAAACGGCGATTCCGCCGAGATCGAGATCGCCGACAGCGGCCCGGGAATTCCGGCGGCAGAAGCCGATGAGATATTCGAGCCGTTTTACACGACCAAACCCAACGGCATGGGAATGGGGCTGTCCATCGCGCGCACCATCGTCGAGGCGCATGAGGGCAAGATTTCGGCGCAGTCCAACGCGGACCGCGGTGCGGTGTTCCGGATCGTGCTGCCGCTGGCGCGCGCCACGGCTAGCGACCTCGCGGCATCTTGATGCCGAGCGCGCGCTCGGCGGCGGACATTACCGTGGCGCGCGGGCTGGTCGCGCAATAGTCCTTCACCGTCTTGGCGGCTTGTGCGAACTCGTAGAGATCGACGACCGTGCTGCGGACGCTGGCGTTGTAGTACCCGCTCATCCACATGGTGATGCCTGCAAAATCCTGAAAGCCGAGCTTCGTGAGCTCGGCGCAGGTCATCTTGCTCATGTCGACCACCATCCTCGGCGGCCGCGGGCGCAGCCAGCCACAGCATGGCGGCGATGACGATCAATGATCTCGGCATGATTCCTCCAGGGCATTAGCCGCGCATCCGGCCAGCGCCGGCTCTGCGAAATCTTGATCTAGATCAATCCTCGTGACGTCTCCGGTTGGTGCCATTGCCGGCGTTACCGCTACCGCATGGATCGAGTGAGGGCGCATGGACCCGGCCAAATTGCCCATCTGGGTGCGCGTTATGCTGGTTGCCGGGATCGTCGTTCTGGTCACCGGCGCTAGTCTGCTCGCCTGGCGCTGGTATTCCCGGCCGACTACGCTGACGATTGCGGTGGGATCGCTGGACGGTGAGGCGAACCGGCTGGTGTCGGCGCTCGCCAGCAAGCTTGCGCAACAGAAGGCGCCGGTGCGGCTTTCCATGGTGGAGGCGGGCAGCACGCTCGATGCGGCGAATGCATTTTCCTCGGGCAAGGTCGATCTCGCCGTGGTCAGGGGGGATGTCGGCGATCTCTCGCAGGCGCAGGCCGTCGCCGTTGTCGCGCATACAGTCGTGCTGCTGGTGGCGCCACCGGGCTCCGGAATTACCGATATGGCGGGCCTGAAGCGGGCCACTGTCGGGGTGGTCGGCGGCGACATCAACAAGCGGCTGATAAAGCTGCTCTCGGATGAATATGACTTCACGCGGGCGGGCGTCACCCTGAAGAACCTGGCGCTTCCCGAGGTGCGCCGTGCGCTGGACGCAAAGGAAGTGCGCGCCATCCTGATCGTGATGCCGCTCGCGGAAAGATATCTGACGCTGCTGCGTGGCCTCTTTCCGCAAAGCGCGAAATCCGGTCCCGTCCTCATGGCGATCGACTCCGCCGGCGCCATTGCCGAGAAGGACCGCGCCTACGAAAGTTTCGACGTGCCGAAGGGCACCCTGCGTGGTTCGCCGCCCAATCCATCGGATGACGTCACGACGCTGCGAACCTCCTTCTATCTCGTCGCGCAGAAGAAGCTGGACAATGACCTCATCACCGATCTGACGGAAGCCCTGATGAACGCGCGGCGCGACCTGCTCGCCGAATATCCGTTGCTCGGCCAGATCACGACGCCCGACACCGATGCGTCAGCCTACATTCCGCTGCATCCCGGCGCGGCCGCCTTCTACAACGGCACGCAGGAAAGCTTCCTCGACAAAT